>ERZ794946.136-NODE-136-length-37669-cov-4.860132_pt1 | contig 37669 bp, 42 predicted proteins | sample MGYA00433072_ERZ794946 | MGnify/ENA primary metagenome ERZ794946 (study PRJEB30137, sample SAMN04331413) | food metagenome | isolation source: Y3 must sample point D1 replicate A | place: Australia: South Australia | collected 2014 ...
TGTCTGACGATGTCTTCGGCAGTGTCTAGCTTGTCACGACCTACCGACTGAGCCATCCCAGTAGGTATACCGGAGCCGGGCTCGCTGTCTGAATTCTCGCGCCTTCTTCTGCGTTCTCTTAGAAGAGCTTGAATCTCACTGTGTCTGAACATGGCAATTTGGTCGTCGGTAAGTGTGCGCTTGACACCATCAGGATAGTAACCAAGACCATCATCATCGATTTCCACTTCGGCACTCAATATAGCGCCATGGTGCCTGTTGGAGGAGCCCAGCGAAGCAAAGTGCTTGTTACAGAAACGGCGCAGATCATCCTGTGAATGGTCAGCCAGGGAACCAGTGAGAGCCGCTACAATCTTCGCTTACTTCCGTTACTGATGGCACTTTTATTTGATGATTTGCCATGACACCAGACGCATGATGTGTGTTAGGTCCGTAAAACTCGAGAATCAGTCACGCGCCTTGAGCTTTGCGCTGAGAAGGTGCCAAGAGTAGTCCGGGGCATCGTGTGGAGTGCAGCGACCACCTTGATTTCCCTCACTACTCGTATCTTTACCGACTTATCCTGCGTACATCATGAAGACTCGTACAACCTTTGCCGCATCACTTGTAGCAGCTTTCTTTATATCCACAACTTCTGCAAAGCTATTTCCTGCACACCCCCCAGAAGCACAAGCAAAGATCGCCCTCCCAATCCCTCACGACGTCATGCCAGGCAGCGGTGTTACCATTTCCGATGTCATCGGCAGAGAACGCAGTATCAACATCTTTGCAGGCTTTACTCGTGACATTGAATCTGTTTCGAAGCGACTGGAAGGATCACAGAACACCACATTGCTCGCACCTCTCAATACAGCCATCACCAGACTGCCTAGAAAGCCTTGGGAGGATCCTCAAGACTACGCTGCTTTGGGTCAGAACGCGTACGACGGTCAAAGTGGTGAAGACCGAGCACACAGAAACTTGAGACGTTTCGTCGAGGCGCATGTTGTCCCCGAGTCGCCTTGGGCTGAAAACCAAAAGATCCAAACCCTCGGAGGCGACACTGTATGGTGGGAACACAAGGACGGGAAGAAACTGGTAAGCATCGAAATGTGCTACGTAAACCATTGACTAATAACCGTTCTAGATCCAACCCGGTGGTATCGAGGTCTCGAGTGTCCCTAACAAGGTCGCCAATGGAGAGGTCTGGATCTTAGAAGGTGCTCGCAACTATGCCTAAAACACTTTCTGTCTAGCACTTCACGTTTTGCAAAGATTGGTCAATTCTAACTGAAATTGGAGATATTTATCAATAATCAATGCTGATCTTTAGAAGTTTATCCTTGATGCAACTTTTTGACACGCTGTACACCTTCATACAACGCTCTGTCAATGGCAGCCGCTACAGTGAGCGTGCCACCGATAACAGCGCAAACACCAACGAGGAAACCGGAAAAGCTCTTGCTTCGAGCTTCACGGTTGATGACTTTCATGGGTGAGATATCCTGCAACAAAGGTTAGTTTATGAACGGACAGAAGGTTAGACGATGACATACATAAGAGAAGAAGACACCGGGAATGCCGCCTCTAGCGTGTAGTCTCTCCTTGTGACCTTCCTGGCGATCGTCGCCGCCTGCAAGGCTTCTCTTGTGGCTGGTCACACTGTACTGGTGTGTCTCAATGCTGCCGGCTTCGCCATGACCATAACTTCCCAACTCGATGAGCTCGTGGGGCAGGTCAAGAATAGAGTTCTTCTTCTCCCAGCCCAGGGGCAGGTACGCAGTCGAAACTACCTTGACAAAGTACATGAAGTTATAAGCCTTCTCTTCTGTCTTATGCTCTGTATCATCAAGTGGGTTGAGATGATGGTTAGTCCAAGCCATGCCCTTCTTGCCAATGCTAGCAACAATATCATCAGGCAGCTGAGGACCAAAGCGAAGATGATGGATATTGTGGGAGAAAGTATGTTCGATGTTATTGCCGCCAGCCCAGTAGTTCTCGAGATCGTGAACGTGCATGTTACCGTTGCTGAACGACTTGCCAGGTGCAAAGTGGAAATTGCCAACAACCTTGTTGACACGAATTCCACCTTCAATACGGCAGCCTTCTCTACGTTGTTCGTCTAGATGCTCGGAGTAGTGCTCGCGCGTGCATTGCTCGACATTTTCTCCTCTTCCAAATGACCAGGAGACACTCGCATAGGCGTCGCGAACCTCAGCACAGGTGTTGCAGCAGCCAGGTTTCTTTGCATTTGCGGGAGATGGTGCGCCATAGCATTCTCCGCAGTAGTCCGGGTCCAGATGAGTGGCAGGATCATCGCTATGGCTATGAAGAGATCAGCCAATGGTCAAACAGGAGAATTAGACGGATAGTAGTACAGTTCAAGTGCTTTGGACTCGATGGCATGGCCACCATCAGACTCGGGGGCAAGTCTGACTTTGTTAACACCGTGCATAACACCGGTCTGAATTTCTCCAGACACATCCATAACATCGAGGGTGAGGAGCTCGCATGGGATTCTGGGGAATGATATGTTCATGTGGATCTCCATCTTTTCTCCTCTTCCCTTGTCTACAACGAGCTCGGGGTGTACGACGACTCTTCGGTAATCCGCATATTCTCCCCAGACGAGCCACAGGATCAACAGCAGAGACGAGAGGGTGACGATTCCACCAGAGGTCGTGCGCACCCGTGCATCTTCGACCGTCTTGGTAAAGGCGTCCAGACGCGTGAACCGAGACTTGACTGGCATCGTGGAGAAAGCTGAGGGTTGGCCGCAGATGGGATGGTGAGGTCAAGGACGGATAAGAAGGAAAGTAGAGGTCGGGTCCGGTCAGCACAGCATCCAAGCAATTGTCAAGCCCGCAGGCTTTGGTAAGTGTCGTGAAGAAGTCGAGGACTTAGAGGACGAGTATATTAAGAAGCCACCTTTCCACCTTTCGCTGCTGATGCACATGGACCCTCGGGGTTTGCGCGCACGTCCCTCGGTTCGGCTTTCTCACCATCTGCTCAAGCTGAGATGGTCGGTCGAGCTGCTCTTGCACTTGTCTGCCTGCATGATTGCGCAAGAACATGGGGGTATCATTATCGTATATAAAAGAATCAGGTCGAGTTCCAGACCGCTATGCAATTTTCCTTCCGACGTTGCCCACTCCCCGTCCCACAATGCTGACAACCACATCTCCTTGGTTGCTACCGTCTCTCAGGCCCCAACCACTCATACCAAACACTCGAAGATCTCGCGCCAGTTGCACCACTTCCTCGGTACCCAGCACTTCCTTGCCCAAAACCAGTCTTCCGACGTCTTCACTGCCCATGGCCATCAGCGTCAGCATGGTAGGCGCTGCCACAATTGAGGCACATCCTGCTTGCGAGATGCTTTCCAGTAGTTGATATGCGCAAGCTTTGCCAATGTCTTCGGGTGCCTCACCGCCTGCTGCTGAGCTAGCCACATCCGCCGAGTACAAGGTACCCGTGCTGGACTCGGCAACCAGACTCAGACCGAATCCGACTCCAATCTTCTTCTTTGCGGCCGCATTGTTTCGTTCCGGAGCAGGGATCAGAGGTGCTGAAGAAACGTCCGAGAAGATGTATGTGTCTGCAACGAACTGATTGAGCACTCCACGTGCCGTGTCGATCATTCTGGCATTGTTTGCACCGGCCACTCCGGTTGCATACGCCACACCGCGTATCCTCTTGACTCTGCCAGGGTTCATGATGTGTATCGTTTTGGGGAGTCGGACCTGGTGACCAAACACTAGCTGTACCTCTCCACCGCCTCCTCTTCCACTCGGTCCAGCATTCGATCTCTTCAATACACGAAGCTCAATGTTGTTCTGAATGCCGAAGTTTTTGTATAGAGGGAGAATGGCCGTTCGGACAGTATCCACACTGACATCGCCTTTGTCTGTTGCGCTCGTGATTACACCAGAGCCGGTAAAGATGACGTTGACCTGTGCTTTTGAGAATGCCGCCAACATGCATAGAGGTATGAGAAACCAGCTGACGCCTCTGGCACAGTCTCTGGGCAGCTCGTGCTTTACTACGCCACTGCTTGCGCCATAGCCCGCAGCACTACCCACAATGAGACCGGGCTTATAGACCAGAGTAGTACCAGTCATGGAGAACTCGATGGCAGAACCGTTTGTGATGGCATCCAGCAGTCGGAGGAAAGAGACTTCGTGCGGCGCAAGACCGGGGTTTGTGTGAGATGATGCGCGGATCTGTGAGATACGGACAGGTCGGCCGGTGAGAGTCGCAAGGACAAGACGTGTTGTGAGGTGACCGGCGCCATTGAATTTGAGCGGCGTCGAGGGTTGCGTAGTCGCCATCTTGGTGTATCCGAGAGCTGTTCAGGTTTAGTGATCTGAATCCAGAAAGAAATCTTGGCCAGGCTTTTTTGAGATTTTCTTATCCGGCGTTTTGATGCGCCAAAGTCCGTTGCGGAGAGAGCTCGGAGGTGCCCCACAGTCAGGTCCCTTTCTTTGCACTTTCACCCTGGAGACCCTGTCGATTCTGCCAAAGTCAATTCCACCGCATACCATGGCAGGGCCTTGATGATGCCTTCAACCCGTCATATGTGCATGAATACCACGGACTCCAAGCTTGGTCATTCCGTCGGCTTTCAGCCTCAGCGGATCTGCATTTTGGCGATCGTCGTTCATCGAAGAGAATCTTCATTTGCGAGAAGTCAAGATGCTTTCTCATCATGTCAGACGAGTTGGTTTGTTGAGCTCACGAACGAAAGCACAGAATATGTTTGGAACAGATCAAGGTAGGTGGAAATCAAAGAGGAGTGGCATTCTATAGAGATGACTGAATTCTGAGGGCAGACGTCAGAGAACTGGACTATATGCCGTGAGATGCTCCGCTGGCTTGGGCAATTCGCAATGACCCAGATTGGGGTCTTCATGTTCATATCGTTTTGATGATCCGTCGTGTGTGGTCCGTTTCCTGGATGGAACGCTTACTGGGCGTAACCATCGCCGCCGTTGTTTTGGTAGCCACCGCCGTAGCCACCCTGGCTTCCGCCGCGCCAGTTGGAACCACCGCCGCCGTAGCCGCCGCCCTGCTGCTGGTTGTCGTAGCCACCACGGCCGCCGCCTATAGATGTGTCAGTCGAAGTCATTGAATGGTATTGAAAGGGGCAAAAGCTTACCGTAGCTGTTGCCGCCGCCGTAGCCACGGTCACCTCCGCCGTAGGAGCCGCCGCCACCACCGTAGGAGCCGCCGCGACCACCGCCACCGTATCCGCCACGGCTCTGGAAGCCACCGCCGCCGCTGCCACGCTCAGAGGCCTTGTCCACGCGGATGGTACGACCGTCGAATCTGTAATGTTTAGCACCTCGTGTTCAATGCGGCGTATGGAAAGCCGAAACACATGCGCGTTTCGTATGTGCGCGGAGTGAAAGGGTCCGTCGATGGTTGTTTTGTGACTCACTCGATCTCGTTCATGCCCTTGATAGCGGCATCAGCCTCATCCTCGTTCGAGAAGCGCACGAAGCCGAAGCCACGGCTGCGTCCGGTGTCACGATCCTTGACGACAACCTGGATTTTGATGTCAGTATTGGTGGGAATTCTGTAGTTTTGAATGCGCGAAAGTCTTACAGCTTCCTCGACGGCGCCGAACTCCTCGAACTTTGAGCGCAGAGCAACGTCGTCAGTGTGCCAGGCAAGGCCGCTGTTGATATGAATTAGCTCAGAGCTGCTGGCGCATGTTGCGACAATTGTTACCCAATGAAAAGCTTCGACATGATGATTGATGGTTATTGAAGAAGGTCTGAAGGATGGATTGTTAGAACTCTGCAAGAGGTGGTTGAGGATGACGAAGCGGGAGGAGCAGGCGACACGTCGGTTGATGAGAAACTCACCTGGAACTTGGGGAATTTGAAGCGGGGGAGAGGGGCACTTGGACTGAAAGCGTGGAAGACAGCTTCGTCAGATAAAGTGTCAATGTTGTGAAGCGCAAACAACTCACAGTGAAAACAAGGTCCGGGTGTGAAGGGTTCGGTTTTGGAGGAAAGTGCTTGCCGCCAAATTGATCTGGAGGAAAAGTGAGGAATGAAAGAGAAAAGGTGACAGGATAGGTGAGAGCACGTGGAATGTCTCCTCTGCAGCCCAAAACCCAAGCTAAATACTGCCGGTAAAGGTTGATTCGTGATCCGCGAGAAGATAGCGCGCGCGGGCGTGTTCCTTCAGGGTCAGGATGGTGGGGTCACTGAAGGGCAGCTCATGACATGACACGACACGATTTTGCAGACACAGCGGCAACTGGTTGGGGACACGACTCTGCAGTCCTAATAACTCTTGCATCCAACACCAATCGATGTTGATTGTTATAATGCTCCGACAGCGGCTGGATCGATTGCCCCGTCAGCCACAAGCTCGCATGCATGAACAGCCGATCTGTCAATCTGCGGCCATCCTTGAAGAGCGGTTGAACACGCCCACTGGTGTGCCATATGTCTGCTTAAGCGATTTCCATGAGCCTTTCTCTTTCGTCTCTTGTGTGCTGCTTGTATGGACAACAGGCGAGCTCAGGACCCGACCAAGAGCAATTAAACATGACATGTGGCATTACTTGGTACATACTTCTCTAGCACGTCTTCTAACCATGTCTCCTGTATTCAACAGATTGGCCCCATACCAAGCTGCATGTTGCTGCAAACACGAACGGGCAGGTTCCAATCAATGAGTGCAGCGACAGACGAAGTTCTAATATCTTGGGAAATGTTTCCCGCCGGCTCCTGGCTGTGCTACTTCAATATCGCTCAACAACTGCGATGGCGGTGAATAGTGCATGAACGCGATATTCATTATGGCCTTGCAAATGTCTGGGCGGTTCCGAGACGCAGTTGCCTACTGGTGATGACCAAGCTCTTTCCTGAACAAGACTTCTTTTGACGCTCAATGTTGGCGTCTGCAGGTGGGCGACTTGCTTTTCTTATACCCAATCTGACAAGCCTCAACGAAATATGAATATCAGCCAATGGATCGATGATCTGGAACAAGCGAATCAACCTAGCGAATCCCCTGCATTCATCAACCAACACCGTGCAACTCGGAAACATGGACAGGGCTCCGGAAAAGGCTCTTTACTAGAGCCCTTCGTTGATCGTGTTCGACATACCAGAAGGACCCATCCTCCCGAGTCTCCACGTGCGTCAAACTCAGCTACAAGCAGTGTTACTCGTCCATCGTCGTCTTCTTCTTCGTCTTCGTCTTCGTCTACGCCTTCGTCCTCATCTAGTAAAAGGTATCAGAGAAAACCGCGACATCATACCAAAGCAGACAAATATCACCCAAAGAGAAAGCGACGGTCGCACTCCAAAGAGAAGGCGAAGAAGCAGAGCAAGAAGAAAGAAAAGAACGCAAAGCGGCCCCATCGCAGAAAGCACAACAGTGAGGTGATCACAGGCGTGGTTCAGAGCTTCCATGCCAAGAATGTTCCCAAGAATCGACTCACGGTAATTTCAGTCCTGCTCGTGATACCGAAGTCGATCGCTGAAGATAGAATCTATAGCTCAAGCCTAGCAGCAAGGTTGGTCTGTATACTAAAGGTCGCTCATCGGGTCCTACCAGGGGCAAAGGCTGTAAGTTATGTACCAATCATGTTCCGGTTTGTACAATGCTTATTCAAATAGTGCCAGATCTGGTCTTCTCCGAGATGCGATTTCTGCAAAACCCTGAGCCCATAGGGAAAGAGAAGCCTGAACGCAAGTCCAAGAAAAAGCACAAGAAACGACATGAGTTGTCCGAGAAGGAGATATCGAGGTACTTCGATTCTAGCAAGACACAGCCTGAATATAATGACCGTAGCCGAGAGAGGCATACAACACCGCTTGATGCAACAGCACCAGCAGCAGAGGCTGTGAAACTTACGCATACCACATCACCGGTGGTACTGAATCTTTCAGACAAGCCGTTCTTGGGATTTGGAAGCAGAGGCACGCATCCGCCCACCACAAGCTATTACAGCTGGTCAGATTCCGGAAGAGCAAGCTCATCGCTGGCGAAGCAGATTGTTCCGACCTTTCAACCACTAGCAGTTGGCGAGCTTCAGCGCGACTGGTCTCAAAGTCAAACACAAGCTGTTCCTGTTGAACAGAATGCAACTCAACATCTTCCTGTAAGACAAACGGCTGATACACGAGACGGCGGAAGCCACGATCGGACGCCCGAACCGGTTCCAGACACGAATCAAGCCATTATACAGCCAGCCAAAGCTCGGTTACACTCTGTGGACGACGAGAGACCAGTCTCAGAGACTGTTTCTAAGAAGAGAAAGAGCGAAATGCGTGTGCCTATGCATATCGTCGAGCCCGAATCAAATCACAACCACGCCAACGCAAACATGATTGGCAGAGCTCCTTCGATGCGAGAAAACGATAGACTTGAGGGCCCACTTTCAACACGTTCGAAGGTTCCCGCAAAAGCCGACTCTAAACAGGATTCGGAACCATGGGAAGAGCTGCTTCAAGATTGCGAGGTTGCAGCTCGGGCCCCCATATCAGCTTGGTATGAGGACTCGCTACCGCAACACATCCGGTATGTTTCTCATGAGTATGCCAATCTGCAATTGTGGAGGCCTAGCGGGGGTAACCTCTGGGAATATGATTATGGAGACAACTTTGTAGGCGAGCTTGTGTGCCCGGATCAGCCAGAGGTCGTCGGTGACGGAGAAGGAGATGATCTCTCATATGGAGATATAGTAGAGTCTCTACTGGAAGAGTCGCAGCGAGATTATGACATGCCAGCTGGAGATGAAGCATATTGGGAGGAAGGCAATGCAAGTCGACACGACGGGGTGCAAGGCTATCAAATCGAGGACGCCGAGCCTGTGGATGAGTTTGCTACGTTCTGGCAGCCGAACATTCTATATTGAACTGCTCCGAGGGCGAAAGACCGAGCAAAGACTTGCATAGCAGCACATGTAAAGACAAGTCGAAGTTGGATGGCAGAGGACGAGTGGGGAAAGGCCAGTGCTTGGGGCAGACAAAGTCAGACCGAGGTCGGAAAGGCAAGCAGCAGACCGAGCAGTCACACTCAACAACCGAATCGATAAACAGTTTCCACTACAAGCAAGACTACTGCATGTTTGCGAGCAGAAGCCAGGCAGTCTGCAGACGTCAACTGACTCTGAAAGCTCCGCAAGCCAGGCCATTTGTTGGGCACCTGGCAGTTTCCACGCTGGCTCACCGCATCAGCCGCAGTGCTGACCCCACCACGGCCAAAGCCGCCGACGCTGTCGTTTTCAAATCTCGCACTGCTCAAGTCGCTCGTCACTTGTCCGCAACGACACGTTCATCACACAACATGTCTTCCCCCAAGTACTCCGTCCGCTCTGTCGGCGCTCCCCACACCCTTGAGCACCGCATCTTCATCGAGAAGGATGGCCAGCCCGTCTCCCCCTTCCACGACATCCCCCTCTATGCCAACGAGCAGCAGACCATTCTGAACATGGTCGTTGAGATTCCTCGCTGGACCAACGCCAAGCAGGAGGTATGCTGCAGCCGCTCCCAATGCCTTGAATTGCCACCCTGACACGCCTGCAGATCTCCAAGGATGAGACCCTCAACCCCATCAAGCAGGACACCAAGAAGGGCAAGCTGCGTTTCGTCCGCAACTGCTTCCCCCACAAGGGTTACCTCTGGAACTACGGTGCCTTCCCCCAGGTATGTCTTGTTTGGAGGTTCAATTGACCCATTGGAGCTCGACTGACGGCCTCTTTAGACCTGGGAGGACCCCAACGTCACCCACCCCGAGACCAAGGCTCAGGGTGACAACGACCCGCTCGACGTCTGCGAGATTGGTGAGCTCGTCGCCAAGCCCGGTGAGGTCAAGCAGGTCAAGGTCCTCGGTGTCATGGCTCTGCTCGACGAGGGCGAGACTGACTGGAAGATCATCGTCATCGATGTCAACGACCCTCTCGCCCCCAAGCTCAACGACATTGAGGATGTCGAGAGACACCTGCCTGGCCTTCTCCGCGCCACCAATGAGTGGTTCCGCATCTACAAAATCCCCGATGGCAAGCCCGAGAACCAGTTCGCCTTCAGCGGCGAGTGCAAGAACAAGAAGTACGCCATGGACGTCGTCAGAGAGTGTGCCGAGGCCTGGGAGAAGCTCATCACTGGCAAGACCAACAAGGGTGACATTGACCTGTGAGTTTTGATGCACAGAAGCCGCAGTAACGAGAGACTGATGAAATGAACAGCACCAACACCACCGTGTCGCACTCCAACGACCGCACCGACCCCAGCAAGCTCAACATCCCTGAGGCCGACAACAAGGCTCCTGCCCCCATTGACCCTAGCATTGACAAGTGGTTCTTCATTTCCGGTGCTGCCGTCTAAATGGATGGACATTACAAAATGGGTTAGATATACACATCTACATGCAACGAAAAAGGAATTGCACATATTTTGGTTGAGTGTTGTGTGTTGAATGTCGTATGTGCATGTCGCAGCTTGGTAGCAAATGCAAGCATATAGACATGATTCGAGCTTTGTGAATGTACAGGGTCGAATCGAAAGCCCAGTGACCAGCATGTAGCCGTGATAACCATAAAACGCCTCGCTCCTCCCAATGCAAAGTGAAATTGAACAAGACGAAGGGAATCTAACCAGCAAGCTCTTCCTTTCTGCCGAGCATGCGCGAGTGTCTGTCCACTTCGGTCATGATGTCCTTGATCTTCAAGGTGTCCAAATCGAGGTTCATTTCTTTGCCATCCTCTGTGACATTGTGTAAGCAGATGGCGCACGACCAAGGAGTGTTCTCGGGTATTACTGAATTTGAGAGCAAGCAGACCGGGCTTGTCGGCGTCGGCTCTGGACAGTTGCTTGACATCGATCTTCATTGTGCTGCGGGCGTTTGGCGGGAGAAGGGCGAGGAAGTTGCGGGCCGTCTTGCCAGACTTGGGGTTGAAAGGAGAGAAAGCGGTCGAAACCGAGGTCAGGAAGCGAGTGATCATTCTGGCGGCACGGCGAGGTGGTAGCGTCTCTGAGGGGGTGGGTAGATGGCGGATAGTCGACCTTGTCGCAAAGCAACAAAAAAGGCGTCGCGGTATGAGGCTCTGAGGCATGTCGGAGAGCGGCAACAGCCGGTCGAGCAGGAGTGTGGGGAAGTGGCATGTTTAGCCAGCGGCATAACTGGCAAGACCGGCGCCGTGGGTAGGTCATGGACTCTTTTGGCGCGAGCAATGAAGAACCAAAGTGTGCTTGACGCCTTGTCCCAGCTGTCGGACTCGATCAAGCTCACCTTCCAGCTCATCAGTCGCCTCTCGAAGCTCTCGTTCCAGCCCGGCTCCACGCCGCTCCAAGGAGACGGTGACGTCCGTATCGAGCTCTCGCACGACATTCGCGACGCTCTCAAACACCACGACGATACCTTGGACTCTCTTCGCCAGGAAATCGAAGACGTTGTCGAGTTCGGCACCCACTCTCAACGTCGCCGTGACAGTCTTAAGGACAGAGAAAGAGCTCGCATTGCTGCCCAGCTCGCTCGCTTGGATGAGGATTTGAAGCAGTACGTCCACAATGACCCATCTCTACACGACTATTTTACTGACAAGCCATACAGCGCTCGAAGTCAGTTCCGCGCCGCTCAGCTCTCATCAAAACGTGCTTCCGAGGCTGCAAAACAAAAAGAGCGAGAGATCCTCTTTGCATCTCTCCAACAACCCACCGAGACCGACTCTACTTCGTCCACTACCGACCCCCTCGCTGCCCGTCGCCCTCAGCCTAAGCAACTGACCCAAGACGAGCTGCTCATCAACGCTTCAACCGACGTGACCTCAGCTCTTCGTCGCACACATAACCTGCTTACCTCTGAGCTTTCACGCTCACGTTTCGCTCAGGAGACTCTCGATCAGTCCACAGCAGCTCTCGCTGACCTAGGTGAGCGTTACACCGATCTTGATTCTCTCCTCAGTAATAGTAAAAATCTACTTGGAACCCTTGTGAGAAGTCAAAAGAGCGATACTTGGTATCTTGAGACCGCCTTCTACATTCTCGTCACCACCATCTGTTGGCTGGTCTTCAGAAGACTAATATACGGTCCTGCCTGGTGGTTTCTTTGGCTGCCATTCAAGTTCCTACTACTCAAGCCATTCTATCTTCTTCTTGCCGTTTTTGGCATCACGGGTGGCTCTTCAGCTGCCGTTACCGCTGTCTCGTCATTATCATCGACCATCTCCACACAACCAACTATACGTCTTCAACCTAGCGCCTCAGGCGATCGACCTACTTTCCGCAGAGGTATGGATCAACGCCCGGCAAACGCCGTACCAGTCGGCGGAGGTGGTGCGAAGGCTGGAAAGGATGGTCAACCTCAAGATCCTAGTCCCGCAGGCAGCATGTCGCAAAGCCTTGGACAAATGGCAGAAGCCAGTCGTGAGCAAACACAGCCGCAAGGGGAGGAATCAAACGAGGCGAAAGGGCACAAGGAGCCCCAAAGAAGAGGAGACGGCACAATCTTGCAAGAACGAGGTGACATCCCTCGTAACCCCAAGAAGAAAATGTGGGAAGAGGATGTTGAAGCACCGAAATATCAGATGAGAAAGAGAGATGAGCTGTAGCAGCCTTGCTTGTGTTGGGTGCTAAATTACGCAGTAGATTAATGACTAAACTTTACCTATTCTTCTCGCGGGTCAACATATTTGCTCATTGGTCCTTGTTATAGTAGGTCCAGCTGTAGATATCATCGTGCTTTAGATATCTTGGGCACAAGCAAACCACATATCTATTTTCATATTCACTTGAAAAAGACGATATGGCTAGGGTCTGTCTATCTCACCCCCTCCTTCGAGATCCCCACAAGCAGCACAGTGTCAAAAAGAGCCTATCAAGATGTACAAACATTTTGAGTGTCAGTCAATTGTCCATCTAGATAGCCGCAATTCGAGCCTCTCATTGGACATTTCAGCCACTGCTAAAATCATTGTGCGTTTTCACAACCATCTTGTAAGGATGTCTTGATCCAGCAGTGCTCAACAGATGCGAGTGCGTCCATCGCAAGGCCCGGCTCTTTGGAGAGATTGTCCTGTGACAGAAGTGCCTTCTTCCACTCGATTTGAAGTCCCATACTGTCCAGCCGCTTTGTAGCGACAGAGAAAGATCCAACTTTGGACGAGAGTCTGATTCTTGTGACAGGAATGCCGGCGAGGCGTGCTGTCGTTTTTCTTCCAATATCTCAGCGATAACTATTTCGACATATACCGGCGAGCCCGAAAGTTGCATTGCCCACTCCCGTCTCGCACGGGGACTTTGTGAAATGCCAGAGAACGATCGAGGATCCGTCTGATGTATCTTAGGATACTCACGCCTTTGTTGCTGTCCAGAACGGACCTCACTGCGTCGTCGTCCAGCAGTGTTTGAGTTATCGGGGGTGTAATGACAGTAATCAGAGAGTCTACAAAGACCCAAGGAAACATCTCGAGATTGATATATTTGGGTACGCGTTGAAGTTGAAAAGATTCGCCATCGAGAAAGACAGCTGTGGTATCGATGAATCTGGACTCGACGTTTAACACTTCTACCACGACGACTGCTCTGATACTGGGAAGCGGTCGCAGAGGCTAGATGTTCCCTGCAAGATGGTGAATCACTTATTCAAATCTGTAAACGCCTCATGATTCTCGATTTGAAGGCGAGTCTGTGATCCAATGGGGTTGCCTTTCAGTGACCTCATCCTAGTTGAGTGTACCAGCCAGATAGAATGTCGTTATCGAGTCGAGCCTGAAGCATCGATTACACAAGAGGCTGTGCAGTGTTCTGCCATCTTGCGCCATTTCAGCGTTAGTTGTGCGTGCGAGAGATACTTAAGCTGGCAGAGAGCTGCAGATGGAAATGTTGGAAAACTGCAATTGAATCTGGATAAATCATGTCAGCTCCCTCAAGGCTTTGTGCTCCACTTGTGATTCTTCGTCGAGAACGCATGCTTCTACGGCAAGAGAACATATTCGACTTCAGGCTTTTCGAATATCTGATAGTTAGCGACATGGTGAACGATAGATACCAGACCCAAAGCCATGGAGCGAACGGGTAAGTTCTTCGCGGAGCTACACATCAATTACAAGTGGACGCTTTCTCCATCGATCACCACAAGTTCATTCGAAGGAACAACATGTTTTGCAGCCTCCATCTCTTTCTCTAGGAACATCTGATCGTACATGCCTCGTTCCAATCGTCGGTCATTTTCGTTGGAAAAGGAGTGATGTTTGGCCGTCCCATGCACCAGGTTTGGTCGCAGTGTGATGGATCTCTGCGGCTCTCCCCAGACGGAGCGAGTCGTGAACAAGCTAAACAGCCTGACCGGACCCTGGATGCTGACATGTGACAGCATCTTCTGGCTTTGCTTTTGGCTCCACGCGTGGGTGGCTTCGCCTCGGAATTCACGGCTTCTACTCGAGTACTCCATTGATACAGTACACTACGCAGTAACGCAGGGCTTAAAGATCAGGAGCATCAGTGACGAAGCGTTTGACGAAGCAACGAAACACTATTGAGGCTATACGCACGCCAAGGGGGGGAGTGACATTCCTCGACGTTGCTTCTGACAGAGCCAGGGTTCAAGATGTGAGATGCTATTACACACGGTTTGCAGATTCGAGACGCATGAAGCGTGTCGGAGCAAAACGGCGCAAAATCCAGGAAGGCTCTCATTGGCTCCAAAACTGCTTATCTCTCGAACCTTAAGTTGCTATCTCTGGGCCTGAACGACAACTGCACGCTATGCCTGGTGCGGTTTCTGTATGGTAATCTGTTACCTAAAAATCATCTTCGTCCTCCGCGTTTAGGAAAGGATTCAGCGCTGCGGTTGTCTCAACCTTTCATCCGGGCATTGGCATATCAAATGACTATCGCCGCTCTCGACCATCTTATTTTGCTTGCAATGCTCTGTGGTTCGCCCGATTCCGCTGCTTGATTGATTGTTCAAACCATTCTCTGGTCTCCCAACACCCTTTCCTGAGCTGCTTGAATCATTCAGCTACATAGGCCTATCTTGCGATAAGCCCTTTACTATAATAGCTATTATCGAACTTGTGCCCCGCGGCCTCTTGCGCATTATCTATCAGTTCCCGCTGCCAATTGATTGCCCGAGGTCGGGACTTCAGGTTCAACAAACAAGTACGATAGTGATCCATCATGGCCGCCGCCGTAGCTATACAACCGCTGGCCCCTCGCTCTGGACCAATGGCTTTCAACCAACAACAACCAAGGACTAGTAAGGCCGTCTTTTTACATGGCCCTGTGCTATTCGCTAAACGATTGTCCCTTCATAGTTACCAGCTCACGTGGTCGCAGAGAAAGACCTTGTATGTATTTTATCTATACCATTGCATGCCAAGCTTTGATGCTGACCAACTGCCAGGTGACGGTTGTCGCAGACGTAAGAGCAAGTGTGTACTACAAGACTCATTACCTTGCGTTCTCTGTGAGTTCCATAAGCAAGACTGCACCTTTGTCGAGGCTGCCCAGCCACGCAAGCGGAAGGTAGACGACTCTGCTGGATTGAAGGATACGCCAAACGCCAAACGGTGAGTCTCGTGTGTTCATCCGAGATATTGTTCCTCTAGCTAATTCAAGGCAGTCCAAAGGATTCAAAGAGCCCTGGCCAAACACCCCCACCGCAACAACATACTATCGCACCTGTAATTCACGTGGAGAAGCCACAGCATGCCCCTCAGCCCGTACGCGGCGTGGTTCTGGGAGACACTCTAAGTTTACAACGAGAACAGCATTGCAGACTTATCGGACGTACTTCGGCCTTGGACATCTCCCTTCTTGGATTCTCAGACTTTGGTAGCCGCCACGAGACTAACACTGGATTTGGCAAGATTAGGAGGGTAGCAACCAGTGATTTCTTCAGCATGCATACCGATGCCGCCTTTTCGACATATGAAGATGAGCTACAGACACTGGTTGCCGTCGAGCAGACCGTGGCACCTTATGGCCCTGCCCTTATCGACCTGTACTTCCGCAACGTACATCCCAGCTTCCCGATCTTGCAGAAACATACGTTCATGGACCGACATCGTAACGGGGATCGTCAATTTCACTCGGGCTTGTTAGCTGGCATGTACTTGCTTGCTCTTCGCTGGTGGAACCGAGACCCCGTACTCTCTCAGCATCCCAAACCATCGGTATACAGACTCGAAGAGCTCGCTGCACGATCACTGAGTATGGCAATGCAACATCCCAAACTATCCGCTCTCCAGGCTGGCTTGCTGTTGCTGCAAAGACGGCAAGCGACCGACTGGGGCCTCACTGTACAGCTGGTTGCTTTGGGACAAGACCTCGGTCTGCATATCGACTGCACAAACTGGGACATACCAATTTGGGAGCGTCGCTTGCGCAAGAGATTGGCTTGGGCACTTTATATGCAGGACAAGTGGACTGCCCTGGTGCACGGACGACCATCTCATATCCAGGCCTCGGACTGGGCGGTTTCGGCTCTATCTCTGGACGACTTTAACGAGGAATTCGAAAACGCTGACCAGCAAATGATCGCAGACGACGAGAATGAGGAGGAAGAAAAGAGCAGGGTCATATTTATTCAGATGATCGAATTGACGAGTATCATGGCGGAAGTGATTGATGTTTTCTACACGCAAAGAGCGAATGCCGAGTTTGAAAGAGGCGGGCGAAACGCAACACGGTTAATCCTGGAGCGAGCGAAGCCAGTTCAACTCAAGCTGAAGGAGTGGTTCTCAAAATTGCCATCGGTTGCTAGAATGGATGCATATACACCGGGAAAGCTATCATCAAATGGTAAGAGACGAGACGCCTGAATAGACTTCCAGAAGGTTTGCTCACATTTCCAACAGGCTACCTGCATCTTGCATACTTTGCGACCGAGATTTCGATTCACCGACGCATTGTGCAGTCGCTGCAGCCTTCGACGACAGACCCATATGTTCTGTATATATGCCGGTCGGCGGCAAAGACAAGATTGATCTCGGCGATGGACTTTGTCAACCGTCTCAAGCCCGAGCACCTCGACTCATTTTGGTACTTTGCATCAGCAACGAATTTTGCTTTGATCAATACCTTCGGCAATTTGCTTCGAGCAACAGCGCCAGGAGAGGAGGAGGCAGGGTTCTACTCGTGTCGTCTAAAGGAGTATAGATGGGCGTTGGGTGCCAGCTGCCGGAGAGCGGAGTGGCTCGAAGGGGCTGTCCGAATGCTGGATGCAACAGACAATCTAGTCGATGGCCTTGGTGACAGACAACGAAACACTCAGCAGCATACGATCAACGAGGAAATGGACGAGGACGAGGACGAGGGAGATTACTGAAGCAGGACTTGACCGACTGGATTTTGACGACTTTGATTGCATTACTTACGATACCCATTTGATGATTGGCAGAGATTAGAAGGGAAGCATATAGAAGAAGAGCCAAGGCATAGAGCATTAGGACGATAATGAAGACCATGTTTAACGTCACGTCAGAGAAGGGAAGGTGCAAGGCGAAAAGGACCGTGATGGGCAATCTCGGGGCCAGTCTCGAAAAGGATGAGAGTGGCTTGGCATCGCGTCCCGTAAACGCGTCATGTCAGTCGCGGTACTCCGTACATCGAGTTCGTGGAAACAGACGCCGGGCACTGATTGATCAATGTTGCGCCAACGGGGTGAGAATGCCGGCTCTTAGTAGAACTACGGCTTCACTGCTTCGTACTGTCGCCGGGAAACCACACGCCACGACCGAAGATCATGAACTCGATGGAAAGGCGCCTGCCACGACCAAACCCCATCTGGACCATGGGAAGCATGCCCTGGACTCGAGCGACGACGATGACGACAACGACACCTCCGCCCTCGGGGGCCGTGTCGAGAAGAAAGCAACCATCCGTGTGCCGAAACGATTGAACACAACAACAAACAACCCGCGTCCCCCGGCGAAAAGAGAAGCAGAGTCGGAAGATGAATTGAGCAGAGGGCCATTTTCACAATCCTCTCAACCCAGAAAACCCATCAAGACTTTCAGCAAGAAGTATGGTTCGCAGAACAAAGTAGCTCGCCAAGTAGAGAACAAGCGTGAGGCATTCAATCCCCGTCAATCCTGCTTCGTTCTTTTCTGATTCCCACTAGCTGCTTCCTTCCAGGTGCGAGATAGTCTGCCGGCGCAGACCAAACCACCTGAAGCGCCAAAGAGAGGTTTTCGCCCAGCAAGAGCACCCGAGCCATCGTCTTCGCAACCAGAAGCTCCGCCACCCGTATCTGCTCCCATTTTCCGCCATCCTGCGCCCATCTCCAACTTTACCACCGACAGCACCGATCCTTCTGCCCAGTCACAGCCCATAACCCTCGATTCATCACAACTCTCACCGCCGCCTTCCTCACCGTTCACTAGTTTGCCCGATGCAGATCCTGAACAGATCCCCGATGATCCTGCACCCGACCCGAACCCGCCTTGTCCTATCTGCGGAGAGAAGATTGAAAAGGACTTTTGGGATAAGTTTCAAGATGACATCTGCCATAGACGTATGAATCTACGCCTCCAGGAGAAGTTCTGTCAAGCACACAAAGCCCGCAATGCCGACGACATTTGGAACGACAGAGGCTACCCCAAGATTGACTGGTCCGCACTACAAGATCGACTCAAGGCACATCGCCATCATATACGCGCCATTCTGGATAACGACAAGGCGAGAGAGAGTCCTTATTACAAACAGCATGCAAAGATGATCAAGTCAGCAAAAGGCCATACTGCCACAGCGGCCGGCGGCCGTTTTACTGGCTTACGCGCTGGGTACTACGGATCAAAAGGCGAGAAGATCATGTATGTTTTGTTTCCATCTGACATTTCCTTCCTACGAGACTAACCTCAACCAAGTGCTGAAAACATCGTCCGTACATTCTCAGACAAATTACGCGAGCTTTCCGAGACCGATCCAATCATAGCTTCTGGTGGTACATCCGGAGGCATGTCAGGCTTCGTGCACGCCATCTTGGTGCCTGAAATGGTTGTCGAACTGATCATGGAGGACATGAATTGTGAGAGAGATAAAGCCAGACTCGTTCTATCAGAGAGTGTGGACATGGGCGAAATCTTCAATGAGGAAGAGGATGAGAAGGCACGGCGGGTTGAGGTCGATCTACTAGATACCAGCATCCTGGACGACGACAACGACGACAATAGTCACCAAAGCATCTTGACAGAGAAACCCCGCAAGAAATTCCGATTAGCTTAAGGGGGTGAGACTTGCTGGAACTCGCCGCGCGCTCAAGCATCATCTGGTTACTGCGAGTCACATCGTCCTTTCTTTCTCCTTTTTTTCTTTGTGGCATAATACGGCATGACTTTACGACGAACAGCTCCTTCCTGGGACGGGATATGCATAGCGGTGACTTTGATGTACATACATAGCATTTGAAGAGCAGACACATGAACATATACTTCTCACATCTCGTTTGCTTCCGCTTCGTTGAGATTGGTTAATTTTGATGATGAGAATAACATGTCACATGCTTTTGACAGGCATATCTTCTTGGCTCAGGCTGGTGGAATTAACGTGTGTTTCAACAGGCGACATGATCATTTTGTGGGGCTACGAAAGCACTACAGTAGGGCAATAACATCTAGTTGTCCAGCTTGAGCTTCTCGAACTGAGCGATACTCTCCTCGTAGTTCTTTTGCTCAGCCATCAAGTCCTGCAACTTGGTCTTCTCGGCCTCGAGGACAGAGTGTGACACCTTCTCGGCGAAGCCCTCGGCGTCGAGGATCTTACGCTGCTTGGTGGCGCCATCGGCGGCCTTGCGAAGCTTCTGCTGGGCGCGGGTGATCTCGGCATCGATATCAACACGGCCAGCGACTTCAAGGAAGACAGCGGCGGACGAGGACACGGCGAAGACGGCACAACCGGTGGGGGTGGCGTCGTTGGGGCCGTTGATGGCGAGGTTGGTGAGGGCCTTGCCGGAGAGAGACTTGATTGATGCCTGCTCGTCGGCGGCGGTCTTGTAGGTCTTCTCATCGTAGCACTGGACAAAGGCTGCGAGGTGGTCAGTAATTGATATAAATGTCTTGTGCTGTTGCGACTTACCCTTGGCGTCCTCCTTGATCAAGTACTCGGACATCAAACTTCTGACACCCTTGGAGCATCCAAGGAGCAGCTCGTAGGCAGCCTCGCTCTCGAAGTCCTCAAGTGCAGCATCATACTCGGGGTATGCGGCAACAACGATACTCTTGGTCTTGTCTTCGGGACGACGAGGCAGACGCTGCCACAGCTCCTCGGTCAAGAAAGGCATGAAGGGATGGATCAGACACAAGGCACCCTCAAGGACGGTGTAGAGAGTGTCAACGGCACTGCGCCTCTCCTCTTCAGTACCGTCGCGGATGATGGCCTTGCTGTTCTCAATGTAGACATCGCACAGGTTCTCGTACCAGTACTGGTAGGCGAGCGAGGTCGAACGCGAGAACTCACGAGCGGCAAGAGCGTCGTTGATCTCCTTGGCGGCAATGGTGAACTTGTGCAGAATCCAGCGCTCGGGCAATGACTCTTTGCCGGTCTTACCGCCCTTGGCTTGAGGAACAAAGCCCTCGGGCAGGTTGCCGAGAACGTACTTGGTGGCCTGGTAGATCTTGTTACAGAAGCGACGGTAACCGGCCATGACCTTGACGTCAAAGGCAATATCACCACCACCAGTGGTGTACTGGATGAGTGAGAAACGGAGAGCGTCAGCACCGCACTCGGGGATGCCCTGAGGGAACGAGTCCTTCTGGTACTTGGTGGCGTTCTTGACCTCCTTGGGATCAAGGTTGCCTTCAAGCAGCTTATCGTGGAGCTCTTGGAGGGTGATGCCCTCCATGATGTCGACAGGGTCAATGACGTTTCCAAGAGACTTGGACATCTTTCTGCCGTCAGAGTCACGAATGAGAGAGTGGCAGTAGACCTCAGTGAAGGGGACCTTGCCGGTAAGCTTGAGACCAAACATAATCATTCTGGCAACCCAGAAGAAGAGAATGTCCCATCCGGTTTCCAAGACAGAGGTAGGGTAGAGCTTCTCGAAGTCGGGAGTCTTGTTGGGCCAGCCAAGGGTAGAGAATGGCCAAAGACCGGACGAGAACCAGGTGTCCAGACAGTCAGGATCACGGACAAGTTCGAACTTCTTACCAGGGAACTTCTTCTCGGCCTTCTGCTTGGCCTCCTCCTCGGTTCTGCCAGCAACCCAGAATTCGTCCTGCTTCTCATCGCTGTTCTCGCCTTCAAGCTTGACAAAGTAGGCAGGAACCTGATGGCCCCACCACAGCTGACGTGACAAACACCAGTCGTTGATGTTGCGCATCCAATGATAGTAGTTACGCTCGGCACCTTCAGGCTTGATCTTGATGTCACCGTTCTGAACCGCATCGATACTAGCGTCTGCAAGCTCACGCATGCGCATCCACCACTGAGGCTTCATCAAGGGTTCGATGACGTCCTTTGACTTCGAGCACAGGGGGACCTTCATGGGGTTGTCCTCCTTCTTGACGAACAGACCAAGCTTGGTGAGCTCCTCAACAACAGTGTATCGAGTATCGAAGCGCTTCTGTCCCTCGAACTGTCCAGCGTTGCTGTTCAAGGTACCGTTGTCGTTCAGAATATTGATGAATGGAAGCTTGTGCTTGGTACCGAGGTTGAAATCGTTAGGGTCGTGAGCAGGAGTGATCTTGACGGCACCAGTACCAAACTCCGGGTCAACGTAGTCGTCGGCGAAGATCGGGAGGAGGCGGTCAACGAAGGGGTGTTTTGCCTTCTTGCCAATTAAGTGCTTGTAGCGTTCGTCTGAGGGATGAACGGCAATACCAGTGTCACCAAGCATGGTCTCAGGACGAGTTGTGGCAACCTCGATCATCTCATCAGAGCCTTCGATGGGGTACTTGAAGTGTGTGATGACACCAAACTCGACCTTGCGTTCGTAACCAGGAACGTCCAGCAGAGTGCGTCCCTCGAGCTCCTTGTTATCAACTTCAAGGTTGGAGAGAGCAGTGTTGAGCTGAGTACACCAATTGACCAAGCGGTCCGAGCGACGCGATGGAGGTTAGTATGCATGTTGATGTTGGGTGCAAAGAAAACTTACTAGATATAACCCTCCTCATGCATTCGGACGAAGGTTTCGGTGACAGCAGCTGACAGGTTGGCGTCCATGGTGAAGGCCTCACGGGTCCAGTCAAAGGAGCCACCCATTCTCTTGAGTACAGTGTTGATCTTCTTGTGGTACTCTTCCTTCCACTCCCAAACAGTGTCGACGAACTTTTCACGTCCGAGATCGTGTCTGGTCTTCTGCTGCTTGCGCCAAAGCATCTTCTCGACAACGCTCTGGGTCGAGATACCGGCGTGGTCGCATCCGGGCAAGTACAGTGTAGTGTAACCTCTCATTCTGTTCCAGCGGATCAAAGTGTCCTGGAGAGATGTGGCGAGGGCGTGGCCGCAGTGCAGAGCACCAGTGACGTTCGGTGGGGGCTCAGAGATAACGAAGTAACCGCGGGGCTTGACGTTTCCATCAGGTCCAAACTCGGGCTCGTGGAAACCCTCCTTCTCCCACCAGTCATACCATGCTGACTCGACGACCGAGGGAATGTAGGCCTTGTGGTACTCGTCGTCCAGAGGCTTGAGGACTGCGCCTTGTCAATACATGGCTTCTGCTTGTTCGACTCGCGGTTCTCGGCTCTTACTCTTCTTCTCTCCCTTGGGCGTCTCTTCGACGTACTTGGGCAGAGCCTCCTCCTTCGCCTTGGGCTTCTTCTCCTTGACCTTGCCTGAAGGAGCAGCAGCAGTGGCTTGCTTGGCTTGCTTCTCAGCAAACTTGCGTGCCTTGTCGGCCTTGGCTCGTTCCTTTGCGACTGCTTTGTGTCAGACCTCTGGTCGTTCTGGTTGTTCTCTTGACATGATTGCGTACGCTCTTTCTCGGTCTTTTGCTTCTTGGGTGCTTCGGCGTCTCCACCGTCGCGGCCGGGGGCATTGTGGCCCTGAGGGTCCTTCTGGGATGACGAGACGAGAGCCTCGGTAGCCTCGGTCGACAATGATGGTGGCTGGCCGCTCACGGGTCCGGTCTTCTCGCCCGCTATCGCCACACGTCAATTATACGCTCTATGTCAGCCGTGGAGAAAAAGAAGCTCACGAATGTTGTGTGATGCTGCGTTGAGAGCCATCTTTGCGAAACCTCTTGTGCGATTTACAAAAACAGGCCGTACGACCGAAGCGCTTCTGTATAGCGCTCTCGAAAGTATCTTGATGGTCTGTTCGAAGCTGCGTACAATCGCGACAAAGTGAATGATACAAAATGCTTGACTGAGACCATCGCGGAGTTAATCCAAAGCTCGTTTCCTGACTCACGCGAGTGTGCCAAGACAACTTGCGGCGCTGGTGACCCTGTCCGCCCATCTCGACCCCTCCTTACTCTCTTCCTTTTGGACCAAACTTGCCCGTCAGTTGTTGTTTTCAGTACACGATGCTTTCTAGTATGACAGGTATCACCGAGGAACGGAGTTTCTATCACAGTACCCTGTCGAGACACCATCTGCTGCTTGGAGCTCGTGTTTTGCTTTCCTGTGCTTTAACCATCACTTTGATATATACAATCAAGCCTGACATAGCGTGAGAGCGGACAGATTGATGAGAGAAAGTGCATTAAACAGAACTTCATGGGATATCTACAGCCCTTGGCCTCTTAGTTCGTGCCGTCCGTTCCTACGGCAGCAACAATACGATCGAATAAAACCTCAACCCAGTGCCTCCTGCGCCCTCGCTTGCCGGCCCTATCGCTATGCCAATTTTCCGCGCCAGTGCATCGCTCTTCTGGCCACGCCTGATATGCAACCAGTTGAGTGGCATGCCGGACTTGCCTGATATGCATTTGATTGATCCACGGAAGATGATCCTAGTTTGGTCTCGCGTGATTAATGATAGTTTGAGTTACTCCAGTCTGTCCAGATTTACCGCCCGAACAGCTGTCAAACTATCGTCATCAAGAATGTGTAGCATCCGAGTTCTGCTGTGCTGCTTGACGGACTGGGCTGAAGTAGGCATGCTGCATAGCCTCCTTGGCGGTCAATCGTTCCTGCGAATGGTTAGTCGCTGCGTTTGCCATTGGTGACTGGTGCACTTGCCTGATGGTCGTATCTGAGGAGCTTGTCCAAGAAGTCAATGGCATCGTTACTGACAAAGCGTTGGTTATCAGCGTTGACGAAACTATGCCAGTTCTTCTTGGGGAATCTGCCCAGAATGTCGTCGTACTGAGCATCGAGCTCGATATCGTACTTGTCAAGGTAGTCGAACAGGTCTTCGGTACCGAGAACCTTGGCGATCTTGACGAGCTGGTCAGAATTGCTGTTTCCGTGGAAGAACGGCTCTTTGCGGAAGATCATGGAAGCAAACATGGCACCCAGAGACCACATGTCGAGCGAGTAGTCGTACTCCTGGAAGTCGACGAGCAGCTCAGGACCCTTGAAGTAACGCGAAGCGACGCGGACGTTGTATTCGGTGCCGGCGTGGTAGAACTCAGCAAGACCCCAATCGATCAGGCGTAGCTTTCTCTTTTCATGGTCAATCATAACATTGTGAGGCTTGACATCGCGGTGCATGATGCCCTTGCTGTGACAGAAATCGAGCGCCTGGCCCTAGAGTTAGTGAATGAATAGGTGGGGATCGGGCTGTAGTCAATCACCTTGAGCAGCTCAAAGATGTAGTAGCGGACATCGTAGTCCACGAATTTCGGATAGAGGCTCCTGAAGTCGGTGTTGTTGACGTATTCGAAGATGAGGGAAGGGGTTTTGCTCTGCAATGACAAAGTTAGGCAGGACGGAGAATGGCAAGTGGATCAAGCTCACCTGGCTGTCTCGCACAACGTCAAGAAGACCAACGATGTTGGGGCCTCCACTCAGGTTCTGGAGGATCTTGATTTCACGCTTGATCTTCTTCTTCTTGACAGGCTTGAGGACCTTGATGACGCATTTCTGGTAGTTGACGACGTTGATGCCCTCAAAAACTTCCGAGTACTTTCCGCGGCCTGGCCAGTCAAGGTTAGCTTGGGGAGTACAGCAACCGGACAGGCACGCGCACCAATCTTGCGAACGACTTCGTAGTTTTCCAGGACGCCCCAGGAGATGTTGACGCTGTCGTAGTCCCAGTATGCGCGAGGCATGTGCTGATTAACGTCGGCGTAGACACGAGCCATGCTGGGCAGCAATGGCTTTTGACTGATGTGGCAGGCGCGACAGGTGGTTAGAAGCAGTGCGCAACGCAGTGAGAGGTCGAGGAGGTTGCGCGAACGACAAAGGCGTGTGAAAGACAACGGAGACGACGACGACGAGGGGTAAAATGTGGATGTTGTGGTGATCGCGGAGCACAGCCAGAGCAAAGCCGCTGCTGCTGCTGCGTCAAACCATGACATGTCGCGACTTCCGCTTTCCGCTCGCAAAAGCCCTGGATTCCTCGCTGACTCAAGACAAGAACCTTTCAACCCTTGTTTCTTCCCTCGTCGTTCGACCAGAGAGAGATGAATCTGTCCATCACATTACAGGCCACCTGTGGAGGACCTATAAGCATACTGTCTGTTTCCATCTGTTCAATTCTCTCAATTGACGCCTCGTAAAAGGCCTCATCCCACCCGCATTAAAGTGCAGCGAGTCATGAAAATCATCTCAAGCCTCGAATTCGAGAATCTCTCAACTTTGACATGTGAATATCCACGACGCAATCAACATGGACTGAAAAATCATGACCAGCCATGTTTTACGACCTAAATGTCGACTACAATCCGTCGACCAAGGACGCTGACTTGTCCAGGACACTGGCCTTTCTCAGTGAATGTGAGCGCCTTCATCGCTAGCCATCCCGCTGCACCGTCGCTGATGTATACCAGTAGGATACAATGTCATCGCCTTGAACCATACCATCTCTGGCAGGCTACCGTCGGATCTCGTCAGTATCTCTCAATAAACACATGAGTCAACGTACTAACTTCAGCAGTCCTGCGCAATCCCTGATCCCTTGCCGTTCAAGACTCCCGCTTCCCTGACCATCCTCCGTCGCTGCACTTTGATCTTATCCGAATCAGCTACCAACAACCGTCTGGGTGCCTTGGCGAACAACTACGACATTCTCGCTTTGCGACCTGTCGACGAGAAGACTTTCCAACATGCCTGTGGTACCGCTGACTGCGACCTGATCTCCCTCGACCTCACTCAACGCCTGGGATATCACTTCAAATTCAAAACCGTCTCTGAAGCCGTGAAGCGTGGCGTTCGCTTCGAAATCGCGTACAGTCAACCTTTGTTGGCTGATCCTGCCGCCAAGCGAAACCTTATCGGCAATGCGACTGGCCTGATTCGAGCAACCAGAGGCGGTCGTGGTATTATCATCAGCAGCGAGGCTACCAAGGCCGTAGGCTGTCGCGCACCGTGGGACGTCGTCAATCTGGCTGCTATCTGGGGACTTGCTCAAGACCGTGGTTATGAAGCCGTCAGCAAAGAGGCAAGGAGTGTCGTCGTCAGTGCCAAATTGAAGAGGACAAGCTTCAGAGGTGTCGTCGATGTCGTGTATGGAGGCGAAAAGCCTGCTGTCAAAGAGCAACCCGAAAAACAAGGACAGAAAGACAAGACCAAGGTGGCCGCTCTCAAGGAGGACAACACGAAGAAAAGGAAGTCGGAAGAGGTCGACGACACTACAACAGATGGTTCAGAAAAGCCCATCTCGAAGCGAGAGCAGAAGAGAAGAGCGCACAAGGCTAGGTTGGAAAGCTTAGGTCAACCCAGTACTGCTGCGCCATGAACAGACGCCGACAAGACTAGATGAAGAGTAAAAAATCGAAACACATTCTATACACTTTTCTGATAACGTTCGTGGATGTATTCATATCAAACAGTGCTTGCAGTCCTTGCTTTCTCCTGGAATTCTAAATCAAGACGCCGACCCAATGCATGCCTGTGATCATGTCCCATGCGCCTCGCCAGACCTATGGCTTGGACTTCCTTGCCCAGAAACACCTGCGTCGTCTCGATATGACGCGTGCTCATGTTCATGTTCGTGTTCTTCGTCGTCCCCTACACTGAACACGTCTTCATCGCTGTCCTCGGCGAATGCATCATAAAGTTCACCTGCCCTGCGCTTACCCTTTGCTTTTGCACTCATCCCGTTGGCTCCATTGGCTCCTCTGTTTCCTTCATCGTCAATGTCTTCTTCGTTCAACATTTCAAACTCGTACTCGTCGCGTGCATTGCGCTGTCTCCTCCGCTTGGTAAGGATGTACCAGACACCAAGGGATGTGCAGAATACTGCGATGAGCGCAAATGCTCCGTAAATCCAGACCTGGGTGCGTTTAGATGCACCGAACGTAGGGAAAGGTGAGGGAAGGAAGTTGGACTCTGGTTTCTCGCTGGCTTGGTCTTCTTCCGCATCGGGCTTGGATGTTGGCTCGGCAGTCGGCTGTGCAGTTGGTTCTGGAGTTGCTTCTGCTGTGGGATATGAGGTGGTTGAGACCTTGCTGTTGACAGGTCTGTCGATGTGGTCTGTAGGATTGCCTTGAGGCTCGCCTGTCACTACAGGGTGATTGACGCTCGTAGTAGCTCCACCAACACTGGTAGTCTCGATATCATGGTTATCATCATCATGCTCGTCAGGCAATGGCAGCAGTTCTTGTTTTTCGCCATCGATTGACTCGCCGAACAGCTTCAGATGCCAGTCAATAAATTTGCCGGTATGACCATTTTTTGTTGAGTCTTTGACGATCACAGTCCATTTCCCTACACCACTCTCACCCCAGTGAGCAACCGACATGAACGTCCAATCGTCATAACCGGCATTCGCTTCATCTCTGCGACGAGAGGTTGCAATGTGAGATACTATACCCTGAGGGGAGCGCAACTCAACGCTGAGATCACCACGACGGGTATGTTCCACATTCATGGTCACTGTGACATGTTCAATACGTTCAAGATTGGCGTCTTTGACCATCTGTTCGGTGATCTCGAAGCTGGAAGCTATACCCTTCTCGCCTTCAGGAATTTCATGCCTGACGTGCATCCATGGTGAGAAGAACCACGCCTGAGGCTTGACGTTGGTCCAGTTCTTGGCTGCTTCTACGATAGCGTAGGCGTCAATTTTGCCGTAGCCAGACGCGTGACTGAATCGACGACCAAGAGGAGTATCTTGCCAATCATCCTCAGGCTGGTCGATGGGAATAGCAGTAAGAACAGTAAGCCATTGAATATCTCGCCAGGTCAAATCAGGTCTTGCCTCTAGGACAAGGGCGTATATACCGGCCACTAGAGGGCCAGCGGCTGATGTTCCACCATGGCTGACATAGCATTGGTTCGCTCCGACGTCAGTAGTGTGAATAGCATCACCAGAACCCGAGCTGTATGTGACGACCAACTGTGCTGAGCATTTCTCACTGTAGTATGGGTGCAGCCCCTTGCGATCTATGCCACCGACTGACACGCTGTAAATACTGTTGGTATAGCCGTCGAAGTTGCAATTGTCGTCATTGGCTGCGCCATTGCCGATGGCAAAGACGAAAATACTACCGAGACCCTGGCGACCGTCCTGCACACCAGCAACCATGGCTCTTTTGATTATGATACCAGGTGCCTCCATGCTTTGGCCATCATCCGGAGGACCCCATGAGCATGAGTAGATCTGGTTCTCCTGATAGGCGTAATTCAGGGCCAGAGCTTCGTCGAGTTCGGTGAGAGCGCCGGACAGAATGCGCACACCAGCGACTTTGGAGTCGTAGGCGACACCTACACCGCAGACGTCGTTTCTTACTGCGGCCACCTCACCTGCACAGCGAGTACCATGATGGTCGTCGGACAACCTCGGTTTAGGCTCATCAACATGGTCGTTGAAATCGTGGGAACCAGCAGCAAAATAGTTGTCTCGGAGATCATCACTGTCCATATCCAAGCCATCGTCCACGATGCAGACGGTGGTGTTCTTTCCGGTAATGCCCTGAAGCCAGACTCCTGTGACGTTGATGTCATGTCCAGCCTGGCTAGGGTTGAACAGATGCCACTGGTCCGGGAAAATGGGGTCCTCAATATTCAAGCTCTTTGCAATATCCAATCCCTTTTGTACCTTCGAGTCGACCAGCTGCTTGTCTGCGCGCAAGCTCAATGCATTGGGTAGCGGCGGTGGCACTCGCTTAAACAGACGCTGCCTTCGCTCCTGCTTTCGGTTGATGAGGACATTATCCAGAGCATGAGGGCGATCCCATCCAAGCTGTCTCTTCCTCCTTAGACGCTTCAAGTCCTGCTTGGCCTCGTGTATGACGTCCTGAGCTGCCTTTGGTGCTCTGAATACGTAATGGTCCTTGAGCGAGTGGATGGCACTGTCGAGGTCGAGGCCGAGGTGGGCAGCTACGGAGTCGGGCGAGGCATGGGGAGATAAATGTACAGCATAATAATCATACTTGTCGTAATCGGGCCTCGTCAGGGCGAAACTGGTCGCGGCCAGCTGCAGAAGGAGGAATAGTGGGAGGCGCATGATCAGCTGGAGTATTTGCAAGTTGGACCAAATTATGCTAGATGCATGGTAATTGAGACATGAAAATTTGACAAACAAAGGATCGGAAAGGGGGCTCAATACGCATGAGAAGTTGGAGTCGCAAGCTTCAAAGGCTCCCTACTGTCGACTTATTCAGCTGTAGCCTGTGAGAGAAGACGGCCCCGTGGCAGGCTTGGCGTTGTTGCGCAACGGCCGAATTGCACCCTGACCGTGCCTGCCCTGGGTATAATCCATCATTACATGATTACACAGATTGCATCAAAATCAAGTTTTGGTTGTACACGTTCAGTCGCAATCTACATTCTTTGATCATCTGGGATGCGATTCGCTGCTCCTCGTGCCTTGGCCATGGTTCCTTCCTCAAGCCCGCCCCGTGCTCCGGAACCACCAGCCACCGAGCTGCAAGCGCTGTGCTTTTGCCATGGTATCGTGTCTGCAATCACCAACTTTTCATCTATTTCCCGCCCTGTCTTCACTCCAACCTGCCTGTATATAGTCAACTCGAATCACCGCCTCTTCTTTCCTCCACCACACCTCTCGCCATCTCGTGACGCCTTCCTACTGTGCCTCAGTCTTCGCTGCGTGCTGATATGTCAAGGGACTGCTGATCGATACCTACCAGGCCATCAATTCGCAGCATACTATGGACGCTCGACGGAACAGTGCCTCTTACTCTAGACCGGCTGGCCACTTTGCGCAGAATGACACTCAACCAACCGTCCATGTACCAAAATCCCGCAGGCCAGACGTAAATCATGCTCAAAATCGCCTTGAACCACTTCCCCAACTTGACACTCGAGGCACAACATCCAACCACCATCTCACTGCTGACATGTCTCCTATCTCGCCGGACTACTCAACTCGTCAGCGTTCGAAGCATGGCACCGTATCAGACAGATCACCTCTCCAGAAGCTGGAGGGCAAGCTCGGCGGCATAAGTAAAGAAGAAAAGCGAGCCCGAACCGAGGACGCTGAGTACCGCGCCCGTCAAACATCAGTGGCCAACCAGTCTCGACGGGTCGATGCTGGTGGCCAGCAACCTTTACCTTACAGGCCAGCTACAGGATATCGTCGCCAGGACCAAAGGTATCCGTCCGCGCCAGTGTCAGGGACCGAACGCGACGAGAAGCCGCAACAGAGACGATACTCGGGAGACTATGCTAGAAATCCTTCTGAGGTCGCCGATCCAAACGCCCTGAATGCTGGTCAAAGGTTCAGGCGTGCGTCTGACGCACTGAGGATGCAAGGTCAGTCACAAGCCACAGACGACACCATCAATCCGTCTGGTAACCCGGGAGGTGTTGATGGCCAAAGACAAGTCGAACGGTCCAATTCGAAGGGATATCGCCATCGAGCTCGGGATGCTGGGTTTGCTGGAGCCGTGGCTGCCGCTGCCACACCCTCGACTACCAACGCTCATGGGTACGATGGCGTTCGTAGTCAGGAGTACCCTCGTCGTTCTTCCGATCAACACAACCGGGCACAGTTCGCTAGCCGTGACAGCAAGCGCAATGCGAGCCAGAATTCTGACTCCCAGGGCCACTCCTCAGGCAATAATCATCCGTCACATTTACCTGCTACTCAACAACCTTTACACACTGCCCGCATCGGAGCTAGTGGAGACACCAAAGCTGTAAGACGACATCAGGAGCCGGACCCCATTCCGCCTCAATCGGTTAGAACTGGTCACACACATGGACCAGCCTATAGTATCCCTCCCCAGACCGCAGGCGCGCAGGGTGCAAGAGATCATGTAGGCTTCACCAGAGCAAAACCAGTAGCTCCCGCAGCAAATGACCATGCTGAAGGACGACATCACCACGGCATTAGCAATTTATTCCATCGACATCATCAAAAGGACGGCATCTATCGCAAGACACCCGAGCTTGAAGAATGGCGTCAAGGGAGTATAGTGAGATTGACGGCAGATGATCTTGATCTAGAAGATCCGGAACAAGCCAGTGCTGGCAGAAATACTCATTGGTGGGAAGGAAAAAGATCACGACAGACCAATGAATCTCACAATGGTTCTGGAATCTACGACGGCGCCTACGACGAGCCAGCAAAGGCCTTCCGCCCTCCTCTGTTTCTGAAATGCGGCCCATTGTTACGCTATACTGGGATGCGCCGGGAGAGGCTATCACAGACAAGTCGTACTGGTCTGACTGAGCGAGAGATCTGGAGAGGTAGCGTGATGATTGTGACTCAGGATGAACATTCTTCGTATGCAGACATTCCGACGCTTCGATTGTTCGCACAACCAATGGAACTATTGCCACCTGTGTCAACAGAGCACGAGCAAGATCCGCCACCTGAATACCTGGATCCGATCGCCGGCCAGATAAAAGTCTCCAGGATCGGACAACCACTCTACGTGAGATCTGTAGATAGACTTGAGGATGGCGTTGATATTTCTTGCGTGGAGAACGAGTCTGGACTATTTGAGTTGACGAAAAGAGCTGCCTCGGAACCTCAAAGAGATAACAAATCCGAAGGCGAAGCCTACCCAACGACCACCACGCATGATGGACCCAGAGTCCGAACTCGTGACGGCGAGAAGATTGGCAAGTATCGTGAAGTCAAGGCAGCTCGCTTGCACCAAGAGCGTGGCGTCACATTCTGGAGATTCAACCTAGAGATCGAGCTTGGCTCTTTCCAAGCCCGAGTTGCATACCGAATCAATCGAGGCCCCGCCATCGGATTCTGGGTCCCCGCAAGAGGCGAGAGCATGAACATCATGTTCCACTCTTGCAACGGATTCAGTTTGTCAGTGAATTCGAACGAATTCACCGGTCCAGATCCTCTGTGGCGCGATGTTTTGAACAAGCATTTGTCGAGACCTTTCCATGTCATGCTAGGCGGTGGAGATCAGATCTACAATGATGCGGCCATGCGAGATACAACACACTTTAAGGAGTGGCTGCAGACCAAGAATCCGGAGCACAAGCACAGAGCTGAGTTCTCAGAGGATATGCAAGACGAGCTCGAGACGTTCTACCTTGATCGCTACAGTATGTGGTTTTCGCAGGGCTTGTTTGGAATGGCAAACAGTCAGATTCCGATGGTCAACATTTGGGATGACCATGACATTATTGACGTGAGCTCCACGATGATAGCCATATGAATACCTTCGCTAACCATTTCATAGGGCTACGGATCTTATCCCCACCACTTTATGAGCACCAGAGTGTTTACCGGCTTAGGTGCGGTCGCCTTTAAATACTACATGCTTTTCCAGCACCAGAGTGTGGTATCAGAAACGCAGCGTGATGAGCCCTCATGGGTACTGGGTGCATCTCCAGGGCCATATATCAACGAGCTCAGTCGCAGTGTGTTCATGTTCCTTGGCCGCAAGGTCGCATTCCTTGGTTTGGATTGCCGAACTGAAAGAATGAGGGATGAGGTTCTGAGCCAACAGAGCTATGATATCATATTCGACCGATGTCGATCAGAGATTATCAAGGGAGACACCAAGCATCTCATCGTACTGCTAGGTGTACCAATCGCTTACCCTAGACTCAACTTTTTAGAGAACATCTTGACTTCTCGAGTCATGGACCCTATCAAAGCCATCGGACGGACGGGTCTCTTAGGAGGATTCATCAACAAGTTTGATGGTGGTGTCGAGATTCTGGATGATTTGGACGACCATTGGACTGCCAAGCATCACAAGCCAGAGAGAAACTGGTTCATCCAAGAATTACAAGAACTTGCAGCCAGCAAATCTGTACGTATCACCATTCTCGGAGGCGATGTACACCTAGGCGCAGTCGGACAATTCTACACGAAGAAGAAGCTGGGAGTCCCTAAAGACAGAGATCATCGGTACATGCCCAACGTTGTCTCCTCCGCCATCGTCAACACTCCTCCGCCGAATATCATGGGCGATGTGCTTAATAAGCGCAACAAGATTCATCACCTGGATGCTGAGACCGACGAGGATATGATTCCCATGTTCGAACATGATGTTAACGGTAAGGCTCGAAACAATCTTCATCTATTGCCCAGAAGGAACTTCTGCAGTATCAGAGAGTATGTCCCCGGCTTCACTCCGCCTCCATCTCCAAGTCCGGAGCGTCAATCCACACGCATCCAGGACAACTTGACAGATAGTCATTTGTACCCTCCGGGCTCAATGGCTAGGTCCAGCTCTACCACCAGAGGAGGTCTCCGCCCTGGCAATCTCGCACGCAGACTTTCTGGCTCCTCAGCGAAGGAACGTCAACCTACCGTGGCAAGAGGCGAGGTGCACGCGATGGAGGCGTATGGTCCAAACGAAGCAGCACATGGCGGTTCTTACTTTCCATCTACACGCTCGAGACCGACAGATGCTTTTCGCCGGAGACCTACAGATCTATCTGAGAAAGCTGCATTAAAGGCAAGTACGAAAGGTGGATCTAACGGAGAAGACATCGGACACATCAACCTTGAGTATGGATTGGACATCTGTCTCAATATGGAAGTCGACCAAAAAGACCCCGCAGGAGTTACCAAACCTTACAGGTTGTTAGTCCCTGCTTTGTGGTATGAAGGAGCTGCTGATATCAACACCGCGAGGTTCAAATCAAGAGGCGCTTCGATGATGGATCGTCTGAGGGGGAAATCCGCTCATAGATCACCCAGTCTCGACGAGCATTCTCTCAGGAGCGAGGACAGTCGCAGCAGCTCAGAAAGTCTCGAAGACCACACAGCCGGTAGACTGGATGACAGGGCACTCAACTCAAGGCTTCAGGCGAGCGGACGTGAGCCAGCTGCACAGTTCAGAAGTAAAGGTCATCCTCACGGCTACGATGGCCCTCCAGACTCCGCAGAATTCAACAAGGACGTCGGACCGCCTCCTTCTCGTCACAGACATCCTGCATTGGCTGGTACAAGTTACGAAAAGGCTTCTGAAGCTGCAGTCCAGCCTCCAACCCAGCCACATCCTTCGGTACCGGTGGATAACAATCGCGAGAAGCGGTCATGGAACCTGTTTGGACGTCGACGTCACCATGAGATAAGCACAGCAGACGACGGAAGGCCCAATGATGAATACACAGGATCAGAAGGAAGCTTTACCGAGTCAGAACCGGATAATGAAGACTATCGACAACAGCCCCGTGAGCGAAGACCAAGCATTGCCGACAGGGTCTTTGGCAGAAATGGTGTGCAAAGAAACGAAGGTGGAATGCAGATTGAAGAGGAGCCCATCGGACAGCAAGAGGCTCCGAAAAAACCAGGATGGAAGATTTGGAAATAAGACACCTTGGAGGCGTGAACAAGATTCTTTGACGGCCGCATAGATACTGGTAGCATTATAATATACCCATTCAAGTTTCCGCCCACATTGGTATCTGATCCGGCCGTTCAAAAGAAATGTCATTCACAAGTGTTTGCAACCTCATCGTCGTTGTCACTCTTCACTCCATCATCTGACTGCTTCGCACTTCTTCCCGAACCATGTATACTGTACTGCAGATCCGGGTCGAGAGAATGCGGGGTCGAACAGATATCATGAGTATACATCAAGTGCAATTGGGTGAAGCTAGATGATCGAATGAGTAAGTGCACAAGATCAGCAAGGACTAGTAAACATATGTAAAGCAAGTCCCAGCAGTCGACGAGCCTTTGAAACCCTCATAATTCTTTCTTGTCGAATATCTCAAAATGCGATCCCTTTTGAATTCGCAACAAGTCGATGACATCTCTCAAAATGAGCTTTATCAGAGAGGCAGTCTCGATTGCAAAGATGGACCCAAGTACGATGTAGAGCATCGAGAGAACATTGATGCTTTATATGATGATACGACAGAACAGAAGAAAGCCACCTTGAAAGAGGATGGTGACGTTGCTCAGAGACTGTTTGCTTCCCAGAATCATGAACCTATTGATTCGGCGGAAGAGGCCAGAGTCGTGAGGAAAATCGACTTCATGATACTACCATACCTGGCTGTCTGTTACGCCTTTTTCTACATTGACAAAACAACTCTCAGTTATGCGGCAATTTTTGGCATCCGCGAGGACCTGAAGATCCATGGTCAACAATACAGCTGGTTATCTTCGATCTTCTACTTTGGATTTCTGGCCTGGGCGCTACCTACCAATTTTTTGATGCAGCGGTTTCCTATCGGAAAATACCTTGGAGCCAACATCTTTATGTGGGGAGCTCTTCTAATGTGTCAGGCGGCTGCGACTAACTTCACCACTCTGGCTGTCCTCAGAGCTCTTTCAGGAGCGGCGGAAGCATGTTCTGATCCAGCGTTCATGATCATTACCTCGATGTGGTACTCGAGACGTCAGCAACCTATCAGAATGTAAGCTTTCGGAAGGTGTGAACACATCGTTTTGTACTAACAACTCTTCTTAGGGGCCTCTGGTAAAAGCACGACTGTAGAAGGTTGAAGGAGGGTTACTAATGTATAATAGGTATACTGCCAATGGTTTCGGTATTGCTCTGGGAGGTCTGCTGGGCTATGGGTAGATGTCTCGAACCTGCTATAATATGCGGAGAAGCTGATATGTTATAGAATTGGTCATATCAAAGCCGGTCTACCCTCTTGGAAGTTCGAATTCCTTATAATCGGCGCCTTGTGTTCGATTTGGGGTATCGTGATGATGATTTTTCTCCCAGATAGTCCGGTGACTGCCAAAGGCCTTGACGAAAGAGAGAAAAGGATAGCCGTGGAACGCCTAAGAGACAACCAAACCGGCATTGAGAACAAGCACTTGAAGTGGTACCAGGTCCGTGAAGCCTTCACAGAGTAAGTATCTTCTGGTTTCGGACACTGCAGAGCCCACTCTCTGGGAAGTTCGTACCATTCCCAGTCCAAACTTGCTAACATCATAATGACTGCAGTTACAAGACATACCTCTTCTTCGTACTAGGATTTTTTGGGAATGTACCCAAGTAGGTCGAACTGAAGGGCATCAATACTCATGATGACTGACGACTTGTAGTGGCGGAATCTCTAATTTCGGGACTATAATTATCAAAGGCTTCGGTTTCAGTACCTTGGTTACAACTTTGATGCAGGTACCTTATGGTGAGCATAAGTCATGAATCAAGATTTTCTCTCTGACCTTTCTAGGCATCTTGATCGCTATTAGCATCCTTGTATGCGTATTCTTGAATGACAAATTCGCCGCAAACGGTCGTCAGACGAGATGTTACTTCATCCTACTCTTTCTGCTGCCAAACATCAGCGGCTCTTTTGGACTCGGTAAGAATTTGTACAGATAGACGAGTCGTCTGTGCTGACGCATACGTAGCCTTCTTGAATGCCGACAATAAAGCTGGAAGATTGATGTGTTACTACCTCACCGGGTAAGAAGAATGCACGTCTTTTGAAAAGCCATGCTGATGTCTGGAACAGTCCTTACAACGCAGCATTCGTAATGGTTCTCTCCTTGACCACCGCCAACGTTGTAAGCCTCCATGAGATACTCAGAAAGTTGGTGGTGTTCATACTCACATCGGCAGGCCGGGCATTCGAAAAAGGTCGTGACGAACGCTGTGCTTTTCCTCGGGGTCAGTCAATTCGCTTCGAATGTGTCGTTTCGTCGCTAACAATTTACGTCTTGAATAGTATTGCGCTGGCAACATAGCAGGGCCGTTCTTCTACAAGACATCACAAAGTCCACGCTATCAACTTGGAATCTGGAGTATGATTGTCAGTCACTTGGCTGAAGTTTGTATCATTCTCCTGTTGCGCATGCTACTCAGCAGGGAGAACAACCGCCGAGACAGAATTCAGAGTGCTTTGCCTGGTGGACTCGAGGGCAGAGATCTCAATGCGACTGCATTTGCGGATCTGACAGATCGGTGAGTCGGCCCACGGACCAGAGTTGATGTGACTACTAAGCATTGCTAGGGAAAATGAGAACTTCAGGTATATCTACTGATGCGCTGCAAGATCCTGAGGGAGTGTGACATTTTTTCCCCCCCTGAGAAGCAGCAAATAAAGGACATATGGATTTTCATTGTCAAGACTCAGGCTTACTCTGAATGCAAGACTGCAGTTTCAATCGCATATAATCGCAACAATGCAACCGACGTAGTGGTGTTTGGTACCTGGGACCGATTGCGGAAGGCGACTGGCCGGCGTGATATTATACCCGATCCTTTGAATATCAATCGGACCCTTGTTTTCACCTCCGAGTTAAATACGAGTCACGCCTGCAGGCATGCGTGCTCGATTTCTTTTCTTTACCCAAAAAATCTGCATCCG
>ERZ794946.139-NODE-139-length-37142-cov-13.635344_pt1 | contig 37142 bp, 47 predicted proteins | sample MGYA00433072_ERZ794946 | MGnify/ENA primary metagenome ERZ794946 (study PRJEB30137, sample SAMN04331413) | food metagenome | isolation source: Y3 must sample point D1 replicate A | place: Australia: South Australia | collected 2014 ...
CATACTCTCAGAATAGCCGAAACAGTGGTGAAACATGCTTACAATAACTTGTTTACATCTTTCAAACCTAGACTTGAGCTGTTTATTTTGGCAGGAGGAACCCAATTTGTGATGGTCATAGCAGCCATATCATAACTGAGTCTATGTACAAACGCAAGACTAACAAAGTTGAGCTTGTTTATTTACTTACTTATATAACGCCAGCAGGTGATCAAGCCTTATAAGACCATAGCCACTATGAAGAGGAAGAAGGCTAAGAAAAACCTAAACACGGCATTCGCTAGTATAGGAGAGGTTATAGCTGCTCAGGAGGCTCAGGCGAAATAAGGGCATGCGATGGCCTTGCCATAAGCTAGGATTGGCTACAAGATGTTGAAAAACGCTGCTGCTGTAGCTGTCAGAGTTTTAGGCGCGAATGCCTTCCAATCGTGTCTAGATTAGTGGCAAATAGACGGGTACTCTTGTTTGCCGAATTAGCTGCTTCGCACGAACTGGCTCAAAGCTAGGGATAGCTCGGAGCCATCTACGTAAGCCATCTACGTGAGCCATCTACGTGAGCTTATGTCAACTGCAGAACGATGGAGACGCTCGCCATTTCAATGATCAACGTTTCGTGGCGATATTCACTGCTTGTTCAGTTAGCGTGATAGTAGCGAAAACTGTGTCTTACCGTTATAGAACATCCAAGACGCCAACTACCTGTGCTGCGTCCAGCGAGCGTTACACTCTTGCCTCCCAAGTTTCCAAGAGAGGATGATCTCTAAGCTTCTCCTCGTGATCATGTCTGTCCTAATGGGCTGACAACAAACCTAACTGTGAAACTCCAGAACGAGAAACCAAGTCAGTCGAAGGATAAGATACCAATGTAGTCAGTTGAGTCTTACAATGGAAATTTTGCAACCATCGACTATGCGATAAAACGATTTTTATTCGTAACAGCGCATAAGCCCTTGACTTCTACCAGAGAGACTGGATGGCATGAAGTAGGATGCAACATCGACGCTCGCAAAGTAACAGCATACATACGTAGTTTCTTCTTCGAGTCCTCTCGATGCCCTCATGTACTGGGTGAGTGCCAGGATACGCGAAAAATTATTATGCACTGCGTACGACACATAGTTGGTCCAGGTGATTGACTACATTGAATGCGATCGGCGATAGCTAGCGATTCTCCTTATGTTTTCAGATGTCTACTGCCTACCCAAATTTCCTTCCAAGTGAGAATTAGCTTGTCGGTAATCAAGTGATCTGGACGTAACCGACCGCTCTCCCTGCTCTCTGCGCCATCTCCGAAAGCCGTGCAGATTGAGAAATTCTCATGACGTCCATGGCATTGACGGCTGCGAAGAGATCACGAAGGTCTTCTCCGCATGTGACCGGGGCGAAGTTGGTAGCCTCCTCGTACTCCACATTTACAATCACATCAGCTTCACTGATGTTGCTCATTATGTCCTCTAGTAGACGAACATCGATGTTTCCTTCGAACAAACGTCGTTGTGCCTTGTAGAAGTTTCCATAACTTTCCCATTGATCAAGTCTGCGCGTGATCCTTGCCGGTAGTGGGCCGCTATCGCGCCATGGAGATGCTATGAAAATTTGGCGGAGTCGATCGAGCACTGGTGGTTTAAGGTCGTCCAGAAAAAATAAGGGTGCTTGGTAGAACTTGATGCTTATCATTTTCAGCCCTCTTAGGAAGCATTGGCACTGAGTCTTTCGAGCAAGATGGATGAGACCGGCCTCTGAGAAGGGTACTTGGAATCTTGTGAAGTGTTTGAGCCTTACGTGACTCCGCAAACCCTGCTCTATTCGCGAACATGCAGTGCGAAGGGCTAAGATGTCGTTGAGCGGCAAATGTAGGGCGATTTCTTGTAGCAGCTCGTTCGGACAAGTGATCAACGACGGCATAGCTCCACGATTGTTCTCAGCGCAAAGTCTGCGCGAGCGTGTCGAAACTTCCATTCAATCAGATCTATGATATGTCCCGTCGTCTGTACTATTAATACTCTAGCCACCTAAATGTGTTCAAGGGTATTAAAACGTAGACCACTTGAGCGCTCTGTGTAATTATGAACACGACACTGCCAATAGAGCTTCAGAACGACCTAGCGACTAGTGGCACTGATTGGGGGTACACTAACCAGGTCTGTCATCGCATTTCGCCCTTTGTGGCTTTGTGCATTCGGCTGCATATCCTTGTCTACCATCCAAGACCTATGCGTGGTAGCTCGGGATTGGTATTGCCCCTCCCAGAGCAAGTATATTCATGTGGTAGAATATGTACGGCTGAGCCCTTCTCCGAATTCAAGACAACGTGCCACCTGCTTGATAGTTGAAGGATAGCTGACAACCTACGTACCACCACCAAGAGAAGTCTCGCTCAGCCGTACATAAGCTGCATGTATGTATGTGAGAAGATAGTCTGCACGTTCGATCCCCAAGCAACCCTAGCCCGAATCACAAGCTCAATGTATTCACAGAAACATGACCACACCACAATGGACATGGGGGATGGATTCATTTCGAGTAGAGGGAATAGCCGACATCCTCACCTTAGTACAGGTAATCGCAAGATATCGTGGATCATGTTAGCACAACTGCAAGAGGACTACTGTCACGTCGACTGATGACTTGAACGTAGCCACGTTCTAAATTCCAATGGCTTAGAGGTAGCACATCACAGAGTAATATGCGATTTTCAATGCTGAAGTTCGCAAGGCTTATTGGGGAACAGGATGCCAGGGTATGAGCGGACGGTAGACCAGAGAATCAGTAGATTGTAGCCAGTCCCGCAGTAGATCGTAGCCAATCCCGAATCCTTACATATGTGCTGTCTTCACGTAAGCATGGCTGTCACGGGTTATATACTGGAAGCGAAGCCACTTATCTTCCAGTAATTGTTCAGGAGGCTACAAGAGACCATGGCTCCTGCTCAACCCATCAAGACTCTCACGATGCCGGAAACTTCCTCGATTCTTGAGCCAGTCATGACCAATACACATGCTGTTATTTCTTCTAGGTCTACAGACCATGTTGGTAAATCGATGGCAACTGCTGTGGTGCTGGGTTCCATTGCATTTTTTACACTCATTACTACGTTATGTGCTTGTGTCTTTCTCCTTCGTGATAGAACGAATCAAAAGCAAGCCGTCAAGCCGTCACCTCCGACGGTACTCGGTGACGACACATGGAGTTCGACGATTACGGAGCCCGATGGTGATCAAAAAGCTTTTTGGTCTTAGGAGACTCTCATAAAGATGACCGCATCTGATGGCTTATAGCTGGAAGTGGCAGAAAACTCAGGGGACGCACTAGTTATTGTGTTCTCGTATCCTGTACAGTAAGAACTGGTCGAATCATCCAGTCACCACGATACTAAGATAGCACTGCAAGACTGCGATACCCGTTGTCTTCGAAGGTATATCTCGGAATCGGCGATGGAGAACAGGACAAGTGACTGCCTATGTACTTTGACAGCCCGCTACTCAGCCTTTCGCAGGACTCAAAAGCTGGACCATCCCAAAGATAATAGCTATGACAGACGAGAATTGTCCATGAAACAGAGCTCGAACTTTGGCCCAAACTCGGGTTTCTGGGCATACGAAGCGGGGATCTGTTACCTGCGTGCGTTGATTCAAGGATTCAAATTGACATACTTCCATCACATTTGAACTGTGGAATTCTTCGTAACATTTCCTCAGACAGTGGCAAACGATGAGCACATCCTCGAAGAGGACGAATATACAGCAGTTCCATAGCATCCTTGCCATACGGCTAACAAGTTTCTCTTTGAATTACTTATCTGTCTTGGAAGAAAGATGTACTGTATAGAAACCCTCACCAACGTCTTTTCAGAGAAGTGGTGGTTCAGACCGGAAGGCTAGGTGAGCAACTTCAAACATTATCTGGCATCATGGATGGTTCAATTGTGCTTCCCCACCAACTACAGATCTCAAATCAAGAACTCCTTGCTTCAATTTCAACCTCCGAATTGCATTATCTTGAGTGAGCGTAGCCAACTAATTTCTGATATCAATATGCATGAAACTGTACAGCGCGACAAGGAAGAGATTACCCCGTTCGTACGAGCTTTTAGCTCATCAAGCTTTTCGTTCTGCAGAACATCTTGGAGTTTCTGCGACAACTTCTCCAGGTCACGTCGAATGGTTCGGCCGTCAATATTTGGTGAGATATTTCTCGTCAGAGTATTGGGCAACAATGCATCTACGGTCTCTAATTCGGAGCAAATATCCAAGCAAAGACGCTTTAGGTACGGCGGCGTAGCTCCTGAGTATACCGGAGGATCTGTTTCACGGCACACCTTTATTGGGTAGATCTGCACAACTCTCGCTGTCAAGATCTTGTCATTGGTTCCCGATCTGTAAGGAGTACTGGGTGGATCATTCGATGTTGCCAAAGGATTCGTCATTACGATCTGTAAAAGTTGTGATAGTACCTTTCGTCGTTCCAGATTCTTGTTTGGATGATTCGGAGGTAAACTTGCTATGATATGTATTCGAAGCTTCATAGTTGAAGTCTAATAATACACGATCGAGAAGTAGACTAGGAACAAGCATTGTCATGTGTTAAGAGTTTTGAGAAGCCGAAGGGTTCGATGTCCTAAGCAGCGCCATACTTCCCTACATTGTAGCAATCGAGCGCCATTCTATTTCGAGCTACAGTATCACTAGATGTGTACCATCCTAATCGCATGCCTCATCTTAAGAAGATGAGACCTCATGCTCGTTCGTAAGGGCAAGTGAAGCAGATTAAAATTACTGGACGGTCGTTAGCTGTCATTGGTCCTGGTAGTGGCCTGGCTAAGCGGACATTCTACCCCTGCTTGTTGGATACCAGTCTCATCAGTCAAGGATTCTCCACGATTACGTAACTTGCTTTGGATGATGTCATACCACGCCATGGTACCAAGCAAGCTGCGCGCCTTGCTGTCTAGGCGAAAAGGAATTAGAAAGACATCACTACAACAAAAGAATGGGCTCACAATTATTACGAAGTGATTGCCACCGCTTCATTCGATTGGGTATCGATTCAGATGCCAACGCATCTGATCTAAAAATGTGCTTTGGTCTGACAGATACACGTGGACGTCGATATCCTGAATTACTCAATTTAAAATACAGTGTAATATATCATCCTAACAAACAAGAGTGTGGTCTCTCGTCTCCGGAATCTTGAAGTCATTCGAAATCCTAGACGATTGGAGGTCATATGAACACACAAATCAGCCAACTCCATGCGGCATTCATCCTCTGTCTGGCGGATCATTCTCTGTTACCTACCTGTTCTCGCTTGCTCTTTTTGACTTTCGCCAGTGCTTGCTGGTGTCTGCGCCATAGTAGAACAGTCTTGCAATAAGGCAAAGATGGAGGATTTTGAAAAACCGGAAACGGCAGTATCTCCAAGCTGCATGTCCACTGAGAACGTCCTGACCAAGCTCGATGTGGAGAGAAATTTCTCCGTCATCGGTCTCACGACTACCAAGCTTTCGACAGCTTCTATCTGCTCCCAGAACGCTTTTACCTGGGTGAAGAACAGTCTTTGCATGACGGACATCATACTTGCGTCAATGGGACCCCTCGAGTACCACTTGTCTTTCCGCGACGCCTTCCTGTGCGGTATGGTTGGAACGCTGCTAGGAGTCGTTCCTGTTGCCTTTGTGTCCACCTTCGGTCCACAATCTGGACACTCTACCACAGTTATCAATCGCTCGTTGATGGGCTGGTTTCCCGCGACTGCACTTGCAATGTTGACTGTCGTCGCTATTCTCGGAAGCCTGACCATCGAGCTGATACTTGCTGGCCAAATCCTGTCCGGGATCGTGGACCATGGATCGTTCTCAACTTCCGCCGCGATCGTAGTCTCTGCTATCTTTACAGGAGTGGTGTCCGTCATCGGTATTAAGAAGCAAATCGCTCTTGAAGACTACACTTTGTTTGCACAAATCTTAGCCATGTTCATTCTTAGCAGTGCCGCGACTTCTTACGTCAATTATCCGCAGCCTGGAGCAACTCTATCCAGTGTTCAGCTACAAGACACGCTTTTGCTTGGTCGACGCGTCTTGTTTTCCAGTCTATGCATGACTAGGTCAATAGCGTATTCACTTGTTGCCGCAGATGTCACCAGTGATGATGCCATCTCGCCAAACACTGGCTACATTCTTGCCCAATGCGTGACAGGTCTACTGTCAGCCTTTTCTTTCACTCTTGTCATCGGCGCCAGTCTGGGCGCAAGGGTCGTTGAAACAGCCACCTGGCAAGATACCTACGAGAAGTCCACAGGCTTACTCATCGCCGAGATACTGAGACCACTCGGCTCAAGGGCAAAAGATTTGTGCGGTATGGTGCTAGTGATTGGCATCTTGTTGAGGATGATCAAAGCCGTCAGTTGCATCTATCCGAGCCTGTACGCTTTGACGCCTCGTCTGAAGTCAGTGCCGACGCCTATATACCCGACAGTGATCATGCCAGCGTGTGTGTTATTCGCTGTACTAGGAATGTCGCATTTGAGCGAGCTCATGACATCGATTGTCTCGATCACAGGTTACTGCACAGTCATCTGGTTCACGATCTTCCTCATCGAGCACTTTCTGTTTCGTAGCTTCACAAGACCGAAAGGCGAGCAAGATCTCCGGGATGGTGAAGCTCTGTTCCCTTACGGTCTTGCATCTTCAGCATCGTGTGTGATAGGATACATCGTGTCTGTACTCTCAATGACGCAAAGCTGGTATATCGGTCCTCTCGCGTCTATTTCAGACATTGCGGGTTTAGATGTAAGCCACCATCGATCATCACCTACTTTTCTATCGCTAATGGCAACTACTAATAGCTCACGATGGTCCTTGGATGTGCAAGCTCTGCTCTTGTCTATTTATTGCTGCGCTACATTGAAGTGAAAGTTATGCGCCCATGATGTTATAATTGGATCGACCACGTTAAGAATTCCAAGACCTTCATCAAGGTGTACTAAGGACTTGATCGTAACCAGGTATTCTCTAAGGTTAATGGTATGCTTCTCTTTTCATAAGTTCCGGACGGATGACCTCCGCACAAGATCAGAGTCAATCTAAAATCCACAAAGAGCTCTATAGCTCGTTTGAAAACGGTTTCGAATGTGCCTGAAGAATGGGAGTGAGATTAATTGGGTGTCAAGACGATGCCACCCTAGGTTTGAGCCAAATAAGGTTCTAGCCCTAAGCGCAACCGAACGTTTCTATCTTAATCGTTCGTCTAGGGCAAGCGATCTATTCCATTCCCGGTAGCTTTTCCAGATCACTGAGATCAATACGGGCAAAAGTGTAAAGAAACCTTCACGCGGAGATATGTAATATTCAATCTAAGAATGATTTTCTGGAAGATCTTGCGACTTGCTGTCGAAGAAGCTGCAGATGAGCTATCATCGTCGAGATCACGTCTAAGTGTAAAATAAACAGTAGAGATAATGTTCGGTACTGCTCAAAATCACATGGTTGATCACATAAGTCATGAAACCCCATCATCCTACACTCCGGAAATAACACTGTTACACATACTCTCGGAAAGATCTCAAGCAGTATGTCTTGTGCAAAGGAGATTGTGCAATCCTTCCCTGCCTCTAGTATGCTCAGTCCTGGGGATGCTAAGATCCTTCTCCGCAAACATGAGATCCAGCCGAGTGCAGCCGACCAATCGAGTGGCCCATCAACATATCACACGCTTGCCTGTCTCTGCATCATCGCGAATCTTGGAACTGCTGGCATTCTTTTCGTCAGACGAGAAGACGAACACTTGGAACATCTGCTCAACATCTCCGTGATTGCACTTAGTGCAAACTTTTGCGCCTGTGTAGCAATCCGGAATGATCATGTTATCAACACGATCTCTCGTATAGCTTGCAGCCTGCCACAGAGCGCTCCCATCTACATCAGGATAGTCGCAGCACGGGTATATTGCCATGGTGGGGTCCACTCAGGTTGTGCTATCTCGGGCTCCTTTTGGTATATCGTCTTCACTTGTCTATGCTTCTTGGTCCCTCAAGGAACTCCAGCGATACAGCTGGGACTTACATTTGTTTCGGGGATGGCACTGCTCCTGCTGGCAACGATCCTCATATTCTCGCATCCTCTCATGCGAGCTCGTTTTCACAACCTGTTCGAGACAATCCACCGATTTCTTGGCTGGAGCTTCGTCGTCGTACTTTGGATCCAGACTCTATTGATGAATTTGACTGGCGCCGATAGAAACCGCCATATGTTCACCCAGCGCTTAGTCCTGAGTCCGGCGTTCTGGCTGCTGTTGGTCATCACAGTACTTTTAGTCTACCCATGGACTCGACTTCGTCTTTGTGCAGTCAAGTCTGAGAGGCTCTCCGACCGGGTTCTTCGCCTGACAGTAGCTGGTGTGATGGAACAGCCTTGTATGACCCGGAGATTTGCAACCATACCACTCAAGGAGACTCACGCGTTTGCAACAATTCCAAGCAAAGATTCAACCGCTTACGCCGTATACGTCTGTGCTGCAGGTGACTGGACCAAGATGCTGACCAACAAGCTACCGGAGAAAATATGGATCAAAGGATGTCCGACTTACGGTGCAACCTACTCTTCCAGCTTATTCCGAAAAGTCCTTTTCGTAACCACCGGATCGGCCATAGCCCCTGTCCTGTCGGTAATACAATCACGTCCAGTTTGTCAGACAACTGTACTATGGATTACCAAGGATCCTCTGTGCATGTTTGATACCAAGCTTTTACAGGAGCTGGAGGCTCATGGCAAGAATCTCTTCGTCGTCAACAGGGGCCACGCAGATATCGGACCCGAGGAAATCTCCGCTCTAGCCTACGCACTACATCACGAGACGCAGTCGGAGGCTGTCTATGTCATCTCCAACAGAATTGTCACGGATTCTGTCAAGAGTAACCTCGAAAGAAATAACGTGCCTGTGTTCGGGCCAATATTTGATTCATGAGTTCGCCATTGTACTCTATCGGTGATATCGTTCATAGATTTCAGTCCATAGCTCAGAGACTGTCAGTAACTACACGTGTCAAATGTATCGAGGTGGTATAAGGGCTCTCGAAAGATCAAAGCCACGTGAGAAAGCCAGCGAGTGGTTCGATGTACATAAGATAGAGCTTCTAAGAGATGATGATGATTTGACTTATGCTTCCCCGGCCAAGAGCTTACGAATGTGATCCGTGGTGATTCGCTCAGCTCCATAAGGAAATGGAAATGTAAAATCTATCTCACATTCACTATGTTCTACAGTCGAAAGGTCTACTACAAACATTGCTGACTGTACTTGCCAAGCTCCTTAGAACATGATAACGTCCTCGGCGCATCAGTCCTGGTGGAGAGTTAGCATAGTAATCTCTGAAAAGTAGTGCAAAGGGTTTCTTGCGACCCCGAGTATCACATATTGAGTATTGTGTCTTCCGAAAGACTCTATTTATAAGTCTGGCCCGGCGGTGCGACCTTACTCCACGGGTTCGTTTTTGCCGTGACCATCAATTAGAGCGGTCTTACCGCTACTTCTGAGCTCGAGTTCATCAGCCGGACTGATGCTTTTGCAGAATTGTCGGTGATCAACAAGAGATCATGCCTCAAAAGAATCGGAGTCACCTCGTAGCTGTACCTTAGTTTCGCGGAGGATCAGGGGCGGAGCCCACAGCGGCGAGGGCGACCCCAATAGAGAACAAGGTCTTCAACGCTGCGAGAATTTGTCCCGTGCGCCTCGTACTAGTGATATGCCGCTACGTGAAACCCTTGATGAGGGCTCATGCTTCACAAAGATTTACAGTCATTGACCTTAATTTCTGGCGGTCTCATAATTTTGAGGCAATATGATGAGGTCTCACGCCCCATGCAAATCACTAACCTTGAGAAATACTGCAAACAATCATCTGCTAACAATCAAAGCTCTGGAAAAGTTTCTTAGGCCTCTTTTCGAGAAGGGCGGTCCTCTCTACAAGACAGTGACATTCGTTCTCTGTCGTGAACCCATGATGACGCTATGTGATGATTGAAGTCCGTGTTTCGCTTTAGTCACAGTTGAGTGGCGACAGCGTTGAAACATGATCTCTCTATGAAGAACAGTCGGATCCCATATAGGCACGGTCAACAAATGCGGAGAAGCAAGCGTGTAAGCTATGCTGATATTCATCTACCTTGTAACCGAGCTATGAACAAGAATCATCCTACAGCTATGAAACATTCATCATACTGTTCATAAATGTCTGGACCCATCACTGGTGGATGAATCACGGCATCGGTCGTTGGCTAAAGCTTACGAGACTGCTTAGAACAATGTCAGCGTTGGAAGAATATTCGAGAGATATTAATGTGGTCTCTGCCCGCCAGAGAGTGTATCACATCTTCTTTATCAGAACCTACAATATGAAAAGCGCTTCAATCGCTCATGTCTTTGCCACTGCCGGTCTATGTCTAGCATTTCCATCCACTGCAGATTACTCTTCGAACAGCACCAATGCTATAGCCAGCTATCGAGTTCAGTTCTCCCACAACTGCCCAGCAACATCAGAGGTCTTTCCACATTTTACTGTGACGAACGGGAGTGTTTGTGCAACTCAGAATAGCTCAACACAGCCTACCATGCAGGGAGAAGAGCGGGATTACACGCTCACATACGGCGCTGAAGGCCAATCTTCATGGACATTTTGGATTGACAACCTCGCGTACAGCGCTGGGCCGGTGATTAGAAGCTTGGTCGAAGTGACGTGTGTAAGGGATGTGGGTAAATGTTTCATAGACATCAGCAACGTTGAAGGTATTAGCAACGGATTTCAAGTTGCGATCGAAGCTACAAGCTGCTCTACCATTGGGCCACAGTCAAAGAGCAGCCCAACTTGCGCCCCACTGATCTGTCGGATCGATTCAGATTGGCAATGCCCCACTCAAAACCGCTTCGATCAACAGGATTCTAGTAAGTCCTACCCGCCAACATACCTTAGCGCTGATCAAAGTTGCGTATCCAATTGTACCTTGTATCAGTCAGATGAAGCTTGCTGTCGTAACGCATACGCAAGCGATAAGATTTGCACGAATCAGAATCCGGCACTGGAGAGCGTGTGCGAGGATGCATACTCATATGCCTTCGATGACAATAGAGCATCCTATGTCTACCAAGTTACGTTGGACGATGCCACCACTCTCCAAATCAAGGCGTGTCCGTGATCGTAAGCAGTGGTATTCATACACATCTAGGACACCCGGAGCGTATTAGGCGACTAAAGAAAGGCACCTGGAGGGTTTAACATAAAATGAAGTTTCCCGAGCGTGACCTGTACGTTAAGCGCAACTTGCATTCCACAACCAAAGCAGCGAGTCACCAGAACATCTGGATAGTAGAAACAAATTTAAACTACGTATCGATTGGAGCTACCTGACAGAGAGCAGGCTGACTTCCTGCTCCATTAGATCACGTGCGTGCCCCTCCCACACTTCATTATCGTCAGTGGTTGACAGCATGGCTCCAATCCTTGCATGGAGGTCTGGAGTTCGGTAGAAATTCCTTATAGGTTATTGAAAATGACACGAATTGATCGAAGCTGTGCTGCAAAATCTGTGACTATGTAATGATGAGAAACTACAGACCCGAGTACCCGCGTAGATCTGTTGTGTCCGAGGAGTTTGGGAACAAGGTGGGATTGTGGAAGGCATTGGCTTGATCTATACACCATTGCTAGCATGAATCTTCTCACGATCGCATTCACCCCCACTCTACAGACCACATCTACAGTCCCCAAGAAGTCCCGGAATGTTCTGTACCGCCCTGATTGACGCGCCCGACGATGAGTGCGTAGAGAGAATCCGAGCCTGGACGCGATTGTTAATTGCGGGCATGTCGGATTATACCCTGATTTGAGGGTGGCGTGTGATCACATCTCAACGCTTTTTTTATGGACACGCACTGCTTGCTCATTCTCAGCTTTTGTGATGTTTCTCCGTGTTTCCCGTCATTATGTCAGCGAAATGACTGGAAAAGTATTTCCAGCCTTGACATACTACCTCTTAGCATAGATCCATGACTTTAGAGAGCTTCACATCATGGCATACTTAAGACAATAGCTTGATGTGATTTGTCCACATGTTCATCACTGTATGAGGCCAAAAATTTTCGTCGATATGTCGGTTCCATCTTAGGGATAACTTTCAGAAGCTTCGCTCGTTTTGAATGACAACTGGATATCCAGGCAGAAAGCGTCTCTACCCAAAGACTCATCATTCCCGGGTTTTCGTATGCTTCTGCTGGTCTTAAGTGTCGGAGTAATTTGACAGTGAGAAGGCTGTCTGGATCCTGTCGCCACTCCATATCTGGTTGCCTGTAGACCATCCTTAGGATTTTGATGTCACCCACCTCAAGAGCTTCAACAAGGTCGCGAGTGACACGAAGACTCATACACCTCTGTTCCAAGTTCAAGTCGAAGAGTTGGGATGGAAAAGGTTCAGGGTGGACTGGAATTGAAACACATCGGAGGTTCTCAAAACTCGCGATGAACGCCCGAAGATTCATCACAGGCAGATCGTAAGATAGCCGGTCGACTAATTGAATGTGTCGGAACTGCGGTCGTACCCGAGTCGCGTGATACTCTAAGTTGTAGTTTGCACGAATCTCGAATGAGAAAATGTTCGAGTTGAAAAAGGTGTTCGAGATCTCGTCAAAGATAGTCCAGCATATCAAGAAAGAATTAGAAACGTGAAGGTTGTTGAGTCTGCGCTTGAAGGGCCGGAACGTGGCGTGCTTCCGATCATTGACGACAGAACTTCCAACTGGCGAGCAAGGTGAGACGAACGTTCTGCCAGTGGGAAGAAGCTGGTGCCAGATCATGAGACGGAGTTCTGGTGGCAGAGCAAGGAGATGCGACATAATAGAAACAGACTGATTGAAACAAGTGTGCTGATAGTAACACACGGACTTTCTGTGGATGTCAGTTGCACGTTGAGGTTTTATGACCCACCTCGAGTGACAGATTTGTTTCTAACAAGCTTGGAGTCCGGCCTCGACATCATGATGCTTACTTCATCATGTCTTTGAACTTTTGGTGCCCCCAGTTGAACGCTATAAATTCACAGCTAATATCGTTCCCTGTGCATAGCTGTGAGGATCATCTCGGTACTGCTTATATGTTGCAACATAGAGTGCGGGAGCGGACTTGAGAAAACCTTGAACGCATGTGTCAAAAGGCGCTTTCGGTCGTGCGAAGTGCCAGAACAGTTCAAGAGCCTCCATTAACAATTTAAAGCATCGTATGGGTGAGTTTGTGTAGGTCTTTGGAAATATCACCGTTGCACCTCGAACAGAGTAAATTGAAGAGCAAGAAAATGCACAAGATGATCCGTACAATACTCGCCTCCTTCAGAAAAGCTGAATGCCCATTATGGATTGGTGGGGTTTTCTCAGATCGCACCAAGTAATGGCAGAACAAGAGAACGTGATGGTCACGTAATAGGACTGAGAGTCTCGTTATATAACAAGCCGTCAAGTGCCGAGCCACAACTCAACGACAACCCTGATGCCCACCCACTCAAAGTTCCTTCTAATAGCATGTAAGTTGAAGATCTGTCACATTATGTTGGTCTTCTTTCGCTGTTGCAGTCATGCTCACTGATGGACATAGTAACACTGCTCTCCCGCAACACCCTAAGTGATAGCAAAATTTCAAGGCAGGCCACTGTATCAACCAAAGACTCCTCGCTTCGCGCAGTAAATTCATTCAAGAAGCTTAAAGACTTTTGTCAAGGACCAGGGAAGAAGCTGCTGGGGTTCGTTCTAGCACACATGGGTACCAGATACAGGGAGCAGGTGACAACAGACCTATCCAAAAATCGAGCCTACACTCAGTCGAAAGACGGCCACCGCCTAAAAAGACGTGGGTACACTAGGGGGAGGCGGCGGTTCTCGCCAAAAAGGCGCCAGGTCCGAAGTCTACATGATCGCCTTGGCAGAGCGCGTATGCCCCTCAAGAAAGCTTCTTATCTCAGAACCCCCATAAGCTCAAGGTATAAACTGCGATCAATCAGTCCAAAATAGATTGATGCACTCGATCTTCGTAACGTAGAAGTAACGCAGCATTTATCAGCTAAGACATTGTCAATTATCCTGACCGGATCATGAACGTAGACTGATATCGTGACTCAATTAACTGACTATGTGTTGCAATGAAAAGGTCTGAGATCTGAGCAGTACTTCTGGAACAAGAGCCCAGCGCTGAAGTTTTCGATCTATTGCTTGGTCTTGGAACTATCGCTATGATCGAGCTTAGCAAAGAGCGTGGAAGGTTAGTCATCGGAGCAGACTCGTTGGATCTGCTAGTTCATTGTCGACCATTGATATCTGAGGTCTATCACCGTAAGCGGCCCCTATGGATATCATAAGCATTCTTGGCCCACTTGATGAGTTGTAAAACTGGCAGGCAAGGCTTTACGACAGGATAGGAAGTCTTTTGGACAGTATTGATGATTTACCTAAGGGAAAGTCTATTGATGTCTTACTCCTCCAGTTCTGTAGGGAGAAAGAAAATACTCACAGAACCGAAAGCAGTCACGTAATCACAGAAAGCAGTGGCCTTGGGATTGCTGTTCATATAGCAGATCACCTGGCTCAGTAGCAAACGGCGTCCGAGCGGCCAAAGTCCATTCTACCGCGATGCTTACATGTATATTAGTTTTGGTAGTAACCATAATTACGACCACGCTGGCCACTCATCGAGGCTTCAACTACGCAGCACAAGGCAACGACTATGAGTCTTTCTATGATCAATTTACTCTGTCCAAGACTTTGCCCGGAACGGGATCTTTCTCCAGCGCCAGACTCTATACTATGCTACAAGAGGACACCAATGGAGAAGTAATTTCAGCTATTCCCGCAGCTTTGGCGACGGGAACGTCAATTTTGCTTGGTCTTTGGGCGTCGGTAGATCAAGACCAATTTTCCAAGGAAATCAATGCACTTATCGTTGCCATGGCTCAGTATGGTCCTGGAGGACTGAGCGGATCTGTGGTCGGTATTTCTGTGGGCAGCGAGGACCTTTACCGTGCTTCAGCGCTCGGCGCGGCTTCGAATGCGGGTACTGGCCAGAACATATCTGTGCTTCTCGATTACATCGGACAAGTCCGGAGCGTTCTAAAGGGATCCGTCCTAAAGGATGTGCCCGTAGGAGTAAGTCTCTACATCATTCCCTTGAGCTAATTTTAATGAAATCGCTAGCACGTAGACACACTAGACGCATATGAGAACGACTCGAACGGCGCAATTCTCGACGCGGTTGATTTCATAGGCCTGAATATCTTCCCATACTTCTCGAAAGAGCTGGAAAACGACATTTCACAGGCAGCTAATTCATTCTGGCAGGCCTATGATAGCATGTTATATCGAGCAAATGGCAAAACAGTTTGGATCACAGAGACAGGGTGGGCGACACGAGATCCTTCGAAAGTCAACGGACCGAGTCCTGGTATCGAAAACGCTGCGAACTACTGGTCACAAGTCGCTTGCGGGCTGGCGGCTCGTTGTATCGATTTTTGGTGGTATATTTTGTCAGACCCGGCAGACATGCCATTCTTTGGTGTTACTGATGCGGATACTGGCCATGCTCTGTATGACCTTGCTTGCAATGAAACTCCAATCTGTTCAAGTGGCACAGCACTTGGCTTTACTACTACTAGCAGGGTCTCAAGTTCGACATCTGTAGCAGCACACACCGATGAACAAGCCTGTTCTTGACTCGGCTATCAACACCAAGAAAGGCTTTAGGCAGCTTAGAGTATTGACACGAATCTAGCCTTTGGAATGTTGGAGGTTCGAACCTGAAATACCGCGACGATTGGTGCCTATCTTTGAGGCCTGATCGATGCGTTCAGAAGGCATCTCCACTAGCACGGAGCTAGTTATTACATTATTGGAATCTGATTTTGTATTCAGTCCTGAATCATGTATAAGCTGGTGAAAAGTGTGAATATTCGATATGCCTGTTGAGAAGGCGAATGATAGCTGACATCAGAAGACAGGCGGGCTTCTACAGAATCAATGATTAATCAAAGCGTAACGATCTTTGTTACTGCCTTCATCAAGGTCAGATCAAAAAGGTGATTAGGGATCTGAGATTGAAGCATGCCGCCGCCAAGCATGAAAGTTCGTTCGAGAGCAGAAGCTAGTTATAGCTACATACTCATCAATCCAGAACCAAATCTAAATGTTGCTGAGTGTGTTTGATCTGACAGGATGGGAACACAACGTCGCGGTAGACCAGTACGTAGCGTCACGATTTACTAGTCGTCTCGCACATCTACTGAGATCTCAAGTCTTACATAGAAGATTTGAAGCAATCGTACTTGAGCTGAATATGATATATTAGTCGATCGTACGGAGGTTCTACATCTCAGTCCCCTTGGTTCTCGACAGATACCCCAGCAAATGTTAAGAGAAGAGCATCAGCATCTCGAATGATAGCACTGAATCTAGTACTCCCCATGTTCTTCTTGATCTCACTCAATGGCCTTGGAAATTCGCTCAGGAAGAGAGCAAGGTGAGCACTAATCGAGCCTTGCGGCGACTTGTTGGCCTCGAATGTCTCCAAATAGATTCCGGCTCGCACGTGATTCATAGGTCGACCTTGATCTGCTCTAACCATCCGACTACACGAAATCATATTCTAACCCGTGAAGTAGTCACGTAAGCTGTGTGCTGATAGGAAAAGAACGTATGGGGAGACTTACGAGTACGACAAGTGGCAGGTCACGAGAGCAAAGAGCATCGTGGACAAACAGAATCCTTGATCGATCCTGGACAGTGAGACGATCTCGATTATCGCCATCCATATACCTCTTTAGTGACGGAAGCCATGCAGACTCTGCGAAGATATCGCTTGATCCAATAGGCCGGGCCATAGTATTTGCTTATGTGACTGACTTTGGTATATATAGGTTGTGGTGAGACCTGTCAACCAGGTATATATAGGTCTGTTGCCTTGAGATCTTGGACGTTATCTTGCGAAGCGACAAAGGGACTGCAGCAAGGAATAAGTCAGGCAATGAGCATCCGACCAGAACGTAATTGAACTAAGCATTGATCTAGCTACATTTACACCATGCCAAGTAAATCAACTCGCGTAAAGCGCAAGGAACACCAATCAACGCAGCCCGAGAAGTCGGGTTGCCTAAATCCACCCAATCTCGACAAGCCCTTGCCTCCGACTCCACTTACTCCTCGATGTCCTCAACGAATACAAGAGCCGCTAGTGCAAGTGCAAGTGCAATATACGTGTATCATGCGTCGTTCTCCAACAGGGGTACCCCGTGTCATCTGGGTAGAACGCCGAAGCTCATCATAGATATTTACAATGTTTGGTACGTTGTGTAATCAGGCTAGTTTGGATAAGGAGATAGGCATGTTCATATGTACGTGCGCCACACCTCTCGTTCGGCGAGATCATGGCCGTGATTCAGTCGAGTAAACCTGACGAATCAGATGCCATCAGTTCGAAGCTACGTATTGGTCATGAGAAATTTGGCCGTTCAACGGTTCTAAATGTAACAGGATTGTGTTCAAGAGCTAAGAAGACCGATGGAAGATTTTCTGCATATACATTTCCCTGGAGTTGACCAGCAGATTGCAAAACGTACTTATACGAGTGCTTAGGCCAAGTTTATGACTGACACCTTTGATCAGCAATATGTGATGCTGCGGATATTGGTAGATGTGTAAAGCCTTTGACGAACGCCCCTGCTGATAGTCTAATCTCAGCTCGATGTTCGTAGATGTGGCACGTAGCGATGTATAAAGTGAGCTCGTGCGCTTGTATAAGGTGAAGCAGAATATAATAGGGTGGTGAGAGTCACCTATTTGTTCTTGGACGGATTTGGATATCACTACTGCGAAAGAATAAGATATCGTGATATCGTGATGTTTCAGGGGTCCCGAAACTGTTCACCAGCGAGTTCCATATCCCCAAGCACAATTGTGATCTGGTACTGTTCGACCGAGCTCGTCGTACGTGTAGCTCAATGCATTTTCTGTACAGGTTGTAGCCAGCCACCTATCCAAGGACTCATGCGGCTGCTCACATGGCCACACCAAAGGGCTAGGCTCAAGACTGCCGCCATGGGCATACCCAAGTTCTTGAGTGAAGAGTTCAACTTTTGAGTTCGTGTCTACAAGCTCGCTTACAAAGCAGAGTTCCGAAGCGATCGGTGTAATATGAGTGTCACACTCGATTGCAGTGTGTTCGTATTCTGGAGTCGTCTCTGTAGATTCAATCATATCACGTTCAAGACCCATCATTAGGTCCGACATCCTGGCTGTGTCGGGCTCACACGGGTGGTCTGGAATCGATTCGTTGTCAGGTCTGGAAAAAGACTCCTCACTGCTCGATCGAGGCAGCATCGCGCTTGATTTGATCTTCACTCCAGTCGTGAGAGGTTGAATCGTTCCATCCAGCATAGAGCGTGTAGTCTCAGTTTGTGAACCGGCGGACTGTGTAGAGTCAGGATGGCTTAGAGCAGCTGGATGTTTGGATTTGAAAATGGAGCCAGAATCTCCGCACAGTGCCCCAAAGGGTTCATGGGAAACATAACATGGTGACACCTTTTTTTTGTACGCGCCAGTATCCGCCAAAGAAGCCCGGTCCTCGCCGATAGTCTTCCCAAACTGGTCTTTGGATCGTATATGATAATTGATTTCGGCGAGTAGTTGCTTGAATCGTTTGATATTCAGCGTTCCAAACTGCTTTTTGGATCGTAGATGATCTTTGATTTCGGCGCGTAGTTGCTGGAGTTTTTCGATATGCGGCGGTAAACGCTCGATCTTGTCTGTCAGTAGCAATTCGCGTACCTTCCTTCTATGTCTATACTTGGTCTGAGCTTCTCGGTTCTTCTTCCGCTTTTCTGCGATATCTTTGCTCATGTTGACGTCGTCATCCATTCGAAGTGACCAAACGAAGGTAAATCGAAGCTGACGGTGATTCGTGAAGTCTCTACATATACAGTGCCTTTTCTAATCATCAAGACTTTTCCAACATCCCAATTGTCACCTAAATTAGCATGAAACAGGAGCCTTTGCTAACGAACCATAGTGTTGGTAGCGCCGTACCAAAATCTGTTTGCAGCACGTGTAAAGTACTGCCGTTGCAGAGCCGTAAACACTGCCAACATCATCAAATGATACACGCATTCCAATTGGCATATGTCAGAGTTGTAAGACTTGAGTCCTCCCAACACAACCTCGCCTTGCTCGGGGACGCGGTGTTTCATAGATGTCGATTGAAACTATCGTAGGACCATACTTAGCTGGGTTTACTTGATTCACTCGGATGAGTAACGGTACCGAGCTCAGCAAAGTCAAGATCGCGGCGATGCTGTAAGCCACGGTAAGTGATCATGCACCAGTTTCTGATTAGACACTTTGGACTTGGAGAAGATGTAGGCTAAAGAAATTTGTGAACAGTGTGCTAGTGATATTCAACGGCAGACAGGATAACATGCATCGAGATCAGCGACTTGACTAGCTAGAAAAAGCTGCAGGAACTGAACCCCTCCTTCGGATTGCATAGGAACGCCGTAGTGACACGCCAGATGCATGGGCGATCAGATGTTACTGGTACATAAGCAGCACACCGATTAAGCGGCTGATGTAGCGGATGTGCTAGTACGACAGTATGGCCCCAAGAACACTCATTCCGACTGCATTAGAGTATTCAGTGAATGGAGGTACCCGTCGCTTTCTTGTTTCATGTGTGCGTCAAGCGGATCTCCTGAGCTCCATGGCTGAGATACTCGATCTAATCATTTTGGTAGATATAGTCACGAAACAATCCTGAGGTGGCTACGACAAGATCGAGTGCACTTTCAGGACTCAATTCGAGATCTTCTGTCGACCGAGAACATTGATTTTCTCGCTCTCTGGGAAAACGTCGACCACTCTCCGGAGCCGTGTAAGGTGACATCTGGGGATACATGGCTTTGAGAAATTCTGGATCGAACGAGAGATGGTTTTGCGTGATCAGTAAATCTTTCGGTCTTTTCGGGGCCGCCATAGTAAGGTCTTTTCTGAACGAAATCGGTGTCCACTGGTGACGTCACGTGATACAAGTGAATGTGAGTAGAGATATATGTATTTGTTTCTTCATTTATTGGCTAGGATAGTTCAGAATCATATACTGTGGTTTATAAAGATAGTCTGCTCTTATAGATTCAGAGATGGATGGCAAATAGCCTCTCCATCCGGTGTAATTTACGCTTTCCTTAGGCTTTGACCCGAGACGCATGTAGCGCTTGAAATAACCATGAACTGATTCTGTCCCAGGCATGCTTCATAAAGCTAGCACGTAGTAAAGCTAGAATTAAATTACGAAAATCTTGCAGAAAGGTTGTTATCGCGGACGCTAGACCAACCTTCCATAACGAGGACATGCAATACAAATTCCAATCCAGGCAGTCTGGAGCGTACCGATACGTATTCGAATTGTATGTTACGTGGTTCACTTGCCGGTGCATGTCGAAACATGAATGAGAAGGATTTAGAATACACGTTGTGAAATATAGTCGCTGCTCTCTTCAAGAAAGTTCTGGTCTGGAAAGTGAGTCTTGAATCCGTCCTTCATTTGAGATGCACTCTCTCTCCAGATCCTCTTCGAATCAAGAATGCCAACACCTAATCCTGAGCGTGTATCTAGTGCCTGTAAGTCGTTTGAAGATGTGCAATCGGAATATCCATTCATCGTTATACAGCGACAGATCTTCTAGACGCAAAATTACTCGCCGAGTCGGGAGGAATAGTGTCATACTCGCCATTCCTATCCGCCACATTTTATGAGGATCTGGAACGACCTCGTAATTTTCTAGAGGGTGAGCGTAGAAAGGCGGAAAGCTTACTCTCGTACCACGACAACGAGAATGTGGTATCGAGTGCAAGATGCGTCATCGAAGATATTATCGCCACCCTCGATAGGATGCTAGGGCATATGAAAGATGTGTTAGCAATGAGAGGTGATGATGGCTTCGCTACATCGGATTCATCAATCATAGGCGCAGCTGCACACTCCGTGTAGTTGCAATTCTTGAAAGGCGTAGTGATTACAAACTAGCAATCCTCGGCGCAGAAGACTCACCAAGGGAACGGTCTTGCTTGCTTTCCTATGTTCTCAACCCTACTCAAAGGCAGAGTCAGAGTATAAGGCTCATCACTATATAAGCGTCTGCGATCACAGAGTGCATTCCTCCGATCACATAAATGAGAGAGTACCTTGTCCATGTTTCTGGATCATAAGGTAAAAGACGTTGTTCACCACTACCGGTTAATATTGTTCATAGATAAGTGACAAACATCAGACCTTACGAGCTCTTGGGTTCATGATGATATCCGGGAGATCCCTAGTAGCGCTGAGCCATGTTATGATTCACGGACTACACTGATATAATCTGGGATAAAGTGTGCAATGCTCTACCAGAACGCTAGCGGCAACCAAAGTTGATCGCTTTGATGCGATAGTTAGTTATTAGATGAGAAAGGTCACTCGAGAAGACCGATTTAGGTCATCGGTTCAAGAATAGCGTAGGTTGCTCATCCTATATAGCTAAGTGACAAGAATGATTGCCATTTCCGATGAGCCATTGCATAAGGCCCCGGAGCCGGTGTCAGAGCAACGTGAACTCGGAGAGGTCCTCGCGCGTAACTACAAATACCACAAATGCTCCAGAATTCCGGAACGCACATCTCTGTCTGCTCTGAACATAAACATGATCCAAGTCTCCGCACCGCTCAAAGATAGATCTAATAATTGTACCGATTGTACCGATCGCATAAGAAGTACCTGTGTCGCGTTAGAGAATCTCTTGAGCTCTGATGATCTGGATGCTCGTAACGCAGCGAATCTGAGAACGAGTGTAGAGCTACTTGGAGAAATTGGCAAGACTGGACGCATAATGAATGTTCCACTTGTTCTGAGATTGATCTCCTTGATTCATGAGATTATCGAGGGCCTAGCCAAAGGCATGAACTATAAAGAACGATACGATGAATGACACTGACCAAGATAAGCAGGACGGCTGAGATGGAGAGATCATAATGACTCGCACCACCCTGGTCAAACAATTAGGCAATCACCGACTGTGGAAATGATGGAAATATGCGGGGAAAGCCTCAAGTTCTCCCATGATGTGCAATAGATCTCTTTACATGCCAAGAAGACGACCCGAGTATGTGGTCCTAACGCAGGTATCAAGGAAGATCTCGAAAAAGATTCCATGACATGGCATCCTTAACACAAAGTCTCGAAAGCTAGTGATCAGATAAGTGTGGAACAAAGTCATCGTTACCAGGAAATACTCCTAAGGATCATGATCGACCTTTTGCGTTAGGCTTTGACTTGTACTTTCCGCTATAGAGTTACCTGATGGGTACAGTGGCTAAGACCTGATCGTTCTGCTTAGTGTGATGAAGTAGCATGGCAAAATGAGTTCGAAATTCGGATCAGGGCTTTCGTCGACACCAGAGCGAATACATGTTCAGCATTTCCCATATGGGGTTCGAAGGATAAGGTGTACGTCATGTTGACCAAGAGATGTCGGGTCTAGCAAAACTATGGACGACACACTCAAGACATCCGCAATTAATCCGAGGGAGATACGTCTCCAGACTCAAACACTATCTACGTATGGATAGATGTTAATTTGATGAACATTGTCAAACTATCATGATGTCTCACAAAATTTGTTAGAGCTCGTTGGTATAGGCGTCAGAGAACAATTCTTAGCGTCTCGTCGCTGTGGCGATTCCTAATCCTGTATCGAAGAGGATCAAGCGTTAACAGATGTTCGACGGTTTCGGAATCGACGGAACGAGCGACGAGTACCTTTTACCTTCACTTTCATTCCAGTCCCGAGAACATTTCGAATGCAGGGCATGATACACAGTAGATACAAGATTATAGTCATTGCTTCAGTGTGCTTACTGCCAGAACCCATGATAGGAAGAGTGCTGAATGGAGATCCATAGAGCAATGCCCACATGCACAGGTGTGTATACACCCTACATTCGATGTAGGTAATCAGTTCCAGAAAGTCGGCGTTAAGCTGCAGAAGGCTAAACTCAGGATATTTATAGATGAAACACAGTGGTCAGTCAGCAAGAGACTAATGGACTTCAAAACCCACTTACACGAAACACCTGGAGCCGTTGGTAGGGTCATGAGATGAGACGAGCTTTTCAAGAGTAGCGTCAAACTGAAACAGATCACCTCAACATCTTCTGCTATGTTTAGCAAATGCTGCGACCTTATACTAAGCGCCTGGAAGGAGTGAGTGCGGACCCTTGGGTGTTTGCTATAAGTTGATGAACCTTCCGCCTATAGACAAGAACTTACGGAATAGAAACTACATCTATAGAAAGCAGGAGTGTAAACCACTGGTTCGATATGGCTGAGCGCTCGCGCAACCGAAAGCGCTTAGAGCAGAACCGTGAAGCTCAAAGAAGATTCAGACAAAAAAGTAGCATGCGTGAGAAACGGAGCGAACACGAGCTCCAGTTGTTGCTGACCACTAAGAACGCGTTGGAAAAAGAGCTGAATGAGTTGTGTCAGGAAGGGGAAAGTCTGGTTCAACAAGTGCTAAGTCCAAGACAGGACGACGATCTGTCCCTTTCTTCAACGATCCAACTCCAGAGCTGGGAGAGCGAGCAAAATCAGGTTACAAATATTGAGAGCCCTTCGATGCCTATCTCTAGCGGGTGGAACCAACCACAACTTCTCTCCACAACGCTCTTAAAGGATGATGTTTCTCTGGATATGGGGTATACAATGAACCCACAGCAAAACGATGCCTTAGTAGAGACTCCAGATCCAGTACTCGATCAGAGCGGTCAACAAACTCTACCTTTTGTCGATCAGGATATGTCTGCCCCCACAGCACCTCTAATGAATGGTTTCATGCCCAGTTTCTGTGCAGATCCCAACACCTACAACAATCTTCAGACCTGGCCATATGACGGAATGGGTCACACAAACGGCTTAATCTCCTACCCTACTATAGCTCATCAGCCTATGGAAATCCAGGTACGACTGATATATCCGAGTGTTGCGATTGGCTTCTGCTTACCCATATCCGACATGGGAATGTATCCCATCCAACAAGAGTATCCGATCATGGCCGTTTAGTCCCCGACTGAATGATCTGTGTCCGCTGTAGAAGAGGAAACTTGTATGAGCATCTGTAGCGAAGCTTGCTAGGACAAGCAGCTCTGAGTCCCAGATTCACGACGGATATGAATCGGGGAACAGGCGAGTGACCATGATATTCTGATACTGCGGATCACGCGGCCTGGTATGGATCAGCTTTAGTGAAGAGATTGATGGCTAGAACGAGTAGGTCAAGCGATAGAGAGGTGTGATCACGATTGCGAATCAAGGATAGTAGGGTTCTTGCTGTGGTCAATTGAGAGAAGCTGGATCAATACCACACAAATCTTCATCGCATGTTCGTTCAATTTACGGAGCATCATACATATCCCACTGCAGAAGGCTTTGAACACAGCAACCCCGCTATTACTGCACCTTGTCTAGATCTACTACCGTGGTCTGCACGCAATCCACGTGGTTGGCCACGGATGGACGGGACTGGGCAATAAAACCATGTATTAAAGGCTTGCTATCTTAGCGTTATCGAGATCTAAAGCAAACTGCCCTCGAACATCTCCTCCGGGATCTGAAGCATACTGAAGCAGGAAGGATTGATACTCGCCATGAGGCACTCTCAAGGACACTAACGAGGGGATCAAGTTTGTTATAAGCCTTCTCAGCACTTGACTGAACTCTAGAAGTATCTCTTCGATTTATGACTGCGAGGGATTAGGACCTCGTAGAGCGACTTCAAGTCAGATCTTACTTACCTCCACCACAGATTCGCCATAGGAACTCGAAGGACGCCTTCGATATATCGTTTACGGTCCAGAGCCAAGCTGTCTTCGTTCTTAGGATGGAAAAGTCTTTGAGTGGTTTCAGAGAGGAGGTCCTGCTGACGGATTACCCTCTTCCTTATAATCTCCAATGCATCGGACTCGGATATATTTTCGTAGTGAGTAAGTGAGACGACATAGTTATGAGGCACGCCCTCACTCTACGACTCGATAATCAGTACATTCCAGGTAGATGATTCGTGATACGTTTGTACCTTCTCTTTGTGCCATGAGATCATGTCGTTGTGTCTGTTGTCGTGTCAGATCCCACATGGTGAGGTTTTGTTGATTTACTGACAAGAGAGCTATCTCGACTGAGATCTCCTTCAGTCGTGTCAAGTCCAACTCATAGAACTGTGAATCGGGAAGTTTGAGCCCATATGCGTATCTGAGCTACGTAAGAGTTGGCCGATAGCAATGCTTCACGATCTGACTCACTCCACCAAGGCGAACAGCGGTTCGCATCCTGAAGACAGTCTCCTTGCTTCGAGATAATCATCTGGAACAGGGACGTTACGTCCGCTACTACTTTGTACGTGCGACAACACGCCATCACAATAACCAAACATAGCGCGGCGATATCGGTTCTGGATGAGTTTCTCACCAGTATCTAGATCCTAAAAACACAATTAACATCAGGGTCTTCTAGCATGGATCAATGATCAACAAACTTTCTGCTTGATCGCGTTCCACATCTCAAGATGAATACTCATCATCTCATCGCCCCGACAGTCGAAAGACGTATCTGTCATTGTCGCTTTCAGCTGATCCATTCGCTCATTGGCTTTTTCCGGATCATTCTTCAGGTCGCCATTGTCGAACTCTAACACAGATCAGTCGTGTTGAGGGGTCGCTTTGGGAGGTCTCACCATCATCGAACAAAAAGATCTGAGGGACAACTTAGCCACATATTACCAGGCGCTGATAGCTCGATAAACAATATCTTTACTCACCCAGATCATCCATTTGGAACATATCATCAACTCTGGGTAGCCACAATCTGGAAGCATCACTGAAGCGAAATACGGGAAGGCTGCATCAGTAATCTTAGAAGATGCTTCACTAGTCAAATTTAATTGTCTAGAAAGCGTCAGTTTGCATGGGTCGATGTGTTGAAACGATGGGAAGAAACACCTGCAGATCGCTTTTTCGCTTTCTTGCTTGGCCCTATAGTACTCGATATGTGCACTGGGCTCTTGCTTGAGATACCCGACGAATAGCGAACAGAATTCTGTGTTATCCATGTCGATTGTTTACTCCGCGGTGCTCGGAGCAATAAGCAATAATGTCATTGGATCGAGCAGTAACCTGAAGAGGTAGAAGCCAGTGAGCCCATGTAAATACGACTGAGCTTGCGGCTGCGAAGACATGCACTGTATCATTTGATAGACCGTACACTACCATCAAAGGAAATGATCGCTTCCGGTACTCGTAACTTCCAGGTGCTTTCCCGAAGGAACAGGTCTTGTCTGTGTGAGCAATGATCTTCTGTCGGATGTCTCTCAGGAGATTGCACTGGCAGAACCTTCTCAGGTCTTTTCTCCTTCACGATTGGAGGATCATCACTACGCGCTAGTGATTTTCCGAGGTTTGAGATACTGAAGTTTTCATCCAAGTCGGCCACGATAGTGTCACATACACAGTCAAAGCTCCGAATTTCATGCCCTTTCCATGATGTCTCTACCGTATGTTTGCCCACCCGTATTGCTGACAGACATGAATGTGTGAGATCGCGTACGACTAAGCACTAACGAGTTTGTACGTCTAGGAGCAATTCGCATCCCCCGCGACTTTTCGCAGAACTTGCTAAGTGGCCCACACGAAGTAATGATCTCTAAGTAGACTAGCAAGACAAGGTCATCTCTTAAAGACCACAGCGCGAAAGCCGCGCAATGGCCTAACTTACAGCTAGCCTACGTCGGTCAATGATAAAACATCGTATGGGCGTGCACCCGTTTGTGCTTGTGCGACTGACCACGAGGTCTGTACCCAAGAACATGGTATACTAGAGCGCTCCTATATAACGGTAATTTTTCGTAATTTATCTGGTGGTTGAGCTTGAAATACGAGAATAACGGCGGCTGGTAATGGCCTCATAGTAATTACAGCAATCTTGGCAAAGGGCAGACTCATGTTTTCCACTCTGGATGTTGTAAGATCACGCTAATTAGGTAGTGTTATATGAATATTGAAGCACTGACCTTGAGGAACAGAGCCATCTTCCTCCACCGAGCGTAGGCTCGCCACGACTACACGGAAAGCGGACCTGACCGAGCTAGGCCTTGGCTGACCGTCAGCCAAGCCTGGTTCCGCGTCAATCTTCGAGCACGGACCACGCCGCTCCACCGAGCTGACGGTCGAGTGTACACCTCGGCTTAACCATGGTCAGGGCGGCTTATCACATGATCAGCCAAGCTGGAACCTCTCCTCCACCTTCTCGGACCTTGTATGACTTGTAAAGTTTCATTCAACTACATCACGACCGGACGCCAGACAGCTTTCCCACCAAACAGGCTTGAAATTCCATCATTCCCCATCTGATCGGATTAGGCTAGGACAAAGATCATGTACAAGAGATTCCTCTTACGCACAACGGCCACCTTTTGCTCGTTTCTGGACTGAACTCAACCCGTGAACAGCCAATCCAATCCGAAAAAAATATCTCTTATTTGCATGTACCTAGATTCAGCCTTTCCATGCCAATCACTGTTTTTCTGCTACGCTTTAAAGCTCACAGTCCTGTTTGAAGGTCCTCTCCACACAACTGAACAATAGCTGTATTGGAATCTTCTTCCTGTTGCCTGTATTACCTAACCAGTGAGACCTACAGAGGCCTCTAGCTACTTAGGGAGGGCTTTTTCTTTGTTCGAGCCATCATAGCTCTAGAGGTGACCTAGTCATCGGGTTCGCGGCCGGTAGAGAAGGAGGACGAGAGGTTGGATGCTCATGTGTAGCGGTGGGACGCGTTCGCGCAGTTGGTAAGCCGACATTGGGTGTCTTCCTCTTAGAACTTAGTAGATGCCTGTGAGCCATTCTCAACATATCTTCGAGCCCCAATACACAAACAATGACGACAAAGATGAGACACTCAAGACTGGTAAACATGAGCATCTTTACCGAGAAACGCCGTGTCCCACTACTTCCCGAAGTGCGCATATGGCGCCCTGCTTCTCTCGAAACATGTGGATCGTAAGAGTGGGGTCTGAGATGTTGAGCGTGGGTTGTATAGACTCGACTTCGACGATGTTTTTGACAGCGTCCCCCATATGTGCTATAAGCAACTCTCGAGTCTTTGGCCCCGTTTTCGCTGCAATTCTAAGCTTATTCGCCATTTCTCTAAGATCAGTGCTGCTGCAAACGCTGGCCATAGCTCTACATATGCCTTCTAAAATTTCGTTGTCCTGTTCATCCACTTCCAGTGCCTTCGTGAGGAGTTTCTGAGACAGGGCGACGTAACTGCTTGGGATGAAGATCGCATGCAGCGTAAGAAAGCTCTCGTTGACTTTCAGTGCACGTTGTAGCCATGGCTGGAGGAGGAGATAGCGTCGCACGAAGTCTTCCTTCGAGTGTATGCGGCCCAGTAGACACGATGGGCCGCGTCTTATCCAGAGCCGCTCTTCGATTTGATGAAGCCTTCGATTGACCCGTGAAAGCGTACGTGCGCGGACGAACGGCGATATGAAAGTCATGATCTCGAGCAGTAATTCCGTAGGCAGTCCGTCTAGACCAAGGTGTCGCCGTGGCGGAGATATAGAGTTCGCAGACATAGAGATTGAAGTGGTGATGTAAGGCACCGGGATAAGAACGTGTCGTACAGGATTGTACGCTGGCCTATACGTCTCGAAGGCAGATTGTATGTCACAGAACGAGAACTGACAAGTGATGCGTGGAACGCTCGCGATTAATGAGGTCTGGGGTTGGTCAAACGCTTTGTTCAGGAAAAGGGGCTCTTAATCGCATCGCCAGTGAGCAAAGCACCGCTTCCATCGTGGATGAAGACGATGTTTCTTATGGCTGTATTGGCGAGTCCGAACGTCAGACGACTGCGATACAACGTTTCTAGTCACCACAAGATACCGAGCGTCTGGTAAACGCTTTGGTCTGTGTGAAGACCCGCCGACGCGAGGCCCGACGAGTCGATCGTAAAGATAGTCTTTAGCATTCACAAGGAGTGCGCAAAGTGAGAAGCCATCCGAAACTGTGTCGTTCTCGAGATTATCATTGAGATCTTAGTCTGTATGGTAAGCATCCAAAATTACCTCAAGGCGGCGCAACTGTCGGTAAATCCAAGGCCAACCCAGAGAAAAAGGCGAACAGGCTGATAATGAAGTCCTACCATAAAATACATTTTAATTACCACAAATTGACGTAATTCTCGGAGACTCCCAGACCCACTCAGAAAAGAAGGCAAAAAGGCTGACCGTAAATGCCTATCAAACAATACATAAGTCATGCACATACGTTTTGTCTAGAGAAACCATCAGATCTCCCGTTTGGCTTCCACAGAGCACTTGACCAGGATGTTGTTAACGATAACCGCGATATGTTCATGTATGGCTGTAACCCTCACTGGGCTTGAACGTAAGCAAGCCAATGCCTTTGAGAAGAAGTTGCACCAGAATTTACTAGTTCTCCAGAGAGATACATTATCGTCGGAGCTTCGATCATCATGGTTCTAAGGACGTCGATCGCAGTTAAGACTTTGTTCCGGAGGCACTTGTCTGACAAAGCTCTCTCTTACTGGCCACTACTCTTGTTTGTGTCGTTTGTGTTCGCTCGGTCAGGGCTCATTTCAGGTTTGAGCCCATGGAAGCAGCTCGTCTTGATGCTAAACCTTCCCTGGGCTTACGATGACATTACATCATGGCGACGAAACCACCGATCTCCTGGTCCCTGGTTTGCCGCTATATCTTCGCTTCCACTACTTTACCATGTTGTAAGAGGCGATTTCTATGAGTGGCTAGAACATCTCCATGGGAGATATGGGAGTAGGGTTCGTGCGTATGCATCAATCAGGCTTCGCCGTCCAAATTTGCTTACAGTAGCCCAGGCATTGGACCGAACAGACTCTCGACAAGCGATGCCAACCTAGTGCAACGCATGGATCATAAAGATATCGGGTATGAAAGGTCTCGTTGGTACGACGCTGCGACCGACCCCAATCCGTCGCACAGAAGCAACGTAACATCATCGATTATACCAGACGACCATGAACGGCTCAGAATGCAGTTGACTCCAGCATACAATAGGTCTTCGGGATTAATAAGGAGCTTGTCGGAAAGTGTTGGAAAACACTTCACTGACAAACTTGAAGAGCTCACTTCTCAGGCCGGCGACAAGACCACACGAGTTGATCTTGCGCATATAATCGAGGTGTTCTCTATCCAGGCATTCAGCAACATGGCGTTCGGACAGGTAGCATTAGCCGAAGTCACATGGAGTTACGGCGTGACTGACACAACTTTCTCTAGGATCTCTCTGATACTGATGTTGGCTGCATCAGTCGCACGATCATCCAGGGCCAGCTAGGGTTCATGATGATGACAATGTTTCCCTGGATACGATGCATTGTAGGGGGGGTTTTTGCTTTACTGCAGCTTGATCGGCATCTGGCCTTTGGAATGACACTTGCAGCAGCCAAGAAAATGACTGCTAGTCGGTTCGAGAGAAACTTGCTGACACCGTCCTCCCCAACTGATCTACGACCATGGTTTGACATCGTGTCCGGTCTCCAGCGGGCAGGGATTCCCGCTGCAGTTGCTGCTGACAATATCAACGTCCAGCTGTAAGTGTCTCAACTTCTCTATCAGAAGACATGTGTTCGATGCAACAGACATACTGGGGCTAATGCTTGCATTCAGTATAGCAAGTGCTGCTGTCACATCTCCGGCTGCTGCTCAACTCGTCCGAGACATCTACTTACAAACATCGGAGCATGTACTTTCTGAGATCGCTCAAGAGCTCAAAAGAAACCCGATTCCCGCACAAGGTTGTACTGAGATGAAGGTTGCTTCCGAATCAAACTTCCCGATGCTTCTGTCTGTGATAATAGAGTCTTTACGCCTTTCTCCGCCCGCGCTATTCTTCAGAGAAAAGCAGGCGCCTCCGCAAGGCGACATGGAATACGATGTTCCTCCAGGAACATTAATTGGGTAAGTTTTTGAGGAATTATCTGGATTGGTTGGAGACTGACGCAATCCTACACGGTGAAGCATATGTATCAGTGCAATGATGAAAGATCCACTTGTCTTTGGTACCGATGCCGAGAAATTCAATCCCTACAGATGGAGAGACGACACTCATCGTGTTCCTGGAGACGCGAAAGCACCAACACCGGCACAGATGTTGCTCATTTTCAACTTAAACTTTGGGTCTGGCAGTTCCAAATGTCTTGGTAGAGAACTTGCAATGATAGAACTCATGATGCTTGTACAAGCCGTAAGTCTACGGGCTTAGAGCCACGTTTCACAGCTCCCTGGAGCTTGTGGTACTCTTGTCATCAGAATTGCTCACACATCACGCAGCTTTGCGATTTTCGCGTCAGCATCCCAGATAGATCCAATTTCGGTCAAGCTGAGAAGGCTGGAGTGTTGAGGATTGGGATGATGTCCGCTGACGTCAAACGTAGAGAAAAATCGTGAAAATCTTGTCAAACTCCTCCTCTCATTGTGCAGATAGCGACGCGCCTAGGTACTGTGGAAGAAACTACGAACAAGCTCACGAGAATGATAGCGCCACTTCTAGTAGAGCGGTTTACGAACAAAATAAGATACTAAGCAGAGTTGAACGAGCATGAGACCCGTCTAAGTAGTAAAACAGTTTCGCTTTGAATTCGAAATGTATCACTACACTCGACGTTCCGCCGGACAGATGTAAAAGCTACTCAGCCATCGACTGAAGGATCTCTGGCAGGGAGCCTCATGCCTGCTAAGAGATGAATGAAGGACAGAAATAAAAGGTACCAAGAGAGGGAAAAGCGCCGAAATGTGCAAAAGTGACTCTCTGGTACTCCATCTCATCGGATTGCAACCATGGCTATCGAACGAAAAGATCTTGTAACAGTCTTCGTTCCGAGGCATTTCGTGTGGGAAGCTTGATTCTTCGAGAATCTTCGTCATCCTTCGATCCTGGCACTCCCGGTCGACCGAACGACGCGATGATGGAGGACCGATTGGTTGCACGAAGACAGTCATGGCATAAGACTTTTGGCACCGGAGTGTCCATTGAGCCGGATCATTGTGCGAGTAGAATGGTCATAAGCCACCCGTAAGTCACATGAAGGAGTACATACAGTAGGATAGGTATCGGTGACCTAGTCCATGGCTACTTCTCTATTTCTAAAGCCGTTGACCTTCGAGTAACAAAGTTCTACTCTAGCTTTCAACCTTTCTATGTCTATCAAAATGGGGTCAGGCCAGCTCGAGCTCGAGTATGGAGTATGGGGTGCCACAGCTATTACGAATATCGCTGATCCTCATATCCGCTCCGGTGACAATCGCTTCCCACTGCTCGAAGCTGCGCTCGCCAGAATTGAAAGCTGCAAGCATCGTTATGTCCATCCATGTAGCCATTTTGGAGTCACTCTGTCTCCCAACGATGATCTCATGTATCAAGATCTTCGATCTACCCTTCTGCATCGCAGGTTTCATGTGTTGAAGGATACGACAAGCTTCTTTATCTGGCCAATCGTGTAAGACAGAGTGCAGGTAAAAGATGCGAGCTACTGATGGGGTCAGTCAATCATCCCAAGCAGATCGAACCTGTTGAGAGTAGATTACGATGTAAGGATGAAACTTGCCTTCAACAGTCTGGTCAGTGAAGAAGTCATGTGGCATCTTAGTGATACCAGACTCGACCCGAGCTCCTTCCAGGACTTCCGCCAAGTCTTGCAAGACCAATCTCCCAGGTTGAAGTCGATGTTTTCTTTGAAAAGCATTGAGATCATGGCCGATACTTCCGCCAACGTCTACAACAACAACATCATCACGTTGACCATCAGACTTGACTAATGAGGACTCAGTGGGATAGATTTCGATCCAGCTTGGCACTGAACCGCTGACTGCCTCCATACAGTGACCAAAATCTCTCTCCTGGTCAGGATGTTTGGACAAATAATCGAACAACCCGTCTTTGGTGCCAAGAGCCTGATTGAAAGCGGTTGAGGTAGGATGCTTGAGGAATGAATCTTGGTACTTGGTGGATGCGAGATAAGTTGGAAGTGCCGTAAGCATAGGGAGATGTAAGTTCCGAAAGTAGCTGAAGGCAGCGATATGCTTGGTTTGCGCCAGCGATCTAGTGAATTCAGTCATGGCATAATTCTGAGAGCCGCAATTGACGAGAAGTCCGTTCGAGGCCAGATTGCGAAGTAGACGATCTGTAATCTGTCTCAGTCACTAGTTCATGAGCTCATTGATATGTAGTCAGCATACTCATCAATCGTGAGTCGCAGCCGACCAGTTCAGCAAGCTCCTGACAACTTCGGACTTCTTCACATTCGGCAACCCATCTTTTGAAAACTTCGAGATCGATCAAGGTGCAGATACACGCGTGGACAGATGGCTACGAAGGACGACGGAATCAGAAGAAGTCTTTCGGGCGCCGCCGATGATTACTGACCTCCTGCCAGACAATCCTCATGGTTATCTCCCATGGGGTTTCGAGCGCAAGGCTTAGAGCACTCGTAGCCACCTTCAATTCGTGCTTATGTTCTTCAGAAAGGCGAAGAACATCTATTCTATGCATTGCTGTCAGCAGCTCAGAGACATCTGCGTCAGCCATTGTGCTGGCCAATTGGTTTACTTGTGTGGTTGGTGGGGTCCCAACGTGTGCCGACGTCCGTGGATTTAAAGTTAACTTTCCTTGCCTACCTTGGATTCTTAGGAAGCTTACGCGATTGTCGTAATTTACTTCCTCCTGGCTGCTTTTCTCCTATGGACTACACGGACACGTGTAACAATGGAGCCAGCTCGGAACTAGTCCGCTTGCGATACATCACAATGCCCGAGTGGTGCAGTGAAATTAGATGTAAAGTATGGTGTAAGAACTTCGAAGGGTTTACAACCCGAGCATGGGTCACAAAGTAAGACATGACTCAGATTCAATGTGAACTTGGCTTAGAGAACTCTCTTTTTCTTTCTTTTTTCTTCTTCTTCGCAACGATTTAGACAAGTCAAGAGTGGATATGGAGATTCATCTGTCACATTTTGATGGCTAGGGTATCTCCTACGACACCAGCGTACTAACAGGTGCTTGAGATTCATATTGTGCACTGCAGTCATCTATAAAATTTCGTTACTTCAGCCTGTGCTAGGCTCGTTGCTCACTTTGACGTAGCAGGTTACCAAACCTTGGCAGGTCGCCTCATCAGACTTTGTGCATCAAAGTTCTGCTTGCAGAAGTTCAAATTCGCTCAGAGCAACGCAGCCATGTGTAAGGAAGGACTTGGCTGGTGAATTCACCTGGCGTCTTGGTGCTATCTGATTCCCTGATGGTTGCCTGGCGACTAGACCCAAACGTTCTTGAAACGCTCCGGGAAACTCCTTCGCCGGTAAACTCAAGGCTTAACTATCTATCTGAAGCTGAGTTGAAGAAAATGACTGAACATTGGCATGTTGTTTGGTCGGTGTTTGCGAGACAGACATAGTTTCGCGTGTTGAGAACTTGGAATCTGGAGCCAAAAGCCTGGCACTTCAAACACAACAAAACAGGCAGACGCGTAAGCCCAGAAATTCAGTCTTGATTATGTGATCGGGCTACCTTCGAAGCGCGCCGTGATAGAGCACTCTTAGCAAGTACGTGACTTTGATGACCTCTTCCTCCAAGTTCCCGATCTAGAGGAACGACGATACGAATTCGACGTGGATCGGCTAGTTCTTCCAGCTCTAATTGCCCTAATTATGCAGCCCGCGAACATGTACTCGGCAAGTTGACGGCAAAAATGAAGCTAGTCTAGTTCAGATTTGCGATGCGCAATGCCCATCAACTCCTCGGAAGTCCAAGATCATGGCTTCCTGCAGGCCATGTGCATCAAGTGAGCAGTCAGCTCCGCGCCAACTTGCTAGCGTCTTGATCTGACTAGAACTTTCCACATCCAAGCAAAGACCGCACCCATTAACTGTTTTTGACGTCCATCGATGTTTTGTCTTCTATCGTCCTGTCCTGCTGTCTTCTTAAGCTGGCGCATTCCTACTTCTACTCCTGTTCCTGCCATTGGAGCCGCTACCGCCACAGATCTATCCAACCACCGAACATTCTCTCCAAGCATGACTGACGCAGACAGTCACCCTCTTTTCGAACCTGTCGCGTACGTCTAGAACGGTTGTTTGTACTCTATACCGAGCTCAAGCTACTGTTTCGCCACTATCGATCGCTCCGGTTAGTATAACGTCGTCGTCTTTTGGAAGAACAGACTCGCTGTCAGAGAGAAACTGCGTCCTTTTTTGAGTCAAGAAGTGCCAAGTGCTCGCCATCTCGAATTATATCACAGCCACTGCCGCATTCGATGTATCCTGAGCAGTGCCCTCAGGGCTCAATTGCGGTTGCGTACCCACTCACATTCTCTCACGCCAGAGATGGAGACACCGTCAACAGAGAGCCCCCTGCTGCACATGTCTTCTTCAGCCAACATTTGCACCACCCTCTAGGAGTAGATGCCCAGCAGCAACAATACGAAAGCCAACTGGTATCACATATTCAACCACTCATGCCATGGCATCCGAGCACATATGGCGATCTTGGCCAGGCTTTCTCCGATCATTGGCCTCCAAACCACTATACGTCACCGACAGAATACTGCGAACTTGCTTCAGCAAACCATTTGCAGATACAGCACATGAGAGGAAAGACAAAACGTGCCAGCCTTGTAAGCTTCTACACCTTTCGACGTCTTGTTACCTACGCTGACTTCGTCATGCCTGCGATCGGTGTCGTAAACACAAACTCGGATGCAACGAGAGCCAGCCGTGTACGAAATGCAGAGGCCAAAACGTTGACTGCAAGTACTCCGACCGAAGGCATCCTGGACAAGAAGCTAAAGCTCTTTTCGACATGCTCCTAAACATCAAGTCGGTGGTCACCGCCATGGAGAAACGCCTTCCTGTTCTTGAGGAACATGCCGCTCAGCGAGTCTCGAAGATCGATCCAACCACATCGGGTCAGAGAGTTATGGCTATCTCGCCGACAAAAAGCATAGGACCCATACGTCCTGGCGCTTCAGGAGTAGATCTGAGACTTGACAACCATAGAGTGGCAGCTCACGATCTGTTGGATTGCACTTCGATCCCACGCCCTCCAAAGCCCATCGCTCAGGGGGTCACTCAAGATAACGACATGATCAGAAGCGAAACCGAGCGGCACCTGCAGCTCCACAGCGTGAGTGAGCGCGATGGTGTCAATCATATCCCAAGCCAAGCCAAGCCGTCAGCGGAACGCGTAGCACTAGTGAAGGGGTGTCATCTGTCCCACTCCCGGCAAAGGAACTCTTTGCGTCCAACCCAAAAGCTGTGACTACGGGTAACGACACTGTTGACCTCCTATTCCAGTCTTACGAAGATCATATCAATTGGCAATACCCCATTCTCGATCTTGGAAGCTTAAGAGATTATCTCCGAGAGTTCCACCGCAGCTACGGTACGGATCCCGAATCTCCTTCAGCTCCGTCCTCCAGATCTGGTAACACCAGTAGATGGCAAGCCAAGAGGAGAAGGCGCCAGGATGACCACGACGTCGAGCTCATACCCCCGTCTCCCTCAGACAGTCATGCACAGGAGAGAACGCTCACTAACGCGATTGTGTATTTGATTCTTGCTCTAGGTCGGACTTGTGGCTCAGACTATCCTGCGAAAGATCTACTTAGTACTCAGCCAATGGGTTTGCCATCAAATCCCTTCTTCGGCGATACCGGTTCAGCCCCTGCTGGACCACCGCAAACCGATGCTCAAACAGGAATATCCCGCGAGATGGGAGTACCAGATCTCGAGAACGAGCCGGGGTTTGCCTATTATGGAAAAGCGGGTGCTATCCTCGGGGACTTTTGTGACTCGAATGAGCTTGCTCATGCCCAGGCGTGTATCCTAGCCAGTCTTTACATGGGTCGGATGGCTGCGAAAGAGAGGGCTGGGAGCTGGATAGATACAGCACTGAGGGTTTGTCGATATCGTGTAAAAGTGTGAGTGTCAAGTCGTATCAGTA
>ERZ794946.141-NODE-141-length-36930-cov-96.968136_pt1 | contig 36930 bp, 20 predicted proteins | sample MGYA00433072_ERZ794946 | MGnify/ENA primary metagenome ERZ794946 (study PRJEB30137, sample SAMN04331413) | food metagenome | isolation source: Y3 must sample point D1 replicate A | place: Australia: South Australia | collected 2014 ...
TCTACTTCTTCCTCTACTTCGTCCTCTACTTCGTCCTCTACTTCATCCACACAGGAAACAGCCGCTACCACCTCTGAAGGTTCCTCTAGTAGCAGCGCTGCTATAACTTCTTCTCCAAAGGCTATTGCATATTCACCATATAATGATGATGGCTCTTGTAAGTCTGCAGACGCTGTCTCTTCTGACTTAACGTTGATCAAATCTAAAGGTATTTCCAAAATCCGTGTTTATGGCACCGACTGTAATTCCTTTGAAACCGTCCAACCAGCAGCCGTAAAACTAGGTATTAAGATTAACCAAGGTTTGTATATCACCAGTAGCGGCGTTGATTCCATAGATGATTCTGTTACCACATTGATTCAATATGGTCAAACTAACGGTTGGGATGTCTTTGATTTCATTACTGTTGGAAATGAAGCTATCAATAATGGTTGGTGTTCAGTTTCTGATTTGATTAGTAAAATTTCCTCTGTCAAATCCAAATTAAGCGAAGCTGGCTATTCTGGCCAAATTACTACCAGTGAGCCCCCTGTCTCATTTGAAAATAACCCTGATTTGTGCAAAAAATCTGATATTGACTTCGTTGGTATCAACCCACATGCCTACTTTGATACTAGCGCCAGTGCTGAAACTGCCGGTACATTTGTTAAGGGTCAAGTTGAATTAATTCAAGGTGTTTGTGGTACTTCTAATGTTTTCGTCACGGAAACAGGTTACCCATCGTCTGGTATTCAAAATGGAGGCAACATTCCATCCACTGCTAACCAAATTACTGCAGTCCAAAACATCTTGAATGAAATGGACTTGGATGTTACAATCTTATCGACTTACAATGATTACTGGAAGGCTCCCGGTGATTACGGTATCGAACAATCTTTCGGTGTGATTGAATATTTTCCATAAGTTTTCTAAATCGAATAGAGAAACATGCATATAAAAGATCAGAAAACAGTAATTAGATCTTTTCCATTACGACATTAACGATATAGATGTTTTACAAATTTGCGGTTCTAATTTCTAACTACAAATACACCAGGGTATAGGTTAAAGATAAAATAAAGAAGACAGGAAGCAAGAATGTAAGTTTGGCATTGAAATGTGCACGAGTACTTCTTACTCTTCTTATATACGGGATTATTCAGTTCATTTACATATCTACATTATCATTTCACTTTGTATATTATAACATTCAGGTAATTATCAATTTTTTAATTTTAGAATGGTTGTTAAAATTTCATACTTATTCAAGTCAAGGAATAAATTAAAATAAATACTCCTATTATTTGGCCCGATTAGTGTCAGTTCAAACGTTATTTGATTTTATCCTTACGCTTTATGTGGTTTGTACGTGTTGATGATTTTCCTATAAAATATATGCGGATTTAGCTCAGTTGGGAGAGCGCCAGACTGAAGAAAAAACTTCGGTCAAGTTATCTGGAGGTCCTGTGTTCGATCCACAGAATTCGCATAATAAGCCATACGGGCTTCAATAAATTTTTAGTTTTTTCCAGTTTTTAGTGAATAATAACTGTCTAGGGATGCCCTTATTTTCTCCTTGTCAGGACTTAATAATGAGTCCGCACCTCTTTTTCTTCTTAAAGAGATATTTCTTAAATAAAATTACTATACAATTACTGCTAAGATATTAACCATTGTAGGTTATTGACCTGTGTATCTATGAGCCTTCTATAATGCTTTATACCATTGTGCTTATCCATATGAATTTATTTTTTTTTTTTTTGAGAAAGAATTTCGATCTAACGTTCTTTTAAAGCCTTGTTCCTTTTCTCTCTTCTTCTCATTCTTTCAACCTTCTTAGCATGCATCTTAGCAGCCAAACGTTCGTATCTTTCATTCTCTTCCTTCTTCTCTCTTCTTTCCTTTAACATGGTTATTTTAGCTTGACGAGCTTCTTCCTTCTCATCCTTCAAAGCCTTCAATCTTTCTTTGAACTGTTTATCTTCGAGTCTTTTTTGTTTTTTCAACTCCCATGATGTTAACTTCTTGTTCTTAACGACTCTGCTTTTGGCCCTCAGCGGTGTCTTTTCTGCCTTCCATACCTTCCCACTAACTGGAGTGCCTTTTGCCGCTTTTTGACTTTCTCCTGTTTCATTCACCATATTTCCTGGTTATGTTTTATTTTGCTTTCAATGAATATGGACAGTATTCCTTTAAAATTGGAAGCTCAACGTAATAGACTTCTATCTATCATATAAAATTGCTGATGGATTCCTGAAAATTTTATCTCATCGCTTTTTCCAGTTTCGGAGGAGGCGGATGAAAAATCGTCGCAGAGATAATTATGATATTGAACAGTATGAGAATGATTGATTATTAGCGGAAAGGAACCCACACGAGCAAGAGGGCAAAGAATGCCTTCTGCTTAAACAATATTTACATGAAAGAACTATTTCAGCAAAAGAAACCCATTTTCGGGTAGAAGGTAAATAAAATAAGGTTAATGAATAGTCTAAGATTTATATATTATAGAAAAATACACATCAAACCAATTGTCTTCCAACAAATCGTTTGAACTTACCTTATTTAAGCCAAGGTGGTCAAGATATCAGAGTCACCAGCTTCCAAAATAGAGACAACACCGACTCTGAATAACTTACCGACAGCAGTACCCAATTCGTTGTTACCACCTTGGAAGTAGTAGACCTTAGTCTTGGACAACATAGCGTAATATTCCAATTCGGACTTTCTCAAAACTGGAGTGTTAGCGGCAATGATGATCAACTTAGACTTACCTTGTCTCAAAGACTTGACAGTGGACTTGTAACCTAAGGTGTACTTACCAGACTTGATAACCAAAGCCAACTTTTGGTTGATAGATTCTTGGGATTTAACTGGGGCCTGTTGAAATGTAAACGATAAAAAATAACGTATTAACTTGTTAGTAGATTATTCAAAGTTTTTGCATATCTCACTTTTATTTCACAGTCATGGAGAAGCATCCTTTGAACGGACTCTCTCAAACACAAGAGCAGGAATAAACTTTGAAAATTCATGTTTGTATTCCAAGCCTTCTTGCTAATCCCATGAAAGAATAAAGCGAAATAGTTATAAAATCATGTTATACTGACCATCTCTGCGTATATTGATTAATTGAATAAGCTGTAGGTTCTTAAACACTCCGGTCTGTTTGGTTATATTATAAAAGAGCAAGGAGTAAGTATAAACTGTAATGAACATTCCAACAAATGGAAGTTAAAACTTCGACATTAAGTAGCTTATCGAAATAGATGAAAGAGAATGATTAGGATGAAAATACACCAGCGTGGTTACGTGCTATCGCCCAGCGTGAGCTTTGCCATTCCGTCTCCAATAGGAAAAAAAATTGAAAAAAAAAAAAATTTAAATGCGGCCCTAGCTGAAAAAAAGATACGTTTCTTGGAAAAAGACCTTACCATCCATACATTTTGGAACGTTACATCTGTGCACCACATATTTTTGATCTCAGATTTTAGTGTTTTTTTTTTTTGGTCCTTGTTGAACCTCTTATTTCCCGCCTACAAAGTAATGATCCTTACTGCGGTGCTAGATGGGGGTTCAGTCTCTCCAGGCAGGACGACACGAGAATAGACGGGCTGATCCCGTCTGGCACGCAGAGACGGGAGGAAATACCACACAGACTGGCGGTTGGCGTCCTATCCAGAAGTGATATACTGTCAATGTACTGCATGATATATTCAACGGATGGTGTGTATTTTAGTACGTTTACGCAGTTTGCGCTGTTGCTATTGCCAAGTTAAGCAAGACACCAAGACAATAACTTGAGAGGTATGTCCCTATATGATGATGATTCATAATTAATGGCGACCGAGGGCAGCGTTGTGCTAGAAAGCAATGTATTAATATATGAGAGAGCTTCAGATAGCCAATACACCGGAATTTAGACTTTGACAGGATTGTGGCTTGTTCCAGTATAACTTATAATATATGTCAACCTTTGAGCAGGAAACCCAATGAAAATGCTTCATTACATATATACGATATGGAGAAGCATGAAAAATAACAGCGTGAGATGTTATCCATGTTGCAAGAACCTAGTAAAATGAATTCTGAATTTGCAAAAAGTCCATATTTCCACGTTCTCCTCTTCCTACAATTTTGCGAACGCCTGAACAACCATGCGGATTACCATTATTTATATTGACAAGATGGCTACCTATGAAAAGCATAGACTTACTAACATTTTTTTTTTCAAATATGTTTGAAAAACGTGGATTAATATAGTGATAAAATGAAGGTTGAAATCGATTCTTTTTCAGGTGCCAAAATCTACCCAGGCAGAGGTACCTTGTTTGTCCGTGGTGACTCCAAAATCTTCAGATTCCAAAACTCCAAATCTGCCTCTTTGTTCAAGCAAAGAAAGAACCCAAGAAGAATCGCTTGGACTGTCTTATTCAGAAAGCATCACAAGAAGGGTATCACCGAAGAAGTTGCTAAGAAGAGATCTAGAAAGACCGTTAAGGCACAAAGACCAATCACTGGTGCTTCTTTGGACTTGATCAAGGAAAGAAGATCTTTGAAGCCAGAAGTTAGAAAGGCTAACAGAGAAGAAAAATTGAAGGCCAACAAAGAAAAGAAGAAGGCTGAAAAGGCTGCTAGAAAGGCTGAAAAGGCTAAGTCTGCTGGTACTCAAAGTTCTAAGTTCTCCAAGCAACAAGCTAAGGGTGCTTTCCAAAAGGTTGCTGCTACTTCTCGTTAAGATTTATGCTCGAACTTATTATGTACAATGAATATTTTTCTTTTAAATCATTTTTAAATATTTCAATTTAGTATTATTTTCTGTATAATTCATTCGCGAGGTATAATCTACCATCCACTTCTCTATCATTATACTCCCATATTTTTTTATTCACAGGCTAGACAATGGTAATGGTGCTTTAGATGATTTCAGTGGATTACATTCGCACAATAGAATAAATGACTAATTTTCAAGAATTTGTTTCAACCTGCCGGCATTCAGTTATTATAAGTTATTGTTTGATGGTAAAACTTCGCCATCACCGGTTGCTGCGTTTATTGCAAAATTACTGAAACCATGTAATTTCCGAATACGGTAATTACACGCAGTTTGAAATTTGACATGCAAGTTTAACAAAAAAACTTCTGTCCGCATCTAAAGCTTAATTAAGGGACTGTTTCATACCTTCAGATCCAATATACTGAATATCAGGCAATTGATTTCCCTTGTAAATATACAATATAAATAGTTGTAAGAAGAGGTGATATGTTAAGTTTCCATTTTGACGTATTCCTCATTCTAGAATGATTGTAAGCTCTCAACAGTCACTTGTGTGCCAAAATATTATACCTACTTCATACATTTTCAATTAAGATGCAGTTACTTCGCTGTTTTTCAATATTTTCTGTTATTGCTTCAGTTTTAGCACAGGAACTGACAACTATATGCGAGCAAATCCCCTCACCAACTTTAGAATCGACGCCGTACTCTTTGTCAACGACTACTATTTTGGCCAACGGGAAGGCAATGCAAGGAGTTTTTGAATATTACAAATCAGTAACGTTTGTCAGTAATTGCGGTTCTCACCCCTCAACAACTAGCAAAGGCAGCCCCATAAACACACAGTATGTTTTTTGAGCCTTCCCCCCCAAGTTTCCATTTCATCGTTCGTGACACTTATAAACTAGTGTAAGATTATTTACCTATATATAATTTGATAATAATAGCAAAGAATAAGAAAAAAAAACAATCATGATAAGTAAAATAGCAAGTGTTCCGGTACGGAACAACCAATTGCTTTTCACATCAAATGTCCTCAAATCCAATTTCTTCCTGTAAAGATTTCGTTAGTATATTCAAAAGAAAAGGTTTCGAAAAATGTTCAAAATACATACCAAAAATTCATTCATATTTTTCGGGCACACTGAGTCCTTTATTGTAGCAATTAGGTTTTTGCAAATCTTTGATCTCTTCGTGATTTCTTTTTGTAGCAGCGTATCTTCAGACATTATCCGCTTGACAATCTCATCATTTGCTGGATCCCAATCATCCTGTAGACTTTGTAATTTTGATTCAATCTTTTTCAACTCGTTTTCTTCGTTTTCAATGATTGTTAGGAGATCTTCATTTTCAGGTTCTTTAGTTACAGAGTCAAGAGCGTCTTTGGCCATTGATTTATCTCTCTCTAGTTCTATTAAATCATTTCTCAGTTGCAATACAGTTTCAAAATCAAACTGAGAAGGATCAATATTGCTTGGTAATGCTGTATCCTGTTCATTACAAGAGTAAATTATAATCTTTCCGAAGGTTTTAGACACTATGCGTTTCTCGTTAACGAGATTTTCTAATGCTTTGGTTGCTGTTGTTTTTGTCACTTTATTGTGCAAATTCTGAACTATATCATTTACAGAAAATGGTTTATATTGTGACACCAAGTAATCTTCTATTAATTGTTCAGCTGATAAAATACCCGGGGTACAATTGTTAGTAATGGCGGTATTTGATGAGCATGTAAAAAAATACTTAACCTTCTGAGCCTTTTGCCTGAATGGCTCTATCGTTTGATTTCTTTTTCGGTGCCATATCTTTCAAATAGAGCCTGGTCAGTTCACGTTAGCTTTATTATTAATGTTTGTTAGAAACAACTCTTAAAACGCTTCTCTTTTTCGGTCGCGTAAAAGGATAATATTATTAATGGAAAATTTAGCCGCCGAGGACATAATCTTTTGAATCTTCATAAAAAGCAACTGTAAGCAGTGTAAAGTCCAAAACTTTACCATTTTTTGTTTGATCTTGCATGAGAATACCGGGTGAGCCTAACATGAAAAAGATAGCTAGCCACTATTGTAAAAATGTGATAAAGGATACGAGACTCAAATTCACTTGGATAACTATCTAGCAGGTTTTGAGTCAGCCATATTAGGTTACATACCGGTCCAAACCTATATAGAGCCATTGTACGATCCGACTACAAGTTATTTATATGGAAATTAACAGATTGTTTGGAGTCACCGTACGCAGCTCACATAGATAGCTTATTGTGCAAAATATAATTAAATAAAGATGCAAGATGGATGATAACAAGAATTATAAGCAAAGGATTATTGATGTTCCGAATAATTCAATTCACTATATAACAGGTGTTGGGTATACGTATGTGATCTACCTGGTACGTGTAATTTAAAAAATAAAATAATTGGGAAAACTACGGAATTACGTTTGCGCATTGCGTCCGAAGATCAGCACCTCAGATAAAAAATCAACTTTCGCCGTGGTAGACTTCGAGATACTCTGCTAATAGCGATGCTCGATATTACTACCAATGTATGTGAAGGTTTTGATTGTATTCAATCCTTTTTCAGATAATTTACCCTTGCTTTAAGCTGCGTATATCAAGTGCATTTGCTGTCTGCTGATGTCAATTAATTGTATCAATTGGCCAGCTTCGGATAACGAACGATTATCGCGCGAGTGAAATAGACTGGGTCGACCCTTTTGAATTATCACGGCATCGCAATATCTTTGGAGCAGTACAACATTTACTTTTCTTGACCAATCCTAAGAGTTTGTATACATTTTTTGTAAACTGTAGTACGGCGTTAGAGTCAAGAAGTAGCTTATTATATCCTGTGCACAAATTTCAAAGTTTTTGCCGCCATCATATGGCTGAAAGAGGGCAGCAAATTCCATCTCGTTATTTTTGCATATCAACGCAAGCGTTACACAAGATATGGTTAGAAGCAACGAGCAGAAATTCATTACAATGACAGAAATTAATTGCCGTTGCAACATTGTTTTGCCTCTATCGCGTGTGTTTCCTTGAAGGCAGTGTATCACTGAATGTCATCAGTAATGTTACCAAGAATGAACATCCTCCAAATACTCATAGAAACCCGTTTAAAATTCGGGAATTGATGACTTCCTTATGGTAGGCAAGTGTGATTTACAGACTTTCCATGCGATGAACCCCTATTTTAATCGTATGGATCACCAGATCAAGAATTGGCAGTTCTGTCCCATTATTAGAATAGCGAGAAAACGGATGCTTTCATAATTTTTGATTGTTGCTTCATCCTATTTCACCCTATTTAATAGCCTTCTGTAGAAATATCGTGTATGGTTCCTTTATCATTGCTTAGCATAGCTGCCACTAACCTACATTAATCGACTTTTTCCCGGAAAATTAGCGGGTAATCGATTTTTCTAGATGGCATTGTGGAGGAAAGTAAGTGCGTGGGGTGTGTAAGTTGCCGTACAATGCAGTATAACCAGTAGGACTGGAAGGTAGTCAGTACAGTAAGACTAGAAGTTAGCGAGCCAGCACGTTTCCTTCGCGCCGGTTTTTTTTTTTATTTTTTTATTTGATTTTTTTCAAAACTTGACGTGTAGAAGATTGACGTCTGGGGTTGGCCCCATGAATTTTTTATCTATTTCTTCCCTGTGCCTAATTCGTAATATCTCCACTAATAGCGTAAAAAAGCGCTTTATTTTTCCGAAAGTTGTGATGGCATTCCATACAGTTTATAGGATGGTAGCAAGTGATAAGAGCTTGGGGCCCACAATTAAGCAGCAGAAAAGCGCAATTGCGACACTAGCAGTGTAACTCGATAGGATTTTATGGAGTGTTGATGAATGTAGTTGCCATTATAATAGCTTCTCAGGAAACCTGTAGCGGCCGGGCCCCGCGAGAAACTCCAGAGTGGCGTAGGCCGGCTTGTTTAGTTGCTAGCATGCTTGTTCGAGCTCATGAGTTCTCCTGGCTTTTCTCCACGTGTCTGCTTGTTGCCTTTGATTTCGCGAGAGACTGCGGACTGCCACCCCACTCCGGGAAAACCTGGAGTGATGGTAAAGGCCCTGCGGCGCTTTCTTTCGGAAAAACTAATACGAAAGAAGCAACAACAAATTTTTACAACAGGCTGGACGAGAAAAGTGGGGAAGAGCAAGCAGAAAAAAGAAAAGAGAATAGTCGTTCTCGGATAATTTATTTATTATAACTTTTTTTTTTTCACCCCAGTACTCATTAACGAAGACAAAGGAGAGTAAGAAAGCCCGGTAAAGCATTTCGAAGATAAGAGAGCCATTTATTCTAGCTCGCTTGTAACTACACGAGAGTTGAGTATAGTGGAGACGACATACTACCATAGCCATGCAAAGCCCATATCCAATGACACAAGTGTCTAACGTTGATGATGGGTCACTATTGAAGGAGAGTAAAAGCAAGTCCAAAGTAGCTGCGAAGTCAGAGGCGCCAAGACCACATGCTTGTCCTATCTGTCATAGAGCTTTTCACAGACTGGAACATCAGACGAGACACATGAGAATTCATACAGGTGAGAAGCCTCACGCGTGTGACTTCCCCGGATGTGTGAAAAGGTTCAGTAGAAGCGATGAACTGACGAGACACAGAAGAATTCATACAAACTCCCACCCTCGAGGTAAAAGAGGCAGAAAGAAGAAGGTTGTGGGCTCTCCAATAAATAGTGCTAGTTCTAGTGCTACCAGTATACCAGATTCAAATACGGCAAATTTTTTACCGCCATTACCACAGCAACACTTATCGCCTTTAATTCCTATTGCTATTGCTCCGAAAGAAAATTCAAGTCGATCTTCTACAAGAAAAGGTAGAAAAACCAAATTCGAAATCGGCGAAAGTGGTGGGAATGACCCATATATGGTTTCTTCTCCCAAAACGATGGCTAAGATTCCCGTCTCGGTGAAGCCTCCACCTTCTTTAGCACTGAATAATATGAACTACCAAACTTCATCCGCTTCCACTGCTTTGTCTTCGTTGAGCGATAGCCATAGTGGCAGTAGACTGAAACTGAACGCGTTATCGTCCCTACAAATGATGACGCCCATTGCTAGCAGTGCGCCAAGGACTGTTTTCATAGACGGTCCTGAACAGAAACAACTACAACAACAACAAAATTCTCTTTCACCACGTTATTCCAACACTGTTATATTACCAAGGCCGCGATCTTTAACGGATTTTCAAGGATTGAACAATGCAAATCCAAACAACAATGGAAGTCTCAGAGCACAAACTCAGAGTTCCGTACAGTTGAAGAGACCAAGTTCAGTTTTAAGTTTGAACGACTTGTTGGTTGGCCAAAGAAATACCAACGAATCTGACTCTGATTTTACTACTGGTGGTGAGGATGAAGAAGACGGACTAAAGGACCCGTCTAACTCTAGTATCGATAACCTTGAGCAAGACTATTTGCAAGAGCAATCAAGAAAGAAATCTAAGACTTCCACGCCCACGACAATGCTAAGTAGATCCACTAGTGGTACGAATTTGCACACTTTGGGGTATGTAATGAACCAAAATCACTTGCATTCCTCCTCATCATCTCCTGATTTCCAAAAGGAGTTGAACAACAGATTACTGAACGTTCAACAACAGCAGCAAGAGCAACATACCCTACTGCAATCACAAAATACGTCAAACCAAAGTCAAAATCAAAATCAAAATCAAATGATGGCTTCCAGTAGTTCGTTAAGTACAACCCCGTTATTATTGTCACCAAGGGTGAATATGATTAATACTGCTATATCCACCCAACAAACCCCCATTTCTCAGTCGGATTCACAAGTTCAAGAACTGGAAACATTACCACCCATAAGAAGTTTACCGTTGCCCTTCCCACACATGGACTGATACGCTGACAAGTTTTTGGCGGTGCAGATAAATCAAAAGACAATAGACAAGAATTAATAATATTAATAATTAATAATTAATAATTAATAAATAATAAATAATAATAATAATAATAATAATAATAATAATAGTAATAATAATAATAATAGTAATAATAATAATAATTAATAACGATAAAAATATTTAATTATGATAGTAAGAATACATATTTTGATTGTCTTAGTCTTCCGCAGAGATAATTAATTGTTCTCATTTTCAAAGTCATCTATATGTATTGATTGAGCTCTACTGTTGTTTTTAACTTTATTGTGGCCCCCTAAAATATAATTTTTACCAGTATTAACCATTTTGCTCTTATTAGTACTTTTACTGATGGTGGAACCCTTGAAATTTGTCATGGGCGATTCAATCCATAGATTGTTATTGCTGCTTCCACTAGTGTTCTTGTATGGAGTTGGTGTCGTAGGTGCCGTAGTCATAGCATCGGTTGCTCTAGTTAAGGTGGTTGGTTGTCTCGTCATATTGGTATTGGTTGTGTTGAATGAATTGTCAAGAGAATAACTCTCATTCATGGAACCAGGTCCTTGTGTGCCGCTGTTATTGTTGCTACCATTACTTTCCTGAGAAATTAGGCTGCTTTTGTTGAACAAAAACCTGTTGGAAGAACATGGAGTAGAGTTTTGAGGCTGCTGCTGCTGCTTACTAACGTTAGTGTTAGTGTTTTTCGACGTGGACGGTATGAAAGATGTGGACGAGTAGACATCGTACTTCGATAACGTAGTAAAGTTTTCAATATTTTTCTGCGCAGCTGATTGTGATGATGTACAATTATCGCTTGTTGATGCTGAAGTTATTGTATTTGGTGGAGTGGATATCACAAATTGAACATCCTCAGGGAATAATTTCAGCAAGTCAGATGTTGTTAGTTTTATTGGCTTAATCTTTGGTTGCTCTTCATAGAAAAGCTCCTTATAAAATGCATTATAAACTTCAGAACCGTCATTCCACAATGTGATGTAATCTTTCAAAGCTTGGAAAGAAAGTTGATTTTTTAAACATAACTTTTTAATTAAATTATCATCATCACTTCCATCCCTAATTTGATGGAAGAACAAATGATTCAATAAGTTTATGGATATTTTTTGTAAAATCAAATCATCCAGAGAAACCTTTGTCGCGAATTTGATCAAATGATATAGTGCTAAATTTTTTTCCTTTATGACCAAATTTTCACACAATTTCAAAGAGCTAAAAAAAATTAGTTGAGAAAATAATTTCTTGACTGAGGAAGACCCGATGAGATTTATATTTTCCTCTTTCTCTTTATGTCCTTCATCTCGTTCTTGGCCTCGGTCTTTTAATTGTTGGGCCAATAATAATGAAGTAAATAATGGAACGAGATAAAGCTGCATGTATTGTTCTATTATCACATGATTGTCTTCATTACTGTGATCATCTGATGATTGAATTAGTGGGTTAATCTTCAGGTCATCATAATCCCTTAGAAGTTTAGAAATTAAAAGAATGGTTAAATTCAAACAGCGTAATACATCATTTACAATCATAATTGAATCCGACTCATGGTCTAGGTTCTTGTCAAAAGTGAAAAGCGATTTCGAAATAGGCGGAATTGGTGGCAAAATTGAGTCCTCAAACCAGTATGGAATTTGGTACCTCGTTTGATATGATTGCGTCCAGTCTATTTTTCTGTTATTATTACTAATACTGCTATTATTGCTATTATTATTGTTATTAGTGATGGTAGTAGTAGTAGTACTAGTGGTGTTAGTACTACCATTAATAACGCCATTGTTGTTAATGTTGTTATTATTGATGTTATTAGTAGTGATGCATTTCCTGTTGTATTGATTAATTAATTGCGAAATACTGCCCATGTTGATTAAGAATTTCGATAGAAGGAACTGAATGATATTTAAAGTGGATGCTAAACTTTGAGTAGAGCCCAATTCACCAAAGTTTGAATGTAAACAGTGAGTAGGAACCAGGATTAAATAATTTAATGCAATGTCGAGCAACAAAATTAATCGATTTTCCTGCAAATAATTCAACTCAGGATGGTCAATAACTTCCATTAAAACTTGTAAGTGAAAGGACAAATCAGTCGGATCAATTTTGTCGCTGGAGTTCTCACCACCACCATTGTCTGAAATCCCATTTTCCATTATTGTAGAAATTGCAGATCGATATAGTTTAGGATCAATTAAATTTGGGAAGTGAGAGATCCTTTTAGAGATCTTGTACACAAAATAATGAGATGGCAAAACTTCTAATGAGGACGTTGATGCTAATGAAGTGATGATAAAAAAATCCACCTGGTAATCCTTTGTTATCCAGCTAGAAATTTTCTCATCACCGTTGATTAAGTTCGTTGCCGAAGGATCGTATCTTTGCCATTGTGCTACCCATATCTTGAGTAAAGTGGATCTCAAACCGAGCTTTAGAAACTCAAATAGATTTGGCGTTATTTCTTCAAAATTTTGAACAATGGAAAGAAGCGACAGTACGCCGAAATTCATTGAGTCCCCGTCCGTGGTTGTCGCCGTTTCTTCGTCATTATCTGCCATAAAATCCTTCCATATGTTCAGATTGTGCAGGATCAAAGGATGGAGCTGTTTATGGATGGAAATGTATGCAAATAACACCGCTATAAGGTCCCATATGATATTGCTATTATTAGCAGCAGTAACGGCTGACTGCAAAAGGGGAGAAAAAACGTCTAACTCCCGCAGTTCCGACTCAAAATCTTTTACAGAAGAGCCTGAAATTGGCAGATACTTAAAAGAGTTTATGAGCTTGAAGGCTATTTCAACAGGATCATTAATGTGACTGTCGATCGAAGCTAATTTATGGAAGGCCTTTAAAATAGCTTGCAAAAGAGCGTCTACGGTGTCTTGGGAGACCCGCGAGGCTGCAGTCACCAGTGGTGCATGGCCAGCACACTTCTGCATTCTGGTGGTGAGGGTTCTGTACTGCTTATATTGTTGCTATTGGTTAATTATGCCTTTTCTTTTCCTCTTTCCCTACGATCCTCCTTATATGAAACAGAAAAAACTGCCGCCGAGATCCAAGCAGAAAAAAATATATTAAGTCAAGGATCAAGGTGGCACACAGGGTAATGAAATTTTTATATTATATATATAAATAAATATCCATATGTCATTGTTAACGTCTTCCGTTGCTAAAATCATACGTCGTTATATACGTTATCGCTTTATACGTGTTAGCTCGATATCATTTGGGACGTGCCGAAATCTCGCGGAATGTTTCCGAAAAAAAAGAAAGAAAAAAAAAAAGGGGCAGGCCCCACAAAGGGGCGCCGCGTGGTGTTACGTACTGGAAAAGTGAATTATGAAAAAAAAGTTCTTCAAGGGGCAGGGGTTTCCGTTTGGCCCACTATGTATGTGTCTCCAGATACGATTATGATGTGCTAATAGTTATTAATAAAACTATATATATATATATTACTCATATATATATTTTCATATACAATGTACTCTTAACTGGTACCTGGTTGGATGCAATAGGTGAGGAAACCTTCAAACAAAACTTTCTTTTACGATTATCTATATCTTTGTTAGAAAGAATAAAATACAGTACAAAAATGAAGACTTTAATTGTTGTTGATATGCAAAATGATTTTATTTCACCTTTAGGTTCCTTGACTGTTCCAAAAGGTGAGGAATTAATCAATCCTATCTCGGATTTGATGCAAGATGCTGATAGAGACTGGCACAGGATTGTGGTCACCAGAGATTGGCACCCTTCCAGACATATTTCGTTCGCAAAGAACCATAAAGATAAAGAACCCTATTCAACATACACCTACCACTCTCCAAGGCCAGGCGATGATTCCACGCAAGAGGGTATTTTGTGGCCCGTACACTGTGTGAAAAACACCTGGGGTAGTCAATTGGTTGACCAAATAATGGACCAAGTGGTCACTAAGCACATTAAGATTGTCGACAAGGGTTTCTTGACTGACCGTGAATACTACTCCGCCTTCCACGACATCTGGAACTTCCATAAGACCGACATGAACAAGTACTTAGAAAAGCATCATACAGACGAGGTTTACATTGTCGGTGTAGCTTTGGAGTATTGTGTCAAAGCCACCGCCATTTCCGCTGCAGAACTAGGTTATAAGACCACTGTCCTGCTGGATTACACAAGACCCATCAGCGATGATCCCGAAGTCATCAATAAGGTTAAGGAAGAGTTGAAGGCCCACAACATCAATGTCGTGGATAAATAAGAGCTGAATAATACTTCTTCAACCTGATGAACTAGGGTGGCTTGCAAATGCACAAATCTATATAACAATATCTATATATATGTATGTACACCGAATTCCGACATATGGAGAAGGAATAATAAAATATTAACTAACGTCTTTACGCCTCTCTTTATTCTTTTTTGGGTAAATTGCTTAAACTATTTGGCCGGCCCACCGCGAAAAGATTTGGCTGGGCCTCAACTAAACGCGCCTTTTTGGACTTTTCACGTTGCAGGGACAGCAACGTCAAAACTTCTGCATTAAGGTAGTTTGGTAGCTTGGTAGCCACTTTAGTATTTCTGCCTTCTTCGAATACCGACATTATTTCTCGCCAATCCACATTCTCTCTCCCCATCTGCATCCTTTTATATTTAATAGGGATAGGTTGTTTTAGTTCTTTGATTCCGTTTTCATTTCAAGAGCAATAATAGCAATTTGGAAAAAGAAAGCAAGTAAAAGAAAGAAGAGATCATGTCTAGGAAGTTGTCCCACCTGATCGCTACAAGGAAATCAAAAACAATAGTCGTAACCGTACTTCTTATTTATTCTTTGTTGACATTTCACTTGTCAAACAAAAGGCTGCTTTCTCAGTTTTACCCTAGCAAAGATGATTTCAAGCAAACTCTTCTCCCTACGACTTCTCATTCACAAGATATAAATTTGAAGAAACAAATTACAGTTAACAAGAAAAAAAATCAATTGCATAATTTACGTGATCAATTATCGTTTGCGTTTCCCTACGACTCTCAGGCCCCCATCCCGCAAAGGGTGTGGCAGACCTGGAAAGTCGGCGCAGATGATAAGAATTTTCCCTCTTCGTTCAGAACCTATCAAAAAACATGGTCTGGTTCGTATTCACCGGATTACCAATATTCTCTGATTTCGGATGATTCTATTATCCCTTTTTTGGAGAATCTTTACGCACCCGTTCCGATAGTCATCCAAGCGTTTAAATTGATGCCTGGAAATATCCTAAAGGCAGATTTTTTAAGGTACCTATTATTATTTGCAAGAGGTGGTATTTACTCAGATATGGATACTATGCTTTTGAAGCCAATTGATTCATGGCCTTCTCAGAATAAGTCATGGCTAAACAACATAATAGATTTGAATAAACCTATTCCTTATAAGAACTCAAAGCCCTCACTTCTCTCAAGTGATGAGATATCACACCAGCCAGGTTTGGTCATCGGCATTGAGGCAGATCCGGACAGAGATGATTGGAGTGAATGGTATGCTCGTAGGATCCAGTTTTGTCAATGGACTATCCAAGCCAAACCAGGTCACCCAATTCTAAGAGAATTGATCTTAAATATTACTGCAACGACTTTGGCGAGCGTACAAAACCCAGGAGTTCCTGTCAGTGAAATGATTGATCCAAGATTTGAAGAAGACTACAACGTAAACTATAGGCACAAAAGACGTCATGATGAGACCTACAAACACTCCGAATTGAAAAATAACAAAAATGTTGATGGCTCAGATATAATGAATTGGACGGGTCCAGGTATTTTCTCCGACATTATTTTCGAATACATGAACAATGTGCTCCGATACAATAGCGATATCTTGTTAATCAACCCAAACCTAAACAAGAACGACGAAGAAGGTAGTGAGAGTGCCACCACACCAGCAAAAGATGTTGATAACGATACGCTGTCCAAATCAACAAGAAAATTTTATAAGAAAATATCAGAGTCTTTGCAATCGTCAAATTCAATGCCCTGGGAATTCTTCTCTTTTTTGAAAGAACCAGTTATCGTTGATGATGTGATGGTTCTACCAATAACAAGTTTTTCACCAGATGTGGGGCAGATGGGCGCCCAGTCGAGTGACGACAAAATGGCTTTTGTAAAGCACATGTTTAGCGGGAGCTGGAAAGAAGATGCTGATAAAAATGCAGGTCATAAATAACGAGGCTCTCCTTTCATCATACCCTCTCTAAATAAAATTTATTCCTAGTTATTCCTTTCTTCTTCATATCCTTAATCATGCATTCACTGCCATGTGCAAATAAAGGCTCTTGTGGTAGAAACTTTTAGCTCAAACGTGGTAAAACTATCTCAACGTCCTTCCGTAGACAACTGGTGAGCAGTGCTTCTGTAACACTGCAGATCTCCAATGATAAATCGATACCGTACTAACTGCCCGCACTATAATGAACTCTTTGTATCCGTAACTATTTAAAATATTCATTCATTTCTATAAGCTATATGTTTATATTTAGATTAGAGGGGTTAAAAGAAAGTTTTTCTCGAAAGCTTAATTTTAGCTTTTACTTTGAACTTCTAGTAATTGCGAGGCAGTATCGACAATGCAATCTCTGAACTTATTAAATTGGAATCCTAATAAATTTTTGGTTTTGCGGTTGTCGCACTTGCAGCAGTTTTTTGTCAAAAAGGTTGAGCCGCTACCAGGTTCGCCAGTTGCTATCTTGCCTTTTAACTGTGGAAATTCCTCATTCAAGATATCCAGCGCTTCTTGAGAGCAAAACATATCTTCACATAAGAATAGTCTTTGGCCAGCGCATTCGGGTTTCTCAAATGCAAGTAAATGAGCTTTTGAAACATCGCGAACGTCAATAAAAGGACCACTGTAATTATAAAAATTGTCGCCTAATTTATAACTAACCAAATTGGCAATAATGGCTGAAGAGCTATTTATTCCATTTCTAAGAGAGTCGGCAAATAGCTGAGGGCCAAAAACAAATCCTGGGTTGATGGTTGATAGCGTAAATTTGATGCTTGATTGGTTTTCCTCGAGAAAATCCCAAGCAGTTTTTTCAGCAAATTTCTTGGAACCACAGTATGCGGAAACCGCGTTAGCTTGACAACTTTCCCAAGTATCTTTGTTCCAACTTTCCTCATTGACAACGAAACTAGTGTCCTTCATATCTCCGGGAGATGCAAGGGCAGCAACAGAAGAAGTAATAACGACTTTTTCGACTGTGTCTGCGGCATAATTTTTGATTGCTTCTAGAATGGACTTGGTACCATTCACAGCAGGAATTAGCAGATCCTTTTCGAAATCAGTGGTGTTGAAGTGAACCGGAGAAGCTATGTGCAAGACAACCTTGATCTCTTTGCCGTGCTTTTGAAAAACTTTGTCAAAAGCGTTTGGAGCAGCAATGTCTTCGACAATCTCCATTGAAAGGTTGGGATTGCTCTTAAATTTTTTCAGCAATCCATCATTCTTTTCTTGGGACCTACCCGAACCGATGACCTTGTAACCAGTTTTTAATAAATCGTCCACTACGTGTAGAGCAATGAAACCAGTAGCACCAGAAACAAAAACAACGGTTTTTTCAGTAGTCATGACTATTCTGTTCAAAAAAAATTTCTGATCGATTTTTGTTGAATCTCACACAATCGTATGATATGTTTTTGTTCTCCGGAATTAGTGAAGAGAAACTAACTGGGCTACCAAGATTGATTTTGCGTTCATAAAAATACTTACGATCTTTCTATTTCAAGTCTCTCAATTGGCTATCCAAAAAGGTTCTTTAAATAAGCTTTGCCGAACTAACCAAGCCAAATTGTGCCAAACCCGAGCCAGATCAGGCCCGATCAAAAAATACACCGAATTTCAATGACACCCGTTCATATTTTTATTCCATCGTTCGAACAAAATAGCGTTTTCCATTTATTTATGGATTCATTAGGTAACCTAATTTCTAATCGCTTCTCAACTTTGATGGGAGACCAACCCGCTGTATAAAGGGCATTTTTCGATTTACAGAAGGAACCGAAAGGGTTAAACCATTCGTGTGTACCTTTTTTTGTGGTGTATATTGACCCAACGAGTCTTGACTTTCATCATATTTCATGATGGTACTTCATTTCAGAAATGAAATTCAGGTGTTTTATTTTACCTTTACGTAGTTCTTTAGTACTATACTTTTAGAGTATTTGCCTAATCGGCAACATAACTTTGGAGGTGATTTCGAATAGGATTCAATAGGCACGTTGCAGTATATTCATTGCGCCTAAAACGGAAAATACCTTAAACTATGTTTTCGTGGTTAGTGACGCCTGGTCGGTAAAAAGATCATTTTAAATGGAAAAAAATAATGGTTGCTAAGAGATTCGAACTCTTGCATCTTACGATACCTGAGTATTCCCACAGTTAACTGCGGTCAAGATATTTCTTGAATCAGGCGCCTTAGACCGCTCGGCCAAACAACCACTTATCTGTTGAAAAGGTGTGACTATAGCAACTATTAGTTATTATTAGTTTGAATAGAATTTATTCATTATGGGATAAGCTGCTCGTCTATGCAATGGCAAAAGCACTTTGTAACTAAACTAAAACGAAATAAAAATTACAAGAAGGCTTCACCGTCTTCTAGCCTTTGTAGGGGAAAAAATTCGGTCCCAGTAGTTGGGCTTTAATATAGAAAAAATATGAAAATCGATTCAAATATTCGCTAAATTTGCAGGATCAAGGTCGCTCTTTTACCTTTCAGAAGGTCATATATTATCTCAGGAAGTACAAGGAGTAAAATTCACAAGGAAGGTTCTACATTTTCAGCACGTTCTGTATAATGCACTGTCTATTCCTCGTGGACCCTCTTTCGGTGGGTGCGTTAGTCAGTTGTATTACACTACACAGAGTTTTTTTTCTTTCTTTTCTTTCTTCTCTATATATGAGCTGATGAACCTTCTGTTATTTTCTGTATTGATGGAAGATAGGATGCAGCATGGACTAGAGCGTTTTTGGGTCATTTTAGTGCAATAGATCCAATCATTCCTGTTCGATAATCTCAAAGGGACATTCCCCTCTGGAGAGAAATTAGTGACAAAGCTGTGGTCAGTTGGATAAGAGTTCTCTTGTACCCCTTGCGACGAAGTAATAAAATAACAAAAAAAAAAATGCAAACGCAAACGCAAACACAAGCACAATATAGCTTATAAGGCCATTCCTAGCAATTTTGGAAGAAATGGCTATACCCAAATACAGATTTGGCGACAGTTTAACACTCAGAAGATTGCGACATCGTGCTCTATTTGGGATAAAAAATTAAAAGGCTTTGAATCGTACCTTGACTGGGAGGTACGTAAAGCTGAAACGGAACCTATAGATAACCATTGGAACTTTCTGTTCTTGAGCAAAAATGTTCTGCTTTATATATCTATATGTTCCCGCATGGTTTTATTCAAGGTATTCTTTTAATGAAAAATGCAATTGAATGCAGCGGAGTTAGGGGCTTTTTATAGAAGGGAGGAATTTGGCATTACTAGTTGAGAAAACGCTTTCTCATTTGTGTCATCTTAGGGCTTCAAATACCGCTGACAGAAAATTGGTTGATTACTGCGCATTTCACACGACAAATTAATGAAGAATGGCCAAGATCAGAGTAAACCTTGCCATGCTCTCCATATCATGGAACGGCGGCAATTATTTATACTGATAGTGGCAGAAGTACCGACAACTTCGTTCAGATATTCAAACTCTTAGCTGCAACTTGTTGCTAAAATCATTAGAATGTAACCAGTTTCCCATAAGATTTTCTTTATATATGGACTACGAGACAGTGCTTTCAGACCCAAAGTCTAACCATCCTTGAAAACGTCTTCCAATCATGAAATTAAAATCACGGCTCTATTATTTTCACGTCGAGCTTCATTTTGGGCCACTATTAGATCCTGTGTTTTTATTCCAAGGTGTATTGTCATATTTAATCTTGAAAATAATTTCTAATCTGTGTGATTATTACAGTAGATTCTATTGAAACGACACCATACAGCTCATACGAGTCCGGTGTACTGGCACAGAACACAGATGACAATACAAAAGTAAATAAATCTATCGACAGCAATTCCTATTTTCTTTTACATTTATATTGATTAGCTTACGATTTCTGTATTTATAGAGCGTGTAGTTACATATCCAGATACCTGTCTTCTAGGTGAACAGTTGGTTTTCAGTTCAAAAATTATATAGGATCTTGGACGGTTAGCTTTCCTCCTCATGATCCACTCTTTCGGGAACAAGATAAATTATTGTTTAGTTTTGATTAGCTTTACTTTAATTCGCACAAAAAAAAGCCTGCATTGTCACGAGAACATTGAAACATATACAAAAAACAAATTTGAAATAGAAAACAAAGCAATTTACAGAAATGACTGCCTGGTGCTAATTCTTGCATATATTTTATTTTTAATTAACTAGAAATCAGCGTCAATTATAGTTTCTGGTGAGTCAGCCAATGTCTGTAAATAAAAACAATATGCTTAAGAGGATTAACAGTGGCACAAGAGGCAAAGAAGGGAAGAAGGCGTACACGTCCACATGAATATATAAAAAAGAAGTGTTACATCAATTGGAACCCATCTTTCGGAACGTTTTCTATCTGCTACAAGCCTGTGTCACCGAATTACTTTATTGGGTCTTATAGAGACGCCGAAATACATCATCATTCCAAGATCGACGATAAAAATCATCCAAAAAATTGTTGCCGAAAAAAAAATTGGAAAAGGTGAAAAAAAAATCAAAATACGGGTAAACGAGCAATCCCTGTTCGGTGCGGTGATTGGCTTGAGGCAAGCTTCCCGCTTGATTTATATAAGAGTAAGGCAACCTAATAAATGCTAGCAACATCTATGCGCCACTCTATTGTCTTTGATTTTCTTGCCCAATCAGCCAAATAAAAAAAAGTTTTACTGCTTACTCATATTATTGCTTACTCCAGTAATTCATACCTAGAAAATTGACAAAACCATGCATACAGCTGAATTTTTGGAAACAGAACCAACAGAAATCTCATCTGTTCTAGCAGGTGGTTATAATCACCCACTGCTGAGACAGTGGCAAAGTGAGCGTCAACTGACTAAGAACATGTTGATTTTTCCGCTATTCATCTCCGATAATCCAGATGACTTTACTGAAATTGACTCTCTACCTAATATCAATAGAATCGGTGTAAATAGGCTAAAAGACTACTTAAAGCCATTAGTGGCCAAGGGTTTGCGTTCTGTGATCTTGTTTGGTGTGCCTCTCATCCCTGGTACCAAGGATCCAGTGGGTACAGCGGCTGACGATCCTGCAGGGCCAGTCATTCAAGGTATTAAATTCATTCGTGAGTATTTCCCTGAACTGTATATTATTTGCGATGTCTGTCTCTGTGAATACACTTCTCATGGCCATTGCGGGGTTCTATACGATGATGGTACTATTAATAGAGAACGTAGTGTCTCTAGATTAGCAGCTGTGGCAGTTAACTACGCTAAAGCTGGTGCGCACTGTGTGGCTCCCAGTGATATGATCGATGGTAGGATCAGAGATATTAAACGAGGCTTAATAAATGCAAACTTGGCTCACAAGACCTTCGTGTTATCCTATGCAGCTAAGTTTAGCGGTAATCTATATGGGCCATTCCGTGATGCTGCTTGTTCAGCTCCTTCGAATGGTGATAGGAAATGTTACCAATTACCTCCTGCCGGTCGTGGCCTGGCACGTAGGGCGTTGGAAAGGGATATGAGTGAAGGTGCCGACGGTATTATTGTTAAGCCTTCCACTTTCTACTTAGATATAATGAGGGATGCAAGTGAAATTTGTAAAGACTTACCAATCTGCGCATATCACGTGTCGGGCGAATACGCAATGTTACATGCTGCAGCTGAAAAAGGTGTTGTTGATTTGAAGACAATTGCCTTTGAATCTCATCAAGGTTTCTTGAGGGCGGGTGCCAGATTAATCATCACTTATTTGGCTCCTGAGTTCCTAGACTGGTTAGATGAAGAAAACTAAAAAAAAACGTGCTTACCTTGTGAATAGTAAAAATAATGATGTCAATATGACAAATGTAACAGTGCTGGCAGTATATCCCTATTTGGCAAGCTTTATAATATGCAAAGATGCGACCTAGTATACGATACAATGGAAATTATGTAATCCTCCTAATGAGTATTTATGTAGTAGTACGTAATATTTATACACGGAAGGCGCTAGTAAGACAGATAGGTAATGTTTTTTTACTTTCACCTCTCATTTTTTCTTCTCAAGGCCTAAAACGGTCATTAGCGGGGCCAGTTGTTCAGGTCCTAACTGTATGCCAGATTTTTCCAATTCCAATTTAAATTCCTTCATAGCGTGTCTCAGATCTCTGTCCATTAAGATCTTAATCATTTGCCATGGTTTCATCGTATTTTCTTCATTGGCAGAAGTCCCATCTAGATTAACCAATTTTTTTTCGATCATGATATTGCTAACCTTTTCTAACTTTTCCAGAACATTAGGCCTCGAATTTATTTGATCCATGAGTTTCTGCACCTTTATGTGTGCATCTATTTTGTCATTAGGCTGTCTGTCGTCCCAAGATTGAGCGTAAAATCTTCTCGGAGAAATCCAGGAAAGCCTCCTTAAACTCCTGGTGTGATTAGTGGTAGAAATGTTCGATAGTTCTATCGAACGAGTGACTCTGGAACTATGCTTCCATATAACTCTTAGCATTATGTGTGGCTGTAGTATCTACTTTCTGCTTCTTGTGTTTATTCTAACTTTTTATTCGTCGGTTTTGTTACATCTTAAATTGTATTTCTTTAGTTCTGACCGAGCCATATTTAATGCATAGAAGATTAATAAAGAAAACATGAAAATCATAAATAATTAAAAGTAACTGGACGAACAAAAGATTTTACGTGAGACAGACAAAAAAAATTAACACCAGCAGTATATGTATATATGTACATCGTATATGAATATGCCATTTCAACAAATTGGATATGGTTGTATGTTTGGCTTTTTCTTTTCCTGGATTCCGGCTGTCAAATACCACTACGAATAGAGTCAGAACAGGCTTTTCTGTCCCTTCCTCCTATTGTTTCCTTTGCTCTGTCCGTGGCTACTCTCATCTTTTTCTATTCTAAGAGAATTTCCATCTGTTACCACATGCTTCACATGTACAGAAAGTGGTCAATGGTTCATCCGCAGATCTTGTTTGCAATTGATAGTAAGATACCTTCTTCTCTTTACATTTACCACAAGTAAATCTATCGGTGACTGACCTTTCTATGGTGGCACCTTGTGCGTTGTATAAGTTTTGCTTGGCAATTTCTTCTATCTTTTGCTTTAAGGGCGCTGGTGCCAGATCCTTGGCATCGCATGTAGCTAAGAATTCAGGTGTTATATCACCGTTGGCAATTTTATGTTTGAGATCTGGGTTATTCTTTGATATGACGTTTGAATAAATTATACGATACCTGGCTTTGTAAGCGGCTTCGTTGGTGTCACAGTTGTTAACTTTATTCATTTCACTTTCTATGGCCTTTGCAGTATGCAAAATAGATTGAGGTGGATGCTCACTTTCCTTGGCCAAAACGTCGTAGAGTGCTTTTAGTACCTGATCACGTAATTTGTGGTGGTATATAGCTGTATCCACACCATCGTTCTTACTATTTCTTGGTTTAGTGCTGACGTACTTGTCTTGTTTCATGGCATCTGACTGGGAGGAGGCCGGCTGTTGAACACCATTCACGGACTCACCTACAGTTGTCTTGTCCTCTGCATTGCCTGGCGCATGATCTTGATGATGCTGCTGTGCTTGCCTGGAACGCTTATTTTTATTAATTGCGTCTTTCCAAGAGCTAATCATTTTCTTCACGAGCTTGCTGATCTCTACATTAGTGGATTTTTTAAACTTGTTGACTTCCACACCAACTTTTGTTTCTCTCAGTAACTTTTCAGTGGGGACGAATTCTTTATCCAAGACATGTAAGATTTCTAGAACTGCAGCATCATTACTTTTGTTCTTTTCTAGATTCTTAACATGTACCAGTACTTCCTTACTATCCATGATGAATGCTCTTATGCGGACTGACTACACTGTGAATGTTCTGCTGCTTGAGTAATTTTTCATTCAATATTTTTCAATACGTAGTCCCATCATCGAGTGATCACTTGGTCATATCAGCATAGTGGGGCGGGTAAGAGTTGAAAATTTCCCTATAATGAAATTGGATATTATATACCAAAAAGGCGTTGTCATTCGAAGCATCGTTTCAAAAGAAGGTCCGTAAAGTTAAGGTGGGCTAGTAAGTATCTCATAATTGTTACAATCACCATAAGAGAAATCTTGCGTTTAGAATTTCCTAAGAGAACCGAGTCACTTCTAGCACTTGCTTTAAACAGAAACACTTGTAATAATTGTTAGAGGGATATACAAGAAAGGCTATATACCAATAGCATCACATAGACACGTTAATTATCAATACATTGAAAGAAAAGACGAAAACGATAAAATGAATAGGCAGAGCGGTGTGAATGCGGGGGTACAGAACAACCCACCATCCCGAGTGGTGTATCTGGGTTCTATACCATATGATCAAACGGAGGAGCAGATACTTGATTTATGTAGTAATGTTGGGCCCGTGATCAATTTGAAAATGATGTTCGACCCCCAAACTGGTAGGTCGAAAGGGTACGCGTTTATTGAATTTAGAGATTTAGAGTCCAGTGCCAGCGCAGTACGTAATTTGAATGGATACCAATTAGGCTCTAGGTTTTTGAAATGCGGTTACTCCAGCAATAGTGATATATCGGGAGTTTCACAACAGCAACAACAACAGTACAACAACATTAATGGGAACAATAACAACAATGGAAATAATAATAATAGTAATGGGCCGGACTTTCAAAACAGCGGAAATGCCAATTTTCTAAGTCAAAAGTTTCCAGAATTGCCCTCTGGTATCGACGTTAACATAAACATGACCACCCCTGCTATGATGATATCGAGCGAACTAGCTAAAAAACCGAAAGAGGTGCAGTTGAAATTTTTACAAAAATTCCAAGAATGGACAAGAGCGCATCCTGAAGATGCTGTTTCGCTATTAGAGCTGTGTCCACAGTTGAGTTTTGTTACGGCTGAATTATTGCTAACGAATGGGATATGTAAAGTGGATGATTTGATCCCGTTAGCTTCCAGGCCGCAAGAAGAGGCATCGGCTACGAATAACAATAGCGTGAACGAGGTGGTGGATCCAGCTGTGCTTAACAAACAGAAAGAACTACTGAAACAGGTGTTACAACTGAATGACAGTCAAATTTCTATCTTGCCCGATGATGAAAGGATGGCTATTTGGGACTTAAAACAAAAAGCATTAAGGGGAGAATTTGGTGCATTTTGAAACTAGGGAGGCAAAAATACAAAAAAAAAATGCGGTTCCGCAATGATGAGGCAACAATCTATCATATTTTCCACGTGAGGGAGCTCAAAGTTCGGTATATAGCTTACATCTCAATATCACAATCACTTTTTTTTTTGACGTCTTTATAAATATAGAATAACGTTTACGTTACTGCTATTTTTTCGTTTCTTATCTCAGTTTGCCTGAGGACGGCTATAGTTTTGATCATTAAACGTATATTAAGTACACATGAACATATATAAATCTCAGGTTTGTGCATGCTTCGATTTTTTTTTTCTATGTTAATGTCATGGATCATTACGTGGCTGGGATAGTGGAAATATGCAAACATGATTAAGGCGCCTAGTTCCAACACGGCGCAAGCTGCGAGTATATGACTTGTTACCTGCACTTTTTAATAGTCATCACAAGGGGGAGGATCGCTTTCTAACTGTTGTAGTCTTTTTTGTTCAAGTTCTTGTTTGTCTTCCGACGGTACACTGACTTTATCATTTGGCGAATACTTTGGAACTGGAACATCGTCACTATCATACGCATTTAATGGGGCCAACCAATCTCTTAAATTCGATGGAGAATTTTGAGGAGCCGTGATTGAGGATTGGGATGGGATGCTTGCATCAGATTGCTGCTGTTCGGATCTCGTCGTTCCTATGACGGTTTCTATGGACATACCAGTTACATTCCTCAGTCTCTTTAGCTTTTCCACATTTACCATATCTTTGAAAAATATACTGGATTCATAACCCTCAGAATCGTTCTCCAACGTTTCTGGATTGACCATACGTAGCATTTTCCTTTGGATACGGTTGATATTATTTTCTACGCCCAAGCCATTTTGTTCTCCAATAGGAGTTCCTATTATTCTATTAGATTCTGTGTAAACCACGTTTTTTTTTGATAAGTTAACCATAACCTCGATATAGTATTGGAAGGAGAAAAATTTTCCCACAGTAGTAAGGGTCGAAAATGCATCAAGGGGCACTTTCAGATAAACTCTAGATTGAAACTGCAACGTTTCAGGGTTAATATATATAGGAGAGATACTCTGACATATATCTTTTCTGAAAGTCTCCATAGGATCATCTTTGCCTGCACCGCCCACCCTACATATCCTCACCAAAGTGGTGGTGAGACCCGCAGGGGCATAGAAAGGCTTATAGTGGTCAATCTTAACGTCTATAGGGATAATTTCACCAATCATGAATCCAGCCTGCGGTATGTCTACGGATATAGTCACCGTTTTATTTGGTAAGGGGGACGTCTTGGAGTTTACTGAACTGCTAGAAGAATTAGAAGTAGTAGACTTTTGAGTTAATTGTGTATACGATGAGGATTCGTCCTCTGTAGATTTGTTCTTTTTGTTTTGGACCATGGATGCTGATTGTAAAACCACTGTCTTAATTTTCGGCTTGGGCAGCCTCGAGACGTCCAGCGGAACTATGACTGCAAACTCACGTTCGCATCTTGCTTCTGGTTTTTTTAATCCGTTGATGTTGTTGAGGGATTCTAAAGTGCAAGAGAGGAAGTATGTTATCGAGCCCCTTTCGAACTTTATAGAGCTCAACATTCCTCTGCCTCGTGGTATTCGTATCCTAAAAGGAAACCTGTGTTCCCCCTTGCTTAAACCATTGAGAATGGTGGTTTTATCAACATGCGGTTTCTTTTCCTTAGCCGAAAAAGCTGTCTTTACGTAGTCCTGTCCATAAAGAAACGTCGACTTCTCTAAGGTTTTCTCAATTCTCTTATTCTTGGAGGTTGGACTGTTCCCCGTTTTCACGCGAACCTCACATACTAGCGATAATTTGATCGCTACGTTAGTTATGTCTCTCTTTATGTCAATGACCGCTTCTCCGGTTATGTTTTCATTCGGTTTCCATACTCTATGCGGTTCGTCTATGTCTATACGAAATTGCTTCACGTTGTTATGGGCCAGCATGCTGTTGCCGTAACTGCCAACAATACCATGACTCTTTATTTTTGATGGTGCCCTTGATTCTTTGTTCCACAGTCTCAGTAACGACATGTTTGGTCAATGCTACCGATAGTGAGGGTGATGCTGATGATACTATACTAGCGTACTTTGGCTTTAACGTTAAAATCTTGTACGTGCGTGAGATGATGCGTATTCGGGGATGTCTATTTTCTATTTTTTTTTTTTTTCGTCTAGATTGTTACTTTTGACTCAATAGAGCTTAGACAATAATACTATAAGGAACTTTGAAGAAGAAATCAAATGTAAGGGGAAAAGGAAAGGGTATAAGCCTAAGAAAAATGGCACCTGCAGAAATTGCTAGACAGTAGAACGTGTTTTGAAGCCAATCGTTGGAATTGGAGCGGAAAAGTCCAAGAACAAATAACGAAGAAAGAAAACAAAGAAAGGCGATTAAGTAAAGTGCTAGTAGAGCAAGTACGAGAGAAGAGGAAGAGGCTTAGACACAAAAAAATACTATGTTTATTTAAACCAGACAGATAGCAAAGGAAGAAAGAAAGGGGAAAAAGAATAGAAGAGAAGAAACTTAAAAAAGGCCAAGGAAATTCCGGTACTTGGCATTTCGTACTCTGAGTGCGTGCGACCTGCAAGCCGAATAGCGATTTTCAGATTCTCCGATTGGCTTTTTTTCTTGGCAAACGATACGATTGCGAACGATCGCGCGTTCACACGTCACACCGCAGCATAGAGCGAATAGAACGGTGCGTGTCAGCGTGGTCGGCGTAGCCTAGCAATTGCCACTAGTTGGCGGACGTTGTAGGCGGACACGCGCTGAACTCGGCCCCGTTGTGGCTCATTCGCACAGAAGACCCGTGCGAATGGGTGGGATGACAACGTGGAGCGAGAGCAGGAACTAGGACGGATTAAGACACTCGTTGAAAGTGCTATTTGAATTTATATAATATAGTCCGAGCGGGGTCTATATCGGACTATATAATGCATTCCAACCTTGGTAAGTTGCTTAGCAACATGCTCAGCGATCTCGGAGTCCCTGCGAATAATGTAGTGCAACAGTGGCTGTGATATGAGTATACATAGAGTGCCCGTCGGCTGTAGATATAGCAATTCCGATGAAGAGCGATGCGGAGTTTTTGGGCTGGCGTACTTAGAGAGCGCTAGCCTTACGAGCATAGCAAAGATGGCCACTTTTCCGTAACAATGGCGCAGAAGTTGGTTATTGGGCCCGTGGCGCAAACTTGACGGGAGAGGTTACAGACACAATATACTGCAGTTGAGCGAAGCCGACATGTTGTATTAAGCGCTTGAGTTAAACCGGATGTTCTTGACGATCTTAATATTGTTAGAAGAGTAATCTGCGATCGCGGCTTTGCCTGACGCACTCAATCTTGCGTGGGAAAAACGTGAATACCACTTAATAGATGATATTTTAGAGTATCATTTGAACGGTAGGTATACTGAATATATTGAAAGTCCTCCCCAGGGATACGAGAGTTCATAGAGGGAAACTAACATTTCTAAATTATATTAATGTTATTTTTTTTTTCTTTCGTTTCTGATGTTGTCACTTATTCTATTACATTATCAATCCGTGCATTTCAGCTTCCATTAAATCTGCTGACTGTTTCTCGATCTTCACGTTCTATCCTTACATCTTATATGATATTGTAATACAGCTATGAACAATAGTCTATAGATGATGGTCGATTCTTGATACAACAGCTGCATGACGGTTGTTGATACAATTATTTTTAGAATTTTAGAGGACTCTCATAGAACTCTTGTCCCTAAACGAAACATCAAAAAACTGGTTTCGTGGTCTAGTCGGTTATGGCATCTGCTTAACACGCAGAACGTCCCCAGTTCGATCCTGGGCGAAATCAAGTTTTATTTTTTCTAATCAAAAACGTCTAAGGCATTACGCGGATACTGCTAACTAACCAAAGAAACCTTCCATCTTTTTTTGGTAGTTGTCCTACTTTCCGTTCTTTTCGTCTTTTAAAATCTTACTAACTAGCTGTATATAGTTTCAACTAGCAATCGCTCAAATGACGGGTTATGAGAAACTGGGAATGGTTTGAGTTTCTCTGTTTGAGATGCACGTAAACCAGCTATCAAACCTGTTTCAGTGGGTGCACAAGACCATACGTAGCCCAACTCTACAAACTTGTCTGCTATCTGCTGCTGGTGGTTATCCATCAAAGAATCGTTTACGCAAACTATCAACGGTTTATTCAACCGTAGAGAATCTAGTATAGAGCCCGTTCCAGCGTGTGATATGACCAAATCTGAATAATCACGTATAATACTTTGCATCTTGGTCGAAAAGTCAAACCCGATCACCTTTAATTTCCCGTTCATCAGGACATACTGTCTTGCGGTGTCGCCACAGCCAAACTGGTCAATTGGAATTTTTTGGCTTTCTCTTTGGCCCCCGCGTTCTTGCACTAAATGCTCAAATTCAGAACTGTAGTTTCTCCCAAACTGAATGATTAGACGTACGAATCCATATTGAATCAATTCTTGGCAGAATTCGTCGCTTAGCACACATGAGACGAGCTTTGGAAATGGCACCGTTGCCCCACACGTAACAAAAAGAGTCTTTTCTTCAATAATACCCATTGTTTGAAAGAGCTGGCTTCTGACTCGTTTGTTTAACCTCTTTTTGCGACTGAAAACTTGTTTTTCTATTTCCCTTTTTCTTCGGTTGGGCTTTTTAATATGAAATCATATTTTGCATACTTCTCTACCCTTATTCTTGTTCGGAAATTTTCGTATTTTAAAACTGTCAAAATGCGAGCGAGGTGGCAAAAGTTGTAATATCAGTAACAGTTAGGTTAGGTTTTATGTAAACGGAACAACAGTATAGTGGGATACTATCACGACAATGACAGCTGCTGTAACATCCTCCAATATAGTATTAGAAACCCACGAAAGTGGTATCAAACCATATTTTGAACAGAAGATCCAAGAAACAGAATTAAAGATCCGCTCCAAAACAGAAAATGTTCGCAGACTGGAAGCTCAAAGGAATGCATTGAATGACAAAGTACGTTTTATCAAGGACGAACTGCGTCTATTACAGGAACCTGGATCTTATGTGGGTGAAGTTATAAAGATCGTGTCTGACAAAAAAGTTCTCGTTAAAGTGCAACCTGAGGGAAAATACATCGTGGATGTTGCAAAAGATATAAACGTGAAGGACTTAAAGGCATCTCAAAGAGTTTGTCTAAGGAGTGACTCTTATATGTTGCATAAAGTTCTTGAGAATAAGGCTGACCCACTAGTTTCGTTGATGATGGTGGAAAAAGTTCCTGATTCCACATACGATATGGTTGGTGGTTTGACAAAGCAAATAAAGGAGATTAAAGAAGTTATTGAATTGCCCGTAAAACATCCTGAACTTTTTGAAAGTTTGGGTATTGCGCAACCAAAGGGTGTCATCTTATATGGCCCCCCTGGTACAGGGAAAACCTTATTGGCAAGAGCTGTCGCACATCACACTGATTGTAAATTCATCAGGGTCAGTGGTGCGGAACTGGTACAAAAGTATATCGGCGAAGGTTCCCGTATGGTCCGTGAGCTGTTTGTGATGGCTAGAGAACATGCTCCCTCAATTATCTTTATGGATGAAATCGATTCTATTGGCTCTACTCGTGTAGAAGGTTCTGGTGGTGGTGATTCAGAAGTTCAAAGAACAATGTTAGAACTACTAAACCAGTTGGACGGGTTTGAAACTTCTAAAAATATCAAAATCATAATGGCCACGAATAGACTAGATATTCTAGATCCAGCACTTTTGAGACCCGGTAGAATAGATAGGAAGATTGAATTTCCACCTCCAAGTGTCGCAGCTAGAGCTGAAATTTTAAGAATCCACTCCAGAAAAATGAATCTAACTCGTGGTATCAACTTGAGAAAGGTTGCTGAAAAGATGAACGGTTGTTCTGGTGCTGATGTCAAAGGTGTCTGTACAGAAGCTGGTATGTATGCTTTAAGAGAAAGAAGAATACATGTTACTCAAGAAGACTTCGAACTCGCTGTGGGTAAGGTTATGAACAAGAACCAAGAAACGGCCATTTCTGTCGCCAAGTTGTTCAAGTGATGTATTCGTTTCACTTGGCTCATTGTATATGTTACTTAGTGTATGTGTATAATATCATAGTTTAGCATTAACTAAGAGGCAAAATTATACCGCTGGATATACGGGATATAACAACCGTTTGTCTTTTCGAGAACAGAGGGGCAGAGCATTGCTGCTTTTTCCCCGTCCTGACCTTATTAATACTAAGCCGGGGGGCCCGTTCCTTTAGTGTATTTTGAAAAATAGTAGGTACCTGCTTTGCAAAAAGGACTGAAAAAAAAAAGATAATAAGTTTTTGATTAGAGGTAAACACAGCAAACGACCACTCAGCCTAGCAGCCTTGACCCTCGAATTTAAAAAGGCGTCTGTGTTGATAGTAACTAGAAGATAACGTTTACTACGGCGACTTCATATTTTTAGGCTGTTTTTACTGTTTCTGAAAGAAAGAATTTATTACAAAGAACAATAGATCAATTGTAGGCACTATGACTGACCAAAGAGGTCCACCGCCCCCACACCCGCAGCAAGCCAATGGCTACAAGAAATTTCCTCCTCATGATAACCAATACTCTGGAGCCAATAATAGTCAGCCAAATAACCACTACAATGAAAATCTTTACAGTGCAAGGGAACCTCACAATAACAAGCAATACCAGTCGAAAAATGGCAAATACGGGACAAATAAATACAATAATCGTAATAATAGTCAAGGAAATGCACAGTACTACAATAACAGATTCAATAATGGCTACAGACTGAATAACAACGACTATAACCCGGCAATGTTGCCAGGTATGCAATGGCCAGCTAACTACTATGCTCCTCAGATGTATTATATACCCCAACAAATGGTTCCAGTTGCTTCTCCACCATATACACACCAACCACTCAACACTAATCCCGAACCTCCCTCTACACCTAAAACTACAAAAATAGAAATCACTACGAAAACTGGTGAACGTTTAAATTTGAAAAAATTCCACGAAGAAAAGAAAGCTTCGAAAGGTGAAGAGAAGAATGATGGGGTAGAGCAGAAATCTAAATCAGGAACCCCTTTTGAAAAGGAGGCAACTCCTGTACTACCTGCTAATGAAGCAGTTAAAGATACGTTAACCGAAACATCTAATGAAAAATCTACCTCTGAAGCAGAAAATACTAAGAGATTATTTTTAGAGCAGGTGAGATTGCGCAAAGCTGCCATGGAAAGAAAGAAAAACGGTTTAATTTCCGAAACTGAGAAGAAGCAAGAAACTTCAAATCATGATAATACTGATACAACTAAGCCCAACTCGGTTATTGAATCTGAACCTATTAAGGAAGCGTCGAAACCAACGGGAGAAGCTAATGAAGTTGTGATTGATGGAAAATCAGGGCCAAGTGGTAAAACTCCACAACATGTAACTGGAAGTGTAACTAAATCCGTGACTTTTAACGAACCCGAGAATGAGAGCAGTTCTCAGGATGTTGATGAGCTTGTTAAAGATGATGATACTACTGAAATTTCGGATACGACTGGTGGAAAAACTGTAAATAAAAGTGACGACGAAACAATAAATTCCGTAATCACCACAGAGGAGAACACAGTGAAGGAGACAGAACCTTCCACTTCCGATATTGAGATGCCAACTGTATCTCAACTACTTGAAACTTTAGGTAAGGCTCAACCAATTTCTGACATATATGAGTTTGCCTATCCGGAAAATGTTGAAAGGCCTGATATCAAATACAAGAAACCAAGCGTTAAGTACACTTATGGCCCTACCTTCTTACTGCGATTCAAAGATAAACTAAAATTCAGGCCTGATCCTGCGTGGGTTGAAGCTGTATCCTCGAAAATTGTTATACCTCCTCATATAGCCAGAAATAAACCAAAAGATAGTGGCAGATTTGGAGGCGATTTCAGAAGTCCATCTATGCGCGGTATGGACCATACTTCCAGTTCAAGAGTTTCATCGAAAAGAAGATCAAAGAGAATGGGTGACGACAGAAGATCTAATAGAGGATATACCTCCAGAAAAGATCGCGAAAAAGCTGCAGAAAAGGCAGAAGAGCAAGCTCCAAAGGAAGAAATCGCCCCGTTGGTTCCAAGTGCTAATAGATGGATACCTAAATCAAGGGTTAAAAAAACAGAAAAGAAGTTAGCTCCTGACGGCAAAACTGAATTATTTGACAAGGAAGAAGTAGAACGAAAAATGAAGTCTCTATTAAACAAGTTAACTTTAGAAATGTTTGATTCAATCTCCTCTGAGATTTTGGATATAGCAAACCAATCAAAGTGGGAAGATGATGGCGAAACATTGAAAATAGTTATTGAACAAATTTTCCACAAGGCTTGTGATGAACCTCATTGGTCTTCAATGTATGCTCAGTTATGTGGCAAAGTGGTCAAAGACCTTGACCCAAACATTAAAGATAAAGAGAACGAAGGAAAGAATGGACCAAAGCTTGTGTTGCATTATTTAGTGGCAAGATGTCACGAAGAATTTGAGAAAGGTTGGGCTGATAAGTTGCCTGCAGGAGAAGATGGTAATCCACTAGAACCTGAAATGATGTCCGATGAGTATTATATTGCGGCTGCCGCCAAGAGAAGAGGGTTAGGTTTAGTACGTTTCATAGGGTACTTATATTGTTTGAATTTATTAACTGGTAAGATGATGTTTGAGTGCTTCCGGAGATTAATGAAAGATCTAAACAACGATCCATCCGAGGAGACGTTAGAGTCCGTTATTGAATTACTGAATACTGTGGGTGAACAATTTGAACATGATAAATTTGTTACGCCCCAGGCAACTCTTGAAGGTTCGGTACTACTCGACAATCTATTTATGTTGTTACAACATATCATTGACGGTGGCACCATATCGAACAGAATAAAGTTCAAGTTGATAGACGTGAAGGAATTGAGGGAAATTAAGCATTGGAACAGCGCTAAGAAAGACGCCGGACCAAAGACAATTCAACAAATCCACCAAGAAGAAGAACAATTACGTCAGAAAAAGAACAGTCAGAGATCAAATTCTAGATTCAACAATCACAACCAATCGAACAGCAACAGATATTCTTCTAACAGAAGGAACATGCAAAACACCCAAAGAGATAGTTTTGCTTCCACGAAAACAGGTTCTTTCAGAAATAACCAAAGAAATGCTCGTAAAGTCGAAGAAGTTTCTCAAGCTCCAAGAGCTAATATGTTCGACGCATTAATGAATAACGATGGGGACAGTGATTAAAAGATTTTCTTTTAGAAACGATAAGCTAGTCTTTTTCCTTTTTAATTCATGTGTTAAACCTTTTTGTGCATTAACTAGACCTGATCTTTCATCATATACAGATAAATTTAAGAAAAAAAATAAGTTTTAATGTGTATATTACAAAATAATAACGCTTTTATCCCGTCAAAGATTAACAAGATTATATAACAACGAAAAATGAACGCAAGAGCCACAAGAAAGAAAAATAAAGGCTGAGTAATTCTTGGTATGTCCCCTTTTCTTATAGCACATTTTGTGGGCTCTTAAGTTGACGTTGTCTCTCCATACCTTCTCTTTTCTTTCGTTCTCTCCTCTCTTCCTTTGTTTCGATTGGCATTATATTGACCTTAGAATTTACATCCGGCGCACAATTTATGAGTTCTTTTTCAATTCTATCATATAGTGCTTGCATTTTCCTGGTATTCTCATCGAATTTGCTTAACGATAAAGAATCCAGAACGCTTACGTATTCTGGAGTTACAAAAAATTTCAAAGTGCCTGAAGTCTCATCTAAATAACCGAGCGGTACGTCCAGCTTGATATTTATTCTGATTGCGACCAGATTGTTCGAACCAATCCCACTTTCTCTGAAACCACAAGACATGGCTGTGTTGTATAACTTGGATGCTGCTTGAAAGTCTCTGCATTTAACGTGCAATATGAAAGGCTCATACTTATAAAGTATATATCTGATACTCCCCGTTACTTTCTCTGTTGGTATCTCCTTGCCAGATAGTTCAAAAGAAAACTCACTTTTTGATTTCAACTCATCTAACCAGCCAATAACTTTCTCACGATCATGAGTGACGTAAAGCCATTTACCGCCTTGTCCCTTACCACCTATCTTGACCTCCCCGTTATATGACTTAGTACCTTCCAAGAATACACTGACTCTACCGGAACACGATGAAGTTGTCACCATATCAGCGCTTGCGTTGATAAGATCGATTATTGGAAGGCATAGTTCATCTATAGTGCCTTTTGGTGACAAATCTGGTTGGGTTGAGTCTATCTCATTCAAAATTGCCCTCTTTTTCTGTTCAAAGGCATTCTGCGCAGCCATGAGTTACTTAAATCTTACTGGTTGGTATCTATCTGTTGTATCTCAGTGAAGAAAGGTTTCAAGAAAAATAGACTGTTAATGTATACATTCCTAACTAAAAGCGTTAGTGGAAGAAGAGCTCTGTTCTGGGTAAGAAAAAATGAATTTTTGATATCTGCTGTCGTTACCTCAGTAAAGCGAAATACTATGGTACGCTGGCATGTCTTAACAATTTCAAGCTTATTCAAAAAAAGCACTCACGATGGGGGTCGAACCCATAATCTTCTGATTAGAAGTCAGACGCGTTGCCATTACGCCACGCGAGCTACTGTTTGTTGGAAGTTGTTGTATCTCAAAATGAGATACGTCAGTATGACAATAAAACATCCTAAACGCTCATAAAACACAAATGTGGTTGGAATGAAAATCAACTATCGTCCATCTGATGAGAGTGTGGATTCTGATGTAATTTTTGGGATTCCATTTTTAATAAGGCAATAATATTAGGTATGTAGATATACTAGAAG
>ERZ794946.145-NODE-145-length-36509-cov-4.276979_pt1 | contig 36509 bp, 28 predicted proteins | sample MGYA00433072_ERZ794946 | MGnify/ENA primary metagenome ERZ794946 (study PRJEB30137, sample SAMN04331413) | food metagenome | isolation source: Y3 must sample point D1 replicate A | place: Australia: South Australia | collected 2014 ...
TAATAGAACAAAATTCAAAAAGTCTTCAATCTCGTGGACGTGGACGTGGACGTGTCGAGGATGCTAGTCGATCGGCATGGCGATGAGCATGGTCGACACATGCCGAGCTCGTTGCCAACCAGAAATCAACACATCCTGGAGGAGACTATACAGACGGCTGAGAGGTTCACACACATCCCAGACCAGGCACGAAGATCAGAAAGAAAGGCGTGGTAAAAGAAACCAGAACTTGATTGAAAATGGATAATGATCATCTAAGGCACTCCAGGCTGATGGGCGGTCTGGAATGGCATTGGCTTGATCTGAGAGCAGGTATGTCATGCTCTGTTGGTGACGTTATGGGGTATCATGGTGGCCTTGAAAGAATACTGAATAGGCCTATCCTTGTCTGGCCTTTGCGGATGCCTGAGCGGCTTCTGCGAGAGTGTCAGGAGCTGCTTTGTGTGTTTGGCAAATAGTGTCTTCTTACCTCTTCTGGTTGCGTCCTCCAACAAGGGGGTGTCGACCGAGGCTGCAGGCAGGTGGACGTATCTTACGACGCTTCCTCTGATGAAGACATTCTTGACTGAGCTCTGTTGTAGGGGCGCCTTGGTCAGCGCTTGTGTCCTCTCTTGCAGCAAATAGAAGACTCTTGGCATACCATGTGAGGGTACTTGAGGTCGTCCAGGACGGTAATGTCGTCGAGCTTGATGTTCAGGTACTGGTCGACGCTCTTGAGGGTTCCACGGATCGAAATGTCGTTCTTGAGCTCCACCGTCACCTCTGCCGTACTAGTCAGATCCGAATGTTCCAAGGTATCCTTCTCTTTCGCTGTGAAGACTGACCGGTGTTGACGAGTGTCTTGAAGAAACTGTGCGCTCATGTCAGCACAAGTGTACAAGATTGATCTGGTCGCATGGCCGCGCAGGAGCGATTTGCGACTGTTGCAGAGCTTGCGCGGCGCACTTAAAGCGTCTCTCTCCGGACGACTTACCTGAAAAACAGCATCTCGTCGGATTGATGTGATTGTCGCCGTCTTGTCTACTCGTCGCAGCTTGGATGAGTTGCGGCCGATTCCACCTCTGATTGGTCGGCAATTACGTCACGTGTGTCGCTGTTCAGCATGCGACAAGCAATACTTTCACTTGAAGACCAGAATAACGACTGTGACATTGGACTATAGAAGGGGCTACAATCTAACACTTATAATTGAAACAACCATCAAGCATGATCTTTTGACTGGCTGTCGTTGCGATGCATTCATGAATCGAGTCCATCAACTTGTTCAAAGGTCAAGCTTCAGCTCGGCAGCCATCTTCTGACCGCATCCGTCAAGAGCAAGCAACCTCTTTCTCACCAACAAAGTCGATAGCATAGTATATTTGATCTTGCCATCTTCAATATACCATGACCGAGCATTCTGTTTTCACGCTTGGCAGATGATGACTTGTATGAACAATGGGCCGAAGTTCCGCGGTGCAGCTTCCTTAGGTCGTTATGATGTCGTCAACATGGCGTAGCTCAGACACGACCTTTTGAGGAAGCCTCAGTCCTCCCGTTCGCTCTTCGATTATTTCTTGCTCAACATGCTTCGTCTCTTCTCTAGAACTGCTCAATCCACTGTTAGAAGCGCTTTCAGACCCAATCCCACTCTCAGTACTATAACAAAAGCAACCATGAGCGGTATGCATTCCTGATTGTCTCAAATACACCCCATTGGACATGTCTGATGATGTTCCTATAGGCAAAGCAGAGAATCCCCAGCTCAAGAACACCGACCTGTTCGATGTCTCCCACATTACCGCTGTCGTTACTGGTGGTGGCACTGGCATAGGCTTGATGATTACTCAGGCTCTCGTTTCCAACGGAGCAAAGGTCTATATTACCGGCAGAAGAAAGGAGAAGCTTGACAAGGCTGTTGAGCTTTACAGCACCGGTCCTGGAAGTATCCACGCCCTTCCTGGCGATGTCAGCGACAAGGAGGACGTCATTCGTCTTGCCAAAGAGTTGGAGTCAAAGGAGTCCAACGGCATCCAACTGCTGGTCAACAATGCTGGTATTGCCAGAGACGACGACACAAAGTTCTCGTCCAACGGACAACCCGACATGTCGGATGCTAAGGCCATCTCGGAGCACTTCCTGAAGACCAAGCCTGAGCAATTCGCCGACACTTTCAAGACCAATGTTGCCGCTCCTTACTACATGTCCATGGCACTTCTGCCTCTGCTGGCCAAGGGCCGTGAAGTTACTCCTGGCTACACCTCTAGTGTTGTCAATGTGTCTTCCATCAGTGGTGCCATGAAGGGTTCCAGCAACGGTCAATTTGCCTACGCTGCTTCCAAGGCTGCTGCCACACATGTCAGCCGCATGCTTGCAACTACCTTCAAGGATACCAAGGTCCGCGTCAATGTCATCGCTCCTGGTGTCTTCCCCAGCGAGATGACTGCTGGCAGCTCTGGTGATGACAACAAGAGCAACCTCGACATGAAGCCCAGTAACCCTGCTGGCAGATTCGGCCACGACACCGATATGGCAGCAACTATCCTCTTCCTTGCTGGTCGCGGAGGTGTCTTCTATAACGAGCAGATCCTTTATCCCGATGGCGGTACGTTGACATTATCCCCGAAACATCACTCTTGGCGTTTACTGACAGTTTGCACAGGAAATACCCTTGTACAGCCCGCATACAACTAGAATTAGACCTTCAGCGACGACGATATGACTATGACATCGAAGTAAAGTAATACGACAGTAGCTTCTACATGAACGATCTTACCAGCCTGTGTTGTGCAGCGTAAAAAGAACAACAATTCTTTTTTGTCCAATTTTTCAATGCGTTTCCAAGGCGATTGATTGCCGACTGTTGTTTTGTCACTTTGCTTGCAACAACTTTCGCCCACTTCCACGCGACAATTGTTCCAGACACCATTGATACCATTCATACAGTCCATCGACAATACTTCCATTCAGGATTACTTCATTCATCACCCACGCTCTGTTTCATCTCCTTCACGCGCAAGATTCCCAATTTTGCTTCAGCCATCTCATCTCCTTTCTTTGAGCGCCATCACAAAAACTTCGTTTATTCCTTTGTGCATTACCCACCCACATCATAACCAACAAAGCATAACTCGACCATGCCTACGTTCAAAGAACTCAAGGCCCAAGGGCTTTCTGACCACTATCCCCTCATCACGCGCAACGATCAAGAAGAACTTGTTGCAACATATCAGAGAATAAACTGGTCGGGCGACTTTTTAGACGCGACCATCGAGTACAGAGAACTTCCTGCACCTACCTTCCTCACCCTTGCAACCTCAGGAAATACAACTCTCGGCGATATGTCTTCTTTCTCTCAATACCATACCGACAAGCAGGATCTTGTCGCCGCCTTTCCGCCTGCCCCTGAAAAGGACGAGCATGGCAGGTACCCTCCCAGACCCGACAACCTTCCACCTAGACCAGTCAGAGACACCAGCGATCATGTACTTGAGAAGAGGTTTGGCAGGCTTGTCCCCATCAAGAGACCCCTGAACGATGAAGAGCACCTCTGGAGAGACCACGACTACCTTACAAGGTACACAAGATGGAAGTGCTGGGCTTCGAGAATGCCTGTTGAATGGTGCTTACTGGAGCCTGCCGAGTATGCTGCCTACGACTCACTGAACCCAATCATCACGTCTCTCCCTATCGCAACAACGACAGTTCAGGAGACACATCTGGGTATCTTCTTTCTCCTCCTGTTGTCGATTGGTGTGCTTGTCGGCAACCTGGCCGGTCCGCGCATAGCAATGGCATGCTTCATTGCCTTCTATGTCCTGCTGCTCCCATCGTTACGACTCCAACAAAACCTGGTCAAAGAGATATCTTCATCTGTCAGGGCGGCTGTGTCAACCCCAGCGACGACGCTTGGTGTCATGATCTGTTGGATTACGGGCACAATAGGCCTCGCTGTGGCTACCCTAGTCACTATCCTCGCGACCAGAATCCTCGACCCCCTCGTCAGTCTCAATGGACAGTTCCGCAATGGAGATTCTACATTCTGGCACGCAATATACAGCGTCCAGCTCGCCGCCACAGAGATGAGAGATAGCCTTCTCAGCGAGGTCACGTCAGCCTACGAGGCCCGCTTCACCCTCATATTCGGTTCAGTACTGTGCTCGGGCTCGATCTACCTCATGCTCGAAGAGCCCTCAACTGCCTGGATCTGCACCTGCGTAGCCCTCTGCCTCGTCATGGTTGTTTGCATTCTGGCAGCATTTATGGCCCCTGAAGATCATACCCCGGCCACTGACAGCAATCCTATTCTCACCCCTGTCGCCGCCACTATCATACCCCCAGTCGCAACTCCTAGCCCTTATGCAGCAACCACCATTTATGGACGCAGCGGGGTCGTCTTCGCAAAACCCTTGGCCACTCCGCCCTCGTTCAGCAAGTCTACTCTTTCAGAGGGTACTCGCCCTAGAGAGTTAGTCCACGATTTTGGTACGCCGACCCGAGGTCCCTTGGGCAAGGACTTTGGTGCTCGCCGTACCCCACCAGACTTGTTCGAACCGAGTTTCTTCACCACTCCACCACCTCGCATCTTTACCTGAGTGCCACATCTCAATGCAGGAACATCTTTGGGACAATGTGCTTGCCCATTGAGAGCTCAACCTTTCTGGTCAAAAGCGAGACTCTCAGTGGGCAAGTGCACGTCTCCGAAGTAGTTCATGCATTTTGATGGCTGGGAAGTAACACGAAGATTGTAAGGAGACTCACTGAAGCTTGGAGAGGAAGTCTGCTAGACGCATACCTTTCGCTGCACTCTCCACAGGCGTCGCCTTCCATGTTTGCCTATAAAGATGCAAGGACATTTTTGGATCCCGTACTGCGACCATCGAGATTGCAGGTACGTAGAGGGATCTTTTTGGGGGAATTGCACTGTTTTCTTTGTTCTTTTTTTCTTGTAAATTTCTTTGTCAACCACCCGTTTCCGGCCGTGAGCAGTCGACCCTGGTGGTTCTGCACACTTACTCTTTCAATGACATCTTCAAACTCCTTAACGTACTAGAGATTGTGTTTGTCTATGAACAATGCCTTCTGATACGACAGTCATGTCGCTCACACCGAAAAAGCTTGCGTTGAATAGCAGCCTGTTGGAACAGCTCCAGGCACAGTTTCCGACCAACACACCGTCAGATCCTTCCTCACCAATATCAAAGGGCATTGCTGCACTGGAACGTCGAGCCTCGAATAGGTCGGCGGCAAGTCATAAAAACATGCCTGGCTCGCCTTTCGAGCGAAGTCGGACAGCATCGCCTATGCCAGCTCGCTTGAATCTTACCATAGATACAACATCTGGGATCAGAAGCACGGCATCATCTCCTGGTCCGATGACTGGCAGTCGTCGAATACCTCCTCCACTGTTAAAGACTAGGATGAGGCCTCCGAGCGAGTTGTTCTTGCCTACGCCTGGAACATCAAGGAGCACGGGGTTCAGATTCTCGACCATCATTGCCGAGGAAAGCGGGGCGGACATCGCTGCTTCCCTTATTGTCAGGACAGAACCTTCGACACCGGCCACGATAGCCTCAATTCCTTTCTTTTCGTCACCCCCACTGTCACCCGCTTCTGCCTCTATAGCTGATGCCATCAGTCGTGTTGACGTTGGTGCATCAGTGCAGAATGCAATTGATAATCTGAGCAAGCCTGAAGCCAACCGTTTCATCTTCCCTCCCTTACGCTCATCGACAGCACCGCCTGCGAGTATAAGTCGGCAACCCAGCTTCATCTCCATCAAGTCCACGAGATCACTACCCTTGCGAGCATTCAGTACCCGTCTTGGTCGATTGAGCCGTGCTGGAGGTAGCAGTTCTCGTGGTGCTGGAGTGACACCCCGTCTTTCACGCTCACCAAAACGAGGCTTACAATTCTCTGGCATTGACAAGGACCTTGCAAGCGATAGGAGAGTAAGCATGATGATAGCCAAGCACAAGTCCAATTTGGAAAGTGTTCTGGCGTCTCCAATCGAGGAGCAGACACCCACTCGGCCGGTATTGAAGAAGGCCGCAACGAGTGTGATGCCCTGGCGTAGAAAACGCAAGGGGGAAACGATGAGTATGCTGCTCGATTCCGGCTTCTTCCCTGTTCAAGAGTTCATCTACGAGAAGAACGACTCATTGCCATCAACTACTAGCCCGAGTAAGCGTAAGCAGCTCGCTTTGAGCATTCTTGTAAAGGACTTACCGACTGAACGTCCTTCGTCAATCCTTATGACCCCGACCAACTTTTACCAACAAGGATCATTGAGCTTGAGGAGGTCAACTCGCAACAACCAGCGTCGATCAATGGGTCCGCGTCGTAGGATTCTCAACGCAGCCTCAGTCTCGAGCTCACAGATTTCACCTACCATGATCACGCACACGAGTGTGATGGCCCCTCCTCTTTCTCCTTCAAGCCCCACTAGCCCAACGTCGCCTTTGACACCAACAAAAGCTCTTGCAGCACTCACCGGCAGCATGCTTTTGCCTCCCTCACCAGGTTCTGACGGCAGTCCCAAATCCGGCCAACCTTCACCCGGCATCTTGGAAGTAATACCCGAAGACAGCGGCGCCGTCGCTCACAGGGTCCCATCGTCCGCATCGACCATATCTCCAAAATCATCTCCCGAAGCTCCAGCTCTTCCAGAGGCCATCGCCAGCGAGATTCACTTGAGCTCAGGTACCGTGCTCATGGTGAAGACACCGGAAACCACTGCATACAGACGTTCAATCTACATCCAAGGCCCCATCAAACTGCCCACACCAGCCGTAGTACCTCGCAAAGGCAGTATCGCAACACTCGATCCATTCCAAGATAGTCTCGCCAATGCGCCAATCCCTCGACGCAAGAGCGAAGACATGGCAGCCGACGACATTTGCGATTGGTACGACACCTGGGGTTTCGATTCAGTCTCATTCGCGCTTGATGAGTTCACGCTGGACGAGACAGATTTGACAAAAGACTGGGCCCTGTCGCCGTTGGAAGAAGAGCCCGAAAGTCCCGTCGATCGCACAGTCAGATTCCCATCTCCCGCCCCTCCATTGGCGAAAGAAGTCGCGGCTGCAATGATGGGCAACGGCGTCATGCGTCCGGAAAGCCAAGCCATCAAACCCAGACCACTTCGAATGAGCATGCCCATGGTACCGTTGCCTGAACTCCCCAAGACACCTTCATTCATGGCACGCGATAAAGGGCACAGCAGGAACAGCAGTGGCGAAACCAGCTACAAGAGTGCTTTCAGCGACCCCATCACCCGTACCGATAGTAGAGGTAGTGGGATGAGCAATATCTCGTCGGTTGAAGAGAAGAGCTGGTTCGATACAGACAAGAGCAAGAGAAGAGGTAGCGGCTCGGCAGAACCGGTCAAGCCGAAGCCCAAGATGAGTAGGATGCGCAGATTCGTACAAACTGCTTCGGCGATCTTGTAGAATGCGAATACAAAGCGTGGGAAGTACTACTGTTGTTACTGTAAACTTTAGAATGTTCGTTTGCGATCAAATCAATGATACTTCCTCCACTCACACTATGATCAATCTCGGTCTGTCCAGCGTTTCCACAGACGCGACCATTGTGGGAAGCAGAGGAATTCTCACCGCTCACCTGTCTATACAACTCCACGCATCTACCACACCAAAGAACCACAGGTCCACAAACTACTACCCCTATCTCTTACCCCTTCCAACTCCGTAGCAGCCTAAACGACTTCAAAATCCACACCATCTGACACAAGCAGTAGATTACCGGCACGGAGGTACGCGGTGTTACATTGACCTGATAGTCCTACACACCTCCCTACCTTGCGCTTTGCTGTCTCGATTGCCACGCGAGGGAAGCAACTGGCCGTCTTCGAAGTCTCGTGCTCACACCATAGTTGAGCGTGCAATATTCTTGTTGAGTTGGGAAGGAGTGGTGGGGAGTGGGGAAGTTATAGTCAGTTGGACGGTGCTGGGAGGTGGAAGTGAGAGACCGACGACTCGCTTGTGACGGCTTGGAGGTGCAGTGTTTGGAGTGTAACCGTGATGTGACGTGACGTGAAGTAGAGCTCGAAATGGAGAAAAAGAAATAATCCCTAAAGTTTTGAGATCAGGAAATTGTCGATACAAACCACATCAATACCGTCTGTTGAGAAGTCTCGATGTTCCGCAGAGTCATTACTCTTACTTCCCTCAAAGCGGCAATATGATATTGATTCCCGTGATACACGTTCCCGAGTGGCAGATCATCATAAAGATAAGAAATCATCATCATGTCAAGAGATTGGATGATGCGAACATAGGTCGAATATTCATGCCATGGAGTCCTACCTCCAATGCCAAGACCTCATGTGCTTTTTCGATCCGCGTGTCCGATCGTGTTCGTTTTGCGACAAACATATCAAACACCACACACCTCAGTTCCCAAGTGCCGTTCTAAACCATTCATTTCTATCTTTTTTTCATCTAGACCGATCGAAAACCAATTCTTCAAGGATTTCAAAAGTCAACTCAAACAAATCAATTAGCGACGAAAAAGCGAGAATCGGTAAAGATGCCCGAAGTCCTCAAGTGTCCGAAATGCGACGCCAATGCCGATGTCACTAAGGATGGCAAGTGGGCGCATTGTGCTTCTTGTATGTATCCTTTGATTTTCTAATCTCCCATCTTATTCTCCAATTTCACAGTAACATCTTTTGGGCCCACCAAGCTCTGATCTCCTTTCGTACTTTTCTTGTCCTATTATTTTTATCCTTACAATTTTTCATACCATAAAAACACTTGCTTACTTTTTTGAACGAAACAAAGGCAACAATATCTTTCAACCTAGCGAAAGCCCTGATATGAAAGAAGAAGGCGATAAGGAAGCGAAGTAAAACACGACAAACCAAACCACCACCGCTTGAAGAAAACGACTACTATACGCAAATGAAACTGCAAATTTGGACATTTGCACAGCTTTTGGAAATCCATCATAATCGTTATATACATTATCTTTGGACATTTATATCACCGCAAAAAAGACCACTCTTTCACACATCCTTTGTATCTTTGTATCTTTGCACCCCTTCTACTTGTGATAGAAATTCGTACCTTCCCACGCTTGTATCTTTTCTCTTTTAGAAGTAGTGTGACTCGACATCAAATAAATCGACCTTTCATCGAGAGTTCAAGTACATCCTACCCTTGCTCCTACAGTGCTATCCTCGCCGTCTTCGCCCGCCTAACCGCATCTGATCGCCATCGTTCCCACCAAGTCCCACACTTGGCCTTATCTATCGGAGAACTGTACAGTTTTTGGTGCACTGATTCTGTGTACCACTTCCAGTTACCGCTTTATCACACGAGATAAGAAAGATTTACAGGGCGAGATTGCTAACCTTCATTGGCGAGGCCGGGTGATATTACAACACATATCGAGATTGCAGCAAAGGGTTTGTTGACAACGAATGCATATCCAGGGAAAGAGTGCGCGTGGTCAGTCGCCTCTGACTGAATTTTCGTTGCGGCAGTTGGAAAAGTATTGTGCTTTTTTGATGACGATGCTGTTTGACAGGGGGTGCGGTGTTGGCAAGACAAGCAATGGGGCTCTTCCGTATACATTTTCTGCACAGAGCTCTCCACCGGAACAACTACTCTTCTGGAGCGGAAAAAAGCACTCTGCGTTTCCACGGCATGATTCACACGGCCTAGATTATACACGAGATGACTGCTCTCATCCCAGAATGATCATCACCATCATCATATCACAACATCCACGAAGGAAGCACCAGGAAAGAAGGACGGGAAAAAAATCTGTCGTATTTCTTTTTTTTGCAAGACAAAGAAGAAGATACTTCGCAGCGCTTATGTCTACCATACCGACGACCGTCTTCTCGTAATAGTACGCGACGGTGACAACAACACGCGCTCGCAAATCTACTGGTCCAGCTCGACGTAGTTGGCAGGGAAAAGACCTTGTTGGCCGTTGTAATGTCCAAACCACCAGTCCTCGTCGGGGAATTCCTGTTTTGATCTCGTTAGCATCGTCCTTTTGGTTTGGATCAAGGAAGTGATTCAAGCTTACCACATCGGTGATCTTCGCGCCGTCGGGGAAGCTCAACTCGTTGTCCTCTGCGGCATCGTAGTCGTATTGTGCAGTGGCGGTTTGACCGCCAGCGGCTGCGGAGGCAGAAGGAGCGGGAGCTGCAGCAGGCTCATCACGAGCAGGAGCAGGAGGTGGCGGGGCAGCAGCACCTCCAGCAGCGGCATCGTCATCCTCCACAATCTCGACATAGTTTGATGGGAACAAACCAGTCTCGCCCTGCGAGTTCTGACCCATCCACCAATCCTCGTCGACCATCTCAATGTTCTCGACATACTCGCCTTCGCGGAGCTCAATCTCGTTGTCCTCGGCCTTTTCATAGTCGTATTGGACAAGAGCGCGCTTACCAGCGACACCAGCGCCAGGGTTGGCATTAGCAGCAGCGTCGGCACCGAAGGTAGTGGCGGAAGCTTCCTCGGCAGCAGCACGTGCATGATCTTCGTGGTCATCTTCAGGCTCATCGCGCACGTGTGATGCAGCAGCCGAGGCGGCATTTGAGAGGGATGATGTTGGCATGGGAGGAGGTGAAAAGCGCTCTTCCGGAGCCTCCATCGGTTCTACAGGTGCGCTACGAGCAACGGGCATAGCGACACGGATAGGAGAGCTGGGGGGTGAAGGAGTGGGACTACGGTGTTGAGTGGGAGGAGGGGGAAGGCTGATGTGTTCCTCCTCGGGTCTTTCGTCTTCTTCCTCTTGACGCTGGGGAGGAGGAGGAATTGCACGGCTGGCAGGACCGGCGTTGGGCTTGCTAGAGAAGTCCATCGGAGGAGGCATAGGAGGTGCGGGAGAGTCATCGTCACCAACGTTGGAAGCACCCATAGGAGCAGCGTTCTTGAAACGGTCCTTGAGAGCGCTGACACCACCAGATGGGAGCTCGGGCTCAGTCTCACGCTCAGGGGATCTGACGTCGCTCTGTCCCGTCTTCTGAGCGCTGATGTTGCTAGTACCGGTGCGGTCGGTCGTGACGGGAGCCCAAGACTTGCCAGTGTAGCCACTCTGCCATGCACCACTAGTTTGCTTTTGAATAGGCGAAGCGGCAGCAGCTGGTGGAGGAGGAGCGGTTTCGCCTGCACCACTAAGACCGCGCTCACGAGCCTTCTTCTCGGCCCACAGTTGAGCAGGAGACTTGCCATCTGTGCTAGCAAAGTTCTTACTGGCTGCACCGATGGGCGCAGAAGCAGCTGGTGGCGGGACACCGAAGCCTACAGGAGTGGGAGCCTTGGTACCAGCGAACGAGCTTGTGGAAGAGCCGAAACGGTTGGCGACCTTGGGCTTGGGCATCTCACTCAAACGGCCAGACTGGCTAAAAGCAGCTGAGCGGTCTGCCAGAGACTTGGGTGCCTCATCTTCATCGTCACCGGTACGGGTCTGACTCACGGGAGTAGGAGCGGGCGATGGAGCACCTTGAGCCTTTGCGCGAATGGCAGCAATGTCGACTTTTCCAACGGGCTCGTAAGCTCCCTTGACAATAGTGGGTCTGTCATCTTTTTGTTCCCTTGCCTGGCTACGGATGGCGTTGATGTCGACTTTGCCGATTGGTTGGTAGCCGCCCTTGACAACGTCACTACCGGATTCCTCTCTCGGAGCAGGCTGGAAGCGCGAAGGCTGTTGCTTCTGGCTGGTGAGTTCGGCCATGTTGACCTTTGTAGGCTTGTATGCGGATTCCACCTTTTGTAGCGTGTTGCGCGACAGTTGAGGCGCGTCCTCGCCCCAACCATCGTTGTCAGTATTTGTGGGAGCTGCAGGCTTTGGTCGCGAAGCGAGAAGGGAGCCGCCGGTGCGCGTGGGCATAAAGACGGGCTTGGTGGCAGCAGGTGGGGGAGGGGCGCGCGAACTCGAGTCGGAAGTCGAAGGGCCGCCGCCGTACTTGGCGCCGGATGCGTTGGCGACCTTCTCGATGATGCCTTCGGGGCTGAGATGGCTCTCGGAGCGTGCTGTGATTTCGACGTGGTAGCCCTGGTTGATTTAGCTGATTGTCCGCGTGAGGGGGACATGGCCAGACGTACGTGGAGCAGCTTGGATACAGCGGCGCGGTGAGTGTTGAAGTAGCCCTTTGTCCTCTCGGGAACACCCTCACCGCACCATGAGATCAGGACCGACTTGGGCAGGCCAGAGTTGGGATCCTTGAGCTTGGCAAATGCGAATTGAATGCGACCGTCCGAGAACTCTTCGAGGAGCTCATCCAGCTCACCCTCTGTCGTCTTCCAGTCAGCTTGTGTCTCTGCTGTGTTGGTCTTGGTCATCTACGCACCTCCGGTAGTCTGGACCTTCAACACACTCTCCTTGCTCGAGTCTGTCTGGAAGGCGCTTGTGAGAGGAGCCTGGACCGAGTATACGGCCCATTGAGCATAAGTCGACGAGGGAGCTGACGGCGCTGGCCCGTCTACGATGGATTGGTAGCTCCTCTTGATCGAGGGACCATTGGTTGACAGGTTGAGAGATGCCATGATGGCGTGTGTGCTAGTGATATGTCGAGAGCAGATTGAATCGATTCAAATCGCAGAAAGTAAGAGACGTGACAGGTTGTTAAGTTGATGCTCTGCTGCCCAGCCAGTGGGGGTACGTTTGCTTGCACGTCACCCGCCGGCAATTCAAAGCCCCGTACGCCGCCCGCTCCGTACTCCGTATGCACGTGCAATACCATGAAAGTGGCCGTGTAACACAGCCTTAAGCTTGGCGTTGAAACCACTTTTGATTGGCTCAAGCTTTTCCAGCATTCGTGGCTTCCTCAGGCCAGCCTTCGAGCTCCTCTTCCTTCTGCTCTCGTTCTTTCCTGCACCCCTGTTGTCCTGTGTTGCGTCGCATCTTCAGCCAAAAGGTCAAGTCTTTGTCCTTGACCGCGCGCTGCTTCTGCTCAACTCTCAGTGGCTGCTACTTGTCTCTGCAAGTACATGCGTTTATTTTCTGTTATCCCTCAATCATCTCACCTCACCCTATCAACTCCACCAAGAGTTGCTGCCCACTTTCTCTGCACTGTAACAGTAGCAACACTTTTACAAAACCACTGACAGTCTGATTTGCTTTGTCAACCGACTTTGCAGCTATGGCCTACATTCAATCTCCAGCATCCGATGCTTCGTCGGATTTGTATGCAGAGGTAGATACGTCGTCGCAGCTCAACTTGACTTCGCGTTCTCGCCTTCAAGTTGCCTCGCAAGCGTCAGACCCGATGTATGATGATAATTCTGTACCACTACCGGCACAGACAAAAGGCAAGCGTAGATTTGGCGGCGAGGATCACATCCTCGATTCCCAAAAGAGGCGGAAGATTGTACTCACCCCAGAACGTTATTTCTCACCTGCCATCCCTCCTGTCGCCAACCTACCTGCCGAAGTCTGGCAGCATGTCTTTCTCTATCTCACTCCGGACGACCTGAGCCGCTGCTTGCGTGTGAACCGTTTGTTCCACTCCTATCTTACCGATCTTACCGGCTCCATGAGCATACGTCTGCCATTCCGTCGAAATGGGTTGAAACTCATCGACAGCGAGGCCATTTGGACCTCCGCTCGGAAGCTCTTCGCTCCGAATCTCCCTCGACCTCTTGCTGGATTTACTGAGATGCACATGTTTCAGCTCCTTGGAGGCAGCGATTGTCAAGCTTGTGGTGTTTTCCCACAACAGCAAATCCAGCCCTCAACTCCTTTCGATGCTGGTCCTGGACCTGGTGGTGTGCGTATTATTTGGTCCTTCTCTGCTCGTCTTTGTTCCGAATGCTTCAGGCTTTACTCAGTAAAGGTAGTATTGTGCCATTACTTTCCCCGCCGATGACCAGTCTAATGCATGTGTAGGATGTTCTTGTTGTTGTCTCTCCAATCAACCCTCTCAGGGCCGGCTTGCCCTATGCCTTTTGCACTCCTGATCTGCATTACATCCCTGCTACTCTACAACCTCAGGCTGCTGTTTCCATCAAGGGCACCATGTTTAAGGTGTACTCGCAGAAACACATTGATGATCTTCAACAAGAACACCAAAATGCCATGGAATTTGGCGATGCTGCCGCAGAAGAGTGGGTCAAGGGTCTGCCTTTACTTGGAAAACAGCAAATGGCCGATGCTGCCCGCTGGGAGAGATGGGAAGCTCAGCTTCCTCTTGGCTCTGACATCTCCAAAGTGCTAAGGGAGTATTTCCGTCCTTATTCTGCCCCTATGATAAGTGAGGTTCCTGATGCTGTTGCATCAACTGCTGTATCTGAAGAAGCAGTCCCTTCAGTGAGTGCGACGTCGCTTCCTGCGCCTCCCTCAGCTCAAAGTAAGTTTTCACCATCCGGTGCATTTTCTTTTCTCATCGTCTGTTTCTAAGATCCCAATCACCTGTTTCTAAAGTCCTGCATCCTCATTTTTCTTTGCCTCAAATTTCACTTTCACCAACATTTCCTAAATATGATTTACGAAAGATTGTGACAGTCGTTGATTGTGATCCAACAGTGAAACATCCTCTACCCGCTCGTGTTGTCGCTGTTCCTTCTGGAAATCAACCCAGCGCCACAGCTCAGAGTCCACCACAGTCGACCAAAAAAGAGTGGCGGCCACCTCGCAATATGAAGGAGATCAACGAAGCAAAAGCCTTGAGACGATCCGACATCGAGAGACGCTGCTATCACGAGTTTCAGCCGCCTCTCATGCCTAACGTTCTTCAGCACATGGAGTCTTTCCACGCTGCTATGCAGATAACAACACCCTTGACAGACAGCGCATGGGAGGTTTTGAAGCCTCGCCTCTATGCTCAACGAGACACTGCCGAGCAGATTGAGTACATGAGAGAAGAACAGATGCGTGCTCTTCAAGCGACGATCCCTGATCCTGCTTACCACGCTATGTACAGCCAGCCTGTTGTTGATCCTGCTGTCTTACAACGACAATACGAAGCAGCTCAAGCTCCTATACGCAAGAAGCTAGGCATGTATGCTGACGACCTTATTCGTATCAAGTACAAGAAGGGCAAAGTTCTCACTCGTGAAAATTGCCCCGAGTTTGCTGTTGAGGTCTTGCTTTATGCCAGAAACAGATTTCTTGAGGTTGAGAGACCGCATGATCTATCCCTGGACCATATGACTGATGAGTCCGATCCATGGTTCGTCAGTCTAGAGAACATGCGTTGGCTGTATGATCAGAAAGTCAAGACGTGCACGGACAAGTATATGCGGGAGTTGTTCCATTGCTCAGAGTGTAAGTCTGCTGGCAAGTCGTACGCCTTCGAGGGCATGATCCAACATTACGGTGCAAAGCATACTTCCGATTTCAGCAGAGGCAACATTGTTGTTCACTGGCAGAGTGCTGAGTGGCCGGACGAGTCTCCTCTCGAACCCTGCAATGGCGTTATCCCTGATCCGACTATGCCTCAGAAGCAACCTAAGAAGGGCGCAGAGACTCTCGACCCCAGTCAACACCAGCCCTTGAACGGCTCCACACCCTCAGCTCAGCCCGCATATCCCGATCACCCTGCTTACCATCACGGTTGGCATGCGAATGCAGAGCCGGGGACATACGAGTCAACAGGTTATCCAAGCTACCCGCAGCACGCGGAAGCAGGCTACGCCCCTTACGGTTATCCTTACGCACAGTCAGGCACCCCTGCAGATCCTCATCACCCACATGACTTCTATCCATCTGCAGCAAACCCTGCAAGCCTGTATCAGGATCAGCTCGACACAATTGCTAATGTCGCAAGAGAGATCTGGGACCTCACTGCTGGAATCAAAGGTCTGGAAGAGAGTGTTCGAGTCCACACAATACTACACCACGTTGTCAAGAGGTTCAAATCTCAGTTTGGCAGCGAACCGTCTCTCGACATGCTGACCGACGCTCTTCTCAATCACGATCTGATGCGCCCCATCAAAGACGCCAGCGGTATGGCTTGTATGACTTGTATATCGAGCAATCTTGATGGGCTGCTTGCTTTCAAACCCTATGCACAGCGCATCGCCGACTACAAACTTTACAACACTTCTTCTCTCATCACACACTTCAAGACAGTTCATCTTGGAAACGATGCTGGATTGGACTATAAAGAAGACATGATTGAACTGCCGGAAGACGACAATATTCGCCAGCTCTTGATCGCTGTTGGTATGAACGACGAAAAGCTTGGAATAATCGCAGAGGTGTTCCCCAAGCTTTTCCCTAACCCATTACCTCGCATTGGAGAAGTCAAGGAATCCTTCAAGCCTCTTCCCAAGAAGGAAACAAAATCAGATCGTCGCGCGAGTCAAAAGAAGAATAAGAAACAGAAACGAAATGGTGGACAACCTCCTGCTCATTTGGCTCAAGGCGAGACATCTGAAGAACAATCTGATGCCTTACCAGAAGCCGCGGAAGACGAGTATGACCCTCGTCGCCCGGCTTTCATTGAACGTGGGAACCCAGGATCGGGTTCAAATGGTAAAAGATCACACGGAGACGGTCAACGCCAACAGCCTTCGATCGATCTCACTCAGCTCGCACCCGAGACTCTGGAAGCTCTTAGCAGACTGCGACCGTCAGACCCAGAGGTTCAAAGGGCTCTTGCCGATAGAACCGAACGGAGCCCGTCTGTACCCAGGGCCGCTGGCTCCATCACAGACAGTCAAGGTCAGAACCGCGCCGCATTCGAGGCTAATCGTGTGCCAATGCCTCAATCACAATTGCCTCGCGAAGTCAACACTCGCTCGAATGGCCGTCACGATCGTGGTGGTGATGTAGAGCCTTCCGAAGATTACACCCAGATTATCCGCACTCCTGCCAGCGGTCCGTACAGCCAGCACGCAGCTACAACTTCTGCTCTGTCTGTTCCACCGCAGGACCATTACGTCCGTGTGGACTCGCGCGGACAGCCTTTGGAGTATCCAAGACATGATCCCGTACCATATGGTCACGCATATGATTCTCGTCCAGGACACCAAGACTACTACTCTCGTCCCGAGTACAGAATGGACCACCCTCCTCCTGTTTCTTACGCTTACGAGCCACGACCAGAGACAGTATATGTTGATCAGTATGGTCGTCCTGTCGAGGTTGTCCGTGTGATAGAGCGTCACCCTCCTCCAATGTACGATTACCCGCCCCAACAATCTGATTACTATCCCAGAGAGGATCCGCATGCGAGGTACGTGTATTATGAGCAACCTCCCTCTCGTGGTCCTCCTGGGCCCCAACCTGGATATGGTGGTCCACCAAGAAACGACTATGGACAGCATGGTGTTACATCGAGATATGTATACGATGACGGAAGAGCGTCTGTTCCGCGCATGTGAAAGTATCACGTCTGCAGGTGACGATGTTCTTGGAATAGCGTTTTACTCCGAGTGTTGCGACATCTTCTTTTGCTTATCAATTTATTACCCTTCTTAGCATAGCAGCTCTTATACTCCAGTACCCAGGTGGAGAACCACCGCGCCCTGTAAGCCTTCTGCATATTACATGCACCTCATGTGACCAATCGCCGTTCGAGGGTGTGGTGAACACGCACGAGCGTCAATCTCGCGGATGGAACCCCGTTCGCGCTAAGGTCTTTCCTCACGCGTTTAGCTTCGATCATGCAGGTTTAAACTTTATCCGAGCAGCCCAGACCCAACGGTTCCTGCCGGCCCTGATGCAGATCCTCGTCATCCCCTCCAACTTCTTTTGTCGAGTCGTGTCGACACAAGACACTCGGAGCAAGCTCCTTCGACGCGAACTGACGTCGTCCCAGGAATCGATACTGTTATATCCACGCCCGGCGCCACGTATCTGGTTCCCAAGGTTTGCCGCACCTGTCGGTCATTCCATGCTGCAGTCAGACTCTGCTGTCAAAGGCTCGCCATCAATGAGACAATCCTGGACCCTGGCGGACCCTGATCGCTTGTCTATCCCTTACCAGTACACCTTATAACATGAGACGTAACATCTTGCCGGCATCCCTGGCTTCAAGTCAAACAAAGATAGCTCCATCTGTGCCATCTCCAACCGTATCACAATGGCAACCGGCCAAGTTGAAAAAGCTGGTGGGTGCAGCCTGTGAGTATTGTAGAAAAAGAAGGCGAAAAGTGAGTACCAGGCCCTAAAAGTGTAAGTTCAATGGACTAATGTGACCTGAACCAGTGCAATGGAGAGCAGCCATGTCCGCTATGTGTGGAAAACAACCAGCAATGTATCTATGAGGTACAGAAGGCAGAAACTCACGGACAAGCCTTGAAACGAAAATACGCACAAATGGAACAGGACCACAACTCACTAAAATCCCTGTTCGAGACTCTTGCTTCTGCCGACAGTCAAAAAGGTCTTGAGATCCACAATCGCATAAGAAGTGGACAGTCTCCAGAGACAATCTTGCAACAGATGAGACATGGAGATATGATGATACAAACCAGACTCAACTCAGAGCGTCATGCACAGCATGTCTTGTTGAGCAGCCTCATGCAGTCGAATGCTTCTTTCGATGACATGGTTGATTTCATCGCTTTCTCCGTAGTGAGGAACCCCAATGCAAGATTGCCGAACGCTGCATTATTACGGCAACTCAGGGGACAGCAGACAGACCTTAAAGGCATAAGGAATCTTCTGGGCTATACACAACCGCCACCACAGCGTCGAATAGCTATAGCAGATCTTCTCAGTGATCAAACGAGCTCTTCTTCTGAATCTGGACGGTCCAGTATGGACGAACCGGAGAATGAAGACATCAGCAAGACCCCCATGGAACCTCCTTTCAGAGTTCCTGCGAAGCCATGGACCACACTTACAGATGATGATGGGTTTGTGTCTCATCTGATTTCTCTGTTTCTTGAATGGGTAAATCCCTTTTTTCGCCCCCTTGAAGAAGACTTGTTCATACGAGCTATGCAATCTGGCGACTTGAACTCCGAATATTGCTCACCACTTCTGGTCAACAGCATACTGGCTTACGCTTGTGTAAGTTCCGTTTCGCAAGAAATGGTTGTTTGGAGACTAATCGGCCGACAGCTCTACTCAGAACAGGAAGGCGCCTTTTTCCAGCCAGATGACTACATGACGCGGGGTCAACACTTCCATGATGAGGCGTTTCGACTTTGGCATCTTGAAGAAGGAAGAGCATCCATCCGAAATGTGCAAGCACTTTGTATCCTGTTCACCAAGTACGCATCTCCACATCCCTGATGTTTGCAGATGTTTGCTGACATAAACAACAGCTGTGTGATTAGAGGCAAAGACAAGCTGGGTGTGAGCACTTGCGCCGTATTAACACAGCTCAGTCGAGATGTACCCAACACGCTGCAACGCCCGTCTGGACCGCCACCGACGTTAGAAGAAAAGACAGAGTACCAGAGAGCAAGAAAAGCTGTCGGGTGGGGTGCATTTGCCTGTGACATGTAAGATCCAACTCCACCTGCTTATCATTGGCTCCGAAGTTCTGACTGACTATCGACACACAGGGCAACCGCAAATACTATTTTACAACCAGCATGGCATACCACATGCAAGGAAGACCTTCCTACACTGTCTGAGCTAGCCCCTCTCACAACAACCTGGACCGGGTATCCATTGCATAACAAGAGCGACTATCTCGACAAGAACACTATGTTTATACAGAATTGCCGACTGCTTCAGTTGACCTGGCGAGCCCAGCGTCTTCTATACGCTTCAGATCGCAGCGATCCACACTTCTTCAATCACGTAGACCAACTGACACAAGAGATGCTGGTCTGGAAAGAGTCGTTGCCAGAAAGTCTTCAATTCCACGGACGCCTGCCAGGGCCAGTGTATGATCTCTAGTAAGTTTCGCCATACATATATCACACATTTGCAGGCTGCTGACGGTATACTCGAGTTCCTGCTATGCCAGCGTGACCATCGCACTCTACTCCCTCTACCAACCCCTCGGCGACGCCCAACTCTCACCACCACATCCACCACCGACAGAACCATCAACCTCCGCCCCAGAAAATCAATATCCATACTACGCCCCGAGAACTCAACCCGATATAGATTCGCAAGCTCTCTTCGCTCACACCATGCGCGGCCGCGCCATAACCACCGCCCAAGACATGGCCCTAAAAATGGGCAATTTCCGCCACCACTACGGTCTCAAAATCATCCCCCCATATTTCGTCCAAGCGAACGGCATAGCCTGCTTCACCCTCCTCCAAGACCTCTCCACCCCATCCTCCACCGCCTCTTTCAAAGAAGCATTTCGCTGCCTCCTCGGCGCCGGCATGCAGCTCCTGTGGGCGCGCGGAATGGCCAGAATGCTACACTTGACAGCCAAGAATACTGGAATCAAGCTTCCGAGGGTTATCGAGACGATGTTGGAAAAGGTTGCGGATACGGCGTGGAGTAAAAGTGATGCGGAGATGTTGAGTTCCTGTTGGCCCAATTATGTCATTGCCAAAGAGGCGAAAGTCGGGGAAAGTGTGATGATGGAGGATTTGATCAGGAAGTGGGAGAAACTTGCCGTGGATGAGGAGGAAGGGAAGATTAGCAAGTAAGGCAGATTATGTAACTCTGATCACATTTTACAAGTAAGAATGTGAGTCTTGAGATACCTAACAGTGGACTTGCCAATATGACTTTTGTTTCTTTCCATAGCTTTGTAGACCCCAATCATACAAGATACCACAAGGTAACATTTCACTCCCAGGGATGGCGGTCAACCTAACCACGCAATAACAATCCTCCCCTACCCAAATACCTGTATCTCTCCAAATCTCGTAAAAGAAGAGCAAAATAACCGTACTACACCATTCTACCCAGGCGATAAAACAAACCCGACCCCTGATCTGGAATCCAAACAATACGACTCAGCAACCTACTTATTCCACTTCTTCGACAGGCTACACATAAACGCGCATTTGTGTTTTTGTTGAATCTTATCTTCCAGAGGACGCCTAAGCAAGAATAACGAGTACGACTATTGCGTCAGTGAATCATCTTTCAAATTGTTTTGGTCACCGTCTAACAACAAGCATCCAGGAGGCTTCTCGTGAACATTTTCGTATAATTATCGTTACGTAGGTGGATTTAGAGATAATGGATGGTCAGGGATTTTGGGGATTAGGTATGTTTGGATTGGCTAATTTCTATTCTAGGAAAGGGGGGTTTGTAAGGATGATTTCATGCTTGTAGGTATGCGGGGGAGATGAAAATACTTATTTATGTCGAGGGTTTAGGAGGATATATGGTTTAGACAAGGATCTTTGTAACACTGTTGTGTAGTTATGTCATCCTAGTTGAGGGGTTTTTGGAGACGTGAAATGATTATGCTGAGCTTTGTTGTATCTCAATTATTGTTGCAACTTGGCTGAGATGATCTTCGGCGTCGGTCATGGATGTATAGGGGTTTTTTTTTTAATCTCCTATTTGAGGCAAGCCACGATCGCAGCGATAGCAGCAAGTGTACCATCCGGGTTCTTCACCTTGACTGTATCCAATCCAATCTCCTTAGCTGGGTAATCGTTTCCACCTGTGAAAATGGCATCACCGATAACCATCATCTGCTCGAGAGGAATGCCACTGGTATCCCGCAGCTTCTTCAATCCATAACCCTTGTCCACTCCTTTTTAAGTAATATCGATCGATGTGGTTCCACCCATGTTGATGAGAAGTCCGAGGAGACGTGTTCGAAGGTCGGCTTGAATGACTTTGCGTTTAGCGAAATCCGGGTCCCAGTATTCCTTTTCTCTGACTGGAGCTTGTTGTCCAAGTGCCGAGAAGGTGACTTGAGCTCCACGATCTTCAATTCGGTCTCCCTAAGTCTGTTCAGGGGTAAAGCTCGTAGCTGATAGGGAGAGCTCAAAGGCTTTGATGATGTTTAGTCTTTCTTGGTCGGAGAAGAGCTCGGCGTAGACGAGTTGCTAGGCTCCGTCACGATAGATGTAGAGTCTAGTCCCGGTAGTAGGCATGAGCCAGAGTTTTAACAGGTCGGCAGAGGGAGGTAGGCGGCTCGCGACCTGTTTGTGGAACTAAGGCCAGTCGTCGCTAGAGATGATGGCGACATAAGCGACGGCGAGGAGTTCGGAGAGCGCTTCTGCTATGTCGGATTTGATAGCTTCTTTGCTTTCGACGAGAATGCTATCGAGGTCGAATGCAATCAGTGTGATCATGCTAACTAAGATCGGTAGAGAAAATTATGAAACCGATGACATGGACGATCGCAGAGTGTTGTAAGATTGGTGCAGGATCAAGAAGGAGAACTCTTGCTAACGATTTCCGAGTGTGTCGACGCGATTAACTGCTGGCTTGACCTGTGATATGCAGGGAAACTGCAAGGGGTCGATCCTTCCACTATAGATGATTTCCCGCGTTGTATCGATACCTGTGCCACACGCGAAGTGTCTCGCCGTCATACGAGTTTGCAGTAATCTATGAATCTACACTATGACTTCCTATGCCGTCTCCACCAATGCTACCATCAAATTCTCGGCATGTCTCAAAATTGATATACGAGCTTTGAAATGAATTCCCATTGCCCACAAAAGCACTGAGCAAACTAGAATGCTTGCAAATGTCGTTCAAGAGATTACCGCCCTTTCTTTCGATTACAAGGGCGGTCTTGAATTCTCTTAGGATACGCAATTTGCTTTCTTCCAATTGCCCTGTTAACGAGTCAATCGCCGTGAACGAGATGCATATGGATAGAAGTTAACGAGGTCAGTGATACTCATTCGTCCTTTCCTGCGTCCTTCTGCCTGCCTCGCGATACCGAGAAAAGAAGACGGCGACAACACTCTGAGGAGGAGGAACCATCGTATCAGACTCACGCACCTGGTATACACTCTTGCAGGATGTACCGAGGCAACATTTGGGAAGAAGCAGGGATAGCGGAACGACAAGGCCATGATAACCCTTGTTATCAACTTCTGGGTCGAGACTGATGGAGCTGACGCCCCGGAATCATGATAAGGTGAACCGTAAAGAAGAAGTCTTCCTGCTTTTATGAAAGATTAAGAAATAGAAAGACCCTGGAACCAAAGGATGTTTTCCGAAGTTGAGCTTGATTCAAACACAGGTGTATGGCCCTAGTCGGAAGATTGGAAAGAGTGTCAGCGAACGCTTCAGGAGATGCGGAAGTCCCTCGACACCACGAGGAAAAAAGCCAAAGATGACGATAGGTCAGGCTCTCCGGTTGAAGATGCAGTCGCGAGGTTGATGATGTAGAGCTATAGCCCGAACTCTCTGCAAGTTTCTCGACCACTTGCATAGATCTTACTATGTGCCTTTGTCTTGCTTGAGCTCGGCGGATGACAACCCAAGCGATAGCGGTGCGTGTCTCCGAAATATGAGTAAACTGACGACATGGCTATAGACCTAGTAATCAGGAAATAGAATTTAAGAGCTTGGGAGTATGTGGGTCGATTTGATAAGTGTACGAGTCGAGGTACAGTCGGTCAATTCATCCGCCGATGCTTGTTGCATGTTTGCGCAAGGCTGGCCCAACTTAGTCGGGACGGCCTTGCTGCACTGCAGCATAAATAGACAGGAGGCTGTGTTGAAAACAGATCAGAGCCTGACGAGTAGGGTACTCACACGTAAATACCGTGAGCACAAGAGTGAGGCGTGCAGTCGGTCATTGTGAATCTCTGAGTATGCTGACAGCTGGGAGGTGTTCCCTGGTGTGCATTGCGGAGGAAGACATCTCGGTCCGAGATGAAGAGATAACATCATTGTCAGCAGTTTCGATGGCAAACAAATATAGGATGAATGAATGCAGTTGCGAGGTCAATTCTCGAGGATGAACTTCCAATGTGATACAATGGATGACAAGACCGATCGGCGCTGGAGTTGTGACGGGAGATCGGAACCCCACTTGCTCCTCCGCATGTACCTAGCCGCATGAGTGAGGAGAGGTCGACCACAGCTCAAGGTAAGAACAGTAAGACGGCTGATGTCTCATCTTCTCATCATCTTTTCTTCTTTCTCACCTCGACATTGACTTCGTCTTCTCCAACTTGAAAAGTCGTGCATTGCTGCTTGAGGTTGAACGTTGTCGAAAATGATCATCGCCCGCCAGGAGCAGCCAAGCTGGGTTTCGGAGCGTATCTCCTACTTCTCGTCGAAATACTCGCCTGCAAAAGCTTCGCAGACTGCTTCATCTGATGATGACGCACAGCGGTCCAGTGGCGATGATAACGACAAAGATGCTGCATCGGCCTTCGTGACGGCCACCAATTTGCCTTTTGGCTTTGTGACAGCGACCTTGGAGAGTGCTACGGCCGCAACAGCGAGCGTCTCAGATGGTGATGCTCAACCACTGATTGATAGTGGAACTACCTCACCGGCCGAGTCCACGTCTCAAGTGACATCCGCACAACAGACTTTACCGACCATGACAACCAGTATAAGCCGGACTCAGTCAGCCTGGCAGTCAGGCTGGCACTCATACTCCCCAGCATCAAGCAATACCGCAAGCTCCATCGAGACCGACCCTGCGAGCTTATCTCCTGGTCTACAGGCGCAGCAGAAGGCTCATCACGGGCCGAACACAACGATCATTGCAGGAGTTGTTGTGCCAATCGTCATTCTGCTTGTCAGTGGTCTTGTGTTCTTGACCTGCCTGTGCAGACGACGTAGGCGTGCTGCTACTACAACCACGCCAGTTGTCGGCAACGAAGCTGCCACCAAGGACCCTGTTGGAGCACCGGCGATGGTGGAGAAAGCGTCAGAGAAGAAGGTGGATTCGAACGCCCCACCGCCGACTCTGGTGACAACAATGCTATCGCCCATTGACGAAGCGATGGCAACTCCACAGCATCCTCGGCTCGTCATCACTTCGCCTCAGAATCCGACTTACTTCACTGGACTGGACACGTTCTCGGTGCATTCGGCTGCCACGTCCGAAGACCCACCACCTCCCTACCGTGCAAGAAGTATGTTGAGCCACACATCTTCAGAGCGCCGTCAGCCCAGTATAGTCACCAACTACGCGCCTCATGGACCGGTGTCCCCAATATCGCCGGTCTCACCCATTGCACATCTAGCCTCGCCGTTCTCTGACAGCAACGCTGTAGATATCGCGAGGTCTCCATCTCAACGATCGTTTGCTAGCACATTGTATTCTAGCAATGCCAGTGTCTATGAGGCAAGGCCAGCTAGACGAAGCACAGGTCCTGCCGAGTATGTGATCAGTCGAAGGTCGTCGACGGAGGATGACATCCGCGTGAGGTCGCCATTTGAAGACCCAGAAAACGAGGTCGAGCATGAAAGACGTGAACGCCGGGGATACTGAATGCCGACGGTTTGTTGAGAAATACTTTTAGGCGATGAGGCCTTTTTTCTTTTGGATATGCTCACGTAGATGACCGGATGTGCACGGGTGCTGTCCCCTTTTTGAGTTTGGGCTTCAGGGCGTCCGCAGCGAGATATGGGTGTCGGAAGGATTTGTGCAAATTGATGATATATAGTACGTATAATAGCAACGCGGTCGTGAGAAAGGACTTTTTGATCTCACCTTGTAGGCAAAGACTGTCTAGGTCTGAAAGCAACTTCTTTGGGGAGGCGGAAAGAAGCACAGAACATTCTCTTTTTGGGAGCAACATCTCTGACATCGAAGATGCTGAGCTCGGGAGTTTGCGGTGTGACTTCGAAGCCAATCTGCTCTGAGATTTTCTTGCAGATGCTGATGCCTTCTTGTACGTTATCGTCGCTCTTGGTGTCGAAGCAGTAAACGTGAATCATAGGAAGTTTGAAGCCGGCAGGAAGCAGCTTTCTGTCCTCTTCAGTGTACAGACCAGAGAATGCGGGCAAGAACTCGATGGCAGTTGCAGGTAGGTTCATAACGTAGTGAGAGAAGACCTTTGGCTGTTTGACAGTCCTGAGGACCTTTGGCGGCGCTTTCGTCTCCTTGGCCTCTGTACGAGATTGCTTTGCAAGAATCTGAACCTCATGTTCGGTCTTCAGTAGCTTACGAGCGGCTTCCTTGATGAACACATGGCCGTCTTCATTGAACGGCTTTACAAACTTCTGGACCTTGTTGCGGCTGATGGCATCAAGCATGCTCTCGTGACTATCAGGATTGAGGTCGTTGGCCCACACGAAGACGCCCTTCTTGCCAGCTGGCACAGCGAATGGCCCAATGCCAGCCATGACGTCGCAGACAGCTTGGCCCTTTTCGAAGGCATCGACGAGTCTCTGGTGTTCGGTGTTGAGTCTGCTGTTCCAATAGACTTTTGCGTAGTTGAATTTGAATGTGCAGTCGGCTTCGCGGATCTCGACATCCATGTCGTCGGGTCCAGCAAGTACCTCGTACTTGAAGGTGCGGTATTCACTTTCCTCACCAACGTCGTCAATCTTGTTGATAACAGTCCTGACGGCGGGGTTCTTGTCGACCAAGATCTCGCCGATAATGTTTTTGTATGGCATATATTGCTCGCGGAGGTTCAAATGTGCAACATGACCGACGAGAGTAAAACCGGAGGGAATCTCATCGTGCTCTTCGCTCCGCGGCAGCACAGCGCTGGCAATGTCCTCTGCTTGATTTAGTAGTTGCGGTATGGATGGAATTTGATGTGCGTACGATAATCCCAGTAGTCGTAGTCAAGATTGATCTCATAAGGTACGATGTTGATCATGTTTGACTTCTCAAGTTCCGCTACAGTCTTGCTCCAGGGATAATAGGCACCTGATGAAGTTTTAGTGGACAATCTGGAGGTATTGATGGTGACCAACAATTACCCTTGTCGTCGACTTGCGGCCTCAACAAGATGCACTTTTTGCCGGCTTTGGCGTCAGTCTCAGTAGGATCAGGTCTCACAATCTGGTATCTCTCAAGCAACAAGGCGTCTTTCGAGCGGAATAGTTCAGATCTGCATTTTGAGATAGTTTTGTTGTCGACAACGCGAGCAGCAGAGACGGGAATTTTCTTTTGAAAGAAGGAGCGGTCCAGGACACGCATAGCGCGGTTGACTGGAGGTCTGAACATTTCCTCTGCCATCTGTTGCAATTTGACGGAATATGTGATGGGTCAAGGAATATTCATCACGGTCTTTCACATGCTCTTCCACCCCGAAATTGTTTGCAGGGTTTGATTGGATGTGGCTGATGGCTGTGGCTTAGTGACGCAGTGTGTGTGGCGTGTGGGGAAGGCTCTCGGTGCTTGTCTGTTGCGTCGGTAATCAAATCACAAGCATCAACAATCCCGCCATGCCGCCTTCCACCACCTGGCGCATTCATTCTTTATCCTGGAACTAATTCGCTGTCGAACTTTTGAGCAGTAGAACTCGCCAAAATGGCGCTGGGCGGAGGAGGCAACATCAAGGTGGTGGTGAGAGTACGGCCCTTCAACAGCAGAGGTACGTCCCCTATACATTTACTCGAACAAAGACGCGACGGCGCTGATTGTGAATCCATGCAGAACTCGATCGCAAGGCACAATGTATTGTGCAGATGAAAGGCGAGCAGACGGTGCTCTCTCCACCCACAAACGCCGATGCTCGTAACAAGAACGCAAAGGCCGCCATCGAAGGTTCAAAGACGTTCGCATTCGACAAGAGTTACTGGTCCTTCAACAAGAAAGATGCCAGCTATGCTGGTCAAGACAACCTGTTCGATGACCTCGGAAAGCCGTTGCTGGACAATGCCTTTGGAGGTTACAACAACTGTATCTTCGCATACGGTCAGACTGGTTCCGGAAAGTCGTACTCGATGATGGGTTATGGCCCAGAGGAGGGCGTCATTCCCAAAATTTGCAGAGCCATGTTCGAACGCATCGAGGAAGCTCAAAGAGACAACAACTTGAACTGTACTGTCGAGGTGTCCTACCTCGAGATCTACAACGAGCGAGTCCGAGATCTGTTGAACCCCTCGACAAAAGGCAATCTCAAAGTTCGCGAACATCCCTCGACCGGTCCATATGTCGAGGATCTTGCAAAACTGGTCGTCCGCTCCTTCGCCGAGATTGAACATCTCATGGACGAGGGCAACAAGGCCCGTACTGTTGCTGCTACAAACATGAACGAGACCAGTAGTAGATCACATGCTGTTTTCACTCTCACCTTGAGTCAAAAACGACACGACGCAGATACTGGTATGGACACGGAGAAGGCTGCCAAGATCTCGCTGGTCGATCTGGCCGGTTCGGAAAGAGCTCAGTCTACAGGCGCAACAGGCGCACGCCTGAAGGAAGGTGCTGAAATCAACAGATCCCTCTCTACACTCGGTCGTGTCATTGCCGCTTTGGCCGATCTTTCTAGTGCGAAGCCTGGTGCGAAGAAGAAGAATGCTTCCATGGTCCCATACCGTGACTCGGTTCTTACCTGGCTCTTGAAAGACTCCTTGGGTGGTAACAGTATGACAGCTATGATTGCTGCAATCTCACCCGCCGACATCAATTTTGAGGAGACTCTCTCCACCCTTCGTTACGCCGACTCTGCAAAGCGCATCAAGAACCATGCTGTCGTGAACGAGGATGCAAACGCGCGCATGATCAGAGAGCTGAAAGAAGAGCTTGCTCAGTTACGATCAAAATTGACGACAGGAGGCGTAGGAGGCGAAAATGGAGCTATAGCAGCCGAGCAATATCCTCCAGACACGCCTTTGGAAAAGCAGATGGTTTCAATCACACAAGCCGATGGTAGTGTGAAACAAGTCTCAAAAGCTGAGATTGTCGAACAATTGGACCAGTCAGAAAAGCTTTATCAGGATTTGAACCAGACTTGGGAGCAGAAATTGCAGAAGACAGAGCTAATACACAAAGAGCGAGAAGCGGCTCTAGAAGAGCTTGGTATCAGCATCGAGAAAGGTTTCGTTGGTCTATCTACCCCCAAGAAGATGCCTCATCTGGTCAATCTGAGCGACGACCCATTGCTCGCCGAATGTCTGGTTTACAACCTCAAGCCTGGCACAACGACAGTCGGCAACGTCGACACGGCCAAGACCGCAGAGATCAGACTAAATGGATCCAAGATCTTGCACGAACACTGCACGTTCGAGAACGAAGACGATGTCGTTACTGTAGTCCCCCGAGAGAATGCGGCTGTGATGGTCAATGGACAACGTATTGATCAGCCCAAGAGGTTACGCAGTGGTTATCGAGTCATCCTCGGCGACTTCCACATTTTCCGTTTCAACCATCCTCAAGAAGCGAGAGCAGAGCGAGCCGAGGAAGGAAGTCGTTTGAAGCATTCGATCACAGCAGATGAGATTGGTGATCCCTCGTCACCCTCACCGTCAGTCAGTCATAGTCACGAGCGTTCTTGGAGTAATGTCAGTAAGCTTAATCCTGACTATGATCCGGACTCGAGGGGCAACTCTCCAATGCCCATGCGAAGTCTCAGCGGGCGCGAAAATGATTATGATCTTGCGAGAAGAGAGGCTGTCTCATCAATGCTTGGTTCGGATCAAAAGATCGCCGCCCTTACAGATGATGAGCTGGATAATCTGTTTGATGATCTACAAAAAGTCCGAGCCGTTAGAAGAGGCAGACCAGAGAGCCGTTTGTTCGATCTGAACGAAGATGACTCGGACTCTGTGAGCTCTTTTCCTGTTCGCGAGAAGTATCTGTCAAACGGCACACTAGAAAACTTCTCGCTGGACACTGCTCTCACGATGCCATCGACGCCCCGGGATGATGAGGAAGATGAGACCTTACGCGCAGCCAAGGAGGGTCTACAAATCGAGCTTGAACGACAAAAAGAGGAATATCGAGCACAAATTCAGTCTGCCCAGGATATGAACGTCGAGGTCGAAACGATTCGCGCCGAGAAGGTCAAGATGGAAGAAAACCTGAAGTCTGTGAAGGAAGATATGGAAAAGCGACTTCAAGCCCAGAAGGTCGAGTACGATCGCCAACTGAACGAACTACGGAGTACTGCAGTTCATCAGCCTGTTGACCGAAAGACTGGACTCACAGAGAAGCAGCTATATCTCGTCAAGTCTTGCATTCAGCACTGGCGTCAGCAGCGTTACGTGGCCATGGCCGCAGCCCTCCTACAAAATGCAGCGACTTTGAAGGAAGCGCAAGTGATGAGCCAGCAGATGGACAAAAACGTAGTCTTTCAGTTTACAGTCGCCGATGCTGGGCATACTTACGGATCATCGTACGATCTTGTACTGAGCGACATTAGTGCCGATGATGACATGGCTCTACATACATCTCGCAAGCCCTGTACGGCAGTCAGGGTTATTGACTTCAAGCACAATGTCGTGCATCTATGGTCACTGCACAAACTACGGGCCCGTGTGCGGTTGATGCGACAAGTGTTTCAATACATGGATCGTCCAGAGTACATTAAGCATTTCCGTCTGGACAACCCGTTTTCCGAATCATGTTTGCCCCAATACACACGAATTGGAGACGCCGACATATCCCTGGCTGCCGTCTTTGAATGTCGAGTTCAAGATTTCACGTTGGACGTCTACTCACCTTATACTAATACAATGGTTGGCATCGTCCGGCTATCTTTGGAACCATCGTCGGCCGAAGCACCCTCGTCAACACTGAAATTCAACGTGGTGATGCATGACTTTGTGGGTTTCTCAGAACAGGAGGGCACTGAAGTGCATGCACAACTCTTCTTCCCTGGCATCTCCGAGGAAGACGGCGCATCAACAACACAGATGGTCTCGGACTTTGATGAGGGGCCGGTTCGTTTTGACAGCGTCCACAGCATGAGTCTGCCGATTGTAAGTCCACGCGATTCATGCTTGAGGGTTTCAGTGTTCGCTCGAGTCACCGGCACACATCTGGACAAGCTACTCAGTTGGGATGACATGCGCGACTCAGCAGCCAGGCCACAGCTGAAGCGCAATAACTCTCGCATAGCAGAACATGAGTATTACAATGAAGAAGGCCATGATGTTTTCGCTCGAATCCAGGTTCTAGAAATCGGAGAAGATGGTTCCTACAAGCCAGTCGAGGTCGTGCAGAAGAATATCATGGACACTGGCACGTACCAACTTCATCAAGGTCTGCAGCGTCGCATCTGCCTTGACTTGACTCACACTTCAGGAAACATTCTGCCACTTCAGGATGTTACATCTCTGAGAATCGGAAACGTTCATCTTGTAGACCCTTCTGGCAAGGTGCCAGACCTGAGCTCGCAGCAACATGATGTGACGCTGGCTCCAGTTTCACCTCCCATCGTTCGCAGCAACCCCGATGGTACGACCAGTATTCATATCGTGATGCACTGGGACTCCAGCTCTCATGAATCACTGCTGCTTGATAGGCCGACAGCAGAAGGGTATTGCGTCAAGTTATCATTCGCATGGACTATGGCATCACCCAAGCTGGCCGAGCCTATAGAATTCACGACCGATCTGGCAGTGCAGATGAGGGGACGTTCGTTTATGCGCCAGACGTCGCTATTCTCTTCATTATTCAGTTCGTCACGTATTGTTCGCTCAACCAGCGGCACGTTCTCAGTCACAGTAAAGCCGATACCTTCGAAGCGGGCCGGAGATCTGTGGCGTCTTAGCACGTCGAATACATACATCAAGGGCGAAGAACTACTCCAAGGCTGGTCGCCTCGAGGCGTGTCGCTCATACATGATTTCATTGACAGCCGCTCGAGCAAGCGCAAGATGGCAGAAATTGATGCGGCCAGAGGCGTGCTCAGCGCAAACAGCTTATATCTTGACACAGCGGCTACTGAACAGAGTCAAGAGATGCCGGATGAGCGACAAAGTACTCTGCTTCGAAAGATCCTCACACTCTGGAAAGCGGATCCCGCGATCGGCAAGCTAATTCTCACCGAGGAGAATACAAACTCGCCTCGTAAGGGCGCCGCATTTGCCTCTTCTGCTAACGGCGCTGGTATGCCTATGTCGTTGGCCACAGTGCACTTCATCCCGAAGAACCCATCTCTGCTCAAAGCGGGCTATCTTCTCACGCCAGATCCGGCTGCTCGAACACCTTCTCGCTGGATTCGCCGCTACGTCGAGCTCCGTCAGCCATACATGCATATTCATTCTGCTACGGCCACTGAGCATGAAGAAATTGGCGCCATCAACCTCAACTCGTCTCGTGTTGATGCTGCACCTCAAATCGCCAAGCTGCTACGTAGAGAAGGGGGAACGCCCACTGCAGTGGGCAGACATGGCGTCCCTGCTGTCGCCGCACCCGAGAATGTGTTTGCAGTCTACGGCAGCACAAAAGCATGGGTATTCGCAGCCAGAACAGAAAGAGACAAGAGCGAATGGATCTTCGCCATCGATAGAAGTTACTTCGGGCCTGAGGGGTTTGAAGATGACGAGGATGAGGACGATGGATACTCGAGATGATCTTGCGATTCTTGATTTTGACAAATCGGTCTGGTAGGAGGGGTCACCCTGAATTTCCAAAGAACAATCTCTGTTTTCGCGAAGGGTAAGAAGAGGAACTTTTTATTTGACTTGATTGCGAGATACCCTTTTTCCTCTTTGTCCTTTTTAGCTCCGCGTATGTAGGTTCGGGCGTTATCATGTTATCATATCGTATAAAGCACTGCACAAGTTAAATCCTACTTTAGTTACTCGATCCCTAAGAGAAGCTGCTTACACAAAAAATGGTAAAACGTAGGCTATCCGTTAGAGAAGATATTTTAGAATGGCATTGTAGAACTAATCACTTTCTTGTCCCGTGTTTCCTATACCCTATATTAAAGGTAAAAGCCGAAGGTTAAAGCATTAGATTTTACTAATCTGCCTTTACTAGATCGTAGTTAAAATCGTGGCCGTAGAATATATAACAAGCAAACCAAAATTACGATTAAGACTTATAATATAGGGACAAATTACAGGAAAATGGCATTCTAAGAAAGTCCCCGACTTTTTAAACTTTAGAACATTAGATGTAAGGGGTAGTAGTATATTACTTATAGCTCTCTACTAAAGTTAGCTTTCTACTACTAAGTTTATAATCTAATAAAGAATAGAATAGCATTCTATAATGCTTAAAGATGATTTGTTCTAACGATTCCTATCTAAGGTATAGGCGGTAAATGCATTAGATAGGGGTATCGGGTAAGGAGAGAGACGTCGCGAACTAGGTTACGTATACGAAGCCGTAAAGGATGCTAAATATAGCAAGGTTAGGTAGTAGAGGAATAAGTCTCGAGATGAAATAGGATATATAATCTGCTATGTAATATAGACCTTAACATTTTTACATCGAGGTGTGTGTTCTTCTGCAAAAGACAACAGAGGAAAGGAGATACATAAAAGCAAATTGTTGAACAAGGATCGCGCTGTACTAGACTTTTAGCGGGCGTGCTGCGCTTTCTCTGTATAAACAGCGCCTAAGGTGCTCCGCTACATCATTGTTGCTGATCCTATACCGGGATAGCACTGTCGCCCATGAGATTGGTGCCCTGTCAACTACGGACTTAACGCAACCTTCCTCAACCACTCACCAAGAGACTCCTCGCCATACTTCCCAAAGACAACCGCACCCTCGACTGTGTGTCCTCCCGTCTTGTTACAGACAGATCCCCGCTCAGGCTTTGCGAAACTTTGAAGCACCTTTTCAGGATGTGTCCAGATGGATTCATTTGGCGCATATAGATGAACATCAAACGGCTTGCCGTTTTGTATACATGTCACCAAATCTCTGCCTGCAACTGGACTGGGCCGCTTCAGCACGTTCTGTAAGCACCAGGCGTGGGCGACTAAGTAACCCCGTCCTTCTGGGACTTTTGCGCAAGAGGAACAGGTAGCGATATGTGTAGATAGCTGCGCCTTGGTGGTCGTTGTGGTGGCGATGACGGTGGTGGTGGCTGCGGTGGAGTTGTTGTTGATGATATAATTATGGTTATTGCTTGCTTGTGGGCTTTGATTGTTGGGACTACAAGAAGAACCTACGAGTGCGATTGCCTGATCGAGGTTTTTGCAGACAAGAAGCCCATCCACTTTGCTCGTTATTTCCAGCCATGCTTCAATGGATGGCCATTCAGAAGGATTTAACACCCTCAATGCGCTACCATTATCCGGTTCGAGGAACTGATCTTGCAGTTCTGCGAAGTGCACTTCTTTGGTCCAGCGAAACATCTTTTTCGGTCGCTGTCTTGTGGCTTGGGTTGCCTGGAGATTACTGTTGAGGTCTACAAGTAGCTGTCGAAGCAAGAGTTTGTCGTCAGCATGGTCACCCACTCTACTGACGACTATGTCGCCGGCACCTCTGAGAGCAGCTCCAGCAGCTGCAGCGCCGTCGGTCGATACTTTGGCCCAGGGTATAGGATCGGCTAAACCCTTGCCACTGCTGACGTCGAAAAGTAGGCGTGGCAAAGATGTAGTAAGAGACTTGTCTGAGGGACCAGCCAACCGACGTGACTCTTGCAATCGTATACAAGAGCTACAGCCTGGGAGAGGCGGTCCAGCGCACGAACGTACAGATTTGGTCGTATGAATCTTTGTATGGTGGCCTGATTCACGTATGTTCTCGTCGCCTGCACTATTCCTTGCACCGGGCCGCCTGTAATACCAACCGCGGCTGTAAGTTCGAAACCGCTGGGTCGTGATACCTTTGAGAGATGTGCAAGACCACTGTCTTCAAGATCTAATTTGGTCCCTTCAACACCAAGCATGATATTAGCTTGGGGCCACATACCAACTATACAATGTCTGCGAGCGAGATCCGCTGGTTTCTCGACGAACGCCCATGGATGTTGCGTCGATTCCAGATCGTTTGCTTGAAGGACATCAACTTCAGTATACTCGAAGTGCCATTGAAATACTCCAGATTCATGAAGGAGAATAGGTACCAAGGCGGTGAAGAATCCCAGCAAGATCAAGCCTCCTGCGTCACCCTGATGTTGAATATAGTGGTATTTTACGTTTCCACCGCCGCGAGAGTCGTCATGAGTTCGAAGCTCATCTCGATGCCTGTAGGATCTTGTCGGTCTCTTGGAACTTCGGTTTCCGCAACGATCCCTCTGAATAATGGGATCCAGCAATTATCTCGCTCAATGTTCAGTGGCGACAATGGTGGCAGAGCGAATGCCACATGTTCGAACACATCGCCCTGAAAATCGACCAATTCCACAGTTCGAGATTCTTGGAGTCCCATGGTGTGACCATCTGCGATTGGCCGAAACGTTTTGCACAACCATTCCGCTATGTCTTTCATGGCAATCGCTTCGGATTGTGCCGCATTCTGTGAAAGCAAGCACAAGTGATTTGGGAATGCATATGCAAGAGCAGTTTTCGCCGGGGCATCGACATCGATCAGACCGTTGATGTCGTCCAATCGAGTCACCGGTGCAACGAGGTGGCCGGTCGACTGGGTACCGGGGGCCCCATCTTTTGCCATTCGAACAAGCAAAGCCGCATCAAGAATCCAGTTGGCGACCCTGATTCCAAGTTCACTCCAGCGTTCCGTGATACTGTTCACACGTCGTAGCTTCAAAGAAGGTATTACGCCCAGAGATGGTGATAGTGTTGAAGAATCTCGACCGGGCAGTTGCCATGATGTTGCCCGACGATATCGACGGTGCTTGCTCCCAGCTCTTTAAAAACTCGGGAATTTCCCACGCGTATAGGCATATCGTGTAGCGGTCTCTAGTGGCTGGTGCCTGTGGTAAAATTCTCTGAAACATGTTGTCGTATACTCTGGGGATCCACAAACTTCCACTATTCATTTCTTTGAAGAGGCAGCATATTTCCAGACGTTCTTTGAGTGTTTGCCAGACTTGGATAGGAGGGACATCTGGTTTGGGGAAAATCAATGCGGACGCTGTAATTGCTCGAGTGGCGTGTAGCCAAGCCGCTTGCATTGCAGGTGTACCTCCGTACGATGTTTGGGCTTGCGAGACGGCTCGAAAAATATGGTTGACCAGTGACGCATGTCCTCTTTGGATTGAGTAGTGAAGAGCGCTCGGGTCAACTCTGCTATCGAACATTGTTTGCTTAAAAGCGATCGGACTTTGGTCCCACATTGCTTCTAGTGCTTCGCACCATGATTGTAGATTGGCGTCTAAGGTCGCGCTTGAATACAGCAGAGTCTCCAATTCCTGGTAACCCGGTGTCTTGGTGACTTGATTGAAGCGTCCATCCACCTGCTGGTGTTCCTTCACGTACGCTATCAGGGTGCTGATTCCCCATTTGAGCAAGTCTTCGGCATCTTTATGGTGAGGTTGCCGATCGAGTACAGAGCTTGGAGAAAGTTCGAATTTGTGCAGGTTGGTAGTGCCCCCCACAATGCTTTGGAGAGATACCGTTGTGTTTTGATCAAGGACCGAGGTAGGTCTCTCTATTGAGAAGTTCAGGACGTACAAGCCCATGCATGAAATCCAGAAACTGTTGATCATGTCATGGAGCTCCGAAATCTCTGGTTTCAAGAAACCGGAAACCTTTGAGTTGCTTTGAAATTGGCTGTGGCACCAATCATGTACATCCGTGTAATTACTACCCACTTTTGGGGCACCGACGAGTGCTGTGCCGGCGATGTAGTCGCATACATCGGCATAGACTTTTTCACTGTTAGCTAAAAGAACTGCCTGTGATACCACGTAAGTCGTGATCGAATCTCACGGCCATACGCACGAACCTGTTGAATGACAAGACTACCCAAACTGTCGCCCACGAAAACAATACATCTCTTTTTGTCCTCG
>ERZ794946.146-NODE-146-length-36380-cov-4.853214_pt1 | contig 36380 bp, 40 predicted proteins | sample MGYA00433072_ERZ794946 | MGnify/ENA primary metagenome ERZ794946 (study PRJEB30137, sample SAMN04331413) | food metagenome | isolation source: Y3 must sample point D1 replicate A | place: Australia: South Australia | collected 2014 ...
GCCGGGAACGACGCTTTCTACAACTTGCATACGCTTCTAATGCTTGCATTACGGCCAGAGCTCTTACGAGAGCCACAGTATGGTTCTTCTCTGGCCGGGGTCTTTTTGACCGCTCGTTCTGCTGCGTGGCAGTTGGTGAGACGTCTCACCAAATATACTTCACGAGGTGATCCGATGGTTCCTGGGTCTTTTGTCAGACGACCTGAAGGCGTATCGTCCATACAACCGCCTCAAAGCGCGAAGTCTCGGGAGCTGACGCTTAGGATGAAAAAGCCAAAGACTTAGCATCTTGCAGTAAAACTATCAACCATACAATATGTCGATGAGCAAACATCTTATCATCAGGGTGGTTCCAGCTACACTCGGCTGGTAGGGCATTGTTGACCACTGAGACCTACAAGATCTCTGTTAGCATTGAGCATTACAGTTTTAATCTTTGAGGTGTCGACAAGACTGTATGTAACAAGAAACTGTGTTACAAGACAGTCGATCATCACGAACGCAGTCTGCAGCGCAAGATAGCTGGTCTTATAGCAGGCGATCTGGATATTCGCTTCACAGACGATGAAAGTAAATCCGTTTGACAAAAGCTATCCTAACCGGATTCTAACAAAACGTCCATAACGCCCTCTAGTATACCCAAGACGAAGAACATGTACAACAAGGCTATCTATACATAAGCGTTATCGTCACCAGTCATCAAAACATAATCAGCCGCATACAAAACTCCTTCTATAATCTTCAACGCGACCAACCTCCCATCCCATCCAACACACCATGATCGTTCCAGAACTGTTGCTGCTGATCCATATGGGGTATCTCTCCAAAATACATCATCTGCTGCAGTTGTTGCTGGGGTTCGCTACCCATCCACTGCATATCAACATCCTGGAGCTGCTGCGACGCTGGCAGTAAAGGTTCCTCGTCATTCATACCGGAAAAAGCACCACCGATACCCATGTCGTTCAGATCATGGATAAAGGTAGAAGTAGGAGTGGGTGGAAGCACTGGCGGATTTGCCATAGCCGGCGCACTTGCGGCAGAACGGGATCGGTTCTGCCACTGGTGGAACAAGTGCTCCGAAGCTGTCTGGAAAACCTGTCTTGCAAAGTCTTCGAGTTGTTCATGTGGGTGGCCCCATGAGGGCATGCTCGCGTCCACTATGCTTGTGACTATATTCTGTCCTTCCTGAGTCCAGAAGTCTCGGAAGGCTGAAAGCTCTGCGGAGAGTGTGGTGTCCATGACTGCTAATCATTAGTAAAAGATTAGCAGTCGATTGATCAAGTGTAGACTTACAAGGCGACTCGGGCTTCCTTGCCCCTGGGAACAAGAGTGTGAAGATCGAGTACCAGCTCTCTCCCACAGATTTGCCTGTTACGCGACGCTTGAGCTTTCGCATCGTAGCTTCATCAATGCCTTCGAGACGGCGCTCCGGAGCATTATGACACGCGCCTTGTCTGACATGCTTGTCTCTGGCTTCCGGATTGTTGCGGAAAATCGAGTAGCATTTGGGACAGTGCACAGGCTCACTATGTACACGTTCGAGATGTTGCCTTGCGAAAACTAGGTCAGGACTGGACGTGACTGAAGATGTAAGGTCCACTTACTTGACACGTGAGATGCCTTTCAGAACGAAGGTATAGCACTTGTCGTGCTTTATCGGGTCGAGTTTGTTGAAAGGACATGCCAGAGGGACAAGGTCTTCATCAGACTTGGTGACCTTGCTCCTCCGCCTTGGAGGCTGTTCGTCTTCGTTGTCGTCACCATCGTCATCCACGGTGCGTCTCCGCTTACTCCCCACCGGTGGCAGTGATGATCCGCCGGATGTAGACTCGACTGCGAAGTTGCTGCCAAAACTGGATGGGTGGCTAGTGTGCGATGATCTCTCGCCACCAGCAATCTGGCGATGCATGGTATAAGCAGCAAGGAGCTGCTGGATTGCCGGCCCTAACAGTGGCTGGAAGACCGTTTCTTGCTCGTACACATCGATATCAAACTCGTTGTCTGTGGTCACATCGTCCATGTCCGACTCGAACAAGGAATCTGCGTACGTGCTTGACGCACATGGGGTTGGTGGATGCTCGATCGCATATGGAGAGGAAGAGGCAGATACCATCAGGTATGGTGAGTACAAATTGTCCATGAAGTCTGTTGTAGTATCCATCATCTCGATCGGAGATGTTGGCTCGCATGCATTGACTTCAGAGTCATCGGATATCAAGATAGATGGAGGATAAGTATATTCAGCTGCAGGATCCATTTGAGTAGGCTGCAGGATAAAATCTGTAGACTCCATGGGGATGTTCGGAGACGCCCAGAATCCAGACGGCACAGTCTCAGAATTGATGGCTTCAAATTCTTGCTGTACCTCTTCAGAAGGACTTTCTGAGTTGATACTGCCCTCATGGTCTGCAAGCGGCCCTTTCCGAGACGGTCGCCTGTCCTTGGACGTCTTGATGACTCTGCGCCGGCTGCCCCCAGTAGTCAACTGTACAGAGTCGGGAGTACATTCAGACCTGTCATTGTTAGCAACACTTTCAGTCGTCCGACCATTCGACTTACTTCATCAAGAGCTCAGCCACCTCAACCTCATCGTACTTGTGTGTTCCCTCCAGGTGAGCTTTAAAGTTGTCTTTGCGTGGCCAAATCTTGTCCTTCTTCTGGCAAGCCGGAGCAGCGCAACGATAGTAGAACTTCGAGGTTTTGACGGTCAACACACTGTGGCATGTCTTCTTGTGTCGTGCAAGATCGTGTGGAGACGCGAAGCCGTTGTGGTTATCGCATCCAGATACATCACACTTGAAAGGACGAGTGTGTGTTAGCATGTGTTTTCTACCAAAGATCAGCGTCATGAGAAGAATCAGTGGCCAGTATGCCCACCTTCTGTCTGCGTTGTTGCTGAAGTAACGCCTCTTCTCCGACTCATCATAGCAAATCTCGCAGTATTGCGGCACTTGCTGGTGTCTGGGATCGACGATGCCGGGTTTTACACTCCGGTCAGCGTCGAGCTCATGTCTGTCAGTATACTCTACAGAACCGTAACCACTATCACTGATAGAAGGCATGGCTCTAGCCTTGATCACAGGCAATGTGTGCATATCTTGAGCAGCACTGGCACGACACCAAGCCAGCCATGCTTGCTCGCTGTCGATAGATTGAGCCATGGGGTCTGATCCATTACTGAAAGATCTCGCTTCGGCGAAGGGTTTGGCCGTTACTGGAGAGAGTTTACTGCCATTGGTTTGACCGACGATTGATGTTGTCGATGGGAAGAGTTCGAAGTCCTGGTTCAGATGGTCTTCGGTAAACTCCTGTCTATAGTCAGCGGCGTTGCTCAATCGTCACCACGCAATGGGCACTCACGTATAGTGCTGTCGATTTGTGCCAGGCCATTCGAGGAGCGATAGTATATGATAACACGTTGATGAATCCGAGTGATCCTGATTGTTATGTTCAAGTAGATTTGTCCTCCCTCTTTCTGAAGAGGATATATATTGCAAGCAAAATGGGTGCGTGGTGGAAAGAATTGGGTTGGTCAGAACAGGGGAAACCATAGTGGCAGGTCAGAGTCATATTAAATGTGTACAGTCACGAAGGTGGTTCTTTCCTCACACAAGCCTATCTGCACACTTGTGTTCACTCAGCCTTGCTAGACCATGTCATTGCGCGGGGTTTCGGGGAAGGAATCCTTTGCGATTAGCTCCTGCCACCACTCAAAACACAATTCCATCATCACAGCCCCCCACGCTCCTTTGTCGGACTCCGCCGAAACGTGCAATTGAGGCCTGATAGACAGGGTCAAGAAGGCAGTTTAAAGACGACCACACATGCGCGCAAAGTAACAATCCGTATCAGTAGCCCGGCTTGGCATGTTGTTCGAGAAGACGTCCAATCATTCTAAAAGGCGCTTGCACGCATGTGCCGTGTCTCCATCAACCTCGGGGCACATGATAGCTCCAGCGCGGGCCAAGCCTCAATGACAGCACACTTGCTTCTGCTGGCTTTTGCTGCGCCAACACCCTAGCTTTCCAATGCGGGTAACGGCACCTCAGGATTCGCGACATGGGTTTGATCGCAGATGCACACAACCAGGAAACTGGGTTCAAGACTTGAGATGGCACATGACCCCATAAAATGCATTCTAGCTGTACATATGTGGAAGTATAGAGCGAACGGAAGGATTCCGATTTTGCTTAGAACCCAACCCTGCGTTTCTGTTTCTTTTTTGCCGGTTTTCCACCAAACCGTCCAGGCTGAACTTGGCTAGTGAACATGTTTGGCTGAACTTGAGAGCTCGCTAGCAGTTGAGTGCCCTGGCTTGCTGCTCTAGCGGACTGAGGGAGATTCGGCGCCTCGCTTCTAGAAGGTGTCACGAAGGCAGGCTGACTCGCACTTATGATTCCAGGAACTTGGCTACTCGCGAGATCCATAGCGGATGCTTTTTGCGACTCACGTCTCTGCTTGAGCAAGTGCTTCTCGGCACGACGCTTCAACCTCGCTCGCTCTTTCGGCGTGAGGTCCTCATCCTCTTCCTCGGCCCTTCTTTCCTGATCCCTTTGTATGGCAAGCCAGTCGTATTCATCCGGATTGCCGCCAAGACTCCAATGCGCAAGTGTGTTCGTCAACGGCTTAGGCAGAGGACCTGGTGTGGACTTTTCCGATGAAAATGAAGTGTATCGTTGGAGACGTGCAAACTCGGACGACACGAGAGTTGATGGATGGCTAGACAGAGACGTCATGGTAGTCAGCGATGGTGTGGCCGTTGGCGACGGCGTTGGAAGAGAAGACTGCGGGAAATGTAGTTGCGAGGAAGCGAAGTGCTCTATGCCTTGTGTCTCCGTGGTCTGTGTCTCCGTTCGAGCTGATTCTACAGGTGGTTGCCTGAGAACGTGGCTTGCCAGACAAATCTCGGCAGAGATTCTTCGTGCCAATTGCTCCTTGACAAGTCGAACCCGACCAGGTACGTTTTGAGACAGCGGTGTCAGCCAATGAGCTATGATATTGTCGTACACGTCCATCGGATTGATGTCACCCTTGAGGCCAAGGTCGAGGGCGTCAATCCCAGCGATATTTGCAAGTAGTAAACTCTGTTCAATCTCTTCCGCTTCGTCTCCGAAATGTGCTCTGGAAGCAATCATATCCCTGAACTCTGCAGCAACCTGGTCGATATCGGGTACGAGGATTTGACTGTCGCAGAACTCCGACAACAATTTGTGCCTGCCAGGAACAGCGTCGGGTATTTCCAAGACCTGCCCTACTCGCACAAGGATGCGCGAAAAGTCTTCGGTCTGAGAAGCTGCGCTAGTAGTTCGAGCATGCGATAGCTCGTATAGCATTGTCCAGTTGTCCCGCGCTGATTTCAACATGTCGAGTCCAGATGACAATGCTGCTTCTTCCTCTCTTTGGATCTTTGCCACACCCTGGTGCACTGCAGAGTGTTCGACGAAACTGGTTTCGTTCAGACGCGGGCGACTATGTACGAGTCTACCACGCCAGTCTGGGGGCACAATACTCGAGAATGAAGACGCAGTCTCTGGTTTTGGTATTGCGAAGTACAGCTTTTGCACAACGACCATGTCACTTGTGATGGCAGTTGCAACAAAGAATTTTACTGAGAGGTCTCGATATATCTTTCCTGGACCAGATGAGGTTTCGTGGTGAGAACTCTCTCCATACTCCGCAGCCTGGAGATCAAAAGTGAGAAATGCTGTCGCAGAAGTGGCCGTGGAGGGGAGTTCGGGCAAAACAGTCTGGGTAGCATCGGCGACTGTAAGGAATTGAGGAGACGAATCACCCGAGATGAAACGGTAGCTTGTTGCAAGTGGACTCAAAGACGACTTGATCAGTACAACGGCGTCTGTATAAGGTTAGCAACCAATCGCTTTGACAGGGCGGGGGCAGCCTGCCTTCATTATCGACGTGACTAGAGAGACCTAGCCCAATATCTTCGGGATCTCGGAAATGTCTGCACTGCAATACGACCTCGGCACCAGCCGTGCTATAGCTTTCCGGATCGAATCCATCAAGACATCGCACACGTAAACAGAAGAGTGATGTTGAAGTCAGAACGAACACGAGAGTCGAATCCACAGGATTGAGCAGAACGTCAAGAATCCAATGCGGCGTTCCGGAGATGCCGAGATTAGGAGACTGTAACCTTACAGGCTTGCCCTGGATGTCATAGATCGCTAAGCACTTTCTGCTGGCGGTAACAATGGTTTGAACATTACCAGCCCAGGTTGCTCTTCCCCAGCCATCGTCCAAAAGAGTGGCATTGGCCTCGTGGTCCGAGACAGCTTTATCGCTAGTAGCTCCGCGACAAAGCTCTGTCGGCTTGCCTTGATCAGATGGAAGCTGTCGCAGACTTGAATCCCAGACACGCCACGTGCCATGTTGGTCAACGGTGACGAATTGCTTAGGATACCAGCGATTAAAAGCTACATGAGCAGGTGCAACGCCGCCGAGCAGATCCAGACTCAGTGTACACAACTGATGCGTATCAAAACGTGATGGCGTATCGGTAAGAGAGTTCCAGGATGAGGCATGCCTTTTTGCAGCAATGCGCAAAATGTGAACGGCGAGAGTAGTGCGAACAGCAAGAGTGCGGGCAAGATTCGAGTCTTCATCGGCGTCGGCGAAAGATATTTGGCGGATAGGGTGAGGAGCGTGCCAGATGCCAGACTCTCCATAGATTCGAGGAACATCGATCCAGATGGATTTGTTGTGCTCCCAACCATGCTTTTGAGGCTGGACTTGAACGAGTCGCAAGACGTGTGTATGGTCTGCTGCCGGGAAGGCGACGATTGGCATTGAGCGCTTTGTGGAGTCATCGGGCACACGACCGAAAGCTAGCAGATGGCCGACAGTCGGGTCATAACGGATGGCAGTCTTTTGGACTTCTCCAGACACGATTGCAGGCTCGCTAAGTAGGTGGGCGCCAGGAGCCAAAGTCGGGTCAAAGTTGACGAGTTCAGCGATCTGGCGATTCAGGTGGATGCTCGGCTTCTCGGTGGTAGAGTCTGGTCGTGACTGAGCATGCTGCGACTTGAAGACGAGCTGCGATGTGCCTAGAGGCTGTAATGAGGACGAAGACTCGAGATTCCTAGGAAACAACCAGGTCTGGTCTTCGGAGTTGTAGATGGCTTGACCAAAGTGACCATATTTCAGGTCGGTGGTGAGTTGGTCAGCCATGCGGCTTCTTCCTAGCTATGCGTGGTGGTGCGCCAGAGACGGACTGAATCATTGCCGGGGAGAAGGTCGTCGCGGAATCTTGTTGCCTATGATACCTAAGGATTATCGTGATTAACGCAGGTGGCGGCGGTAGATGAGAGCTCTAGATTATGATTGTCGAGGTAGGAGAGTTGAGGAGAAATTATTCGTCAAAAACTTGTCGAGATTGGAGCGCGTCAGGACTTGACCAGCCCTCGGCTCCTTAGCCGGGGGCGTGCCGACCGACCAACAATCTATCGGCCTTGGTTCTGTGCATCTGGCTGTTGATTCTGCCTTTCCATAACAGATGTTTGAAGAAACATGACAAGTTCCTAGCAGTTTCCCATTGATGCCGTCTTCTTTTGTCTAATTCTCTCGAGTCTGTAAGCTGGAGGGTGGTTGGTGGAAGGGCTTCCCTATTTTCGACACGCGATCTGACGTCGTCCGTGCTTAAGTCCCTGGCAACGCTGGCGGAGTTTGTGTTTACTCTCGGCGACAATTCTGTCGAGCTCGACACATTCACATGCTCTGACCACAGTCTCTCTATACCACATCCAAGTCGGAAACCACCAGAAAAATGGCAGCCGTCATGAACACACCTAGCCATGCGCGCTTCGATGCATCCTTCGGCGCAGGCGGCCTTCGAGGCCCCTACCTCACTCCCGACCCACCGTCCATGGTCGACCAGCTGCCCAGCATCAAATTCGGCTTCGATGACTTGCGCGATCGCATGGCTCGCTTTACTCAGCGCTTCGATGACTTCATCGAGCAGGGTCGCAAGCGCGTACTCGAAGAGCGCAATCATTTCCGCATGAACATGTCTGAGATCCAAGGTCAGTCGTCCCCTGTCCGAACAAAGACCCCAAGTGCTATGCTGACGTGCGCTATCCAACAGAATCTCAAAGATCAAGACGCAGAGAGCTCGAGGATATTTCCAACAAATCAATCGCCCACGAAAACACTCTGGCCAAGGAGGCGCAAGAGCATGAGGAGATGCAACAGCAGATTGAAGAACTCGACATTCAACGCCAAAACCACGAAGCCCACCGCGACGACCTGCGCTCTCAAATTTCGTCGTTGCAAAAAGCTATTCATACCCGCCGTCAAGCACAACACCATCATCAGCGACAACTCGACAACCAAGCACGCCACAACCGACCAGAGCTACAATTCTGGGAGTCGCACCTATGCATGCGTATTGAAGGCTTGGGCATTGATGACAGGATCAAGTTTGTTTATACTCACATTGACGAGAGGGATTGGGACCGACAATGCGCATTTGAGCTCAACATGGAGACCAAGGACTATCAAGTTGTAGCAGTCGAGCCTGCGTTGGATGACGAGGCTGTGGATGCTGTTGTCGAGCGACTGAACGAGACGAGGGATCTGGCATCCTTCCTGAAAGCAATGCGTGCCTTGTTCGCGGCCTCGATCAGGCCCTGATTCTCTTTATGTCTATCTTGCTGTTTTGTCACGATTAATGATACCACCGGTTTTGTTCCCACAATTGAATTGTCTCTGTTCTTCCAATTTGTCATGAATTTGTCGTACCTTCTTCACCTTCAATGGTTGCCAAAGCTTGCATTTTCAGAAGCGGCGCCCCGCCACAGCCAAACATTCCATCTCCGTTCACCCAGCTTTGATCTCCCATTACAAACACCATCAGAATATCACGATGCCGCCTACAGAAGACAAGCGCAAAGCTGCGCGCGAAACGATTGATATCCTCTACGAGATTTCCTCCCTGCTCGTAAGTTCGATGAACTCTTATGATCACTGCTTGTCAACGCGTCGGCGGTCAACAGCGCCATGCACCTTTTCAGAATCGAACATCATCAACCCTTTGGAAACCTTGCTCTCGGACTCTCCATTTATTTGAAAATCATGCTGATGTTCAGATGAAACCATAGAACACCAATTTGGATCGTCAATCCTTGTCTTACTGTGTCTCGCTTATCGAAAATGGCGTCAATCCAGACGCTTTGGCTGTGAGTGCTTCTCTCAACACAGCGACTTCAACATAGCCATCAACATCAATCCCATCCCCTGCTCGATCGACATGTTATCTTACACACGGCCTTGGCTAATGCTTCGCCATAGACTGTCATCAAAGACCTCCGCGACCGTAACGGTGTTGCCACAGAACCTCGCGAGAAACCATGATTGCCGACTACGTTCCATCCATCGGTCTATTGTACCAGCTTTTCCTCTATGATACCCAAATGATTCTCTTCTTCTCAGCAGCAACAAAGCACTATGAACCTCCTTATCCTCCTTCTTCTCTCACGCCCTTCTTGACGTTCTTCTTCGTATGTCCCATCTGGGTCGAGCTTCCATACCGAACGACTCCAATGCTGGCGTGCGCAAACGTATTCGACGATGGCTTGCTTGACTCCCATACATTCGATGAGCATAATCAGAAAAGAGCAGACCTAACCGACATCCATCAAGCCACAGCGCTCTCTATCAGCGACGGCCGATAACGCGACAGCCCTTACTCGAGATCCCTCCCAGGGGAGCGTAGAGACCCGAATGGCCACCGCTTAGGCTTCCCTCTGCTGACGCCTTCGTGCTGATTTGCAAGTTTGCTCCTTTACGTGTGTGTCCGGGGCGGTTTGTAGACGCGGGTTATCCGATCAAAATAGAAGACTTTCGTTTGGGGTGTTGCTCTGAGTCTGTCCTTTCTTGAGATATGCTTTCCGTCTGTATGTTGGAGTTGAGTAAAGTTTATCGGCGCTTATGGTTGGCTGAAGAAGTACTATTTGTCACTCCTGATGCAAGTCATGTTGGTGGCTTACAGGAAATTCATGCTTATCGCCATGCATCGTAGCATTTTGTGAAAGCTCGTAATTAGTGAAGTTGAGATCAGTGCATAAGCTGTTTCTACGCTGGAGGTCTGCTATGACCTGCTGTACAATCACATTCCATTGACTCATCTGCCTTCCCGGTTTGATCAGAACCCACCAGGGGTACTGGCCCAAACCTCCTGCCCCCCAGCCGCGCCTCTTAGCACTCCTTGCACAGCCAGTACTGTTCTCAATGTCCTTATCACGGCATCCGTGTGTTGAAAGGTCAAGAGAATTGAACATCTGATTGCCAAAGCGACCATCCATTTCTTTGTGGCCAAAACCTCCACATCATGATCATCCGGGTCGTTGCACGCGGCTCCGGTCACCAGAGTGCACCAGAAGAGTATACCTACCATGCTGTCCCAGCAGTTGGACATGTCTGTGCGGAGAAGACAGTTTCTGATCTGTATCACGATACTCGAGACTCCACGCTGTGCTGGAAAGTTGCGAGCCGTGACCGAAAAAGGCTGGTTACAGTGGACGGCGGTGGCATAGAGTCGAGCGCATAACCGTGTCGCTTCATAGACAGGGTCGTCTCGCGCCTCCAGTGCCACAATCTGTGTTGTGACATTGCTCTTTTTCTGGTTTAACGCTCGTATCTCTTGTTCTGTGTATATTCTTCTTGCTGTATGAGGACCATATCTCCCAAGAGGCGAGCTTCCGGTTGAAGATGCGTTCTGCAGATCCAGTACGACTTGTGTGAGGTCTCGTGTGAAGTTGATGAGATCCAAGGTCTCTTCATCGCAGCGTCTTGTTCGACCCAAGGTATGGTGGAGACCTGTAGGGTAGTAGAGAGGTGACTCGGGAATTGCTGAGCCACGCTTGGATGGATTGGAGATGTAGCGAGCGTAATCGAGGTATTCTTGGCGAGGACATGTTTCGCGGAAGATTGACAGTTCAAAGACCTCACTACATAGGTGGTCAGCGTTGGTTGTCCGACTTTGATCCAGGTCACCTACATTGTGACCATAGCAGCAAGCACTCCGTCGCCGCCTAATTGGTCTAAACCTCCTCGATACTCCACCATAGTATGCAGTCCCTCTTCGTGCCAGTGTAAAGCTTGATCACATGCCACGATCATTTCACCATACAAGAAATGCAAGACTGAGACTATGTTTCCATCGTTGCAACAGGTGACTGGATCAGAGAGACGCTCACCGATCAGCTTCACAGTGTGTTCCCTGACGGTGAGTGTCCTCACAGACTCAATTGTGTTCGAAGTCGTCACATGCGAGAAGTCCATCTGCATCATATCGAGATATGCAGAAGATATGCACAAGGTGCTGAGAAATGCTGCGCGGCCAGCGAACAGCAGTGGGGCCCACCTCTTGCACATGGCCTGGCTTCCAAAGTAGGTTGTGCCTACGACTATGTGTCAGCCAAGGTCAGACATAAAGGCTGGGTTCGCTTACAGTTGTGCTTGAGCATGCAGACATCAATGTGCTGCTCCCCATCGAACTTGGGGGTGGCACTGAAGACGTCCAATTTTGCACCAATACCTGCTAGCTGGACCTTTGAAGCGACGCCACGCGTCAATATGGCCATGTGTGCATCTTCTGTGGACTCTTCTTCGATTTCCTGGTAGGTCTCCTCTTCTGACGGTAGTGTCAGGTCGATCACAGAATCCCTAGCTCGAGGAGAGTGACTCCTCATGGTCGACAGTCCGGGTCTCTTTCTCGCTTCTGGTGTTGCATGGATTGGTGTGCGATCTCTTCTTCCACTGTGTCGTACGCGGGCATCTTTACTGTTTGGGTTGCGCCGTTCCTTGGTGAGATAGTCGTTCATGACTTGTATGCGAACGTTTCGCATCATCTCCTTGTCCTTTGACTGGCTTGGGTCGGTTATCATGATCCAGGTGAGATTGGCAAGCTTTTGCTCGCCCTCTTGACTGCTGGAGTTGTCCATAGGGGAAGGCGATGGTCTGGATCTTCTACCATTCATCATCATATTGACGGTAGCATCGATCTCTGCTGGGATTGATGGTTGAAGATGGGACGGGGCAGAGAGCGTCTTTTGAACTTCTTCGGCGTCTTCTAATCGCAAGGTTGTATCTTGTTGAGAGATATTGGTAGCCAGATATGGTGTGCAGCATGCCTGATCTTCCTTTAGTATTAGCTCGTAATCAACAACAGCAACAACAAAGAGCTGACGATAGACAGGCCAAGTCTGAATAAAAGCAGAGTAGGAAGAGAGTTGATGTACGCAACATAGTCATTTAAAGGCAAGAACAAAGCTTGGGCGCAATGAAGAGGCTGTGTGGCTCTTTCTACTTTGTGTGGCAGAAGAAGAAACGCGGTCATTAGAAAAGAAAAAGGTTACCCGAAGCGTTAAATGAAGCACCTCAGGCTATCGCAGTCATATGCAAAGGTCTTTTCGATAACCGAGGACGCCGAAGACAAATTCCCAAGACGAATGCGAGCGCCCGACCGTCAGTCCGTGGACCATCCCCAGCGGTTCGTGAATTGGAGCCAGGATGCCTGGAGTAAATGACGGAGCGCTCTTTCCTCAAGCTGCAACTGTGACAGGATATGGTAGCATTCTCCTCACCTCTTAAACTTAACAGTAAACCTTCGCAATGTGTATCGAATCTACGGTGAGGCCCCTCGATTCAAAGGCATGTTTGGCAATACGGCCCTGCCACGTACGTAGCCCGATGTTGCGTGACACCTCGGGCATCCCAAAAGCAGTGAAAGGCCAAGAAGAAGCATATAAGGCACACCGGTTGATGTGGGGTGACGATGATGATACTGGACATCGGTTGGAGCAAGAAGTCTGAGCAGACGGAAGGTAAGATGACCGAAGCCTCTCCATTTTCCTAAGCAGGTGGGCGGTGTATGCAGGCTATAGCTACATACCAAGCTTTCGGCTTTGGCATGCACTATGCCAACCACGCGAGGGTCAGACTCGGGGCCTTTTTACATTCTGTCACTGCCCCAACTGACTGCGCCATGTCGGCATTCAATGCGACGAAGTAACGGTGAGCAAGAAGAGCTTCATTAAATATTTCAATTCAACATTCTTCGTTCGAAATGCTCAAATATGGTGCACTTGAGAAGGATGGGAGGTGCGCCCCCAGCTTGTGTTCCTTCCTGAAGCAGAAAACAGTCTACATTTCCCAAAACAGAAGGGACGACCCCGCGTGAAGCTTCCCTGTCGGCTTTCTGGCGTCATATCAGGACCATCATCTGCGGTTCCCCCTGCTTAAGTTTGTATAGAGGCGCCCGACTCCTGCTGCACAAGGCAGCCACGATCAAAACAAATAATATACGTGGGACGTTATATGCAGCCCTACGATAAGGCTACCACCAGGCATCCACTGACCAGACAGGGGAACCTTTCTTATGAGTACCTCGCCGAATCGGCGAAATAGTCTTGTGAGGACGAACCAGTGTGTCGGCCGGCATGGATGATACTGCCACTACTGTTACCGTCAGATCTGTCCGGAGTCTGTACTGCCGCTCCATTGGAGGTGCTGATTCCGTTAGAGGTCATCATGTGCTCATCTTCATCCGAGCTGTAGCTGTTATTAGGTTCGGCATCCCTCAGTCCAGCTCGGACGAGGACAGTTTTCAGAAGATTTCCAGTCTCGTCGATTCCCACCAGGAATCGAGCCAGTTCTTTGCATAGATCCCAATCCCCCTCTTCTCTAGCTCGTTTGAGTAAAGTCGATATCTGCCGGGCGCTGAAACTGCCCTCGTCGAATGCATGCAGGATAAGCAAGTAACTTCCGGCTGTCTTCAGCATGTCTTTCTGCAATGACTCTTCGAACAACTCAACTACAGGAGGCAAGTAGCGGAACAAGGTCTTCCAGCTTCGCAATTCTGTCTTTCGTGTGCAGCCTGCGACGATATCGAGATACGTCGGGAATGATGAGAGAAACGAAAGCACACCGGGAAGCAGGGCTGTCTCTAACGATTCGGGAGGCGTGTCGACCTCATCGTCTAGAACATCATGCAAGAGCACTTCTAGGGCGTGGTTGAAGTATGGAAGTTTTTGATAGGAATGTGAGAGATGGAGTGCAGCAGGCGAGTCGTATTGGGCCAAGTGATGTCGTAAAAGAGACGGTATCGACAAATGAGTGCGAGGGTTGAGGCGGTAAAATGCGAAATTGATGTCCCGACGCTGAACCAAGTCTGATTCGAGACCGGTGAGTAGCCCTTTCTCTACGATGGCAGACAATGGATAGAAGTCAGTCGCGATCGCGACAGTGGGCGCAACCTCACGCCCATGTTCTGTAAGGGCAGAAGAAAGCACATCAAGGACGTCAGACCAAGCGTGCATCGATGTGCCGTCGAAATACCATAAAGAATCTCGCAAGCTATGGCCAAGAGCACCCATAGGGAGATAGTTGTTATCAGAATTGTCGTCTAATGGGCTTGATGGTGAGTTCGATGCTGGCTGCTCTCTTGATAGTGTATAGAATTCCACGTTGTGAGCGATGACGCGCATATCGTATTTGAGCTCGCCGTGTTCGTTTGCTGATGGCTGCAACAAGACCAATTTGGCATCAACTAGAAATAGCACAGAGGCTGTAGCAACATCGTGTGAGGGATCACCATTGTCTAGATAATTAGCATGAAGAACAGAGAGAAAGCAAGACTTGTAAACATACCTCGCTGCTCCTCAGGAAGGATCCAGCTGATAGCACGAACGCGTGGAGGAGCCCTGATGATGCCATGAAAAGCGATCTGACCAACCTGTACCAACTTGACAGACTTCGAGGACGAGACAAAGATGTAGTGCAACAGTACGTTCTCGTAGGTATATACCAGGAGCGAATCTTCACCAGATGTGGACATACAAACCACTGGATATGCCAATGTCTCGGTGTGTAGCACCTGAGAATTGTTCAGGCTTTTCTCGCGCGAGTATAGACGGACCTAGTTGGTAAGCATTCAATAATTGAGGACATTGCAATGAACATACCTCATAACTACTGCCAGATTCCACGGCAGCCACAAGAATGTGTTGCCACCAACACATACCACCTCTTACAGTGAAACTGTTCTCGGTAATGGTGTCATCAAAGGTCTTCCAGCGCCCACTACCAACGCTGTAATGTGCCAGCCCTCGTCTTCCAGCTACAGCAAGATACCGTGCATCAGAAGAGACGACGCTCAGTCGGATCGGCCACTGATATGCTAGATAGGCTTGTGGAACCTGTACGGTCTGCCACAGGGAGATGTCGCCGGAGATGGTAGTGTGGTCCGAGGTCTCAAATCCCTTGTATAGCATCAGACTGGTACTTCCTTGTAGCAACGATCGAGAGATGTTCGGCATGGCAAAGCAGCCCGTCACGCTGCTGCGCATCATCTCGACCACATGAAACTCGTGCCTGTTGGGTCCAAGAAGCAAGATTTCTGCACCACCGCCGACCCAGAAACCTGCGCGCACGCCACAGAGCCACTCTTCGTCATTGGATTCTGACATTGGCCTATCTGCGCCAAAAGAGTTTGCACCCAGCTTACCGTAGACACTCCACATTGCCCAGCCTTGATCATATCCTGCAAAGAGACAATAACCATCCGGAGACCAGCTCAGGAAAGTCAGGTCACCAGAAGATGCTTCTGAAACCGGCAACTTAAGCTCATGCGATCGAGGAATGTTACCGATGTAGTCCTTTGCGGAGTATACTTGAATTGAGCCGTTTGAGCAGCCGATGGCTATCAAGGAGAAACGAGCATTGATTGCGGACTTGGTTGCGAAATGACCTTGGTGCTCGGGAGAATGAAAGCAGAACCCCCTGAACAGACTCTTTGAATTTGCTGGATCCGCAGTTGCTCCCGATAATCTTTGCACTGCGTATGCCCGTCCGTCGTCAGTCACCCAAGTGTGCAGGTTCATGGGACGATCATATGCCATGTCCGTGACCGCGGGTTTTCCAATGAGCCAGGTCATCCGCTTAAGAAGTTCGGTATTGTGTGATGAGCCCGAGCTGTCCGGTGTCCAGCGTATGCATTGAACGGCTGCGGGTTTGACGGTCGTCACGACGAGCTCGTCGTCCAGAACAAGAGCACGCGAGATACCAGCATCTATCCGAATGACCATGCGGAAGCGGATGCTGACTTCTTTTATGCCTTCTCCTTCTGCGGGTCCGACTTCAGGCGCAAGATTGGGCCTTTTGCTGTATGCCTCATTGCTTGGTCGCCGAACGTGAGATCCAGAGGGGGTGTAGATAGAAGTCTGGTATACCCTAGCAGCCGGATCAATGGCCAGAGAATATGTAATCAAGAAGCCCTTCTGGGTCTGAACAATGACAATGAGGGCATCTGGGCGCAGCAGAAGAGAGGTGTTTGGGCCGTAGGTGTCGAGTGAATGGCTCGATCTTGCAACGGTGGCAAGTAGCGCAGTGGGCTTGGTTTGCCATACACTAAGCGAAGATGCAGTGATTGTGGTGAATATGCTGCCTGCGCGCGATGTCTTGATGTCCACTATTTCCTGCTCTTCTCTATTGCTAGCGCCGTCCGAAGTAAGGTGCGATGTGGTCGAGGGTTCAAAGAGAGTCTGTTCGTGTTCCAAGACGAGAGGTGTGAGTTGTCCAGCCTCGGGCGAGAGTGGTGTGATGGCAGTCGTCTCGGAATCATCGTGTTCGGGAATGGGTGAATTGGTGCTGCGAGCTACATGCTTAGAAGCAGCGTATGTTTTGGGTGCCCCAATGGGCCAGTACATGGCCGATTATGATGTATCACACTGCATCTGCGCAAAGGCACATTGACAATATTAGACCTGACCTGGCGTAGTGATCACCGTGGTCGATCCAGGGGTGTTGATGTGCAAGCTTGGACTCGCGACATGCCACTTCGGCTAGCATGTCGCTCGGGAGGTCGAAGCAGAAGGTTCGAACGACTTATTGCAATGCGCTTCTCGAACAACCATAAACCAATACCAGCTCAGCTGGCTCATCTTCATTGGTCTAGTGGTCATGATTTCCGCTTGTCAAGAGTAATCTCGTCAAGCGCGGGAGACCGGGGTTCGATTCCCCGATGGAGAGCTTTCCTTTTGCCATTTCCGGCTGTGCAGACTTGAGTGCCTCGAGGTAACAATCTTTTTGGCTGGAAACGAATGTCGGTCGCTATGTTTTGCTTGCTCCAGCGGTCTCCACAAGTCAATATATATCTTCTTGCCGTCTCATGATGCTCAACAAATGTCACCTTTGATGCAGTCAATAGAGGGCACTCATTGTCTCTGCATAATACAAAACAAATAGTATCCTTTCATGCTACCGCTCTACTTTTCTGTTACGCCGTAGCCTGCCAGTAATGACCCCACCCAGACCCAGTCACGGTCGATGAATCGCAAGCATTACCTCGCGCTAAAGTCCATCCAAGGTCTCTATCCTTGGCTGCCATAAGCAACTTATTCAGGGTCTATCTTTCATCGTTGAATCGTCTCAAACATAGTCGCCAATCTTGCTTAATCCTTTGAGCGAGCCGAGACTGAGAGCCAGTCCCTGCGATCTGCTTCTTATCCGCACGAAGCCAGTGACATTGTCACCCTCTTGCTCGACACTCAAGTTGGCCAGAGCATCCTCGCCTACAGGTCGTTAGTCTCGGTCCAGAAGAAAAGGAGAGATATGCTGAACTTACCGAATACACTTCTGGCGTACAGGTTGGCACTCAAGAACTGACAATCTCCGCTAAGACTTGCGTCGGGTGTTAGGCAGCTCATGTTGGTGACCTTCATCAATCCCTTGAGGAAGTCACGCAAGCCCTTGCCGCCTGGCATCTTAGTGTTAATGTTGACCTTGTTCTCCCATTCAAACTCTGTCCACATGGTTCTGAATTGTGTTTCTGTGCAGTGAGCTGGTTGAATGTAGTCCATAATATCAACGTGAACGTCGTTCAAAATGACCACGTTCTGGTCCGTTGACGAAGCGCCTTCGTAGACAACGTTTCCGAAGATAACGCCGGTGTCTGTAGAAGAAACTTTGATGGTAGCCTGGACATTCAGGAAATCCAATGGTGACAAGTTCTGGGTCGTGGGTCTCTCAACAACCTTGAGGTCACCAAGAGTGGCAAATTCGACCGAGAGGTTTTGCAGAGTATCCTGGGTCTGGTTAACCAGCAAGACGTCGAGGATAATGTCGAATTGGTGAACTTGAACATATGCCTCAGCGTACACAGGGTCGGAGAAACCAGTGAGCTGTACCACACGGCTAAGCTTAGAGCTGAGGTCTTCCGTGGCAGAATCACCACCTGTTGCCTTCTCCAAGTCAAGCTGAATCTCATCTGCACCATCAACGGCGTTTTTCTTTGTGAGCTGACGAATAGACACGACATCATCAACTTGGATGGCGTTCTTGGCTTTGCTAAGGGCATCCTTTTCGGCGCGTTTCTTCTCTTCAACGTTGACCATGTCCCTGAAAGCTTTTCTGGTGTCATCAAGGAAAGCGTTCTCGAGCTCGCGCTTCTGAGCAAATTCTGCCAGCGATCTAACACACGACATGATACGGTCGATCGAGTCCTCGTCAATGGGGTGCTTGACGAATTGTGATTGACCAGCACGGATGATCGAGATCATGATGAGCATGGCCTCGGCGCGAAGAGCGTTGGTTCTAGCCTCGTCGTCCGAGATCTCGCTGTGGCGCATGACAAGCTTGGTCAGCGTAGAGGCAAGAACAGTGGCCAGGTAGTAGTCGCCGTCGAGGATGAGTTGTCTCAATGGAGGCTTCTGTGCAGCTTTGACGGCTTCCAATTTGGCCTTGACCGCAGATTGGCTGGTTAGAGCGCTTTCGGTAGCGTATGTGCCATCGGCGAGAACCTTTCGTGAGCCAGTCGGGGCAGCCTTCGCGTTACCGTTGACTTGATCATTCAAGTTGGGTTCGCCATCGGGTTGCTCCTCGAGAAGACGCTGCTCAGAAGCGAGAATGGGAATTTCACCCAAGCTGGCGCGAATGTGTTTCCAGGCTTCACGGATGTCGTTGGCCTCCAGGGAGTATTCACCAATGATCCAGAGCGATCCACGGTAGACCTTGCCAGCACGGACTTCACTAAGGGTTGAGACGAGGCGTCCGACGATGGTTCCTCTGAGCTTGGGGAACTTCTCAACAACCTCCTTGACGAATTGAATCACATCGACGGCGGAGGCGTTGTTGAAGTCAGCGATGAAGTCCATCAATAGGCCAACGACGCTGGCAGCGACCTCGGAGAACTTGATAGCACATTGGTGGATTGAGTGGATGAGCAGAGAGCGATATTCGTTGTTCTGCAGGCTTTGTCAGTATCATCCCTTGACAGCGGCTCGGGCTTACCCACCTTCTCGTATTGTTCGTCAACAGTCTTGGAGAGTTCCTTCTTCAAGAGAAGAACGACCTCCTCGACATTCTTGCTTGAGACCATGTCCATGGCGATGCTGAGAGCCTTTCTACGGACGTCAAGATCGGGACTAGAAAGCACGCGTAGAATCTCCATGGTCAGATCGTCGAGGATGCCTTCATTGACGCGGCGCAATTGGTTGACCTTCTCGAGGACGATCAATTTGACGTTGTTGTCCGACTCCTTGATGCTCAGTTCAATGAACTTGGCAGCAGCTGCCTTGACTGCGACAGGGTTGCTGGTAAGTGCTGTGAGTGAAGATGCGGCCTCGTATACGACGGTAGATTCTTTGGCTTCGAGGAGGTCGAAGATCAGACGGAGGTAGCGCGCCTAGTAGATGTGGGTTAGCATGAGCTTCAATGCAGATTTCCCGTTTGACCAACCTTGTTCTGGGAGTTGGTGACAGCGTCTTTGCGGATGAATTCCAGCTCGACAAGTTGAAGCAGTTCATCCGCGTTGGGGATACCCTCAAATACAGAACTCAAGTACTCGAGGGCCTGGTCGTGGCTGATTGAGATCAGGGCGGCAAAGGCGTTTCTCTTGCACGTAGCATCGCTCTCGGACTCGAGGAAGGCCTGCAGAAGCTCGGGAGCGTCGGGCATAAGAGCCTCGTTGTGTTGGTGAATGGAAGCAATCGCAAAGACGGCGTTCTTGCGGACGTATGAGTGGCGGTGTTCGAGACATTGACGTGCGGGCGCAAGAAGGGGCTCGATGAGTTCGGCGTCGCGAAGCTTGCAGAGGAAACGGAGTGTGTTGCCGCGGATGTACTCGTTGGCGTGCTGCAAGTCCATACGGATACCGTTACTGTAAGAAATGCAATCAGCGATGGGATCTCACACATCAAGCAAAGTCATAGACATACCAAACCAGAATCATCTCCTGCTTCAACTTGCCGCCAGCATCATGCTTGGGACAGACCTCGTAGTACATGTACAACAACTTCTTCAGCGCTTTGCTCTTGGACGGCATGACGAAGCGGATGATGTGCATGAGCAGTTGAGGCATAGGATCGCCGTTGAGCATGATTGTCAGGATGCGCTTCATCGTCTCTTGCTTGGACTCGTCGGTGCCCTTTTCCAGTTGGTTCTTGAGGTCCTGCAACGACGGCTGGTCGGCCGTGTTGTCTTGGTGGACCAAGCTGTATGCATTGTCGAGGAAAGTCGCCATTGTTGATGTAGTCTATCAGTGGACCATGCACGCGGGGTGCTCTAGAGTAGGTCCTGGTGGTATTGCGGGTCTCCTGTCCTTTGGTCCTGTGGACGGGGTCGAGCGGCGCAGTGAAGGCTGGGACCAGGAGATTGGAACGAAGCGACGGTAGGGGGTGGAAAAGTGTCGGACGGTCGGCAATTGAGTAGATGCGAAAGACGTATGGAAGGAAAATGTGGATTGTTGTCTTCAAAGCGGCCTAGTTGTCAGGAGAGCTCCTCCTCCTTGTTGGAAAGCTGTACGTTTACACCCCCGACTTCGCCTAGGCCCGAATAAGCGAACTACTCCATCGCCGTCCAACGCCGCATCGCGTCTTGATCATTTGCGCATTGCATCAAAACTTCAACACATCATGGCCAGCAACGAGCCATTCTATCTACGCTACTAGTGAGTCTCTTGTTACTTTGTCTCGCAATCGATCGTGGCCTATGGCGCTTTTTCGCTTCTTCTCTCATATCGCAAGAGTCACATGTTTGCCAATTCCACCTACTAATTTTATTGCAGCTCAGGTCATTCCGGTAGATTCGGACATGAGTTTTTAGGTACTTACTGTCCAGCTGGCAAGTTTTGTCATGGTTGTTGACCATCTACAGAGTTCGACTTCCGCGCCCTGGGTGATGGCCGCTCTGCTTCGGCGCGTTATGCCAACAACTCCAACTATCGCAATGACTCCCTGATCCGAAAAGAGAGTATGTGAAGAAACACATTTCTTGTCGCGGGCCTGGCTGACCGTCACAGTGTGTGTCAGCTCACTCATGATTGAAGAGATCAAGCGTATTATCAAGGACAGCGAGATCTTGAAGTATGTTTCCTAGCTCCCGATCCCCTTGAGATACGGTCCTCACAGATTCACAGGGAAGACGACACGAAATGGCCGCAAAAGAACAAGGACGGTCGACAGGAGCTTGAGATTCGCCTAGGCAACGAGCATATTTCCTTCGAGGTCAACATCATTCCCAACCACTCGCACTGTTCGCCATACTGATCCTCTTCACAGACTGCCAAAATCGGATCTCTCGTCGATGTCAACGAATCAGAAGACCCTGAGGGCCTCCGTGTCTTCTACTATCTTGTGCAAGATCTGAAGGCACTCGTGTTTTCTTTGATCGCTCTGCACTTCAAGGTACGTCCAACCCATGACACATCATCTCTATGAAGTAACTGTTGCTCACTATTACCCAGATCAAGCCAATCTAAACTCGGCAATGAAGTTCTACGATAGACGGAGGAAGGCGCGGCGTTCAGGTCAAATCAAAATACGATTACTACACCAGTTCTGGAGAATGGATCCAATCATGTCATTTCGAGAACCCCCAAGAGGTCTCAGGAACTAAGCAATCAGATCTACTATGGTCTTGCTTCGCGATGACGCGGAACATAGGAGGGTTGAAGCATGACGAGAGCTCTGACACAGAGACAGGGTCACCCGATTAGCCTCAGCATTGCGAAGAAGATCACTTGACAGAAATATTGAACGCACTTCCTTCGGTATCAAAGTTGTCGCAAACGATGCAAGAGATCTCTCAGGTCCATGTCATATGTAGCAAGAGTCTTGGTGACATTTTCGTAGGAGCTGTTGAAGCAAACTGTGATTCCATGGTTTTCCGCCGTCTCTACGCTCGTGTTGTGTCTTTCGCCAGGCAAACTACCTGGTGGGCTCCGAATGAATCCAACACCAGCATATCGTTGTAACCCTCGAGAACAGTAGGACGGCTCAATCAGGGGATCATGTCTGCTATTCACATTGGTACGTAGATGGCACTGGAAACCGCACGTCCTCTTGTGTTACACCACGCGTCTTCGGGAAACCACCGTCAATTTGCAGTCTCACAGATGCGCATCTTCACAACGCTCAGCACTTGAGCAAAACACATACTGGAGCACGCGGTATTGAGATGATGCAATTGTCCCTTTAGTTTAACAAGTTCGTCACTGCTTGTGCACTAGTACAAATCTGGAAGAAAAGAACAAGGACTACAGTAGAAGAACAACCAATACAATTTGACCACTCCTTCTCATCCAAGTGTTCCTCCCCTTGTTCCCGTACATCCCTCCGGGCTTCCCATGGATATCGTTCTACAGTTTCCCAGCAACGCATGAGCGACGAGGAGCTGTAGCATAAAAAGCTAGTGGATACTTGTAAGAAGAAGAGCAAACAGAGCAACAGAAATGTAGAAAAAAGCAGCCACAAAAAGCCATCCGTCGTGTAAAAATCAGCAAGTAGGACCTCTTACCGTAGAGGTCCGTTGTATGTCTTGACGGTGGCGACATGTTGCTGGAAGAGGATCTTGCAGTGCAACAGCATGAGAGCCATAGTGTCCAAGAACAACGTCCATGTCTGGGGTTGAGTTCGTGGAAGAAAGAAAGAGAAAAGAAGCACAGGCGATGATGTGAATGGGGAGTCTTGTTGTTGCGTGTGGACGTGATGAAGCTGGTGCAGGATGACGGCATTATCCAGAATGGAGAATCGCTTTGAACGCCGTGAACGCCATGCCAGTTGCGATGCAAATTGCCGCAATTCGAGGAACGCCGAAACCATGTGTGAAAAGAGACAAAGATGATCATTTGGTGCTTGGGTGAGGCTGCCATCGAGGACAGCCATAAGCAGTCATGGGAAGAAGTGGACCTTCAAACGACTAGATTTGAGGGGTCTCGCTTCCGTCACGATCGCAGTCGTGAAGGTACATGGGGGCGAACTTCTTTGCCCACTGGCGAAGGACGATGGAGGCTGGAACGTGTTAGCAATGTATGTTGATACGAGATGGTGGTGAAACATACCCTTCAGGAATTTCTTGCTAGCGTACTTGCGGAAGAAGGCGTCATGCTGGACAGGACCGTGGAGGTAATCGACCATAAGCTTGAAGACAGGTTCGATCTCCTGCTCGGTGTAGCCAGCGTAGGTGGCGAGGGTGGCATCCTATATCATGATTAGTATAAATAACAGAAGAGAAAGTGGAAGACGATTGTGCTTACCCATTCACCACGGTCAAGGACGAGGCGAGCGAGATACATGGCGGCAGCGGCGACATGGCTGGGAGGGTACTTGATGAAGCGGTGGTCGAGGCAACCAATCTCAAGGAGGTACTTGCCAAGGGTACGGGTCTGGATATCGTAGTTGTCGGCCTTGGAGATTCTGCGGAGGAAGTTCATGGGGTTGGGGTAGCTCAAGTCGTAGTCAAGAGCAGCAAGGATGAAGCGCTCGGCGCTGAGGATCTCCTGCTCGGTAAAGCCATCATCGGCGACATGACGGAAGTTCTGGACGTGGGGAGAGAGAACCTCCTCGTACTTGGAAGCGATGAACATGGCAGTAACACCAACGAGTTGGAGACGGTCGAGCTGGACAACCTTGGTTGAGAGGAAGCGGTCGATGATGTTGACAGCAAGGAAGAGAGTCTCGGGCAACAGGCGGAAGCGGGTGTGGACCTCGAGCAACCAGTCGACCAGGATACCGCGCATCTTCCACTCAAGCTCACCCTGGCTGTCCATGTACTCAGCGTTAGGGAGTGTTGTGATCTCAAGCTCCTTCATGTAGTCGAAGATTTCGTGAACGTATTCGGCAACCATGAGGGGGTCGTCAAGGTCTTCGGAGTCCAGGTCCTTGGCCTCGGCAGCCAGCTGCTCCAAAGTCTTGTGCAGGGGCTCGTCCAAGTCCTCCTCCTCCTTGGGAGTTGTGCTCTCCTCCTCTTCCTCGATGGCCTCAATCTTGACATCATCCTTCACGAACTCGTCCTCCACCTTGGGAATCTTGGTTGTCATGTGTCTCTTTGCCTTGGGGACATTGCCAGAGGTTCCAGAGAGAGGCATGGGCCTCTTAGCCTTGGGTTCGGCACCATCGGTCTTGGTGGAAGCGGCAGAGCGGGTCGAAGCGGTGCGAGTTGAGGGCTTGGTGATGCCAGTAGGCTTCTGTGCGTCTCTCAACTTACCACCCTTGGCAGGGGCAGCCTTTGTGTCGATGGTCTCGTTCTTGGTAACATTGCTGACATCGCCGAGGGCAGCGCGTCTTCTGGTGGGCTGGGTGGCAGCAGCGGTAGTGGTGGTGGTAGTAGTAGCACGCTTGACGCCAAGAGCGGCCTTCTTAGGTGGGTCACCGGCGATGGCGTCGGGTTGCGACAAGGCAGCGGCCTTTGCGCGTGTCAGACGAGTGGTGGCGGCGTTCTCATCGTTCTCGTTCGTCACGGCGCGTCTCACTGCTCTGGCCTGAGAGCTGATGTGTTAGTTGTGGACGCGTCAAGGTGAGCAGCAAGGGAGGCTTGGCAGTGAAGGAAGGAAGCGACAGTGAGGGTATAGCAAGAGGTATACGTACGGGAGGCATGTTGATATGAGGATGAGATGGTTAGACAAAGTGGTAGGCGTGAGGAAGAAGTAGTGGAGTGACTGCTTTGGTCAAGTCGAGTCAGTCTGGGCGGGCACAACAAACACGTCCGAATCGGGTAATCGGCTTCTGGGCACGCGAGAGAACGCACGTAACAAGGGCTTTCGGACACGAGCTGTGCGTGTTGGATAAGATGGGAGCAATGGCAGTGCAGTTGGAGCAAAGAGGGCGGTCTGCTGGATACTGATGCTCTTGAAACAATTGACGCGCCGAGTAGGAGTGCTGCGTGCGAGGGAGCGGGAACTTGGGACCAGGTCGAGGAGGGCGGCTGCAGTCAATTCGGCAGGGACTTGCTGTCACGGCTGCTCGAGGCGGTCTCCCGGTCGATGGGTGAATTATAGAAGACGTCGACGACGTTGGCGGATGCTGAGGGAAGGGATTTGAAGAGAACTGGAAGAGATGTTGTTTGCTTTGGCTTTGAACATCAAATGCACGGGCTTTCTCGCGCTCCACGTCTCGCGACTTGCAGAATGACGCTTCGTGTGTATGAGAGCACAAATCCCAGCCTCATTATTATTAAAACGTCTTCACAACACCACATAAAATGAATGCAAAACAGTACACCTCTACAACTACACATCAGAGTTTGGCAGTTGACTCCTGAATTATATGTGACATGTAAAACACTGATTAGGCCATGGCACGCCTTGAATGGCAGAAGCACAAGAAGGAACCACTTTAACTCGAGGTCTCATCGCTGGGGAAACAACACACGTCCAGCGCGGCTGCTTGCAAGGGAAAGCGCGGTCGAGGGAAAAGAAAGGGCAGGCAACAGCAAGGAGGAAGAGGAAAGCGCCGGACTTCAACCGTCCGTCCAGAAATGTTCAAAGTTCCACGTCTTGGCGGCACAAGCTTAGGGTTTAGATTGGAGAGTCGGACAAGGCGTTGGAGCAATTCATAATTTCCTCTCGCCGTGCATTCACTCAATCAGCAGACAAGATGTTACAGCCACGGCTATGGCAGCAGCAGCCCTGGAGGCAAGCTCAGTGTCTGTTCCGCGCCTCTACCAATGCCTTCGCCCGCCGCACATATGCCACCGCCGCCGAGACTCCCACAGTAGCGACGACGACCCGTGAAACGACGACCGATGCCATTGCCTTCAACCCTCCCACCGCTGCCCCCAGCCGAAGACGTGGTGGTTTCGAACTCCGTACATACAAGCCTCGCACTCCCGGTACACGACACTTGCGCCGCCCCATCAACGACCATCTGTGGAAGGGAAAGCCGCTGGCCAAGCTCACATTCGCCAAAGTCGGTCATGGAAAGGGAGGACGTAACTGCACAGGTCGCGTGACCGTGCGACACCGCGGTGGTGGTCACAGAAGACGTATCCGTACCGTCGACTTCAAGCGCATGGAGCCAGGCAAGCACACAGTCGAACGCATCGAGTACGACCCCAACCGCAGTACCCACTTGGCCCTCCTCACGAGGCAAAAGACTGGAGAGAAGAGCTACGTTTTGGCTGCAGATGGTATGCGTGCTGGCGATGTCATTGAGAGTTACCGTGCCGGTATCCCTGGCGAGCTTTTAAAGAGTATGGGAGGTGTTATGGATCCTGGTATGCTTGCCGCAAAGACTGCCTTCCGTGGAAACTGCCTGCCTCTGCGCATGATCCCTCTCGGAACTCAGGTTTACGCTGTTGGATCCACCACAGGCAAGGGTGCCGTCTTCTGCCGCAGTGCCGGTACTTTCGCTACAGTGGTCTCAAAGGAGGAGGTTGGCAAGAAGGTCAAGGAGGTCACCGTTCGTCTGCAGAGTGGTGAAGTCAGAAGAGTCAGCCCTGATGCTTGCGCCACTATCGGTGTTGCCAGCAACCCTCACCACCATTTCAGAATGCTTGGTAAGGCCGGTCGCAGCAGATGGCTCAACATCCGTCCTACCGTCCGTGGTCTGGCTATGAACGCTGGTAAGTTTGATCTTTTCTCTGGCGCTGATGCTCATTCTCTAACAACGCTCTTTCTACAGCCGACCATCCTCACGGTGGTGGTAGAGGTAAATCGAAGGGTAACGTTCACCCCGTGTCCATCTGGGGAACTCCAGCAAAGGGTGGTTACAAGACTCGTGCAAAGCGCAACCCCAACAAGCACGTTGTCCAGGAGCGCGTCCGTAACCAAGGAAAGAGAAGGACAAGCAAGAACTAAGTCATGTTTTCCTAATGTTCTTCTTCTCCTTCTTCATCACTGTATAGTAACACCATGTAAATCAAAAAGCATAAACCTTCATACTCTTCTTCTGCCACCAGCAACATGTACCATGGAAACCTCATCGATGCTCGGCTGATGTTGAAAGCTCAAGCGATACTACATCGACCAACAACAAGAAGCGAAGATACAGATGGTCACAACTACCGTATATGAGCCCAAAAACCGGGTTGCATGACATCGCAACGCCAGGCACTGGCTGTGCTACTCTTACTCGAAGGGACATGGAATCCAAGTACTTACCCACTGAGATGGCTGCCATTCCGAGCTTTCCATTTCAATGAACGTGTCTTCAAGTGGTTGTTGCATTTGGATAGCCGTGGCAAGCACGCAGAGTGTGGAAACAGTGACATGGCTATACGCAAATAATCTTAGCACACATGCATCGGACTTTCCTGGCTGACAGAATGCAGAACCATTGAAGAATAACAGAGAACAAGGGATATTTTTCGTCATTAATTCGTTAGTCGATACGTAGCACGATAATCATCCCTCCTCGGTTCTTCACGATTAACAGATTCTGTGCTCGGGTGGCCTCCACGGTACGCCCAATGCTTCAAAGATTTTTCGCTCATCTTTGCCTTCCACAAGTGTACCCTCACTCAGCTTCTCTCTGCCATAGTCCCTCAGCACATCTTTGTAGAGGCCACGCTGATTCAAACGCATGCCCTTCTTACTAGCTAACAGCCTCATGCTGCGGTTGAAGATGTCGTTACCAGTGAAGTAGAGAAGAGCCGCGCCCAGCTCTTCTTCAGGCACAAGCAGGAGGTCAATGCGGCGCCAGGTGCTGCTATCAGGTAGACAAGAGGCCCCGTGCCATTTAGTACCATCTGCCTGTGATGTTTGAGCAAGCGCTGCAACGAGAAACTTGTGCTTGGTGAGTAGTGGTACAAGGCGGTCCATAACCGTCGTGCGGATCTCATCGATCGAAGCGCCAGGTTTTGTGATGAGCAGATCGATGTCACCAGAGTCTTGGGCACCGCGACGGTAAGAACCCATGGTGTTGACTATGTAATTTTTGTCCAACCCTTTGAGTGCTTTCTTGACGATGCCAGCGTGCTTCTCAACCTCAGCGCGAGGCACGCGACTGTTGAAGTCATCGTAATGGTCAATACCAATACGCTGGTTGTCCGTCAATTCGGCCTTCTGGAGTAAGTCGTCGATGGTCTTGTAGCCTGCACTCGCAAAATTCTCCGCTGCATGAAGGCCTACGCCATATATCTTCATGAACCTGTTGAGAATCTGCTGGCGCTCATCCAGCTTTGCGAAGTCAAGTTTGCGGAGGTGAGTGGTTCTAACAATTTCCTCGATCTTCTCTGCGATCGAGCTGCCGATACCGTAGACCCGCATTGCCGCTTCTTTAGTACTGATCTTGGTCGTTTGTTTCCTCAAGGCAGATATGGCCTGACGGTACGATTTGCACCGCCATTGATCGCGAATTTGGTCATAGTGATCAGCCAGCTCCTGCAAGACCACCAGTGTGTGGGCATTCGGTCCTTGATCGCCGCTCTTGCCGGTGTGTTTGTGCATGCATTGGAACTTATCTTGCCAATTGTTTGTCTTGCGTCTCTTATGACCTTCGACGTCGTCCTCATCGTCAGAAGCAAGGGGGTGTGACTCTTTGGCCTGCCTAATAGCCGTGTCGAGTTCATCCTCGTCCTTGTTGGGAACTTGCTGCGGGTCCAGAACACCAGGCGCAGGAGAGTTCGAGAGTGATACAGCAGAAGAAGATACCAGATTGAGGCTCGCTTCGGACGTCACCTGCGACGAAAGAACCACGGCCTTTCTTTTCACAGGCTTGAGTTGCAGTGACACTTCGGACGCTTGAGAAGGAATTGGTTGAGCGATTGTCGCCGAAGAGGCTGGTGGCTCATAGCCCTTGACTCTGAACTCGATGGTCGACGTGTCCACTAACTTGTAGAAATCCATACATGTTGCTGTGTAGTTCTCGTTGACGACTATGATGCCAGCCTAGCTTTGTCAGTCACTGCCATCGAAGTGAAGGTATCTGTAGAGCCCAGCGTTGAGATTCATCAGACTTACCGGTAGTTCTTTCAGCTTGAGATATTTTAGGAGTTGCTCAAAGTCGTAGTCGCGATCAACAATGATGTGTGTGACAGTGTCGTTGAACTTGTCCTGCCATGATGCGCCGTACTCAATAGCCTTGATGATTCTCTGTCTGCGGCCAGGATGCGTATCGCTGTTCGGGAAGAAATCTGGATGTTCAGTATGAAGTACGAGATAGAGGTCAAGAAGCCACCTACAAAAGTGAAGGCCCTGAAAGATGCGTTGATCCTCGGGTACAAGTTTGATGTCGACGACTTGTTTGCCCTTGCCTTTTTTGTTCTTGATCATAGGTATTGCCGAAGAGGCAGGTAGGGCAGAAGAAGGAGGCATCTTCCCATCATCAGCAGGCTTCTCGAGTGATGGGACTCCGGTGACTGTGTTATGGTGTTGTAGGGTAGGAGTATCTTTGACAATAGAATTAGAAGTGGAAGTAGCAGCAGCAGCAGCACTGAGCTCGTTCAAAAGCTCGAGAGGACTCTTAGTGTTTCTGGGCTTTTGATGTTGCTGAGTCGATAATGAGAGAGCAGGGATGATGTTAGATTTGGAGCGAACAAGGCTGCCTGGAGGCCTGCCTGGCGTACGACGCGAGCGTGAAAGCGAAATGGTCGGGTCACCGAGGGTCTTGCCTTGCACCTTCTGTAACGAGGCCAACAGACCATCGTCTTCGGCTTCGTCACTCTCATTATCCAGCGCATACAAAGCATCAAATCCGATCTTCTTCTTCGCTTCTGCATCTCGAGAAGTCTGAGGCGCAATCATGTTGAGTATTGCGCTGCATGGCGAAGAAGACATCAAGGCGTGTTTCCAGTATAATGTTTGAAACAGGCGCACTCAGGGTATGAATAACGCTATAGACATGCATTCATAATTGTAGACTCGGATTGCTTTTCCAAAATGGCAAGTTGGATGGTTGAACGAGAGCATGAGGGCTCGGAGGTCGTCGACTCCGCAGATCTGCGGCCAAATTTCGAGACTGGGGATCTTCTTGCTGCTCTGACATCCATCTCCGACCATCATCTTCAATACACCAACAACATAGACAATATGGCAATGAAAGCACCATCGCTATCATGCTTGCGAGTGCTTCGTGCACTAGTCACACCGCAAAGCAATTCACTCTGCCTCTCAGCAACACGCAATTATGCTACCGAACCAACACCTCCGCCCACCAAGCCCACCCAACCCACGACATATAAACCGCGCGAGGAAAAGGATCCAGATGAGGATCCCGTACCAAAACCCCTGGGCCGACCAATCGGAGTACCGCGTCCACCTCGAGCTGGCGAAAATACTGGTATCGACGATCGCAGCTGGAAAGAACGCAGAGATGATTTTGTGGACTACGACAAGCATTTGAAGCGCCGCAAGAAGCTGAGCGATACACTGTACCGTCCTTACTTCCGCGACTTCAGTGCTATGCGCCACTTCAAGGGAAAGACATTTATCGCGCCGCAGTCCGTCTTCAAAGCCGACCATGCCCTCTGGTTCCCCAACCTGCGTGGTCGCACCATAGAAAAGGACTCTACCAAGAATGCAGAGAAGAAGGATCTGGTACATGCATTGAGAGGCAAGGTCAGCGTCCTTGGCATCTTCTCGTCTGGATGGGCAGAGAACCAAGTCGCAACTTTCTGCTCAAAAGACAAGAACCCAGAGCTGCATGAGGTACTGGAACAAGAGAAATCTAGAGGCAAAGGAGGACTCGCACAGCTGGTTGAGATCAACCATGAACCCAATGCGCTGAAGTGGTGGATTCTACGGGCATTTGCGAGCAGATTGAGAAGTATGCGCCCCAAGCAGGACTGGAGCAAGTACTTCTTGATCAGACGTGGCATCGACGATGACATGAGAGAAGCCATCGGCCTGTTGAACAGCAAGGTTGGCTACGTCTACCTGATCGACACAGAGTGCAAGATTCGTTGGGCTGGCAGTGCTATTGCCCATGAACTTGAGCAGGAGAGTCTGGTCAGGAACCTGAAGAGAGTTCTCGCTGAGACACGAAAGCCAACGGGATCAGCAAAAGCTGAGAGAGCCGACAGTGTGTTGGAGGCAGACGTTGATTCCGCACCTCATGCAGCTCAATAGTCGATTCTTCATAAGGCAGTCAAAACAATCAGACATGTTCTCCCCTCCCTCCCAATTCCAGCGCTTCCATCTCTCAAACTCCTAGACTCCGCGCCTTGAAATGTGTCTACCAAAAGTACATGAATATTAGGAAGCAGAATGCGATGAAGCTGCCCATGATGATGCCGTCTCGTCGCTTCTTGTTACCTATCCTGCCGATCAGGCTATTGATTCCAGGAACTTGGCTAGCGGCTCCCACAATGCGACGGTTGATACTGGTAAGCGTCTCTCTTTGGATGCCGAATTGCTCGTTGATGGCATATGCCTGTGTGAGGACCGTGTCGGTCATATTGTGACTGTTGTCTATGCGACTGCGCTCGTCCAGCATGTAGTCTGCCTCTGCTTGCTCGGGGTTCTGTGCACGGTAGGCATTGATGTCGTTGCGAACGTTGGAGAGAAGGTTGGCACGGTCTCGTTGATGGCCAATGTTGGACTTGAGCCTGTCGAGCTCTCTGCGGTGTTGTTGTAGAAGTTCTCGGTGACGAGCTAAGTTTGTAGATTTCAGGGCGGAGGCGGTAGGTTCAGAGTCGAGTAGGCGCGAGAGTTGGGAGATGAGGGCTGAGCGCTGTCAGGCATCAGTCTATTTGGGTGATTGATGGAGGAAGCTAGGGATGACTTACCCTCTCGAGTATGTCTTGTAGCTGAGCTTCAGTTCGTTGCTCGTCTTCATCTGGTTTGGCAGGGATGCTGCTCATGGAAGCATACTGAGAGTAGGTGTGGAACAAGGCATCAGTCTACGGGATGTTAGTTGCTGAGTATATTACGGGAAAGACAACATGTACCTGAGTTTCGAGTGACCGAGCCTGTTGTCGCAACTGTGCCCAGCTGCCAGTGCCTGTCGAAGTCATCTTGAAGATTTGGTAATTATTGTACAAGGATGGAAAGGGCCAGGTTCAAGCGACGACCTTCACATGCGACTGACGTTGCGCAAGAGCGTTGTGCACGCTTTGTGCTCGAGTGAAGCCAGGGCTTATGCACTACCCCGGATCAACAAAACCGACAATTAGCCATTGGGTTGTCGCGCGCCAAGGCGTCTAGCGGGAACACACACAGCCAGCAAATTCTGGAAATCAACTTCGCCGAATCTCACACGACTTCTCGCCCACCCGTCGACTCATCCTACTAACTCACAGCGAAAATGGTGCGCGCCCATCACATACGTCCGCTCTGTCACGTCGAAATGCTGACGGAAATTATTGCAGTCGTCCGCTAAGGTCAAGGCCCAAACCCTCTGGAGCAAGAACAAGGATGAGCTCAAGACTCAGCTCGAGGAACTGAAGGCCGAGCTCGTCCAGCTCCGCACCCAGAAGATCTCCGGTGGTGCCCAGAGCAAGCTCACCAGAATGTACGACTGAATTTCCCGCACTCCGAATCCAGAAAGAGAAAGAAGAAGAAAGAGAGAACATCAAAACATACGCACACACGAACCGCGCCTATACGAACACCAATTCTGACATATCCTTCTCTTACAGCCATGATGTCCGCAAGTCCATCGCTCGCGTCTTGACCATCATCAACATCAACCAGCGCTCGCAGCTGCGCATCTTCTACAAGAACAAGAAGTACCTGCCCCTCGACCTCCGCGCAAAGCAGACCCGTGCCATCCGCAGAAGATTGAGCAAGGAGGATGCTTCGCGCGTCACCGAGAAGCAGAAGAAGAAGCAGACCCACTTCCCTCAGAGAAACTACGCCGTCAAGGTGCGATAACAATCCTCGATCTCCCGTCGACAACCTTTCGGGAAAACACAAAGTCAGCGTTACTGACAAAAACTCTACCAGGCCCAATAAATGGTTTCGCCCAACAACTCTTCCGACTTGCTACTTCCTCTCCCACCATAGCGGGGTTCCCTTTTTCTTGGTTCGGCGACGGCTCTAGGACGGGTTTATCGCTCACTTCTTAGCCAGCAATGTAGCCAGCATCAAGACCGCAACCAAAAAAGCAGCGCGCACTTTTTCGGCGTTTAAGAAATGACAAGCTGAGGGTTACCAACCAATGATCCAATGTTTTACGCAAACAAAAGAATTCTCTTTTCACTCTCGACAATTTGTTTTTTACATTGCGAACGTGAAGTTTGGTATCACTAGGACCGGGAAGAAAATAAAAGTCGTTCTGGATTCTGTTTCTATCCTCCATGCTTGGACACTTCGACATTTGCTACCAGTCACTTCGCTCTACTCGTCTCCCCCATTCTGGCAACACATAGTCGTTCTACTCGCTGGAATGAAACACAAGACATCGACATCCACGCTGAATATACCATGCGACAAGTCATCTAATTGATTCATTATTGGTAATTTGCAAGGTTGTATACATGTAGCCTTGACGGAACAACGTCCGTTGGTCGCAAATTGTGAAATGTCTATGGTATCAAAATGCGAAAAAAAAAAGATAGGTACTTTTTCACCCTCTACATGCCAGCCATTTCCTCATCAGCATCGCCTACTTCGTCATCTTCGTCAATGCCTTCCCATTCATCATCTTCCTCGTCCTCCTTGCCTTCCTCTGGCGGAGGACCCAGAACTTGACATTGTGCCTCGACCAATTCCTCAGTGTGCTGCTTGAGTCTCTCGTCTTCGTACTCCAAGACTCTGTATAGTCTGAGAGTGTTGAGCAACCAACTTCTGCTGGCTCTCAATGTAGCCAGTAATTCCTTGGCTTGCTCGGTCTCGGGGTTGTTGATGGCGTCGCCGAATTGTGTCTTCTTCTTGTCTGCCATGAGTTGTAAACACCAGCCACCAAGGTAGCAGGCCTCGACACTCTGATCGTCTTCCAGAGCCAAACGCTCCAATACATCCATGGCTTCCTCTTCCATCTCGGCCTCCATCAGTAGACGGGCAAGACTAACGCGGGTGGGGAAGTCGGGAATCAGAGGATCTTCGGGTTCGAGGTCCTTCCATATGCTGATGCTGCGAGTGAGGGCAGCACGAGCGTCTTCGGGCTTAAGCTGTGAGAGACGGACAGAGGCTAGTGTCTGCAGCACCTCTGGGCTGTCAGGATCGACCATCATGGCTTCTGTGATCAAAGCTTCGCATCGTTGTTCAGCGTCTGTCTCCCATCTATACCATGTTATTAGCAAATTGCACTTCTTCTTCTCGGGGTTTTCTCAGGAGCAACTCACGAGAGGTCGGTCATGTAAACCTCGACAACACCACAGAGTGCATTCGCAAGCTTTCCTCTCTTCTCCTCCAGAAGCACCTCGGCAGTCTCGTCTCTTTCTTGCATGGCCTCGAGCTCAGAAATCTCCCTCTTCAAGACAGCAGCACCTTTTTCGAACCAGCCAACACTGGCCGCACCACCCTCTTCACACAACTGTGCCAACCATAAGAATTTCTCTGCACCTCCGCCCACAGACTCGGGAATTGTGCCCTCGGGGTCGGCCTCTACGGCTTGGGTAAAGTAGTCGCGGGCCGAATCTGCATCGCCGAGTTCGATGCTGATTTCACCGAGGAGGTTCAAAGCGGGAAGGACGGCATTGGGAGTTTGGAGACGGCGGACGAGGACGAGCAGGTTTTGAGCGTGTTCGAGGGCTTGTTCGGGTTCGCTAGTCTCGACGCATTGGATGGCGAGGTCGTAGAGTTGTTCGGGAGACTCTTTGGGTTGCGACGAGCTCTTTGGGCTCTTCTTTGATTTGGTTTTGGCCATTGTTCTTTTTTCTTGTCGGTAGATTTGGTGGTGGATGTAGGTGAGGGATTTGTTGGAGTTGCTCGGTCGCGTAGTGGTTTATGAGCTTGGTGTTGAATATGCAGACCAGCTGACCAAGTTTCACGTAAGACTGAGGGAAAGAGTGTAGAGTTAAGAAACAGAAATGCTTCTCCGCTACGCGCTCCGTCTTCGAGAAAAATTGGAGCACAGACCTCAATCCCGACATCATTTGTTGGAGACGGCCACAGCGAACTGCTGCTGCCCGCATGAGAAGCTTCTAACTGCCATTTTCCAGTCAAATCCAGAACATCCCCAAAATTATATTACGTGAATCATGGGTAGAGAAGAACAAACAGAGGAGCGTGAAGTCCTCGACTCCATCTTCCCCGAAGAAATTACCGGTCCGCTATCTTGAATATCCGACGACGAGGAAGAACACAATGCGCTGACAGGAAACCAGACATCTCCGAGACCGAATACCGTGTGTCGATACAACTCGAAGTGACTGAAGATGACGACTCTACCGAATCCCCTCGTACGCATCAGAAACAGTAACCATCGGCGAAAGACGACTGACATTCTCAAAAGCCACTCTCATCCTCTCCGTCTCATACCCAGAAGACTACCCAGATGTAGCTCCCCGACTAGATCTCTCAGCACCTCCGAACGCCCCTAAACATAAACATCTGGACATTCAAGAGGACAAGACACGCCTTCTAGATGGCCTGACCGCAACAATCGAAGAGAACCTGGGCATGGCCATGGTCTTCACCCTTGTCACCACCATAAAGGACGAAGCCGAACTTTTGATCGCCGAACGACAACAAGCAGTTCAAGCAGCAAAGGACATGGAAGCCGCAGAAGCCGAAGCAGAGGAAAACAGAAAGTTCGAAGGTACAAAGGTCACGAGAGAAACATATCTGGACTGGAGTCGCAGGTTCAAGGAGGAAATGGCAGACATCAAAAAGAAGGCCGAAGAGCAAAGGGAGGCCGAGGAAAAGAAGAAGAGAGGTGGAAAGGAAGAGAAGAAGATGTCGGGCAGAGAGCTTTGGGAGAGTGGTATTGCGACCAGAGCCTTTGTCGACGAGGACGACGATGGTGCAGATATCCTGGAGGCGATGAAGAAGCTCAAGGTCGAGGCATGAGATGCCTGTTGATCAATCAGTTGAAAAACAAGGAGCTACGCTTCGTTCGACTGACTTCCCGACAAGAAACAGCAACACGGCCAAGGGGTACTCTTCCCACGCTTGACGCCCAAAGGACCGCTGTGGTAAGGGTATCGCACGACGCCTGCATCTTGAAGCCCAAGTTCTGTGCGTCGACAGGATCATCTAACCAAACGGTCTATCTGTCACTGTACATAGAAGGATTGGACAGAATAGGACGGCAGACAACCAA
>ERZ794946.147-NODE-147-length-36179-cov-4.766250_pt1 | contig 36179 bp, 21 predicted proteins | sample MGYA00433072_ERZ794946 | MGnify/ENA primary metagenome ERZ794946 (study PRJEB30137, sample SAMN04331413) | food metagenome | isolation source: Y3 must sample point D1 replicate A | place: Australia: South Australia | collected 2014 ...
TTATCTCCACCAAGACGGCCGATCTTTCCGGATATCAGAGTATCCCCATCGCAATTGCCCTATCACTCCTTTCTTCCAGAATCCTTCCACCCTACCGTCGTCATGCAAGCGAGTTTGAAACGCTCGCATATGCCCTTAGTTCCGAGCATTTTAGTTGATAAGTTCAATACTTCCCCACTGCGTCTCTTTGTGCCGCCAGCCCTTCTGTCATTCTCTACTGGGGACCACATTCGATAAAGGAGAACCGTACTTCCTGAAAGTATTACAAGATCATCATCAGAATGCAGCCACTGCGCTCTGCTCGAATGCGCTGGTCTTCTACATTTCGGATGACAAATCGACTTGGATATTCCACAGCAAATTCACAATCAAAGCACACTGCCATCAAGACTGCGACATACATTGCCTCTGCTACTTTGGTTACTGGAACTGGTTTTTGGTGGTCTACCACTGTCCGCGATAATGTGCCACTCCTGGACAATCGGCCAGCTGAGCATATGATCCCCAAGTCTGGTTTTTCGAAAGACGAAGTCACCGAGATGCTTCTGCAAGGAGCATACTCATTTCTAGTCAAGAAAATTCCTGGTGTGAACAGATACGATGGTGTCCAACTGGCCTCGAACAGCCCGTGCGAGGACCGATTTATTCATGGTCAAGTTCCCTCACCCTGGAACGATGGCAAATCGTGGATGGTTTGGGCTATCTTTGATGGGCATGCCGGCTGGCAGACAGCAGACTTGCTGGAGAAGCAACTTCTATCTCACGTGCAACAGTCTATGAGTCAAGTCAAGCCTGTTACAGAACGAGAAGTCATGTCTGAACATATGATTCAGCGCGCCATTACAAAGGCCTTTGTGGATCTTGACAGTTCCATCATGGATAGCGCTCAGCAAATCATCCAAACCGACCTGCCGTTGACAGAAAAGATCCCAAAGTTGGTTCCCGCTTATGCTGGCTCATGTGCTTTACTGTCCTTGTATGATCCTGTTGCAGGTAAGCTACATGTGGCATGTACAGGAGACTCAAGGGCAGTCCTCGGACAAAAGAACGCAAATGGTACATGGGAAGCAGTACCTTTGTCTGTTGACCAGACCGGTAGCAATGAAGATGAGATCGCAAGAATCAACCAAGAGCATCCTGGTGAAGAAGGAATTGCTAAGGATGGGCGGATACTGGGAATTATGGTTTCTCGAGCATTTGGTGATGGTCGCTGGAAATGGCCTCTGGAGCTACAGAAGGAGTGCGAGCAAAAGTATTGTGGTCCAGCACTAAGACCTGGTGCTAAAACACCACCGTATTTGACAGCCGAGCCAGTTGTCACAACGACCACTGTGTCCTCGGACAGATCATCTTTTCTCATTCTAGCGTCAGATGGCTTATGGGACAATCTCACCAACCAGCAGGCGGTCGACCTAGTTGGAAAGTGGCTGGACTTCAAATCTTGTGGAACAGTTGATGAAAAACCATCGCCGACTTACGCACCGTTTGACTTCAGTCAGTTCAAGATGGATGACAAGTTCGAAGAGAAGAGAACAACCGTTCAGGACGACAATGCTGCAGTGCATCTGATGCGTAACTCTCTCGGCGGTAACCATCACGAGATGATAGCCGGCCGGCTTGCAGTACCTGCCCCTCGCTCTCGCGACGTGAGAGATGACATTACTGTGCAGGTGGCCTTCTTCGATTGCCCAGAGGCAGTATAGATGAGCAGATCGATTTCTCTTTCGCCGCATTACTTTTGCCTATTGTTCGCGATTCAGTCGTTGTGTTTTTCGCCGTTGACCGCTTCATATCTCTACTGAGGAGCGTTTTTCACTTCATGAGTTCCAATCTTCAGTATAGACAGTCGTTCTCTTTGTCAAGGCATTCCATCCTCCCCGTATGATCTTAGAAATGCACAATTTCAGCATTGTTAGAGGTAGCCTCTACTCAGAGCATAGTAATTAGCGCCTCTCTATAAACGATTATACCGACCTAAAAAACATTGTGCATTTCTACAGGCTAGATGACTCCAGGGGTGGCCGTAGGAGATGGCTGGAAGAGCCAGATTCTGGCACATAGGGAGGATGTTTAGCCCTATAACAACACAGTGGTCTTTGTCTCTAATCTTGTGTCTCTAATCTTGGATTTCATAACAATATGAAAGAAACCTATGATTTACTTTACGCAAGTGAGTTATCTCGATCAACCTGTGTTCAGAAGCCCCTGTCCAGACTCGATTTTCTCACAAGACACTGAAAGCAACACAAAATCCCAAAACCAATAGACCAGTTGAAATCGTGATCATCGTGCCTGCTCCTCCCTCTTTACCTTCATAGGCAAACTCACAGTTTTGCTTCTTCGATTGATGCTATAATTGTCATAGACTGAGCCACTGCTTTGCTTCTGGAAATCAGGCATCCTGGAGTTTAACTGTTCAAGTCGATGATGTTCAATTGTTTTTTCATTAATTTAAAGGTGTATAACAAATGGTGTGTACCATATCCAACAAGCAAGAGGCTCCAATAGAGTGCCGGATATCTAAAACGAGAATTTCGTAAAACAACAAGAAAGCCAAAGCCGAACAGCAGCGATAAAAGAGGAGAAACGCGCTTCGAAAAACGAGAAAGAAAAGAAGGGTATGAATGGAGGTGACATTGTAGAAAGACAAGAGTGCGAGAGAAGAGGAAAGAAGAGAGAAGAGAAAAGGGGGAAAGGGAGAGCCAAAATGCCAAACGCTACCATCCCTTCTCCATTTTGTTGCTTAAAAAGAGCATATCCAACATGAAGGAATTGTAGGACAGTGATGATTGTCCGAGCCGAACAACAGCGCTCGGTCTCGGTATACGCGTGTTTGCTGTCAAAGTACGAGTCTTCGAAAAAGCCGTCCCAATCAACCAAAATCGGTTTCCTCGACGTCGACGGGCTGACCCCAAATTCCACTTGACTAAGTGGCCAGCCACGAGGCAAGAGTCATTCTGCTTCAGGTTGGCAGCATGGCATACGGTGAGCTTGGCACTGTTATAAGTCGGCGACGAAGACAGACTTGACCTTGCACTTGTGGTCGGTGTAGGCAACGAGCGCGCAGCGATGAGGATGCTTCTGCTTGCGGAAGTCGACCTCAGCACGGATGGATCTGAAGCCGTCATTGAGGTGCTGATAGTCGTCATGGTTGAAGCTCTCGGCCTTGCGCTTGTTGGTTGGGAGGGTCGCAGTTCTCGTTGTTGGCAGGCCAGACCAGCCAAGCCTCTTGACCGAAGAAATACACCCTCTCTTGCATCCGCTGTAGCAAGAGTCGAAAGGTTCTTACGGCGTGGCGCTGACGCCTTCCATCTTCTCAGGCTCAGCGCTGTTCTCGTCACCACTGCTCGCGACGGTCGAGTCATTGGCCGAGTCAGTGGCTGTGGTGTTGATGTCAGCAGCCTGCAATTGCTTTCGCAACGCCGCCATCTCTTCGTCTTTCTTCTTGAGCATCTCAAAAGCGAGGTTCTTCTCCTGCTGCAGCATTTTGATGTAATCAATGGCGCTTTCGACGGTGGCAGCCTTTGAGTTGGCACTTCTGCCCTCTGCTGTGTTGTTGCCTTTGCCATCTTTGGCATTGGCCTCCTCCTCTTCCTCTGCAAGCTCTTCCGCTCTGGCCTTGCCCTTGAGTTTGGGGAGAAGGGTTTGCATCTCTTTGATGGCCTCGTTGATTCGGTTGCGACGACCTTGCTCGGCGATCTTGTGCGAGGTACGTTTCGATGTCAGACCCATAGACAACGACTCTGGATATGAGACACCAGGTAGACGAGTGCCTTCCAGAAGATGAGTATAGTTTGACTTTGAAGCGAGAAGAAGCGCTTGCTGGGACTCGCTGAGGCCTAGTTCATAACGGTTAGCAAAAGAAGACATTTGAAGGTGGAGCGTGTGGTAGTGGCAGTACATACCTCCTTCAGGTAGCAAAGGCTTGATGCTGGGACTGATCTTTGGACGGATAGCTGGGCTGACAAGAGCAGACGAGGTACTAACGCTGCCACGCTTCTTAGCAGGCTGGGCTCGTTTCGGGTCTGGCTTCTTGCCCGAGAACGATGGCGTAGGCGCAATGGCAGGTGAGTAATTGGCTGTCAACGAAGGGCTCGATGCATGAGATTGTGATGGTGCCAATCGGGGGGTACCCTTGGGAGCCAACCGTGGAGTGGTCTCGCTTGGAACGGTGGTGACTATCCTGTTCAAAGCCGGACGAGTAGGACCGGCTGCAGCAGGAGGCAGAGCAAGGTCTTCAAGCATACCGGTCGAATCCTGAGATTGGATCTGGAACTGGCCTGAGCCGGGGTGTGGACCAGCAGTATGATTGGTCCCGTTCTGCTGCTGGCTCTTCCTGATAGACATTAATGACGCAGGTGTAGCAGGACATGGGTCGCAAGGCGGTTGGTGCGAGTGGATAGCGGTTGAAGCAGGGGCAGACTGTGTCTGTGGATGGAGGGCCGGTGAGTGGTATGCAGAGGCTGGGAGAGGTGGCGGACCCATGAGCAAATCGGGTAATGCTTCAGGGGAAATTGACTCTGCGCCTGAGCTCTCGAACGGCATGTACTCAGCCGACGGAGTGCGAGCACCTTGGGCCTGGCTCTGGGCTTCGAGCAGAATGTTGCTGACTTCACGTGGGGGGATGACGGTTGAGAGGTGAGCCGACCTGCGTCTCTGGCCCTTGACGATTGGCGACTGTCGCACGCGCGCAGCTGGCCCAGCCGAGTGGGGTGGTTGCGCTTTCCTTCTACTTCTGCGGGGAGCAGCTTCGGTCATGTCCTTTGCCGTGTCCAGGTCCATGTTGAGGTCAAGCGGCGAAGCGGCAGCCGAGCTGTCGGCCGTCGTTGGATTCGTGTACTGATTGTGGGCGTAGCTGCGGGTTTGCTGTTGCTGTTGCTGCTGCTGCGCGTGCAAGGCTGGCGACGTGAGTGGACTGAAGTAGGCGCCCGGAATCGTGTACTCGGGTATGGGATGGAAAGTCGAGTCCCGCGGTGTGACTGCTGGCGATACAAGAGGAGTGAAAGCCATGTTGTCGTCCTTGTTCAAGCGACGATGTTGGTCAAAGAAGGGGCCCGCGCCCGACTCCATGTGCTGGGACATGTAATGACGCGCATTGCCCTGCAATTCGAAGCTGTTCGGTGTGGGCGGGACAATGTTTGGAGGACGATACATGTTCTGCGGCACTTGCTGGTGGCCCCATTGCTGAACCTGGCCGAAGTTTTGCACGTCCAATGTGGTCGGCATCTCGAAGGCTTCTGCGCCAAAGTCATGCAGCGAGCCAGTCGAAGCCATGACTTGGCTGTCGGGCCCGTCGAGGGAAGGGAAGTCGCTCACATCGAGGTTGCCGATGTCGCCTATATCGCCAATGTCGAGGAAGTTTGAGAAGTCAATGTCTTGCATGTCCATGTGGTGGTCCGGCTGCGGCCATGGCTGCGCCTGTTCGGTGTGGTTCATGCCAGAGGTTGCCTTGTCGTGCGAGGAGAAAAGAACGAATGTCGTCGCTGTTGCCGCAGGTGGCTCGAGTAGACCCCTACGATTTTCGCAAGGCGCGGATTGATATTATAATACGAGTGCTTCTCGCTTGCTGAAATGCGGATCTGAGTCGGCGACAGTAATGGTGCCGAGTGCAAAAATATGGCTCGAATTTCGATTGAGATGGGTGACGAGCAACCGGCTGACTGGTTCCCTGACCCAACGGGTTGAAATGGAGAGATGGAAGTGGGCCGTGCTGGTAGCCAAAGTGGGGGGTGGTGGTTGCGGGCGGCTGCGGGCTAGGAACTGAACGAAAGTGCGCTCGCTCCAGTACGAGTAGGGCGTGTTGTCAAATAACCACCTACTCAGACCTGGCAATAGAGGTTGCAGACAGTCACAGATACCTCAGTCTGAGTTCTTCCCAAGCTGTCACTTCGATATGTAGGATGGTACCAGGCACCTGGATCACCTCAAGGCATGTTGAGATAACGGAAAAAGTATGCTTCTCCACCAAAAGACCATCTCCGAAGACCCTGTTTTGGCCTTTGGAGAGAAGCGGCCAGTGCACGAGCTAAAACATCTCAGAGTTGCATTTAGCCCGACTTTCCTAGATCGACCTTCAGAGCAACTTCGAACCGAGTGACCTATGAGTCCCACTTGAGTGCATAGAAGGCCTTGACGTGCACTATACGACGCTTCCGTTGATGCATCGAATGTGATTATGATCGAGTCTTCATACTGTGTGGCGCATCGTGGTCCTGATGACCTGCTGCAGCCATCGTAGATCTTCCAGAGTGCTCGCCTCTGACCTCGGTATCGTACTTTGGTACCTTGCCTGCCTCTCCACCATACCGATTTGCCAGACAACAGCTATTTGGGTATGTATTGTAGACATACGTTCCGATTCGCGGCCAAATTTTGTTGTCGGCTCTATGTGCCGAAGGCCGGGGCGCGAATGTCACTGGATGTCACTCAGTAGTCCTAACATCTGGTTCACTGGCGACTGGAGTAGGCACGGGCGTGGAGCCGGTTTCTGCCTAATCTTTAAGGGCGGCCCTCACGGGATTCCATACCGAACAGAGAGGACTCTTCCGGAGAACGTACACATCCGCATGTATTCCCTTATGTCGATGCCATACGAATAGGTACACGAACTCAACCTATAGATTAGATCGTAAAGGTAGGCATGACCAGATAGACTGCGACCAACCGGAACCCAGTCCAACTTTTAGCGAACGGTCAGACAGTCTGCAAAGACTGCACATAAGTATGTTAATGGGCAATGTAATCACCTTTGCTTGACATCTATCTGGGATGCCTTTTCACGGATTTGAAAACCTCCAGGCGTTCGATGTCAGTTTCCTCTCGGGGCCCCGTCTCGAGATGTTGTTCTGGCCGGCCCACTTGGATCTCTGGTCGTGCTTACAATCATCGGTGAATCCTTTGAACGGGTGCAATGACTGTAAAGGAATCCGGGCTCGCACGATTTTTTCCTTTTAGCGGAGACATGGCAATTTAGATTGCTTTGTTGTTTGAGAAAAGAAAATGTAGACCGAAATTGATCAATCCGTAAGAACATTATGCTACAAGTACCTCCCGGGAGCGCACAGCCAGTCTACCGTGCTGCCGTCTCTTGCTCAGGATGAAAGAAAGGAAAAAAGATGATTAAGTTGAAACACGAACCGCCACTCTCCACCGAAAACGCCAGTGCTGGTAACCCGGTATGATGTCTCTTGTAAAAGGAAAAGGAGAACTGCTTTACATAATGATGCAGCATCCGCCAGACTGTTGGGGGGCGTAGGGGTCGTCGCGCTTGTCGATCTAGAAATGGGTCAGGAATAGCAAGACATTGACATTGATCTGGGTATACTCACGGTGCCCCAGCGGCTGGGAACCATGAAGTCCTTGGGCTCCTTGTCGGTGAAAGCAATTAGGCTGAGATTTGATGTCAGTACTTGAGTATACGCGATGCGACAGCCGTGCAGACTCACTCCATGGATGCCTCGGAAACAGGAATTCTTCTACGGTTCAGGTCCTCTTGCAGTCTCTGGTTGAGCTCATTGAGACGGCGCAGCTTCAGCTCGGCCATGCTCTGCTTCTTGCTTCTACCGGTATCGTTGTTACGGATCTCGTACGGCGCAGACATTGTGGATGAGGTGTGTGAGGACTGGAGCGACTACAGTGGAGGACGGGCGCGGGGGTATAAAGGCAAGCGGAGCGGGAGGGATCAGAGGCGAGTGTCTGGCGACAATTGCTGGCGACTGTCATAAGCGGTCAGCTTGACGAAAAGTAAACTGTGCACGAAGAGGTCGTACGGTAGATGGGCGAGGCGTGGGAGCCAATGGACCGGGATTGCAGGGAGAAGAAGAGTATGTCGCGCGCGTGTTGTTCTCGTGGCCGGGAGACGAATGGGGTAATGAGCGACGCAGTGAAGAGGAAGACCACTGAAAACTGACGTTACACGGCGGCGAGGATGCAGGAATCGTCGTGTCTTGAGGATGGGAAGCGGTTGTGGTCGAGAGGGCTTCCTCCTCAAATTGCGTCCAATTTAGGGATAGCCGTGGACAGCGTTTTGCTTGGCAACCGGTGGTCTATCTAGAATAACTGCCTTTACTGACCGCCTGGCCGATCGCCTTTTGTGTAACGCAAAGAGATACTTTTAGAAATGTCAAGTCCAGCTCTGGGACGGACTGCGACTGGAACTATTTACAACTTGTCGCTGCTGAGGCAGATCATCCCTTTGCAGAAACATAAAACCTGACCGACCCCGGAGAGTCAGTCAGGGGATGTTGAGCCGCTTGACCTGAGCCTGATGGCCGCTTGGCCGCCAATATTACCGACCACTTTTGCATAACTCCAATGGAATATTACCTCAGGACTGATCTGTCCATAGCGTTCGATGTGTGTACTCACAAATTCTTCATGTTTTAGTATGAACCATGCGCCAGACACGTGAGTGAAAGGGTTGAAGGACCGATGGAAGGAACACCTTCACAGACATCTTGTGCCATGCTGCAATGTTTCACCTTTTACATGACAGCCTATCATCTTGCGCATTCGTGAATTGATGTATGAAGGCAGAGGACCAATGCTCAATATCCTGAGATTGACAAGCAAGAACATTTCCAAAGCAAAAGTCCGAAAAGTAGAAGTTCGCGAAGTCTTGGCGCGAACAAGTCGTGTAGCCAATCACAAGCGAGCCGCACGTCGCAGCGACGCTGGGAAAAATCGAACATCTTGACGGCGTGCTCTTGTTCAACGACAGGAAGGTCGCTATTGTTCAAAATGCCTCCTCCACCGCATACCAAGCCCGAGAACGTGCTCAAGGCAAGTCATTCTGGCAGTCTGGTCGCGCGAGCATAGCAGAAACTAACGGTATTGCGACAACAGAGAGCGCAGGAGCTCATCGCAGTCAACCAGAAGCAGTCGGCTCTGACTATCCTCCACGAGCATGTCACCTCCAAGCGCACCCGCAACAGCACCATCGCCTCTCTGGAACCCGTTGTGCTCCTGTTTGTCGAACTTTGTGTTGAGTTGAGAAAGGGCAAGGCTGCCAAGGATGGTCTTTACAACTACAAGAACACCTCGCAAAACACCAATGTCGCCACTATTGAGGTACACTCCGACACGGCCACTGCTCTGTCTATCGACCCGCTGACACACGTATAGCTCGTCTTCAAGCGCTTCATCGAACTCGCCGAGTCGAAGGTCTCCGAGGCCCAGGCAAAGGCTGATGAGGTCTCTTCCGCAGCAGAGACATCCGCCGACCTGGCCAATGTTGGTGATCTCGAGGCCAGCGAGACACCTGAGTCCATCCTCCTGTCGACCGTTTCTGGAGAGCAAGCCCGCGACAGAACCGACCGCGCTATCGTTACTCCCTGGCTCAAGTTCTTGTGGGAGACCTACCGCACCGTTTTGGACATCTTCAAGAACAACGCCAGACTCGAGGTTATGTACCAGACTGTCACCCTCCAGGCCTTCCAGTTCTGTCTCCGCTACGCCCGCAAGACCGAGTTCCGCAGACTGTGTGAGCTGCTACGCAACCATCTCCAGAATGCCGCCAAGTACTCGTCCCAGATGCACGCCATCAACCTCAGTGACCCCGACACTCTCCAGCGCCATCTCGACACTCGCTTCCAGCAGCTGAACGTTGCCGTCGAGCTCGAACTCTGGCAGGAGGCCTTCAAGTCCGTCGAGGACACCCACACTCTTCTCTCCTTGAGCAAGCGTCCCGCCAAGAACGTCATGATGGCCAACTACTTCGAGAAGCTCGCCCGTATTTTCCTCGTCAGCGAGAACTACTTGTTCCACGCCGCTGCCTGGAGTCGTTACTGCAACCTTCTACGCCAGTCGGCTGCTATCATGAACGCTGGCCAGGGCCAGAAGAAGGACAACCCCTCCAACATCGGTGATGCCGACCTTACCAAGGCCGCCTCCTTTGTCGTTCTGTCCGCTCTCGCTATCCCTGTCATTAGCACTTCCCGCTCGCGTGGCGCTCTCGTCGATGTCGACGAGGCCAAGAAGAACAAGAACACCCGTCTTACTAACCTTCTCGGCATGTCCGCACCCCCTACTCGTGACATTTTGTTCAAGGACGCCATCAACAAGGGTCTCCTCAAGCGTGCCAGACCCGAGATTCGTGAGCTCTACAACATCCTCGAGGTTGACTTCCACCCTCTTTCCATCTGCAAGAGAATCTCCCCCATTCTCACCCAGATTGCTGCCGACCCTGAGATGAAGAAGTACGTCCTGCCTCTCCAGCAGGTTATCCTTACTCGCCTCTTCCAGCAGTTGTCTCAAGTTTACGAGACTGTCGAGCTCAAGTTCGTCCTTAACCTTGCCCAGTTCCCCGAGGAATTCCAAATGACCCCTGCCGCCATTGAGAAGTTCATTATGAACGGTTGCAAGAAGGGTGACCTCGCCATCCGTATCGATCACGCCACTGGTGTCTTGACTTTCGATTCGGACGTCTTCTCGTCAGCTCGTGCTCTTCACCCTGGCAGCGGCTCTGGTGCCGCTGGCTCAGAGGTCGTCCAGCGCTTGCAGAGCACTCCCGCTGAGATCGTTCGTTCTCAGCTCACCCGTCTGTCCAAGGCTCTCTACATCACCTGCCAATATGTCGACCCTACCTTCAACGAGGATCGCCAGAAGGCTAAGCAGGCTGCCCTCAAGCGTGCTGAGGCTGGCGCTGAGAAGGAGCACCTCGACACTATTGCCCGCTCGGAGGTCATCCAGAAGATGAAGGAGTCCGCCGCCAACGCTTTGGCTGCCAAGGAGCGTGAGGAAGCACAGAAGAAGAGACTCCGTCAACAACAACTTCAGGAGGCTGAAGTCCAGCGTCTGGCTGACGAGCAACGCGAACGTGAGGCTCGTCGCATCAGACAGGAACAGGAGAAGGTTCAGAGAGAGGAGATGGAGCGTCAGCTTAAGGAGCTCAAGCAGGGTGTCAAGGGTGTTGATATCGATAGCTTCGATATCAACGAGCTCGACACTGGCCGTATCCGCCAGATCAAGCTCCAGGCTCTCGAGAAGGAGAAGAACGAGATGAGCGAGAAGCTCAGATTCACCGCCAAGAGAATCGACCATCTTGAGCGTGCCTACAGAAAGGAGGAGCTCAAGCACCTGAGCGCTGACTACGACACCCAGCGTGAGCGCGACTTGGCCGCCTATGAGAAGACCAAGTCCGAGACTCTCAAGGATGCCGAGGAGAAGCACAAGGAGGCCGTTGCCCTCAAGCACCGTCTCAGCCGTCTGGTGCCTGCCTATGAGAAGTTCAAGCGCAATGTCACCGAGCAGCGTCACGCCGAGTTTGAGAAGCGTCGCAAGGTCGCAGAGAAGGAGCTCAACCAGAAGATGGAGCAACGCCGTCGCGAAGTCAAGGAGCGCATGGCTCGTGAGAAGCAAGAGGCTGAGGAGGCTGAGGCCAGAGCCCGTGAGCAAGAGGAGAGAGAGGCAAGAGAGGCCGAAGAGAAGGAGCGTGCCGATGCCGAGAAGAGAGAGAGAATGGAGAAGGAGAAGGCAGAGAGAGTCAAGTCGAGAGAGTACGTTGCCACCATACTCACCCCATCAGTTGTAACAGAAAAACTAACACACCATCACAGGGAAGCCGCTGCCGCTGCCGAAAAGCAACGCCAACGCGAAGAGGAAGCAGAGGCTCGTCGTGCCGAGCGCAAGCAAGCACCTGCCGCCGCCGCAGCACCTTCCCGCTGGGAGAGATCCGGCGCACCTACACCCGCCGAGCCTGCCGCTTCTTCAGGCGAGAGACCTCGTCTCAACCTCGCCGGCTCCAAGCCCACATGGCGCGAGCGCGAGGCCGCAAAGGCCGCTCAAGGCGGTGTATCACCCGCTCCTGCCTCGCCCGCACCTCAAGCCGAATCGGCCGCTGCACCTCCCGCCGCACCCCCAGCCGACGAGCGTGTCGCCACCGCAGAGGCAGCCCTTCCTAAGCGTTCGGGCTACGTTCCTCCTCACATGCGTGGTGCCAGCGGTGCCGCTCCCTCCTCCGACTCTGCACCTCCCGCCGCCGCACCTCGCGAGCGCTGGGCCCCCAGAACCCCCCGCGGTGATGGCGAGACTCCTCCTCCCGCTGCTGGCGGCAGATACGAGCCTCCCTCTTCCCGCGGCGGTTCTTCCACCGGCGGTGCCTACAGACGCGGTGGCTTCGGCAGCAGAAACTAGACGGTGGAGAATGTCCGGAACGAGGATGAAATATGGTGATGTGTTGTTAGTCAAGTAGTCACAAGTGGGGAGTTGATGTCCTTTTTTTTTGCAATGATCTTTTCTTTTTGGAGCACACAAAAAGGGAAGAATGGGTTTCCGTTTCCTACACATAGCCGAAGAAAAAGCATGCATTCTTTTTACGACCCCTTCCCTCTTCTTCCTGGCCCATGTTTTACTGTTCTCGTTTATTGCTTAGTAGTGTACAGTACTGTACTTATGTAGAGTATATTCAAATTTGCGCAGTTCGTTTGCTTACACCCTTCTTGCTGGTCTTGGATTCACATGTTCTTGTTGATTGGTATCGAGCAATAGCTAATAATAACAGTCGCAACTTCTCTCCCTTGCGTAACTTCCTCCTGTGCGTGCTTTGTAGAAAAACAACAATGATATAATGCGCGGCTAGATTGAGACACACCGCTTCGTTCCTTCCTTCCATGCATCTTGCCTGCATCAGCTGTTCTATGCAGCTTGGTACTTGCGGAGCTGTTGGCATCATGTCAGTAAACAGTTATTTGATCGAAGCGATTTTTCGAAACTTACATCCATGGTGAGCGTTCTGCTGCTGTTCACAGTTTGATCTCTCATGACACCGACAAGGGTTTCGCTATTCTGGAAAAGTCCAGTCTGTGATTCATGTCAGCGGATTGTTTAGATCGTGTAGACTCCATGGGTCTTACCTTGAGAGAAATGACAACGAACTGCATGCCGGGGCCTGCGTGCTCCTTGACATAATTGGCCAGGCGGGCAGTATTGGCGTTATCGAGAGCAGCATCAACTTCATCGAGCACAAAGAAGGGCGATGGTGCATATGTGTGGATCGCAAATAGAAGCGCCAGCGCAGCCATAGTCTTCTCACCACCCGACAAATGCTCCATGTCACGGAAACGCTTGAGCGGAGGCATAGCGTGGTACTTGATACCACTGAGGTATGGCTCATCAGTGTCCTCAAGATCAAGGTAAGCTTGACCTCCAAGAGGGAAACTCGCTGTGCGAGTGAGTTCCTTGTACACCTGATCGATCTGGCCAGAGATGTGATCGTACGCCTTGGTGAAGAGTTCTGATCTCGTTTCTCTAACTTCGTCGAATTGATCCTTGGCCTCTTTGGCGGCCTTGCGACTGGCTTCGAACTCATCATCGGTGGATTTGAGACGTGCTTCGACGCCCTCAAGACGCTCGATGGCTCTCATGTTTGGTGCCATCTTGTCAAGGTCGGCTTGTATCGTCGAGATCGTTTCCTGCAAGTTCGTTTCACATTGCTCGGAATTGTCCTCTTTCAAGTCGTCGTCCAGCTCTGAGAAGTCAAGATCAATACCATAGTCGTTGACTTCAGGTACGCGTTGAGATCCTTCCTCCTCATCCACATCCATCGCATCTTCGTCTGCAGCCATGCCGCCGTCGAGAGGAAGAGACTCGAGCTTTCTGCTCTGCGGGGTGAGCGGTACATTGATCTCTTCGATTCTGCACTTGCGAAGCAAAGAGTAGCGATCCGAGTTAGACCGTTGAACTTCTTCCTGTAGAGCAGTGATGTCTTTGTTCGTATTTTCAATGTTTTTCGAGCGCTTGGCAACTTCACGCCGATGTTCTGCGACTTTGTCTGATTTCTCGTCATACTTGGTCCTGCGTGTGATCAACTGCTCGTTCATCTGCTCGACCTCAGCATTGAGTTCGTCGAGCTCGTTGTTGAGACTGTCTCTTTCCGACTCGAGGTTTGCGATGTTGGCTTGAGCTTCCTTGACGTCGGCCTGTAACTTAGCGATGCGGTCCTTCGTTGTCTGGAGGCGTTGTGTTTCGAAAGCAAGCTGATTCTCCAGTCTGCTGCGCTGCGTTGTAAACTCGAGCTTCTTTTGTGCAGCCTCTTGCTGGGCACTACCTTGCTGGGCTTCGTATGCTCGAATATCGCTGTAGCCTAAGCGCTGACAGAATGCAGCAAAGACCTCATCCTCGACAGTTGCCACCGAAGATGAGTATGACTCGAGCTGGCTGCGCAGGGTGGTGACGCCATGAGCCTGCTCCTCGTACTTGGGTCTGGTCTCCTCTAGCTGATGTCTTGCATGCTTCAGCTCACGACGCTTGCTCTCGATATTGGACTCAAGCGCTTTGAGTTCTTCATCAGCAAATGCGCGGCGCGACTCAAGGCCTGCAAGTTCACCCTGGAGAGTCTCTTCCTCGGCTTGACGACGATGACCTTTTGGTAGAGCACCCAAATCAGCGAGCAGTTTGTCCTTGAGGCGTCGCAGATTCTCGACCTCCGAATCCTCCCATTTACGGGCGTTGCGTTGATCGTTCGAGCCATTTCCACCCGTCATTAGACCACCCTTATGAATAATCGTGCCGTCGAGTGTGACTGCCTTGGCTTCGACGTGCTTCTCGTAGCAGAGATGTCTGGCGATCTGGAGATCATCACACACAATACTGTTACCACATGCAAAGGAAATGGCACGCTCAACGGCATTTTCATAGTCAATCGTGTCAATTGCGAGGCGCATGCCCCTATGCATGCCCTTCAAATTGGCGTTCGGTGCCTTATGCATGATGGTGTCGAGCGGGATGAAGGTAGCTTGGCCAGCACGCTGGTCACGGAGGTACTGAATGCACTCCTTTGCTACTTTCTCAGTGTCAACTACAATCGAGTCATTGTGGCGACCAAGAACAGTGCTGACAGCAACGTTGTACTTCTTCTGCTTCGGCTTGCAGAGAGACCAGAGTTGGCCCCGAACACCGGGGAAGATTCTCTTCATGGCGGCAACAGTTTCGCGAGCTCTTGTTTCCTTCTCGGATTCGCGCTGAGATACCGATGCATCGTTGAGCTTGTGCAACACTTCATTGAGCTTCTCCTCAATCTCGGTATGTTTTTGAGCCGACTTAAGTCTCTCTGACGTCAAAGTGTTGAATTCTTTTTTCTTGCCGTCCGCTTCATTGTTAATGGAACGGATGGTGGAGCTCAGCTCATCACGTCGAGAACGCAATGAGGCGACCTCACTGTCAAGCTTGGAAATGTGGTTCTCGGTTGAGTCGACCTTGCTCTTCAAGCTCTCGACTGTCTCCTCATCGGTCTTTAGCTGGCGAGTAATGTTGTCAACCTTGATCTGGTCGGCGGCAGTTCTCTTGTTGACATCTCCTCTCAAGCGATTGTACTCCTGCAGATCGGCTTCGCTGAGTTCACGTCCTGCCTGCTGTTGTGCAGCTGACCATTCCTGCTCCCATCTGCTTTGGGCTTTCTGGACAACATCAAGATCTTTCTTCAATTGATCGGCGTTGCGGGATTGAGCGTCACGCTCCTTTGAGATTTCGGCAATACGCTTGCGCGAGACCTCAAGCTTCTTGTTAGAGAGGGAGATTTTCTCGTTGATGGGCAAGAGATCGTTCTCCTTTTCCTCGACAGCCTTCTCCTTGTTCTTGATGTTGCGCTCAAGCTTGTGGACTTCGCGACCTGCTCTAGCCTGCTCTTGCTGGGCTTCAGCAAGCCTGGCCTCAAAAGATTCAACGTTTCTGCGGTGCTCCTTCAACTCTTCCTGGTGTTTTTGAATTTCGGCACCAGATGACTCGACAACCTGCTGGAAATGGAACAGCTTCCACAGGACGTGAGTGACAATGGCTTGGTCTCTTTCATCGGCTTTGCGGGTGTAGTTGTCGACTTCGCGTTTTTGCTCTTGGTATTGCTTGATCTCAGAATTGATGCCTCTTCGCTGGTTTAGCCTGAAAGCTTGGTCTTCGGCAGCTTTCTCGGCTTCAATCTTGAGACGGTCGTAGTCGGCCTTGTGTTCGAGACTGCCGCTGATTTGCTCAATCAGTCTCGTCAAGTCCTTGGAACTCTGAGAAGCGATGGCCTCAACATCACCCTGGAAGACAAGGAAGTTGCGAGCCTTGATCAGAATGTTCTCGGCCTCGAGAGCTTCGTTGTATTGCTTTGCGGAAACAGGTCTGTTGTTGATACGGTATTCAGATTGGCCAGTAGAAGTGATGGAACGCTTCCAAGCTTGTTCGTCTCCAGCATCGTCCTCGTAGACAGCCATTACCCAAGCATTGGTCGGATCTGCGCGTTGAGTGCTTGTTTGTGTGTCTTGATCCTCCTCTTGTGCACCAGACTCGGCCTCTGGTTCTTGAGTCTCGCCTTCCGGAACTTCGGTAGCGGTTCCATCGGCGTTGATTCGCGAAGTCTTGAGAACACGACCACGGTATACCAGGTCGCGTAGATGGGTCGAACGGAGATGAGAAGACTTTATGCCGAGGACGAATGAGATGGCATCCATGGAATTGGATTTTCCGGAACCATTGGGACCAATAATGGAGGTGAAGTAGGAATCGCCGAAGAGCAGAACATGGTGACCCTTGTAGGACTTGAAGTCTGGGCAATGATGAGTACAGTCAAACGTAATGTATATCAGTAGCCAGGAACTTACTGAACAACTCCAGTCGTATTAACTTGCCCATGGCGACGGCGACGAGGTGATTTGCTGCAGGTCGAACAGGTGCATGGAAAGACTGATCAAGTCGGGCGACGCGTTGATCTGGGAAGTCGCGTCACGCGCGGTTCCGCCGCCAAGGGAGCGGACTCAGCGGAGCGGAATCCATCACCGGATAGCGCGCATGGGCCAATGACATCGTGCCTTCCATCAACATGGTCCCAAAAGTAAACTTGTATCATCATCAGTGTGTTTCTGCAAAAATACATTCCATTTGCAAGTTTTGGTTAGAGCTATGTTTATTTGAACGTCCAGCTTCTCCCTGTCTTTGACTTGAGCCAACACATCTCATCTTCCAATAAGGCTTCCCTCCTTGTTGATCCACACCGCCATGTCACAACCCGCCGACACGCTCAAGGCCAAACCTGAGGAACCAGGTCTTGATGCAGCTACAGGCCACAAATCTGCACCCGATACAGACTACCTCTCAGCTGTCGATGCTCACCAGTACGCAGACATGACATCCCAACCCTCATCGCCGGGCTACAGTCTCTTGTCACGAACAACTTCTAATGGAAGCTTGAGCGAGCCCGATGACGAGAGCTTCCCTCCTCTCGACCGTCTCACCATGTTCGACATACTCGAGAACCTCGCCTTGCCTCAAAGACTCGAACGCTTCCAGCAATCTCTCACGGCTCAGAAAGACAAGGTTCGCCGACAGCAACAAAAGCTCAGGGTGTCCAGCATCACAGCAAAGGACAAGATGGTCGAAGAGTGGAGACGTCGCGTACCTACACCCGACGAACAGCTCGACAAGTACAAGAGACGCATGCGGGATAATGTCGACAGACTGGGCAAGAAGTGGAACGACGCCAAAGCAGTCACGCTGCGTGAGAAGCTCTCCTTCATCACCGGCGTCCTCAACATCTTCATCTCTGGTTACCTTATCGGTGCATACCCCGAGTACTTTCACATCTGGTACACGGTTCAACTAGTCTACTTCATGCCTATGCGCTACTACAAGTATCACCAGATTGGCTACCACTACTTCCTTGCCGACTTGTGTTACTTCGTCAACCTCCTCATGCTCCTGACCATGTGGTTCTTCCCTGGGAGTAAAAGATTGTTCATCAGCACCTATTGCCTGGCCATGGGAAATAACGCTGTTGCAATTGCTATGTGGAGAAACTCCCTGGTCTTCCATTCCTTGGACAAGGTCACAAGGTTCGTGCCCATCGGTCGTCCTACATACATACCTTACTAACCACACATAGTCTCTTCATCCACATCATGCCCTGTGCTACTCTCCACTGCCTTGTTCATCTGATTCCCAAAGAGTTGCAGAAAGAGAAGTTCCCGGCTATCTATAGCATCAGATACTCGTCCCCCTCCTCTCCTGAACACTACACTCTTGGCGGCATGATCATCTGGGCCACCGTCCCCTATGCTTGTTGGCAGCTTAGTTATCACTTCCTGATCACTGTTAGAAGAAAGGAGAAGATCGCTGCTGGTACGTATCCTTGCTATATTTCTGCTCGCGTCCCTTGCTGATCATCCACAGGACGTCCTACATCGTTCACCTGGCTGCGCAAGTCTTATGCGAAGAATCCTCTGGGCAAATTTGTTCTTTCACTTCCTGAAGTTCTTCAAGGACCTGCCTTCATGCTCATCCAGTACTCTTATGCACTCGTCACAATGGTGCCGTGCCCCATTTGGTTCTGGTATCGCTGGGCCAGTGCAGGCTTCCTCATGGTTGTCTTTACCTGGGCCACCTACAACGGCGCCACCTTCTACATCGATGTGTTCGGTCGCCGCATGGAGAAGGAGTTTGAGGCTCTCAAGAAGGAAGTCGCAAAGTGGCAAGCTACTCCTGATGGCAAGCCGATCCTGGACGAGGCCGACCCTGCTGTCAAGGCTGCGAAGAGTGAATCGAATCTTCACATCTCGGAGAGCGTCGATGGTATTGATCCTAAAGATGGTTCAACCTCGCGCGATAGTGCTGCAAACACTGAAGGCATTAGACAGAGATGATTCATGATCATAGATGGTACTTGGGGATGGTTGGTCGGTGGTAACAGTCCTTAGGAGTTTTAAGCTGGATACCCTTTATGTACTAGACACTTGTTTTCGAGCAACGAATCATCAGAATGCATTTGAGAGGACTAAACTCCTGCCGCACCCATCCTATTGTTTGTGTGATGTTGGCGAAAGCGGGTTGATGTGAAGACGTTGTCCAGTGGTCAATGTGTCAAGACAGCATTTTTCAAACCGACACGATGTTCGCCCGAGTCTGAGGACTAGTTATACCTGTGTCGAAGAAATGACGAGTCTTCATTCTAAGAAAGCATTTTGCGAACTAGAATTGCATGTTCCTACCTGGATATCCTGCCACATTGGGGCGAGAAAATATGAGCAGGGTCGCCCCCTTTTCAAGTCCGACTTGGCGGGATCATCATTTCTGGCACCTGTCCGATATCAAGATAACAGCATTACTCACAGGATGGTCTTTTTTTGTGAAGTGTTCAAATCGGGTTGTATGGTAGTGTAATGGTATCCTTGGATCCATGTCTTAGAATGTGAAGAAGGTAGATCTTTGTCCAAGTTTTGCCAGTGCCCATCTCATGCCTGCAAGCACCCGTGACTTCAAGTCGTCCAACTGTGCCCAAGTCTTCCCTCATCCATCATACTGCCTTTCGAAGTCAAGATCTCAGCTGAAAGCATATCTCCCAAGCTCATCAGAAAAGCCTCTGATACTCATCCTCATCATCAGCATGAGTAACGATAATCCAAATTCTCTTCGCAGCCAGTTTCAAAGCATAATCCGCTCCCTTCTTGTTGGACAGCGTAACAGCATCAACAGGCCGATAAGCAAGATGCTCCGGAAGAAGCCTCGAGTATCTAACCGATTCTTGATTTACCCTCCAAAACTGGACCCTTGGGGTTTTATATGGAAGATTTCTGCTGCAAAGTCTCCTGCTGATATCTCGAGCTAGGTAATTGTCGTCTTCTTCTTTCCATTTGATTTGTTGTTTGACGTGGAAGACTTTGCCGGACCAGCTGTATTCGCCATTGTCGGGGCATCTTTTGGGGCGAGATCTTTTGGAGATGAAGGCTAGGATGGCTTGGGTGAGTTCTTCATCGGAGAGAACTTTTTGGTCTTGTTGGAGAGCGAGGCGGGTTTCTTGTTGGCGGATCTTTTCTTCGTGGGCTTTCTTCAATGCTGCTTGTTGGATTTCTTTTTGGATGGCTTCTTCGGCTTCGTTTCTGGCTCGCTCGATGGAATGTAGACGGTCCAGCCGTATCTCATCGGATGTCTGGTCTGATTGTTCGAGCTTGCTCCATGGTACTCGAGTGATCTTGTCCAGCTTGCTCTCCATCTTAGAAGCCTCCTCGGGGTCGACCATCCGAACAGCCTCGATCAGCTCCTCCTCTCTGAGCAGAAGAGCGGTGTATTGTGCATCCGCATTGTCGTTATCAGGGATCTCATCGCAAGACCTTTCATTTTTGCGCATTCTTGCTGGACCTTGGCGTTTTCGGCGAGATGACATGCCAGATGGCGAAGAGGATCGGAGTTTATGTATGGTCGAGATTATGATTGAGACATGTCTGAGCGTTGTATGCATGAAGAAAAGTATGTCTTGCGATATGCGAGAAGAGATGGTTTCATCTCTATTGACTGCCTTGGTTCATCATTCGCGACAATAACAGCGACACTGTCTCAAACAACTGGGTGACGGAAACAATAGAGCTCGACGAACATTGTCGAACTGCTCGAGTATGTGATAGTACTCCAAGGTGTCGGCTGCGGTGTGGATGGTGTCTGTATAGATATTAATGATGTTTCTCTTGGTGCTAATCTTTTGCAATAATCTCTCTGTTTGTGGCAAGTGTTGTGCTGAGGTACCCATAAATGTATTGAGAATTTCTAAGACATAACCAGAGCGACTCTTGATGAGCGAGCCCATGCATTTTCACGCTCACGCGCGACTTGTAGAGTCATCGAATACTTCCGCGACCTTGCAGCAAGAGTGTGAGGTTGGGCACAACGAATTCCTACCTTGGGACACCAATTGCCGTCAGAATACCATCGAGTTGTAGTTGATCATCTCGTAAGGCGTTCCATTCATCCTCCAATTTCACCATGAGGGTACCGGCCAGTAATGTACCATTCAGGGCCACGCTACCGACCTCATTACCCTTACTGTCCTTGATGGCGGCGCCTTCTTTCCTACGCGGCACGATGGCCATAGCCGAGGTCGTCATGGCAAGATTGTAGCTGATGGGCGATGATCCGCCTTCGGACGGGTGGAGCTCGAGATCCGGATTCTGGTTGGAGGATATGTAGGACCTGACGGCGGCGGCAGCTGCTTCATATAACTTGTTGTAACTCGAGTACAGTGTCTCTGGGCTGGGCTCCTGGGGAAGCTCCAGGGCATAATGGGTAAAAGGTAGTCCGGGGTTGGTCCTTAATCCTGAAAACGATGGTGTGAGGAACCTGAAGTCTGCAGATAGCAGATTGGGGGTCTGCGACTTACCTTGACCTTCATCGGCAGGAGCTGCCAACATGCGTTCGATCAAAGGGTCCCAACTTGCACTTTCCTGTTGATCCCGCTTCATCTCATCGACGCTCAAGAATTGCAGATGTCGGTGTGCCTGGCTGGCCCCAGAGTGCTCGCCAGAGTTGAAAAAGGAGAACAGTTTACTGTTCTTGTTCTCCTCCCAAGCTTTCAGACAAGCATGTGTGGCAGCAAGGTCATCCTGCTCGAGCATGTGTGTTTGCTGCTTGTTGAGTTTGGTTGCAATTATGAAGTGCTGAGGAATCACGGGGTACTTGTTCAAGACGAGTAGGTGGCTAGGATTGTTACTGGGGATGTTTGCAATGAGCAGTTCCGGCGAGACTTGGTCGAAAGGATCAGGTTTTGGGCCACTGGGCTGCTTCTTTCCATCGCCGGTTGGTTTCTTCGCCAGCGCTGGACAATAGCGCAGTTGAAACTGGCAGACTGATTAGAATACAAGAATTACACGGTGGATGGCATCTTCGTCGTCAAAGTCGTCAACTTACTGGTGCTGCAGATTTGGTTCGCAAGATAGAAAGCTCAGTGGACGAGAAGATCAAGGCATTACTGGCTTTCGCAGTAGCAAATTTGGCCTTGACCAACGCTGGTAGAGCTTCTTCTAGACCTAATTGCATGGTTGTGCTAAAATGCGAGATGGTTTGGCTGAGATGGAAGGTGGAATGGTCACGTTGTGTGGTGTTCAGAAGTTGATGTCATCACCGGCCGAAGCTCGTCCGAATTTCATAAGAACAAAGCCTTGGTGGCAGGAACTCCGTCACGCACAACAATCATCAAACATTTCGAAAGGCGACGAAAAGAACGTGATCATCATTAAGGCTGTGAGCCGCCATCTGGTTTATGAGACAAAGCAACGACTACATGACCACGATCTGTGCATGGCCAAAAAGCCCGCCGATGCTGTAGACAACTTCCGCCATGCCCAATGCCATTGAAGAAGACAATGTGACTCTACTCATAACATATGAAAGGACGAAATGTCATCTAACCAAAGCGCCGGAAGAAATCATGACCCCCCCAACGACTCTTCATGACACTCTTACGGTGATTTAGAGAGACATCTCACGGATCTGTTCCCACTTCTTGGCACAGGTTGCACCTGCAAAGGGGTAGGATGCACCGTGAGAGAGCATCCACTCGGCAACCTTTTTCCACGGCAGCTTGCTCATGTTACTCTTTTGACGCATGTTGGTCTTGCGAGACGATGATCCTTGCGATGCTTCAGAGAAGCTTTCGACTGCCTCGACGAGGAGCATGATCTGGTGCCATGTTAGGTAAGAGTATAACACACGAGGATGCAACAACTTACGTCCGAACGGTTCCATTGCGGCTTCCTGACACGCATCTCCTTGGGCTTGGACAGGATACGGATACGACCTCGCAAAGTTGACTCTGCTTCGGTGAAGCCACCACGGCGTTTGATCTCCTTGTACGACAGACCGCGTCGACGAGCTTCCTGGAGATATTCGTCCTTGGTGTTACGAGCAATCTCCGGGACGAACCTGGTGGTCTGTTGGCTCGGCTCAGGTGTCACTTCAGCCTCGATAGGATCAACAGCAGAGGCAAGATAGGTAGAATCTCCAATGGACTGCGTAGGGAGGGTTACAGGGCTTGGGTCGGTGAAGGAGTATCTGTCCAATGTGGTATTGAAGAGGTGTCCAGGAACAACCATTCCATCTGCTCCGTAATCAACAAAGCTTATGGGCATGGTCTGTTCGAGCGAGCATGTCGGTTCTGCAGGAAGGTGGGACATGGCCATGGGGAACATGCCCTGGATCGAGGAAGCATACGACCCTTCCGAATGGGATTGGATGGGCATGGTGGAACGACCAGTAACATCGAAGAGCGACTGAGATGGGAGGTACTGGGAACATGACCATAGGTCTGGGCTGTACTGCGACGATGGATTGCAGGAGGGAACAATAGGCTGCTCGGACCAAGTGGAGCTTGAGTCCACGTTGAAGCAGCTGTCACTGAAGTTTGACAATGGCGACAAGTCGGATATGGGAGAGTACACAGAGACTCCATTCTCGCACAACACCAGGTCCTTGGTGTCAGCCGACGGTGATGGCGCAGTGTAAGAACCTCCACTCGTGAAAGACGAGGCAGTGGGACTTTGCGAAGATTCGCTACCAGTGAGCTCAGGACACTCTAGATCGAAGAAGTAGTCCTTCGTGTCTTGCTCAAAGAGAGTCGACATGTTGTTGGATAGAGCAACAGCTTGTTGGTAACCGTAAAAGCTGGTGCGTTGGTACTGTGATCTGATCAGTGAACTTTCTCTCATTCGGTGTTGACTGTCAGGACTCACGTTTGCGTATGGATATGCCGTCTGGTTAGGCTGCGGTACAAGGTGAGGAGGTGCACGATAGATGGGGAAAGATTTTTGAAAGAAGTCTGCGCGGTTTGTAAGCGATCAATGTTTGCGTACCGTCGAGAGAGCAGACCGACCTCTGTAGTAATACTTATTCGCATCCTGCTCACCACCAGGTCTCACCGCCATCATGTTCATTGAAGCGGTATGTTGATATGCGTTGTAGCAAAGTCTTTCTTTCCCAGACGGTGTCGCGGCTACAGATGTAGTTGCGGATTCGTGCAGATGGTTGCAGTTGGTTGCAGCTTCGTAGAGCATAGTATCAGGCCGGCGGGTGAGTGCTCGGCGGTGAATTTTCTGAAAGCTCGACGAGGTAATGGGAGTGGTTCACGAGGAATTGGAATAGTTGATTCTTGGACAGAGTGCCGCAAAGCAACGGTGACTGCAGCTGACTGTCAGAATCAGTGACGAAGAGTGATGTTCATCTACAAGCCACTCACCGGAAAGCGTCAAATAGACGCTTGTAAAGGTTTCGATGCACTATTACTATGATCGAATAAGAAACCCACGAGGACAGCAAGATCAATGGAGAAAACGATTGTCAGAAGAGTACTCAGATGATTAGATAAAATCACTGACTCAACGTGGATGTGTAAGACATGGCCAACCAGACGGCCGACCATGTATTAATGAGCATTGGTATCAAGATTCTGCCCTGATGCTCCCAGCCCGTCATCGCTGCAAGAAATCCTCCATGCCGTTTGAGTGTATGGAGGATATTAGAGACGGGAAGCATCCGAGCAACGCTTGCTTCCCGTCACCCTTGAAGAGACGATCAGGCGAATGAGGTTGGCAGTTTCTCGCAGACCCTTTAAAACCAATTGGACTTCTGTTTGGGTCAAAGACATCCCAGATGAAGGTGCTCTGATCATAAAACCCTTGCTAAGCCTATGCACATTTCAGATGACGGCTGTTAAATATTCTGGTTTCGAGGATCAGATATGTCCTTCATAGCGGACTTTCTAGACTCAATCTGTAGATTGATGAAGATGCTCTCCGCATGAAGATCAGGATCCGCAGTGCAGCGACGTTTGACGGCTGCCATTGCGGATAACCGGGCGTTCAAACATGTCAACTCCGGTACACTGCCGTAGTTCGACCTTCATGTCAAGCAGGTACCATCCAATCACGCCATGCAAGAGCGAGCAAGCAGCCGACTGTGAACTGTTCCTCCTAGGCTTATACGTCTTCACAGATTGTGACATAAAACTGGTACCGACTGACCAGTCCAGAACCTCAGCAATGCCATTATCTGTATGGGGACTTCAACGCTCAAAAAGCCGTACCACTGACCTGTCATACCCTTTCAAGGTGACTCTGCATCATGAAGATACTGTCAGAAGCCTGTACTTGCCGTGAAGGATCCATCGAAACTTCGCATATCAAGATTCTGGAGCGTGCGGCTCAGTGTGTGCACGGTGGTCTGTTGATTTCTGCAGCTGTCCGTTACACAGCAGCATGGCCACTGCCGCTGCAAGCCCCTCCGACAAGCGGCGGTGACGTGCATGACAGTGTGGTTTGCAGACTTCTTCATCTCTTGGGCGCACACACAGAAAGAACGATCCCCTGCATGTCATAAGTTTGATAGAGAATTAACATGCATTTTCGGGTAGATCTTTCGATGCTGTAGATTGAGCCGTTCCAGAACTTTGCACAAAGTCTTGTGAATTACTGAACACTGGAATGTGGTGTCGCATTCCATTTTGAGACGACCTTGCTTCCGGGGCGGGTTTTCTTCTAGACAGGGATGCCGTAGAAGGTAGTAAAACGAAAGAACGGCTGCGTCGCGACTTCTCGCTTTACAGAGAGAACCAACCTCATGGAAGTTTTTCTCTCGTAAAAATGCAGGAACTATCTTCTTGGATGGCCAACCCAGTCCCGGGCGCCGCAGTATTTGGCCACGGTCGACTCAAGCTCATGCTCATAGCTCTTGCCACAATGTTCCTCGGCTATCTTGTTACGTCCACATTCAACCCTGCGGATCAATACGACGTTGCGAGTTATCGCGGCGATTACGACTTCACCTCAAGCGGTGTATTGGAAGGACCGAATGTGTATCCAGGAGCGCAACATGCGCCAGGCAGGTCCTCAAAAACTGACCAGCTCGGAGATCGCATCAAAGCCTACCATGGAGAAGATGGAGTTGCCAATCAGCCAGTCAGAAGACCATCGATCAAAGGTGCTCTGAAAGATCTACATCATGCGGTTTCAAATAAAGTCTCGTACTGGAAGACATGGGACCCGGATCTTGAATTCGATGCCGAGCTGGAGGCAAACGCGACTGCGGTATACAATGCGACTGCCGCGAGTCAGACAGCCGGACCATCCTCGTCACCACTGAAATCTGAAGAGGTGCTGGAACCAGAAGCAAATCAATGGGGCCACAAGACCAGAGTTGGAAAATGTACCATCGTACTGTACGGATCGTCAATATACGAAAGAACCGTCAAAACGCACACACTTCACAACAAGCTCCATGGCTATCCTCTCCACGTGCTTCGTCAATCAATTATGGACGATGTCTGGTCGAAGCCGGCGTACATACTTTCGCTCTTGTTACGAGAATTGGCCAAACCTCAAGAAGAACGACTTGAGTGGCTTCTTTGGGTTGATGCTGACACCATAATGTTGAATCCGTATGTGCCGTTGGAAATATTCCTGCCTCCTTCGCCCCAGTTCGATGATATTCATCTGCTGGTGACAAACGACTGGAACGGACTCAACAACGGCGTCTTTCCCATTCGAGTCAACCAATGGGCTGTTGAACTCCTCTCCGCAATTGTTTCATCGAGATATTACAAGCCAGACCAGGATTTGACGTTCCGAGATCAAAGTGCCATGGACGCCCTTTTGAAGGACAAGAAGTTTGCAGCACATACAGTCGAAGCTCCTCAGAGATGGTTCAATGCTTATCAGGGGGAGCATAATGAGACCTTGGCGCCCTACCAAGTTCGCCGAGGCGACTTCTTGGTCCACTTTGCTGGCGTGATCAATCGAGACGAGCGAATTCTGTTCTGGCTCGATCGTGCCGAGCAACATCTACCAGACTGGGAGATGGAAGTACAGCATACCTCGTATCCGGCCGAGGTCAAAGATTTCTGGAACCAAAAGGCAGGAGAACGAGCAGCGAAGCAGGGCGAAGTAGCCGAGGCGAGAAGGAAAGCGAATGAACTGCTCACACAAACAGACTCGAGGATGTCAGAGTATCAAGACCGTCTCGTACAGAGCGATGCTACTTTCATTCACGATCGAGAGGCTGCGCTCAGAAAAGTGCTCGAGCAGCAAGGAGATGCGCTAGATACAACTTCAGTCGAGTCTGAGATAGGCATGCTGGAACAGGTCAGTACGGACAGGTTGATAAATGATCATCATGCTGACACGCTGCCGATTGCAGAGTCTTAAATCCCTCAGGGATGTCATAGAAACGGCCAACAAGGTCCTCATGAAAGAAGCACATGATGCCATCTTCGCCGCAGAAAAAGATGTGATCGGACAAGATGCGTCCTCAATTCCCGAAGTTGCAGCAGTCGAAGAAAAGGCTACAAGTTTGAAAAGTCTGGTTGTACAGCCAGATTGGAAGAAGGCTGATCTCAATGCACTCATCGAAGCAGTCAAGCAAGCTAGGACAAGTCTGCAGCAAAAATTGCAGGAGAAAGATGCACAGGATCAGAAACTGCAAGCAGCAAAAGCAAAGGCCGATGAAGAACGCAAGAAGCAGGAAGAGCAGAAGGCAAAGTTCGGGGACACTTAGCTGTAGGCCTCGTGGAAAGCGACTGGCATGTTCTTCTGGCAAGAAATGTATGCACGTTACCGTCCTTCAAGGCAGATATCAAGTTGGTGAGGTCAAGACGTTCCGTGATCCGACCGAGGATCCTGGGCTCCTCGAATAAATCACCTAGATGCTGATAGGGCGTTGTACCCACCGCGCACGCAGTCATCATCGACAAGGTAGGACAAAGCACGATGCCCCGCGGTTGAATCAGATTTGCATCTCTTTGGAAAATGCAAGGTGGATAGGGAGACGCAAATCATGCGATCGTCGGACATGATACTCGGTATGAGGTGGAGCCCGCGTGAAATCTGCAAGATATGACATAGCGTAGATCTGAGGCAGGGTCGTTGTTAGGGGAAGTTTGAAGCCGGCACGGAGGCTCCGCGAGAAAACAAAGGAGCGGTTCGTCGTTCTCGTGAAGCGCGTCAAGACGCGGCTCAGCTTCGGGCAGTCCCGAGCAAGGCTGACCAGATGGCAAAAACATGGCACGATTCCAATAGAAAAAAAGTCAACACGTAAGACTGTCAGCGCACGATAATTCAATCGCTGATCTGGAGCACCTTACACAGCTTGAAAGAAGAGCGGTTGAGTAGAGTTTGAGTGCGGTGGGTTACGCAGAAGGTGGTCGCCCTCGGGGAATGCGAAGGTGGTGACAAGGGTCAAGTCCGGAGAGGCGTCATATGAGTCCAGTCTTGTCGCAATGGAAGAAATACACGAGAACAAGACAAACTTCGCGTTGGAAACTGAGACACAAGAGACTCGAGACACAAGAACTCGAGCTGAAATAAATTACAGCTGAAGCGTGAGAGAACCGAGAAAGTGGTGGTCGCTTGTCAGCTCTCTAATCAAGAAATGGGCGCTCTGGCCTGAGAGCCAACTTCAGCTCTCCGCTCGATCGGGAAAGGTCGAGTCTCCGCTCATCTGTGCATGCTTCGCTTCCCCAATTCCGGCCGTGATTCCTTGCAAAGAGTTGACACCAGTGCGCCGAGCTGTGGGTGTGGCATGAATGCTTGTAGATCTAGCCAGCATGCATCGGATTGCTGGCGACTATCCCCTCCCGGGCCTCAAGGTATAACCGTCGACGATTCCCTGGTCCACTGGTGACCGTTTTACGATCCCCAGATCTCACTCGAAGTACAGCAGGTACATCTTTACCTATTGCGTTTAGCTTTAAGCAGTGTCTGTGATCGACATGCCTCGTCATTCTTTGAGATGTTCTGCATCTCTAGATATCAGGGACAGTCAAAAGGTCCTCCTGCCGGGCCCACCAACTCCAGGCGTGCCTAACTTCTCGAGGATCTTGTCAGTACGAGCCCAGGGGTCAAATTTATCAGTCAAGAAAAGAAAAAAGCCTGAACAGTCCACAATGCGCAATCCTTCCAAAGTACAAGGGGTAAAGCGATGGGATGCCAAAACTCACAAGACTGCCAATTGGGATGGTCTTCGTCGAGTGAGTATAATACAACCCTTACCATACACGGCTGAGACTGATTCAATTGTAGGACGAGGAACTTTGGCAGCAAGATGGCGACTGTCTCGTTCATCTTTACGGCCAAGGGAAATCTAAAAGAGGTGCATCTCTGAGGACAAATTACGCCCAGATCGAACAAGTTGCAGGCGAATCATTCTTGAGCACATACCTGGCTTCCGACTCAAATTCGTGCACCGAGAGTCTCGATGGTACGACAACAAGCACATCATCCACACAAGCAGAGCACGAATTGTACATAGCAGCTCCCGAAGATGCTGTTCGAGAAGATGCCTATCGCTGGCACGTCACAACCCGCAACTTCTTTGCATATATCGAAGACAAGCCACTGGTTGGGTCCAGTCTGTGCAAGACTCTGATCGACCTATTGGAACGTATCCAGCTCTTCTGCCCGGACAAGGCCAACAACAACAACCAGTACTTCCTGGCATATGCTCAGCGACAAGGCTACACGAAGTTCGTCAATCGCCCGGACTATGCTTTGGCCTTTCTGAACTTCTCCGAAAGGTTCAAGTTGAAGGACCTTTGGATTGACGCATTTGCCCACTGTGTCGGCATGAATGAGCAGTTGGACCTTAGTCCTGAGTTTGATGAGGTTAGCAAAGTAACGAAAGCTTTGATAACAAGATCATATCTTGAGATGGACTTACACTTGGGCCGAGTGAGCAAGGCTTTGAAGACCTTCTTGGAAGATGAACTTGCTCCTACTCATTTAGGGCTGCCGACACCTGCCCGCAACCATCTGGACCGCTTCCGCTCGTTCATGCACTCATACTACGTCAACAAGTTTGGCTACTGGCCACCGGAAACAGGAGCCATCATGGACAAAGGTCTTTTGCGAAGCATACACCAAGAATTCCAACTGCTTTATGATTATCTTGTCGACAGGGATTCTTCTCCCTCGCAGAGTCCGAGCAAGTTGCTGACTGGAGGCATCTGCGTCATGCAGAATGTCGATGCTTTCAACGCCCGTCACAACTATGAGCCGCTACCACACCCATCACCTCTGTTACCGGATTACCATAGCCTCGAGTACAGGACTGCATCGCAAAAGGGCCTCAAGTCATTGAGATTGGCCTCGAAGCCCAGCAAGGCTGAGCAGTCTGGGACAGCACGAGCTGCACTCTCAGCAGCGACAAACAAGCTTGCGTCAAGCTCACCACTCGTCCGGAACTACATCTACTTCGAGGGCGAGCTGACCTTCCGGCCAGAGGAGAAGCTGTCTGTTGGAGACGCAAGAAAGGTCCGCTGGATTGCGATCTACAGCATCTTGCAAATGCTCACCAACGCGATCCGTGCTCCGAAGGAGGTCGTTGATTCCGAGGCTGTACCATATCACCTCTGCTTGCTGACAACCGGCATGCCGCCATGGAACGAGGAGGTCAATAGTGTTGCTACTCCTCAAACCTCGACGCCGCGACCAGTCAAGATGGAGAGGGAAAACAGTGACAAGACCGTATTCACCATCCATCCTGACTGCGAGGACAACGACTACTTCTCCCACAAGACTATGCCAAAGCGATGCGATTCACACTCATCTCTGCGACCTCAGCCACTACGCATCAACACAACAAGCGGAATGAACCGAACCAGTTCGATCAGAAGTCTGCATAAGAGCTTGACTTCGAACTTCTCCTTTCCCTCGCGCCGCAACTCGGTCAAGTCGCCCCTCGTTTCGACCGAAATCTCCGGTGCCTCCAACACTGCTGACTCTTCGGTGAACAAACGCTTCTCCGGCTATTCGTTTGCCATCAGCGAGGAAGAAAATCTGGACTACCTTAATCCTCACCAACCGGAGGCCTCGTCGTTTGAGAATCACTACCGCCTTCCCGAAGCTCGTACTCCCACACTCGATGTCTTCATGCTGGACTCTTGCGCATCGCCCGAGCTGCCTTCTACACCCCTGAGCACAGCATCTTCCTCTATGTCGCCAACCTCAGTATCGAGCCGCATGTGGGACAACAGCCCCAACAGTGTCAGCAGTGATGACATGGACTGGTACGAGCGCCGCAACAGTGCAGGAGTCTACGGCATGGACCACGACAGCGTTTATAGCGACCAAGTCCGCAAATCCAGCAAGTCGAGCTCAGTCTCCTCTGGATCCAACACCCCCATCGTCGATCTGTCTACCTTGACCGCCTCTTTCGCCGCCGCCGCAACTGCAAAGATGCTCTACACTCATGCAGGCTTGACTTCTCAACACGAGAACCAGCAGCAGGCTGCTCAGATGCCTGCCTGGTGGAGTACCAGCAACGACAAGAGGCAATCAGGTCAAATCTCCGTGCCTGAGGAGGTACCTGAGGAAGATGTCATGGCGGGAAGAAAGTGCAGTGGAGAGTTCACTGTAGACAGAGGACTGGAAAGCACAGTCGACATCTTTGATGCCATGCGCTTGCTGAACTGATTTATTTCTTTGATATTTTTATAACATTTTGGGATCTCTGGTAGATGGATACTTGGATATGTAACGAATTTCATGAGGAGGACACAAAATATGATACCCTATTTTTCTTTACCACTTTTTCTTCTTTCTTTGTTCGAAGTGCTGTTCATCTTCACCACAATACAGCGACTCTTGCTCGAACAACGGAGCGACACTCCTATCGCAATCGCCGCACCTTGTTGTCGCCGCAATGTCAGTGGCTTGGTTAAAGGAGGTTAGCGCTACGTCATAGTTTCAAAGATGATCGACCGCTCCACTGCCGAGGAGCCTCTTCCTCCTCTGAATGATCTGCATACCACATCTTTCTATGATCTACAACAAGAGATCTTCGGAGATTATTTGACAAAAGGTTGATGCGATCGTCATGACAGTTGGAGAAGATGGTAGATCTTTCTGCTTCAGGGTGATGCAGTGTACTTTATGGGTAAAGGCAGAGCGGTTCGAGCGAAGAACCACTTTGTGTCATGGTTTAGAGTCAAGAGTGATCCACCTGTGTCATGGTAGAGTCGAAGATCAATCATCTGTGTCATGCAAGTGATTGGGGAAGACGAAGATCGTTGGCTATGATGGTGGTGGCTGTTTGGCGGGTTGAAGAGTGGTATGGTTCGTCAGTGCTAACCTCGGTGGAGGGTCTTGGAAGATGCGGATCTTCAAGCACATTTCTTGAGTTCACGGGTCACGGAAGGAAGCCAGACAAGCGGCAAGCAGAGAGAAGTCAAGATGATTGTAAAGAATTGGGGTTGAATTGATCAATATCGCATCATCGTTCTTGGTTAACACTAACAAAATCGAAGACTTGCACTGCAGACAAGCCTTCCGCACTCCCCTTACTTGTCAAAGATTATGTGTTGTTTCTGCCTTCCCGCAGACCTCTCCGCCAAAAGGACATAGCAACTGTGTTCATCTCTCATGAAGAAGAAAAAAGGCAAATTTCCCAAACACCTGCCCTGTTCTCAGCCGTGGCTTGAAAAACACCCACTCGATAAGGAAAAACGCCCATAACACCTTTCTGATTATCATCCAGGAAAACACACAGATCATTACCACTTGCGCTTTCTTTGAGCTCTGCGTCTTGCGTTGGCTTTGTCCTTCTTCGCTCTATCGGCCTTTTGCGCTTCAGTTTGTTCTGGCTCTGCTGCTACGACCTCTTCTTCGTCTTCATGTGATGTGGTGCTAGTCTCTTCAGCTCGCTTGATACGTGCTGAACTTCTTGTTCGACTCTTGGTGCTGTCGTTGCCTTCTGTAGGCTTCTCGCAAAGGTCGGCGACTTCTTCTTCGTCCAGATCGGTGAGGTCCTCTGACAACGCATCGCGACCTGTCCATCGCTCTTCGTAGACCGTCGTGCCAGAGATGTCGAAGTGTTCGAAATACCATGGTACACCACCTTGAGCCCATGGGTCCTGCGGATTGGTGGCAGACGGAGCAATCTCTTGGGGTTGAGGCTCGGTATTGCCATCAGTGTTATTGTTATGAACACTCGACGTAGAGTTGGGGGGAGAAAGAGGTTGTGCTGGTCTGGGCATAGTACCCTTGGCTGGCACGGCTTCCGGGTCGACAGATGTATGAGCAGTATCATTGAACTCCATGTCAATCTCGCCATCGGCATCAGCATCTTCCTCGGCATCTGCGTCCGCCATCTCGACATCGTCGTCAAGGCGGTTGTTGTTGCCGCCAGGGGAAGCGCCTGCAATTGCAGAGACACTTGCATCAGGTGAGATGTTTTCACCCGTTTCTGTTGTTGGCAATGCAGACGTGCCGTTTGTCCGGGTAGAGTTCTTGAGAGGAGCATCGAAAGCAGCCCAGCGAGGATCCAGATCTTCGATGGGGATGTCTTTCAATTCAGCTTCTTTCTTCGCGGCAGTGTCCAAGTGATTCTTGATCGCCTTGACAATGCGTTTCTTGAGCCTCTTAAGCTCTTTCTCTTCCTGCGTCAAGGCCAGATGCTCTGCGGTACCTGCAGGTATCTCGTTGAGCTGATCGTGAATCTCGTTCACATCATGGAGTTCAGTGTTGTTTATATCAGGTTTTGCTATGCCACCAGACAGCACCGCAGTAACGTCTTTCGAGAATTCGGTTACCGAGGTGTAACGCCGTTCGAACAGCTTTCGATCAAGCTCCTCGAATCCTTCTTTGAAAAAGCCTGTCTTCTCATCAAGCCTGTAAGATGTTAGTGTCATGTATGATCGAGTTGCGCGTTTTACTTACTTCTGTGCTCGCTGCAGGATTGGCTGAAGAAGGGATGGAATGGGAAAGTAGACGTTCTCGATGAAGCTCTTGAGGACCTCAGTGGTGTCAACAAGGCTTAAATTTTCGCGTTCGCGGATGGATGTGACAAGATCTCCCAAACTATCCACGTCTTTGCGGAGGAGATCACCAAACTCAATTCTCCTGAGCAAGCGCGGTCTGCCCGCAGCGCCCATGCCCGAGAAATTGCGGCGAGTAATCTCCATGGGGGTGAAGGACTCCAGCGAGAGCTGGAGACGCTTCAGCAGGGCAGCACCCTTACGGGCTTCCCTCTTCAGCGTCCAATATCTGCAAGCCTCGCTGACAAATTCTTTTTTCTTTCTAAGCGTAAAGCGTATAAGAGAGGCTTCCACCGTATTTAAGACAACAGTAGGGACAACGGGCGCACCAGACGGCAAGCGCCAGCCAGCTTTCAAGGGTTGGGCCTTTTTGCGTTTGTTTGCAGCAACGACAATGGTATCATCCGCGTGACCTAGCTCGTCGGCATTGTCAGTTGCCACGTCTTTATGAGACGCGGGGGCCACGGAGAGCGCAGTACTGGAGCTGTCTGCCCATTTTCTGTTTCTCATCGTGTGTCGATAGTAACGTTTGGCTTCTGCAACAGCACTGTCGACATCGTGTTCTTTACGCCAATCTTGAGGTACATGGCGGTCACAGAAAGCCTTGAGGACAGAAGCGTCAATACCTCCAGCGTGGGTCGATTTCATTCTAAGAAACAGTTTAGCACGCCTTGCGCATGTGACATGGAACGCTTGGTAGCACGCCTTGTTGCCGCACTGTATGCAGGCACCCATGTTCTGCTGGCAAAGATAGCATTTGAGACTCCAACGACTCTTTGGCACTTTTTCAACATCGGTGATTGGCTCCATGAAGGTCATGTTAGCGATGGTTATTTCTGGAATCCAAAGAGCACAAAGCAGATGCGACCAGCGGAGCGTGTTCGTCTGTTTGAAGGCGCCGTCAACGTTCGGGCAAAAGACGCAAGTGGGAGTTCCGCGGCCAATTTCCTTGCATTTGCGGCAAAACCACTGACCCTCGGGGATGAAGGGCACTCCGTAACACTCTTGGTGAACAGCTAGATCGCAGCCATCACAGAAGATGATAGCATTGGCGTTCTCACAATCCCCATCGTCACACACAGCACACTTAGTGTCAGGCTCGTCGGCTGGTCCGCTGGGCTCTCCGTTGACAGCGGCGGCTGAACTCGAACGGGGTCTTGTGATTTGGGCATGCCTCGGGTTCGGTTTGGGAATCTTTTTCTCCAGGGCGTGATATTCGCGCTCGATCTGGGTCATGGTAATCTCAAACACGGCAGGTTTGACTGTTTCGACCTGTTCCTCCTTGCGACGAGCGTTGTGCATTTCCAGCCAGCGCTCATCCTGTTCGTCCATATCGTACTCGACATTGATCACGGGGGGTGGGGCGGCTGGATGAGACTCATCTGGCTTGTCGGACTGAACGACGAGGCTTGTTATGCTGTCGTCATCGTAGGGGCCTTCAACGTGACGGATGAGGGTATGTTTGGGTATATCGAAGCGATCCCCCTCCTGATAACCGGCATTGGCCATTGTCTTGTCGACGTAATTGGTTTGGTTTGAGCCATCCTGCTCGTAACGTGCGAACGTGTCGACATTGCGATATGCTGGCTTGGGTAGATTGAGGCGCTCTTTGGGGTTGTGTGTGGGAAGAGGTAGTATACGAGGTGCGGGAGGAGAACCAAGACCGGACAACATGCTTTCGGGTCGCTTCGGTGGTCTGCCAGGTTTGCGCTTGATGGGAGTTTCCATAGGTACGAAGCCGGCCAGTGGAGACATCACATCGCTCTCAACCAGAGTCTCCATATTGCGACCATCTACCTCATCGGCAGAGAACACACCAAGGTCTTGGTCCACTTCAAGATCTGGATGGAATTCTTCCCAGCTTCTTTCTTCTCTTGGCTTGTATCCATCACTGGCTTGACTTGCGGCGGCCGCAGCGGCAGCACTGCTGTAGCGAGGCCTAGGAGTTGCGGCTGCTCTGCGATCGCGGTTTCTGTCTCGATCTCTGCGCGGACGTGTGGATGGAGGCGGGCGGCGAGAGCTTCTGGGACTTGACATGTCCTCGTCGTGGTCATCTCCGGTCATGTCTGATCGGTGTCGGCGCACCGAGGTCGGGGCTGTTGTTTCGTTGCCTTGTTCGTCGAGCCAGCGTCCACCACCTCCCGGGCCGCCGGGAACGTATCTTCTTCGTTTCGTGGGGGGTTCTGAGTCAGGTAGTTGCGACGAGGTAGCGCGCGGTCTAGCAGGGGTGCGCGTGGGGCGGCGAGGTGAGAGGTCGGGGGCTGCCATATTTATTCGGCGCGGCAGTTGCGGCACTGCAATCGAGTTGTTTGTTGTCGCATCAATCTTGAGGTGCTAACAAACGCGTCGAATTGTTCAAACCACAACGGCAACGACTTGTTCGATGCTTTCTCGATGCTGCTCTTGCTCCTTGGTCGTCGCCGTACGTCGCAGTGTCGCGCGTTCGTGCCAAGTCCGTTATCTCCGCCGGAGCTTGGACAATCTAATCAGATCATGCATGTGCCCTGACTCTCTCCTTCCCTATCAAGATGGCGCAATCCATGACCCTGCCTGATTCTTGATCATTCGCTCGTTCGCTGCTCCTCATCTTGAATGGTTCACAATTTGTTCGCGTGTCGTTCTTGTTCTTGTTCTTTTCTATGAGCTCTCT
>ERZ794946.150-NODE-150-length-35956-cov-2.962341_pt1 | contig 35956 bp, 41 predicted proteins | sample MGYA00433072_ERZ794946 | MGnify/ENA primary metagenome ERZ794946 (study PRJEB30137, sample SAMN04331413) | food metagenome | isolation source: Y3 must sample point D1 replicate A | place: Australia: South Australia | collected 2014 ...
GGTCATTTCGACGTCTTCCCGTTATTATAAGCATGTTAGAAAGGTTGGAATGTAAGCAAACGCTGTTCTGTGCTGTTCGGTGCTGTGCGGTGCTGTGCGGTGCTGTGCGGTGTTGTGCTGTACTGTACCATAGCGTGCCGCACTCGTGTAATTTGCAATCTGTAGGGTAGGTAGGTAGGTACCTAGGTAGGTATCAGGTATCTACTGACTGAGTATACAAGTACATGCCCGGGTTATTGATGCAGACTGTCCTGACCAGCTTCCTACGGAGGTAGTCTAGCTACCAGTACTCTTCGTTCGTGCTACAATACCTACCTGACAGTAGACTGCTAGTCGAGAGTTGAGGTCATCGGTCAGTGAAAACCCAGCGACGCCAAAACCAAAACCAAAACCAAAACCAACGCTATCGCCATGGCCATGCCATGGCCATCGTCCAGCCAAGGACCAAGGACCAAGGACCCGAATCTGAACCTGAACCTGGAAGCTCATGCTCGCTCACTCGCTCGCTGGCTCATGACCATGACCATGACCATGACCAGGGCAGGTCTTGTCTATTTTCTCCACCACCCAGCCCAGCCGAGCCTGTCAGATCCTTCCATCCATCAGGGCATCCAGGCCTACCTGCCTGCCTGCCTGCCTGCCTGCCTGCCTGCATCCCATCCCATCCCATCCCATCAGACCATCCTATCCGACAGAAGGGAAATGGGCTAGGTACCTTACGGAGTAGTAGTGGGAGAGTGGTCCATGTCCCCGCCGCCACTGGTCCATGTCAACCTGCAACCTGCACTGGTCCAGTCCAATTGTCCATGTCGTTCGTTGCCATCGCTCCACTCTTCACTCTTCTCCGCTGCACCTTCCTTCTCTAAGTTCTCTTCCACTTTAATTCAACTCTTAACCCTCAACCACTCCAACGGGACGACAACCACGATTCGACGTACGTCAGATGACAGCTCACAAAGGAGGATTTGACGAAGCCCGGTCCTGCTGATTGTTTGTCGTGGTACAATAATGTTTAACGATCACTCGACGTCTTATTAATCGACCAATCCCGAGAGAACCGCCTCTCTGCTCTGGTTTCCTGCCCAGACCCGAGCGGCTCTGCGAGGAACGGCAAAGTGAATATTGCGGTCCAACCAGCAGTGCAAAGCATCTGAGGATCATTCAATATGTCCGAGTACGTGGGAGTGTTTACAGACTGCTTCCAAGCTAATCATATTGTTATAGCTTCATCCAGATAGCGGCTTTCTCACAGCACAACCACCCAACTTCTCAACGGTCTTTACAACATCTCCGATCGTACTCTTCTACCACGAGCTCGACCAAAGTCACCCCTAAACCTCCGCGGCCAGTCTCGAAATCGATAAGCACATCTGCCTTGCACACTATGGCGACCGTATCCAGCGCACCTGGATTACCTTCAAAAGTCCGAAGCCCGTTTAGTGACGACGATGGGAACATGAGTACCTTGCCAGATCCTCGAAGTCGATCAATGACTCCAGCAAACGAGAGCGGGATAGCGAGTCCTGCCCAACATCCGGATCTGAGCAATGAGGTAGCTACCTTAAGCAATAAACTCATCAACGCAATAAATCATCAAACCAATCTGGACGACACGCTGTCCGCAACACGGCATGAATTGGAGAGCGCCCGTGAGCGGATTAAGCAGCTGGAGCAGGAGAACCAAGAGCAGGCTGCAACATTGATTCGGGAGGCGTCGATCCAAAAATCAACCGCGGAGGCCGAGAAGTCCAAATTTCTTGCCAGTCTAGCAGAGGAGAGGAGACAAAGAGCCGAGGTCGAGAAGGAGAAGAAGAATATTGAACTGGAACTTGAAAATTTGACAACAGCTTTGTTCGAGGAAGCCAATAAGGTAGACACTCAAACAAAGACCAGTTCCGGTCGTTGGCTAACAAGCGCAGATGGTGATCACAGCCCGGGAAGCCGCGCAGAAGGATCACGATGCTGTGCAACGAAAGAACGACCAACTCAGAGCACAGCTAGCTGATACCGAGAGCTTGTTAAAGTCACATCAAGAGCAATTGGCGGAATTGAAGCAGGTTGTGGAACATTTGACAGAAGAACGAGACGACCAGACTAATCAAACAGCCCCTTCGACCCCTGGTCTGAGCAGATTTAATAGCAAAGAGGAAGTCACTCCAGATACTGAAGCCCCAAGTTCAACAATCTATGAGGCTGTTTCACCGTCATATCCCACGAGCTTCACACATCTTTTGCAGCCCGTGCTCCGGACAGACTTGACAGCTTACGAGGACTTCTCATCGTTGCTGCGCATGTCCAAGAATGTTCCAGCAAGCAGCAGAGTCTCCAGCGGGTCATATGGGAGCATCGGGCTAGGGTTGGGCCTTGGAGGATATGCCCCGTCACAACATGGCCCAACAAATGGCTCTTCCACCTCTTTATCAACTGCTGGAACGCTGGGCTCATCTCCAGCAACGCCTACGACACCCGCGTCTACAATTAGTAACGGATCGTCCAATGGCCCAAATTCATTAACCCCATTGAAGGATACGAAATTTTACAAGAGAGCTCAAGCGGAGGATATCGAGCCTACTTTAAGGTTAGATGCAGCACCTGGTCTTTCTTGGCTCGCTAGGCGGACGGTTTTGAATGCGGTATGTGAAGGCTCTCTAGTTGTAGAGCCAATGCCCTCTTCATCCAAACCCTATTCGTTTTCTTGTTCGCTGTGTGGAGAGTCGAGGAAAGATCCCGCCCACACACGCAGTCATAGATTCAGAACGAGCGAGAGCGACAGTGCTCAGAGATATCCTCTATGCAAGTACTGCCTTGGTCGGGTTCGTTCCACCTGCGATTTCCTTGGCTTCTTGCGGATATTGAAAGATGGGCACTGGAGATGTGATGATGAGGAATCGGAGAAGGCAGCATGGGAAGAGAGTGTGAGATTGAGGGAGCAGATGTTCTGGTGTCGAGTTGGTGGCGGAGTTATTCCTGCTCACCACGGCCATGCGGAGATGGCCAAAAGCCCCCGCATAAGTCAGGAGAGAAAGGAACAGGAACGGAAGATCAGTGAGGAATTGGAGCGGACTGGAGGAATTCAACCAAAGGATATCACGCCTGTGGACGTTACATTCAGCTCGCCAAGGGCAAGCAAAGTCCCTGACAAGGAGGATATCACCGAGTTGCCCAGCCCCGCTCCTACTTTCTCTGTAGAGGAGGACAGTGCCAGAGTGACTGACTTATCCAATGACCTTATGAAGGCGGAAAGTGCGAGGAATTCAATACAGTCAACAAAGTCGCTAAAAGTCGAATTACCAGCTGATGGAGAGAAAGAGGGAGGGAACAGACTCTCTATCACGATTCCGGGATCTTTCGAATGAGCAAAGGGGACATACAGGTCCTAAAGTCGATTTCTTTAATGTTTATCTAGTAATGGGATTCGGTTTCCAACAAAAGAGGCGGCGTTGGGCATTTCGTATTTTGCATGGCGTATGCGAAGCCATGATAATGGTATGGGCCAGGCGTTTGGGGTGTCTTGGAGAATTTTGACCTGTTGAACATAATTATTGGCTAATGAGATAATGCCAAAGGACGCTTGTCGAGGCATAGCATAGCATAGATTAGAAGACCGCGATGAGAGACGAGTTAATAGATACTTTCATTATATCTTTTAGTAGTGCGTTCTGGTAAAACGTGTCTGCGTGAAGAGTATATCAAAAGCCATGCGTATTGAAACACGAAGTGTATCAACAGGTACTTGAATACTTGCCGAAGAGTTAATGGCAAATGTCCTGAAGGCGTCCCAAACTGGAACAATGCCGTGGTGCAAGGCCAGCGATTTAATTGGCCGACTCGAGGCAAGGCTGCAAAATTCTTAGCGGTAGCCAGAACCTCCATCTAATCGCTCGACCGACAGACAGAACACAACTTGTCGACTTCCATAATCCACACGCCATTCAGTATGGCTCCTTCAGCCACTAGTGGTGATACAATTGCAGTGCTCGAGGAGATAAAAGCACCTGCAGGTGTTGTTTTGCCGCCAAGAGAGATCAAAGGTACGCGTTCAAAGCCCAAATTATCTTTATATCATTTGACACTTTTTAGCTATCCTTGAAAAGACAGCAGGGTACGTGGCGCGCAACGGCAATGTCTTTGAAGGTATGATCAGGAGCTCTTTCTCCAGAATGCAAGCTGATAATGGTAGATCGCATTCGAGAGAAGGAAAAGCACAACCCGAAGTTCTCCTTCCTCAGCCCGAACGATTCATACAATGCATACTACTTATGGCGACTCAGCGAGATCAAGGAAGGAAGAGGAACTGCTGTGGCAGCTGGTAGAGCTGGAGAAGCAGAAGCAGAACCCGAAAAGCCTCAGGGGCCGCCTGAGCCCCCTGAATTTCATTTCTCTGCACGAATGCCAAATATTAGTGCGCAAGATTTAGAGGTTGTGCGATTGACGGCGCTCTTTGTGGCAAAGAATGGAAGACAATTTATGACGACTCTATCGCAGAGGGAGACGGGAAACTATCAATTTGATTTCTTGCGCCCAAATCATACTCTCCACAGCTTCTTCCAGAGGCTGATCGATCAATATACGACGCTTCTCAGAGCTGGCGGGATGGATGGTGAAGGTGGAAAGCTACAGCAACTAAGAATCAAGGAGCTACAGGCCAATGTTGACGATAAATTTCATGTTCTGGGCCGGGCGAAGCAGAGGGCAGAATGGTTCAAGTTTCAGGACGAACAGAAGGCGAAGAAGGAAGAAGAGGCCGAGAAAGAGAAGACTTCATATCAGCAGATTGATTGGCATGACTTTGTGGTCGTCGAGACCGTGGTCTTCACTGAGGCAGATGATCAGGCGCATCTCCCACCTCCAACATCTCTCTCGGAGCTTCAATTCGCTTCCCTGGATCAGAAAGCTATGATGTCTGTGAGTTCACACAACATGCGTATAGAGGAGGCCATGCCGGAAGACACAGACTATTACAATTCATACCCACAACAGCCACAGCAAATGGCTCCTCCACCTGTTCCTCAACCTGCCTACCAACCACAATACCAAGATACTAGAATGCGGAACACAGATGAGGAGGATGAGGAAGAGCAACGGATTCGTGAAAGAACCGAGGCGAGACAACGTGCTCAGCAGGCACAAGCTGAAGCGAAGGGCGTTGCCGCACCGATGAAGATCAAGGAGAATTATGTACCAAGAGCAGCTGCCAGAGCGGCGAACAAGCAGAACATGGTCTTATGTCCAAATTGTAGGACACAGATGCCTGCGAATGAGCTCGAGGAACACATGAGAAGTATGCACTACCCCCTTTCACTTAAGTAATCAGAGCTAACGAGATTGTTCAGTTGAGCTTCTTGATCCCCGCTGGAAAGAACAGAAAGCAAAGGCAGATAGCCGCTACTCCACAACCAACCTTTCCACTCAAGACGTCGCCAACAACCTCAAGCGTCTAGCAAGTCAACGCAGCGATCTCTTTGACGGCGTGACGGGCCAACCCATCATCTCAGAGGAGGAACTCGCAAGGAGGAAGAAAGCGGCTACTAGTTACGACGGGGTCGCTCCAGAAAAAGGTGATCGGCGGCTGGATATGATGCAGAATGTCAACGTCGAGGAACAGATTCGGGCCATTCATCAGAAGTTTGGAGACAAGAAATAGGGCTGCTGCATGCATATGGGAGGGTCAAGGGCGTTTTGGCACGGATGGCTCTGTATAAGTATCGGGAGCGAGTTGGAACTCGGAATCATGATACTCCACGAGTGCTTTGTTAGGTGTATATTTCATCTGAATTTTCGTGGAACAAGGTTTAGACAGCAAGAACTCATAGCGTCTGAAGCACGTGTATTCCTTGATATGCAGCCCGTGGCAGTCGGTAATAATTCGAGCCAGAGTCAACAAAACGTTTTACAGAGCTAAGAACAAAGGCCAAAATTGCTGTGGATGCTCATTCTGCTGGCCGCTGGTAAATCTTCTGCTCGACACGCAAGAATTTGGGACGCGAAGGGCGACTCTGAATCTGAGGGGCCAGGTAAATAAATAATATCGGACAAGTATTCAACAGCAAGAATGCAAGGACTCGACAGACCCAGATACTTATACTATATCCACAGAGATCTCCGAAAACAAAAATTGGAAACTGCTGTATACTTTGAAGTAAAATCCCCCTCAAGACGTTTGAGAATGACGATTACCATTCGCAACCAGTGGAGTAAGAGAAGGGTGGTACATTGGCTTGAGGCTTAGCGGGCGTGCTGGCTCATGATCGGCGTCTGCAGAATTTTTGAACCTGGAAGCCATTCCCATTACACTTTTGATGTCGGTGCTAGGCCATGTCTACTCCGCGCACTTCGAATCATTTGTGGAAGGTAAGGATGGAACGACAGACAAGCTGATAGTAGGACAAACTAGTCCCTTTCCTTCTTAGTCTTCCTCCCGCCATGCCAGGCCGAGTTCTCCTGGCTCTCACCATCCCCTCGCACTGCCATCCTGCTGAGAGAGAGCAACAACAGCCCTCAAAAGTCAGCAAAATAGTCAGTCTTTAAGGCCAGAGGACAAAGATAGAGAGTATAACTCGATTCGGTCGAACAATTCTGCTTTAGCTTCCAACACCGCTGGGGATCTTCTGTTGCCAGCAGCACACGCCAAACACATGAAGAATGTGCTCTCCATAACTGCCAACCTCACCACAACTTAAACAGCGCAGGTGGCTTTCGGCGACACACTTCAGCCAACCCGAAAATCATTTGAGAGTGTTAGCTATGTTTTAGCAAAAGGAGGAACAAGGTCCTCGGCGCTGTGGTACTGGCCTGGCACCTATCGAAACTTTCAGCAGAACTTCGACGACGTAAAATCATCAGCACAGCAAATTGCGTAAGGACAGCAACGTCGACATTCTCTAACGTGGGCATCGATTCCTCCTCCCCCGATGTCGTGCAGTAAAACACATGTTGGATTCTCGCTGGCAAGCAAATCGTCGCCCCTTTCGAAGTTGACTCAGGGCTGGTAGCCGAGGATGCCCTGGCAAAGCAGTAAACAAAGTCTGTCTATTACCAAGCATGGCTTTCAACCTTCCTATGGTCTGACTCCAGCATTTTCACTTGTATTGAAACATCGACTTCTCCCAAATCCCAACGGAGAAGCCAGTCAGTCCCACCATGCTTCCTTGGAAATTTGGGCACTTATCTCTGTGTCACAATGCACAGAAGGACCGACGTGTCCTCGGAACATGAGGATCTTTCTAAACCAGACCATTCATTGCATGGGACCTCAGTTCCGGTTGAAAGCTTTCCCGAACAGTGCACCGGGATTTCGTTTCTGGAGGAAAGAATCTGGCGTAGCACCACTTCTGATCGAACGCCGCTAAGCCTTATAATCTTTTGGCTGGAACTCGGTGGCAAATTACAGAGTGACGCTGTCACTCTTCCATCAATCAAATACCCCGATGCCTGGAAGTCAGGCCCGAAAAGATGAAGATATCTGCAAGGAGTTGGACCAAGGGGAGTCTACTGCTCCCTCAGTGGCCCGTGGTCTGAGGTCGAATGCGGCAAGATATCGACCTTGCGCTATCTTGCATCACATGGTTCTATATGTGGAGTCTACCAAACATCAGAGCAGAAATTGTGGTCATGACAAGCAATCTGAATGGACAATGACCTGTGGATACGTTTGTGACGTGCTCAGTCCCAAGTGCAAAGATACGCCGTTGGGCATTCTGTGCTTTTGAGCCGGTACGGACATTCGAAACTGAGAATAGTGCTTCGGGTGATATTATGGCTGCATCGCATCTCCTCTTGGAAACATGAACTGCAAAATATGAGAGCGTTTTCTATATCGGGGCTACCAACTGGAGAAAGACTGTGGCCTGGATTATCGCTCCTGTTTCTACTTGCATACTTGCAATTCTTCATCGATGCTTTTGGGAAGACTCCTTGCACATCCCATAAGAGTGCTTGAAAATCAAGTGGGCTATCTGACTTCAGATCAGACCACATAGCACTCCCGCAGGGTTTGATGATTTTATCTCGAAACTTGGGTTGCAGATAACGTAAAATTCTTGTATACATGGTATATACCAGTGTCCCGAAGAGAAGAGTCCTCCAAGAAAATCCCAGCTAGATTGCTTCTTTTGGTAGAGGTACTCAGTAAAGCAGCTGTATCGTGTCCATTCTCCCTGCACCCTGCAAGGCACAGGGAGATTATACCTCCTCGGGAATCTATCAATTTATGCAAGTTGCAAGTTTTCCAGGTGGACATTGGAGTAGCCTCTCATGTCATTCTTTGTCAAGCTGCATATTCGAGGCTTTGAGTCATGTGTCCGCGAATTTCATCTTGATGGATAATGCGGAGTCTGCATTTTCGTGTCGCCAAGTTCATAAAGTCTGGGCTGTATTGGGAGTTGTATTTGGTTTCCCATGAGTTGTCTGCCCGCAGATTTAGCCAAAACACCGATTAATGATGGGCTCTGCGATGAGGCGTTAGGTATTGGCAACCAAGTCCCAATGGGCTCTGTGACCAGGCTTTTCTTCTCTCTTAATCGTTCAGATTCATATGGAACGCTTTTTTCATGACTCCCTCCACAGCCACTGCCTGTACCTCATGTTCTGGGTATGAAGTTTCTCCATGATGGCTTTGCGATCGATGTTTTACGACACCCAATGTCAAAGCGACGGAACCCTTTCAAGCCTCATCCTGCTGCCTTTTGGTCATGCCCTTGCGTCTCATTGACCTCCAAGGATGCTTGAAAGGAACACGCAATCCAATAAGCGACCGACCAATGCCGTTTGCACCTTGCCGTCTTTCAGGGTGGCTCGAGCGCCCAAATATCTCCGTATCTAAACGAGGCGAAGGAGGCTACCCCTTTTGAGGTTTGTTTACTTCGAAGCGAGGCGTGACTTAGAACGACATCTTCGATAAGTTTCCACGTTCTGAACCTCGAGCTACAGGACTCAGAAAGTCCGCACCTGGTCAAGCATTCAATCGCGATTCGAAAGGTTTGATTGGAAGGTTCACAGGGTACGAGTCCGTGAAGCCCGGTCGCCCCTTCCCTAACGTATATGTGCGTATGTCTTTGCTTGTATCTGATATTTGTGTGGGAGGTCGTATTCGCGGTACGGATTTTTGAGGGTGAGAGGATCGGAAGAAGGAAGGATGAGTAGTCCAGTATCGATCAATATTGTTGAAAGGAGCTGGACATTCTATTAGCAGGTGTTCAAGTTGTCCATGACATTCTACTTCTGCTGATCGATGGTACTCTTCCTACTGCCGCCCAAACCCATTTTCTGCGAGATAAATCTCAGTGCTAGCCCACATGATTCGCAACCAGCGGAATTGCATCTGACCACGGTATCTTGCAGGTTGAAGTGGTCTGTCTTCCTTGATCAGGTTGATGAATTTGCGCGTCAATTGCTGTCGCACATCTGCCCTTGAAGTCACATAACTCTATTTAAGACTCGGATTGAGCTTCGGATCTGTATTCGTGAAGCTGTGGACCTGCGTGGGCTGGCATATTTTATTGTGGAGCTTGTCGTCGACTCGATACTGCAGCTCCCAGCATCTCAAAGCTGGGTGAGGACCTTTGCAGAGGCTATGTGGAGACATTCGTGGAGAATATGCGATAGGCTTGAAAAATGCTCTGTCGATACCACAGTACAAGCTTCTGTTACTGATGAGTATTGAGACTGGTAGATGGAGTAGCGGTCATTTGCGCACTATTTCTCATATTTTCGTCGTTGCTGCACGCTCACAGAAACTTGCGATGGAATTGCTTTCCTTGATTATGTCTCTGCGTATCGTAGCTGATGATCAGGAACATCGAGACGTCACAATCGGCTGGGAGGAATCCTGATTTCAATGTTTTCAATTTCAAACTTGTCTTTGCGATAGCTACGTACATGTCTCTAGTCATCTACATACTCTGTACCTCTCTGTTTGCCCTTTACTCTGCATCGACGTCCAGCCTAGCTGTTGGTGTAGGAGTAAGAAACGTCCTTGGCGGTAGAATTGGGTCTGCCCCCCTCCATCCACATCGAATCTACCCGAGCTACACTTGAAAAGGGCAAGCTAGAAGCCTGGGATGAGGGCAAATGGGCAAACGGCCCAAAAGGAAGCGTGAATGGCGTAGACGAGGCCAACCAACGCTCCTTCCCGCGCTAAGAAACTCCCGACTCTCGATACTTTTCTATATAAGGCCCCCGCCCTTCCTCCCTCCTACTCCTACTCCTACTCCTACTCCTACAACTACAATACAACTCCTTTCTTCTTTCTTCCACAACCTCTTCCTCTTCCCTCTTTACCTTTCGTGATCTTTCGATCAATTCCCTTCCCTCCTTCAAGCTTTCGCAGGTCAAAGTACTTTCCTAAGCTCCGATCTCATCCAAAGTAAGTTTCCCAGCCAGCACCACCAATTCCCTGGTCAGCAGTCGCGGTCGCGGTCGCGATCAGAACACCTCACGGCATCAGCACCGCAACACTTTCCCTCCAACCCCCTTCCCATTCCCCGAGCACCCTCAACATTAGACTTCGTGCACTCTATCACCTCCTCTCTCTTCATCACGTCTCTGTTTGAGCTTCAATAGCTCACGCGTCGTTTACTGCAGGTCCAAACATAAACATCAACCTCGTGTTGCTCATCAACACAGAACAAAGAGTAAGTCTATTCTCCCTCTCCCTTACGCCCCCCCCTATTTGAGCTCTCCCTTGTGCTTACCATTGGTTATGCAATCAATCTGGGCCGTAGCCAGAGCAAGGAAGTCGTGCCTCTACACTCTGCGTGGTCACCTGTCTATCCACCCATCTGCCATCTCCCTTCTGCAACATTCATCCGTCTCCCACAGACACCCTTGGTCTACTCTCAGCTTTACTGACTTGGATTCTTGCTTACAGATAACCTCAAGACTGTTCTTCACTCAGAAGGTACGCATGGCCACAAGTCATTCACAATTTGACAAGCTCTCTTTCCTTTCAGTCAACATGTGCCTCCCATATGCTTCACCTAATCTTCGTACTATGCAATACTTCTACTTCCCTGGAAGACATATGGCCTTCATCAATACACGAGCTTCTTTTCCATACGGAGTTCTTCTTCGATACCACACAACAATTGTCCGTTATCTTTAGATTTGGCTGACAACTCCACAGATCAATCTTCACCATGGCTGATTGGGGCACTGCCGACATGCAGGCTGCTCTGCCAGACCCAAGCTCTGAGGGTGCTTCTGTAGCTGCTCCTGTTACTCTTCCAGCAAAGAACCCACAAGAGTACGGTTGGGTTGAGCCTACCAAGTACAACTACGACCTCTATACCAAGTCTTCTAAGGAGCAGGCTGAGGCTCAGGCAAATGGTCTAGGTGAATCTGCTGATACAGAGGATGTCGGTGTTGGTGGCATTGCTGTTGGTGACTGGGCTAGTAACGCCAAGACCTACACTTGGGATGATGAATATGGCGATGTCGTTCCTCGCTTTCCTGATCTTGAGAAGCAACTCTTCGGTGCTGAGAATCATGTCCGTACTGGAATCAAGTTCGAGAAGTAAGTAGTCATCCATCCCAACTGCCAACCGCAACTAACAAAGTCCCCAGTGTTGCCCAAATCGAGGTTACTCAAGAGGGTGCTCTTCGTATCAAGCCGATCAAGCACTTCTCTGATGCTGGCCTCCATCCTGTGATGTTGGAGAATGTTCAGCTTGCTGGATACCAAGTCCCAACCCCCATCCAACAATACACTATTCCCACAGTTATTGAGGGTCACGACTTGGTCGCATGTGCTCAGACAGGTAAGCGGTCATCATAATTACTCGAATCTTCCTTGCTAACGGCTGCCAAGGTTCCGGCAAGACCGCAGCCTTCTTGATTCCAATCCTGTCAAAGTTGATGGGTAAGGCCAAGAAGCTCTGCGCTCCCCGCCCAAATCCAGCCACCTTCATCTCTGGCGAAACCCCAGGTGTTCGTGCTGAGCCATTGGTCCTAATTGTCGCTCCATGCCGAGAATTGGCAACTCAGATCTTCGATGAGGCTCGTAGATTCTGCTACCGTTCCATGCTTCGTCCAGCCGTTGTCTACGGTGGTGGTCCAATTGCGGAGCAGATTCGCCAACTCGAGAAGGGTTGTGATATTCTGATTGGTACCCCTGGTCGTCTTTGTGACTTCATCAATCGTCCTCATCTTCTTACGCTTCGGCGCTTGAAGTACATGGTCATTGACGAGGCCGATGAGATGCTTAACACCGATTGGGAGGCTGAGCTCAAGCAGATCATGTCTGGTGGTGGTAAGAGTCTTCGACACTCTTCTAGTGAATAATTGCTAATGAATTCATTAGATCAGGAGGAAGGAAATATCAAGTACTTGATGTTCTCTGCTACCTTCCCAAAGATGGCTCGTGATCTTGCCACGCAGCACTTGGCCCATAACCATGTCCGCATTCACGTCGGCCGTACCGGTTCTTCTCATCAAAACATCAAGCAGGATGTTGTCTTCGTCGAGCCCCACGTCAAGAAGCAAGCCTTATTGGATCTTCTGCTCTCTGCCCCACCTGCTAGAACTATCATCTTTGTCAACAGCAAGCGAGCTGCAGACGAGGTTGACGACTTCCTCTTTAACAATAATATTCCTTGCACATCCATTCGTAAGTAGCCAGCCTGAACATGAAGAATGCAGTCCAATTCTGACCTCTTTCTTCTCACTAGATGCCGATCGTACCCAGCGTGAGCGCGAGGACTCCATCCGAGCTTTTCGATCTGGCAAGACACCAGTTCTCATTGCTACTGGCGTTTCTGCTCGCGGTTTGGATATTCACAAGGTTATGCAGTCAGTATACAGTCGCAAGATGATTCAAGAGCACTTACTAACCATGTGGTCAGTGTCGTTAACTTCGACCTTCCCTCTACTCAATATGGTGGTGTTCAAGAGTACACTCACCGCATTGGTAAGCTGGCTTTCTCCTTTCATCCACAACGCTGATCTTAGGAATAGGTCGCACTGGTCGCATTGGTAACTTGGGCTTGGCTACGTCTTTCTATGACCCTCGTCGGGATGCTGACATTGCTGCACCATTGGTAAAGCTCATGCTTGAGACTCGTCAGGTCATCCCCGACTTCCTTCGCGAGCACCTTCCAGAAGGTTTCACTGCTGATGACGATGGAAATGTTACTGGTGATTTCGATCTTCTCAAGTTTGAGGACACCGATGATGATGACGATGATGCGTAAGTATCTGTCTGATCTCTGCTTGTGCTTCAATACATTTGCTGATTATGCACAGCGAGGGTGGTGCTGATGCCTGGGGAAATGAGGCTCCTGCCGAGTCTACTGAGGCTCCAGCTCCAGTTGAGGCTTCTGGTTGGGGTGCCGAAACATCTCAAGCTCCTCCTACTCCAGCCGGTCCTACTGTAGTTCCCCCTACTCTGGCATCTAGTGATTTTGGTGCTCCTCAAGGTCCACCTGCCCCTCCCGCTCAGGTCAGTGTCTTCCTTCTTCCTCTTCTTGGTATCTTGAGAGCGGAAATCTAAGATCTCTCCAAATCTGGCCATTGCTAATGACTCCTATAGTTTGGTCAGCAGCCTCCCACTCAATCTAACTGGGGTGTTCCATCGGCTCCTACTCTCGTCCAGGCCGCTCCAGTGGGTCAGTCTGGTCATGGTGCTCCTACTTATGGTGGTGCTACTCAATATGGTGGACAACCTCCTCAGTATGGTAGTCAGGCTCCTCAGCACGGTGGTCCTCAGTATGACGCCCAGGTTCCTCAATATGTTGGTCCGTCTCCTCAGTACTCTGGTCAACCTGGTCCTCAATATGGTGGCCAGGCTCCTCAGTATGGCCCACATGGCTCCCAATACCCTGGTCATCCGGCTCAGGGCTTCGGTGCACCACCTCAGTATCAACACAATGGCGGCCCACCATCTCAGCCAACTCACTACGCCCCAAACCAAAACTATGGTCCACCTCCATCTGGTCCTGCTCAGAACTCTGCTCCTGTTGCTAATGGTAACAACTGGGGAGCTCCAGTTCAGAACGCGGTCCCTCGCAATGCTCCAGCTCCAACCCCTGCTCCAGCTCCAGCTCGGGCTGCTCCTGCATTCAACGTCGACTGGAAGAATGGCGGTGCTTGGTAAATGGTCTAGTTCTTGGTCCTTCTTTTCCTTGATTCCTTCAGATCAGAGTCTCCCAATTGGGTTGACTTTGCATCTTGAACCGTTAGACTCGAGAAAAAAAGTCATGCGCATTTTAATGCTGTGGCATTGATTTCCTTTCATTGTTTTGCGATCTGGGGGAGGAGAATCTGCATGTAATGGGATTTTGAGACTGGCCATGCGTGTACATGGATGCTCGATCTCGGGAACGGAGGATGTCTTCTGCAAATGGTTAGAGAAATGTCGTGGCAGTAGTTAATAATTCATTGGCTATTGCAAGATATTTCGAGACCAAATGGTGTGAATTAATATTTACCTCGAAGAAAAAGAACGTTGATACTAAATAACCTGGAGTACCAACATACCCAACAGTACCCAGCACTTCTCTACAATATTTGTTAGCATGAGAATAATCCTGCTAATAGACGATTAAAATGAGTTTCGAACATTGTGGACTGGCGCACCAGATATCGGGGCCTCGCGTGTTCTGATCATGGGAGCTGCTAAAGCATGCGAAGGTTAATTCGCACAGTTCTACTGGCCACTATTACTGGGTACACGAAGCTTTGGATTTGATGAAGTCATATTCACAGTGGATATGACACCTGATAGCTTCAAGTAATATAGGCTCGAATATATGGTCGAAAAATACCGGCAATTATGGAAGTCTCCCACGCCTATTGATTTTGGGCCCGTCTCTATGCATCACTAGATCGAGAGGCTTACAGGTTACAGGCGTTATCATTAAACACTTCTTGACTTAAGCATTCGCTGTTCTGAATTGGATCATCGAGCCGAGTGGTCTTCTACTGCGGGCTGCAACACGTCCGTTAAAGTCTTGCTCTTCTCCCTCACCTGCATTTTACCTTTGCTCTATATCTTTGTATCGTCCCCATGACCAGGCTGATAGCACTCCGAAAGTGCGTAATACTATCCATCATGTATTTTCGAGAAGAAACGAGAGTACTGATCTCGAAGGACTACCTGTGCAGGAAACTAGCTTAGGAGAACGCACTTCTCGAGGCCACAAGTCTGCCATTGTCACAGACTTAAGAGCCAAACGCCACACCGTCTCAAAAATCCTTGTGGAGGAAGGAAATAAAAAGGTTATAGGCGACGAAGTGAGTCAAGAGTTTTGACATTAATCATATCACATTACAGGAATGGCCTGAACCAAGTCCTCTCTTCTCATGTATCACCCCCGTCATTCAAAGCCGACCAGTCCCCCATCCCTTCTTCCCCTCCCAATCCCAAGTCACACTCAGACCGCTATTAACGTACGCCAGAACGAAAACCAACACCAAAGCAGCCATCGCCAGGATCCCGACATCACTCAAAAACACAGCGCCTTCCCTCTTCTTCAGCATATCCAGCGGACTTGTCCCCTTCCCCTGCTTCATACCTTGGTCTCGTATCCGACCGTCTTGGCGTTCCCACGGAATTGGTATACCTCTATCATTCAATATCTGCTCCGTAGTAATTTTCGCTCCAGCAAGAACAATCGGTACACCCGTTCCAGGATGTGTCGAAGCACCAACGAAGTACACACCCGAGATGCTAGGATGTTTGGTCTTTGGTCTGAATGCCAGGACGTTGAAGAATGAATGTGAGAGGCCCAAGATAGAGCCTTTGTCCAGATTGAAAGTCGATTCCCAGCTTGTCGGTGTATTGAGCTCTTCGTGGATGATCAGAGGTTCGAGAGCGGCACAGCCGGTTCGGGCTTCGATCGTTGATATTATGGTTTTTCGAGCGGATGAAACAATGCTGTCCCAATCTTGTTCCGGGAGCAGACCGGGTCCTGATGTGGCTTTTCCGGAATTCGACGTTGTGGAGTTGAGAAGATGACCGACTGGCACGAGGACTACGATTGCGTCTTTTCCTACTGGAGCTGCGGTGGGATCAACTCGTGAAGGGACATTGACGTAGAATGATGGATCGTCTGGGATACCTTGCCGGTCGAAGATTGAGTCGAAGGATTCTCGGTATTCGTCTGCAAGGAAGATGTTGTGTGTTTTGAGCTCAGGGATAGTTTGGGAGACAGACCAGTAGAAGGATATCGAGCTGCATGAGCCATCTCGTTTTTGAAGGGATTTGGCGTAGCTGGTTGCGGAGTTAGGGAAAAGGTTGTTGTACGCGTAGACTAGGTCTGCGTTTATGACTACTAGGTCTGCTGAGAGCTGTTCACCGGTCAAAAGTTGGACGCCTGTAACTTGCTTGCCATTCCGAGACGTGAGGACAGAGGACACAGCGGTGTTGAGTCGGATGTTGACTCCAGACCTCTCGCATATTCTCACCAAAGCGCCCACAACAGCATGGAACCCTCCGACTGGATACCAAATTCCCTCTGCCAGCTCCGTATATTGCAGCAAAGAGTATGTCCCAGGCGCATCAAATGGACTCATGCCCATATACATACTTCCAAACGTGAATACCCTCCGCAGCCTCTCCGTCCAGAAGTACTTCGCCGCCCTGGAATATATACTCTCGAATGGATGCAACGCCACGAGATGCCTCAAGAAACTCGGTCTCAGCAGGTTGAACACTGACGTGAAGTTCTTGTGCAGCACCTCTCTGACACTTATTTCGTAATGCCTATGCGCCTCCGCCAACCAAGCCAGGTACCTCTCGAACCCATCCTTACCCTCCCATTTCTCAATCTCGCGCTTCATGACACTAGTATCCGAGCTCAGCTCGAAGCTCTCGCCGTCCCCGAACCACATGTTGTAGTTTGGATCGCATTTTAGCAGGCGGACGTCTTCGGCTTCAAGGGAAGTGGACAGGTCGTGGAAGGTTTCTTGGAAGAGCTTGGGGAGGAGGAGCAGCGAAGGGCCTTGATCGAATCGATACCCGGAGTGGTTGATGAGACTGCAGCGCCCTCCCGTGAAGCCGTTCTTCTCGAGGACTGTGACGGAATAGCCGGCTTTGGAGAGGCGGGCTGCTGTTGCTATACCGCCGACTCCTGCGCCTGTACAGAAGGTCAGTGAGTCCTTGAATGAAGTTTGGAAATCGAAGGTTGAGATGGGACTCATGGAATGGCGGGGTAGCTTCATAAAATGCTTACCAACAACTATAGCAGTCGGCTTTTTGTCTGCGGATGCCATTGAGACGTAGAATTGAGGTTTGGAAGCTGCAGCAGCGCGAGGACTGGCAGGTGGGAAGAAACTGAGGTCTTCACATGTTGGATGGGCTGTTGGTGGTTTGTTTTACAAGTCTAGTTCATCTGAGGAGGTAACCTTAGCTCCTGGAAGTATTGGACGAATCATGACGTGCAGATTTCCCGTGCAAGGTTTACGACTGCAGCTTACATCCTTGTACAGTATCTTGGACTTACTTGAGTCTCAGCATCATCACGCTGTTAACACAATATACAAAAAGGCGGAATGGTGCAGCTTGGACAAGATTTCTATAATATTCCTGGTTACCCAGCATTCAATGCTTGCCAAGCGACTTTCAGCCTTCTCAACTTTGGCACTGTGGCTTTGCCCTCCTTGACCTTGTACCCCTTTTCCGATAAGACTCGGCCAATTTCCATGTAACTTTCTACAGCTACTCTCATTGGTGCTCTGGCATCGACTGGTAATTGAGATATGGCACCGATTGCCTCTCGGTAGACACCAAAAGCCTTATCTAAGAGTCTGATTCGGAGTTTCTCGATCCCTCGTCGGTCCGGGTTCTCGATAATAGCATGAGGCACAAGTCCTTGCGATTTCAACCACGATGTTGGCAGATACACCCGATCAATAGCTGCATCTGTTGCGATGTCACGGGCAATATTCACATATTGCAAGGCAATACCCATCCGGCCACCAGCCCGAACCAAGTGATCGCGCTCTGCTGGAGTCGTTGCGGTATGACTGTGGAAAAAGACCAGTTCCAAGCATAGTTCTGCTACTGTGCCTGCAACGCGTGCAGCATAGACTTCAAGGTCATGTTCCTCTTCGATGGGGAAGGTTTCTAGTGCCTTGTTGGATTGTTCCTCGAGAAATTCCAGATCCGTTTTGAAGCCTTCCAGTAACTCATACAGAGGTCCGAATGAGAGAAGATGAATCGGGAGAAGTCGTAGAGCAGGTTGAGCTGATTCCGGGAAGTTTTCTGTGATATAGGCATGAACGCCGGGCTCTTTCGAGACTATCCGAGCCTCCTTCGATGCATAGGCTTTGTCCAAGTAGTGTGTAAGTTTGGCAATCCATTTCCGGGCCTCTGCCTCAGAGCTCGCATTGTCAACGAGATCATCGGCAACTCTACAGAAGGAATAGCTATATTTGTTAGGCGAGGCTGCAATTCTACCTTGGGACCACTTACAGTAAGATAAGGTCAGTTCGAAGTCGCCCAGAGAATGTTGAGCTAGCAAGGTAGAAGCTCCGGCTCTTCTTCTTGAGTCTCTGGACAGCTTGTTGGATCCCTGTTACCCGCTCCTCGTCGTATTTAGAAACTTCTGTCAGTAGTGCATCGATGAGCATGAATGGCGAAGGCAACTCCGGAACTTGTGGAAATAAGCTCGGGAAGGTTAAGAGAATGGCGAGGGCATGATCAAATGCAACCAAGCCGAACACAATGAGGATGTTGGTCGCCAGGAAGAATACTGCTTCCTCGATTTCCAACCCCTCCCACAAGTGTACTCCAAACTTTGTTCCAGACTCGATCGTCCATGTCCCTCTTCTCAAGGCTAAAGTGTCTACCACCCACAGGTAGACAGTTGGGATAGCAATTGGCGCAACTGTACTGGATAGTGGCAGACTGAGCAAAAATTGAGATGAAAGTGACCAGAGCAGGAGAGCAAATGGTCCAGCCCATGCTAGGATCAATCCTAGATAGGTTCCTTCGTTGCCTCTCCATACCAAAAATCCACCTCCCGTGACAAGAAAGGCTAGTACGGCATGGCCAAGATTCCACTGGGTCGCATGATGTTTCTGACTTGGAAGATAGGCCGGATGAAATACCGGTTTACTGAGAAGCAGATATAGAAGAGATGTGTTGTAAGTCTGGATTATGAAGAAGAAGACTTCTTCAGCGGGAATGTTGAACAAGGTCGGTCCAATGATAACATAAGATGGGTAGGTCCAAACTCTGCGGCGGATGAGGTAGGAATCCCACGGGATCGTAGAAATGACAGCAATTGAGATCAGAAAAGCGATCTTGTACAGGTCTATGCGATTGAGAAATGGCCGGTAAAGGAAGGTCAAGGCAATGCCTGGCGGAATTGTGTACTTCAGATGACTCGTTCAATCAGCTTATTGTTTGCTTCATGCCGAGACATTGGAATGAGACTCACACGAGAGCGTACTCGAAACCCATGTTTACTGGTTCCTCGCCTGTACAATATGAGGGATCGAGTGCAAAGATGCTATTGAGGCATCTTCAGGTGAGAACAATGAAATTCAGATGCTCGATCGAGAGGACGAAAAACGTGATGTGATATCTGGTGAGGGGGGCCGGGGGCTCAGGAGATGCCAGAGCTCAAGGGGCCAAGCAAGTGTGTGAAGTTATTAATTAGCGAGACGAGACTGAACAATTATCGGACTGCGGACTGTTCCGTTTTCCTGTTCTTTCTTCTCCTTCTCCTTCTCTTGCAAAAGAAAAGAACCAATCATGACTGGGAGAAAAGAGGAAGGCTAACGCAGTCCAGAATAAACAAGAGTGAAGTATGAAGACCTGCACGGGAAGCATCGATTGGTTCGCTACCTAGTGTAGCAGGGTAGGAGGGAAGGTAGCAGGGTAGGTAGCTCCCCCTTGTCGCTTCCAGTCGATGACGTTCTCGATTTGCGGATGAGCTTGGCCAAACACAGCATAGCTATGATAGTAAGGTACAAGTCGAGTCAACCTTGGAGCTCGATCCCGGCTGCTGTTGGAACATCGCTCACTCTTCTCATGATCTTGGAGCTGGATTTGGATCTTGAGGGATCGTGCTCGCCAGCATTCCCCCGCCGTCTCGTCTCGATCCCCCCTCCCTGCCTCCACTTCGCTCCTCCTCTTGCTCCTGCTCTCGCTATTACAAATGCCAACGATAAATTAGCTGTCAGAAGCAGCCTATACCACTGTATGCCGGGGATAATAATGACCACTGTCGAGTGAACACAATGGAATTGGAAGACTTTTGAATGCCTCAGAAGGTCTGTACCTCTCTACGGAGGAAGCTAGTATAGGTAATGTACAGGGGTGGTAGTAGCATGCATGATGGTAGTAGCATGACATACCTAGCATGGCATTGAGGCATGGCACTTTCCCCTCGTCGCTCGTCTGGGCCTTCGCTCTACGGACAATTACTTCGTATAGCTCGAATCCTGGGAGTAACTGCAAGTGCAAGTGACCATTCCGTGGCAGAGCGCACAGGAAAGCGCTTTCGTCATGCCCACCGAGCACTCGCGGCACTGTACTGTACACTACCTACCTACCTAGGTAGGTAGGTAGGTCTCGTCTCTCATGCCGGCCCCAGGATGCTGGGTCTAGTCTACTATACCTATACCACATCCGTGCCATACCGACCTACCTACCTTTCCTGCTACCCCTCCCCTCTTACTCAAGAGCTTCCGCTTTTACTAACGCTACAGGGACAGCTAACCACCAATTAATTGTAAACAGCATTTCATCATACTTACGGCAACTAGCACATTTCAGACTAGGCAAGACCAGACCTTGGTTCTCTCTGTTATGTTTTGCCTCTACTGCTACACCATCCATATCGTCGTCTTTTGAGAGTAGGTTAAGGTCCAGGAATTTGTCGACACATGTCCATATCGAACGATCCAAGCCTCACTGCTCTGTGCAAGCTTCACTCATGACTTTCGTCAATGAGAAGCAGAGCAGGTCAGGGAGACCACATCCTTACCTCCATGGCAACTTTGCTCCCATCCACCGAGTTCAACCCCTCAGCCCATGCTCATATACCGGATCAATACCTCAAGAGCTTGCTGGCGGGGAGTATGTCAGGAATGGAGGCAACCCTTTCACAAACGAGGACTTGGGAAGAGATGCACATTGGTTTGACGGAGATGGCATGCTGAGCGGGGTTGCATTTCAAAGACAAGCAGACGGATTGATACGTCCAGCATTTGTCAATCAGTATATCCTGACGGATGCCTACATCTCTACTTTGGCTACACCGTCTCTTCGACTCCCGATTCTCCCCAGCATCGCAACACTCGTCAATCCTGCATCGACTTTAATTCGGATCATCCTACGCATATTTCGAACCCTTCTCTTAGTCCTCCTCTCACACCTGCCTGGGTCACCGCAAGCAATCAAGAAAATTAGTGTTGCCAATACTGGGATTCTGTACCATGATGGGAGGGCGCTGGCAACTTGTGAAAGTGGACCACCGATCCGTGTATCTCTGCCAGGTTTGGAGACTGTTGGATGGTTTGACGGTGGAAAGGCGGAAGGAGAGCCGGCCACCGAGGAAGCTCCAGGCGATACTTTTGGAGGGGATGGCTTACTTGGTTTCATGAAAGAATGGACGACCGCACATCCTCGAGTCGATCCCCTTACCAAAGAACTGATACTCTTTCACTCAACGTTTTTGGCCCCGTTTATCTTCTATTCAATCATTCCCAGCTCGGGAAATGCACACATTTCCACACCACCAAGTCGACTTGTCAATGCTGCTGTTCCAGGAATTGGGTCTGCAAAAATGATGCATGACTTTGGGGTTTCTTTTTCACACACTATCATCATGGACCTGCCGCTTTCACTCGATCCAAGAAACCTCGCTAAAAACGAGCCCGTGGTTTCGTACGACCCTTCTGGGAAATCACGCTTCGGTATATTTCCAAGATGGAATCCTAAAGCAGTCCGCTGGTATGAGACTAATCCGTGTTGTATTTTTCACACTGCGAATACTTGGGACGAGACCGAGATCAACCCTGTGACCAATGAGCAGGAGACCATAGCAGTCAACATGCTCGCTTGTCGGCTTACAAGTGCTGCACTGGTATTCAGTGCTGGAGATGTTGCAGCGCCTATCCCGAAGAAAGTGACATCTCCTAAGTATGCGCAAGAAGAGGAACAATGCCGCCTCTACTACTACCGTTTCGAGCTGTCGGGTTCTGCAAACGAGATAATGCATCAGTTCGCCCTGACTGCGATGCCTTTCGAATTTCCTTCCATACGAGATGACATGTCCATGTCCTCAGCCCGCTATATCTACGGCTGTTCAGTCTCAGATAGCACTTTTGGAGCTGCACTCGGCCGGGCTGTGAAGATTGATTCGTTAGTCAAGGTTGATGCAACTGCTTTGATTCAGAAAGCACAGCAGCACCCCCCGACACCAGTCACAGGCTGTGTCGATTCAAGGACTGTCGCCGAGATTCTGGCATCTAACGATCCAGAGGATCCGATCCAAGTCTTCAAGCTGCCTACAGGGTTTTACGCGCAAGAGTCAAGATTTGTTCCGCGCGAAAATGGAACATCTGAGGATGATGGATGGATTTTGTCTTACGTCTTTGACGAAAGTCAGCTTGATCAGAGTGGCATTGCAAGCATGAGTGCCAAGAGCGAGCTTTGGATCATCGACGCCAAGAACATGAAGGAAGTGGTTTGCAAAGTGCAGCTACCACAGAGGGTACCCTATGGCCTGCACGGAAACTGGTTCAATGAGCACGAAATTCTCAACCAGCGGCCCGTGGAAACAATTCGCCACCTGCCCACACCACGGCAAAAGGTCTTCGGCGGGATGGAAGCGAGCGAGAGTTTTGGGATAAATGCTTGGATGGGAGTAAGAAAGCGGCTATTAGATTTCGTGGAGTAACCTTCAAACCATCATCTGCATGGAGCTGCATCCGTTCTCTTGGAGTAGCCTTAAACACCATCAAAAGGGTTCACAGTCACGACTTGAAAGAGTGGCAGGAGTGCTTGGGAACATTCGCATTGTACAGTATCGCATCTGGCATTTCCTGGCGTTGGGTTGGCCTTCTTTTCCCGCAACCATACCCCATTGTATTTGCATTATCACATGAGTGGAGGAAGGTTAGGATACGCGCAGGAAACGATTATGGATCATGGATTATGCATACTGAAGCAGCTAGTCATTCTGCTCATTATAATAATGAAACTATATTTTCTCTTCGAAAGTCACTGCCGATTATGTGTCAATTCCTGGTGACGTTTTGTTAGCCATTATCCTTCAGCCTTTCTACCGCGGCTTCCGGCTCCTGTCCGGAGCAGCCTCCTATCTCCTCCCTTATCAGAAACTCACGATTTCTTCATGACTGGGAGATGTGATTGAAAGATGATGACGTTATGATTTTATTTTTTTGGTTGGTGAACATTGCTAGTCAGGAGAGTAGCGCGGCACTTGCGGGCACCGTCTTTTTGGCTGTCTCCGAGAGTAACAGTAGAAGCCGTTTTGAATGCCGGATCGTCGGGGGCTAGAACTGCATGCTTATCTTCACGTCTCCTGAGCTGTCGTGGATGTCTCATGACAACTAGTTCTGTAGCTACACTTGTTGCCGGGAATCCGAATTTTGCCTCTGCGGCTTGAGACTTTTTGTAGTCTATTAGGTAGGTAGTTACCGTTCTAGACTTGAGTGGGTACTTTTTCTATGATTGACGGCTGCGGTTAGTTGGAGTCTTTTTTTTTTCTTTCTTTGTTGTTATTTCCAGGATGTCATGACGTGGGCATGTGAATGGTATTTCTGAGATTGCCATACCCATGGTTTATTTACCAGGTTAGAACTGCTGATGATTGGCTGAGATCGAGGACGTTAGACAGGGGAATGGTGGATCTCGAAATGCTTGATTCCAATTACCTACTAGCCGAGATCATAACTTTTCATGGCTGACCTTTTCTGATAGACATCATGGAATAATGGCTGAAGATTCTTGCCAGCTGCATACCCGCGCTGCCGAGATGCTTGTTTCTTGACTTCGTTGCTTGATCGCGATATTACATGATTCAAGTGCCGAGTGGCATTCTTGAAATATGTGGACGGACTCCTGTCAATGACTCAACCAGGAGAAAATTCTCTTCTGCCCCAAGGATTCCAAGGATTGGTGAGTTGATATCTATCACAAGCATGTTGTGATTCCTGAAAGCTTGCAGCACATTGCTAAGAGCTGCAGTGTTTCGACGAAGATCATTCGGCAATGTTCAATCTTTTGCTCTCCGGGATCCGATGAGGACTAGGCTATGTCTCTCTCATCTCATAACTGTGTCGCATGCAATGGTAGCAAGTATTTTCAAGCTCTTTCTACACAGCAAGCTACCTGCGTTAGTGATAGGCTAGGAGAAATTGCTAAAGTAGTGGCAAAGAACTTGCTACTCGAGTACACAGTGTATGTACACTTCCACCGTTCCATTCCATCTTCTGCGATTCCTGCAGCCAACGCCATCCCAAAGCAGTAGGGACTATCCATCAACAACGTCACTTCCCTTTACTTGCACTTGCCCTTGCACTTTCCCACCGTGTTGCACGTCAACATGCCAGTGCATTCATCATGTGTCGAGCCTTCCAGATAGGTATATTGCTTCGATTCCTCCCTTCATAAGCCTCTTTATGTTTCTTTCCCTTCGTCACTTCGTTCCTCTCCATCCTTCATCAACAACAACAACAACAAGAAGAAGAACTCTCCTCCACCATCACTCTACCACTTTTTGGACACTTTTGCTCGCTGCATCCTTGCTCCCACACTTTACATACTCGACTTCAATTCTACCTAGGCCATTTGCTTGAATCATCAGCCAAGATGTCGTCCAACCAGTTGGTCGGCAGAGATGCCTTGACCTCCAATCCCAACTTGTTCAACTACCCACGGATGTCGGACATCAACATCACCTCTCGTATGTATTTTCCACTTCAACTGTCAGGGAAATGGTTTGACTGACATTATCGCTCGGATCTTTACTGGGCTGTCTCTGCCTTCATGGGAGTCAGTGCACTCGGCTTCATGGCTCATGCTCACTTCTGGACTGGACGCAAGCATGGCCACGCCCTTCAATATGTCATCTTCCACTACATCACTGCCGCAATCTGCTTCGTAGCCTGTATCGCATACTTTACCATGGCTTCCAACCTTGGATACGCTGCCATCATGGTCGAGTTCCAACGCAGCGATCCAGTTGTCGCCGGGCTCTATCGAGAGATTTTCTACGTGCGATACATTGATTGGGTTATCACGACTCCAGTAAGTCCGAGGATCAATGTCCTCCTATTCGATGCTAATTTAGCTGCAGCTGCTCCTTCTTGACGTCCTCTTGACTGCAGGTCTTCCATGGCCCACCATCCTCATCACCATTCTCGTTGATGAAATCATGATCGTCACAGGACTCGTTGGTGCACTTGTCGCGTCGCAATATAAATGGGGCTACTTTGTCTTCGCCATGGTCTCCTTGTTCTTCATCGCCTGGAATGTTGTGTACGTCGGTCCAAAACACGCCGGCACTATCAGATCCAGCAACCAGACAGACATTAAGAGATCTTACATCCTTGCTGCTGGCTGGACGATGGCGCTGTGGTTCCTCTATCCTATTGCTTGGGGTCTCTCCGAAGGTGGCAATGTTATTTCACCTGACTCCGAAGCTATTTTCTACAGCGTCCTCGACGTGCTCGCTAAGCCGGGCTTTGGCATGATCCTTCTCTGGGCTCACCGAAACATTGAGCCTACGGACATTGGTATCCATATTCGCGGCTACGATCAGCCCCGCATGAACCATTACCTCGCTGGAGCACATCGAGGAAACGGAGCAAATGATCGCGAGAAGCTGGGCCAGACTGGTGGACTTGACGGTGCAAACGATGCTGCTCATGGCAACGCTACAGGTGCGCCCGCAAGCACTGGCTTCAACGGCACACACAACGGACATTCCAACGGTCACTCAGGAAATGGTCCTCTGGATGCAAATGGCACAAGCCGACAGGGAAATGGTGCTGAAGCGTTCTCTTCTTCCGCCAACCCCGGTACGACTACCACAGGCCGAGCATGAGAGTTTGGCCTCAAACTCTGGTGTTTCCAAGTACGCAGCAAAACAGGCCAGCACCAAGTGTCGAGTATTCAGTACCTCTGCACTATTTTCACTGCCAAATTTATCTATAATGCTACTACTGGACTTCAATGGGGAGTCTTCTGTCACCGCAGGTTCTGAGTTCCATACCTTGCATTCTTGTGGCGTTCATTGCGTTTATTTGCATTCGATGGATGCATGTTCTGCTTTACCAATAGTTTAATTCGTCAGTATTTGATACCACGGGATGGGAATGGGGAGACGTGTACTTAAGTTATTAATCCAATGCCCCTAATTATGAATTGAGTGCTTTCAACCATGTCTTCAAGCGGCCATTGTCTTGTGTAGAAAGTACTGAGTTTGTGCTGTTTGCACACGTGATCCCCGATGCTCCATATCTAACGTCATGGTGAATTATGAGGCTTTACCTCTTACTCCATTCAAGTATCTCACGAGTGAGACATGATCAAACAAACGGAAATGGCTCGGGGAAAGTCTCAGGGAATTAATACTACAGAACATGAGGATCTTCAATCTTTTGGAACTTGTGGGGAGGTTCCAGGCGCCAGTGAACACTGGGTATCTTTGAAGGTTCAAGTCGCAGTCTTGGGAGGAGAGGAGGAGAGTAATGTGGCACTGTCGGTACATTTTCATGAAATTTAGGCTCGAGGAAACTTCAAGATTGATATTGTCAATCTCGACTGTGTAGATATGGGAATTGCTGGGACGAGTAAACATGTGTATGCATATATGTGTATATATATTGCTCCAGTGCGGATAAGAAAATGAACGTCCCAATTGGGCAGTTGTAATCTAGGTAAGATCTTACTTTGAGTGTGTAGAGGTGTCATGGGAGTCAGTCGAAACAAATTTGGGAGCGGGAGTGAGTTCTCAACGCTCTCAAGTTTCGTCGCCACTGTCAGTACGATAGTCCAGAGGGACTTCTTAGGGCCCCAGGGACGACTGAATGCGAAACAGAATTTTTTCTGTACAGAATTGCGATTAAGACCTCAAAATTGGTCTATCAACCAAAGCAACTATGTTCTACAAAGGCTACTGACGACCCGAGAGAGACAGGTCCCACAAGGACGAGGTTTCTTGAGGGTTGAACATTCAAAAGTGTTGGTATCATAAGAATCTACTCCGCCGTCCAAAGCTATATAAAGGTTTCGAAAGGAACCCAATGTAGCAACATAGTCCATGCCATCCGTGCCGCCATTCGCTTCTGGTATATGAAATAAAATAAAAATGCTCCCCCTATATACTACCAGAGTATCGCTTTTCCTCTGAATATAGCCCCATCCCTGACCCCAACGCCACAGAAAACAAAAGAAAAGAAAACACTGGCGAATGCAACATTCGGGTGCCTGTGGTCTCAATTGGAAGCCACGCTAACACGTTCGACTACCACCCTTTCACTCTTTCTATGCGATAGATCTCTCGCTTGTCGTGCTGGCGAGCTGTCTCTGGAGACTGCAAGACCAACTCTGATTTCTCCGATGATAGGGTTCGCATGCGAGTGCGAACTAGTTGCCTCCTTTTGTCGTCTACGCTCCGAGAACCCGACTGGTGGGTGTGATTGTGGCTTATTCATGCCCGCTGTTGCTCCTGCCCATGCTCTCTCCTTCCCATCCATCCCCTCTCCTACAACGACAAGCGTGGGCGTGCTGGGCTTCGCAACTTGTACCAGTCTCTCCGTGGGCGGCGACTTATCCCTGCTCGTCCTCTCGGCCTGTGGACTTCCACGTCCACGCTCATGCTCTTCCTTGGTTGCTGTCGCGATAGCACCGAGTGGGCTCGATACCTTGCCGATGGCACCAATACCACTAGCAGGAGATGGAAAGTTTTGGCTACCCACCACGCGGTCTTTCTTAGGACTACCGTTGGGGTTCGTGGGGTTGATGTATTTCTTGCTCAGGTTTCCGGTACTTGGTGTTTTGAGACTTGTCTTGATTGGTACCAGTAACTGCCTCTGTTGACGACTTACAGAAATTTGACGAGCTATTGATACATCGGCGGCGGTCTCAAGACGTGCTTCGTCCTCGGACTTTGGGCTGGATACCTGGACGGCAGCGCTGGCATTACGACGCGGGATGGAGCTGGGTGCATTGACTGTTGTGGCGCTCCTTGAGCGCGTCATGGCTGGCTTTTGGGCAATAGTAGCAGCTCGGGTTCGGGTTTGGGGAGGCGAGTTGATGCGGAGAGGTTTGACGACCGGATAAGGTGCTGTTGATGCACTGAGTGGCGTGGTGATGCTGGATGCGGATGTCGAAGTCGAATGATCAGATCCAGACGTCGAGCTACCAGAGACCGAATCGTTGGTATTGTGCGTAGGATTTACCATCTGCCAGTTTGGTTCTGGAAGTTTGGGCTTCATTGGAATGGCTACGGCAAGCGGAAGCTCATCTTCTTTCTCGTTTTCGTTGTCACTGGATGAATCGAGTAACAGATGTGACTGTTCGGGTGACCATCTATTTTGCTCGGTTGCTGGCTCTGGAACCACTTGTGGCTCTTCCTTTTTCCTCAATGCCCGAGGACCTCGCCACATTTCAGTTTGCTGGCGCATGGGAACTGTGGGAGAATCGGCCGAGACAAGATGTGCATGGTCTTCGTTACTGATGCCGGGGGCGAAGGTAGGACGCGATGGGGAGAGAGCAGCTGGAGAAGTATTGGATCGTTGAAGAGTTACTGAAGGCCGTGATCGTGACGAAGGAGATGCGTCTCTGGTTCGAGGTGTACTTGGAAAGAGTGAAAATGCCGGACTTTGGGTCTTGAAACCAGGCGAGGTTGCTCGTCTGGGCATTAATAATTTGGATTTGGCCTCCAATTCACGTTCCTATCTCCACCATTAGAACCAGTCATTTGAAGGAGCCCAGTGGACATGCGGGCTTCTAACCTTAGAAGCAAGTGCCTCGTTGACAGTCTTAAGCTTGTCAAGTGTAGCCTGCCGCCTGGCTAGCAATGAGGACGATTGCGATTGAGGCTTGGAGAGAATCCCGTTGAACATTATGCTGTAGCGCTCCATTTGAACCGAAGGGATGTCAACATCGAGTAGCCCAGCGCCTTTCCGGGTCGAGTGAGAGCCATCGTAGACGACAGTTCCTCCGTCGATAGTAATTTCTGGGGTTCCAGTCTGTTTCTGTCTATTTGACCCTTCCAAATTAAAGCGAACGGGAACAGTGTTTGATCTGCTCATTTCCGGCTTGTGCTTTCTTGACTTGCGAGCACTTGAATTTGAACGACCTCGACCACGAGACTTGGGCTTCTCACTTGCAGCTTGATCTCCAAAATCCATGGTCGACGGGTTGTTGTTGTGAGGCCTCGGGTTGGAGTTGGTAGAATGCAGCTGGTTGCGCCTCATGTTTCTTTCCTCCGAATAACCCGCCTAACAGTTTCCACTTGCTTGTCTTTTGCTTGACTGGCGCCGAGTTACTGAAGTCATCATCTACATGATCCGGTGACTCCGTATATCTATCCATTGGAACCTGTTGCTGCCATGTGGTGGGAGGGTGTTGAGGACTTCCAAGAGCCATGCCGATCTCAGCCTGTGGAACGTTCATCTTTGCTGGCGTAATTACCATAGACTCGGGGGTTGAGGGGCGAGTCGCTTGCGGCTTGCGAGCAGTGGGGTGATGAGGATCCTTTGGCGAGCTGGCAGGAGTAGGAAGAGAGCCCGGGAGAGGAAAGTTGTAGAAAGTCGTTCCTACGCCATGAGCAGCGAGAGGGTTGAAGTGAAGGTCGTCCTTTGTTTCCCTCTTCTCAGCGTTCCTCCTTTTCGCAAAGCTCGATGCAGGCCCGGCGGAGGTACTAGGCCTTTCGGGAAGCTGATCTCGCTTTTGCTGACTGAATTCAAATAATTTGGCAGCGTTTGGGTCGATGTTCCTGGCCTGTGCATCTTCTGATACACGAGTTGGCGCACCAGGATCCTCTGCGTCTCGACCTCTCGTGCCACGCCCCAACTGGGCCCACACCGACTTTGACAGAGGATTCGGCTTGACCATCGTCGATGCCTCGGTGGTGAGGGAATGATAGCGAGTGAGGTAAGGCGGGAGGGATGAGTTTGTTTGAGACTGATTGGTGGATCCTCAAGAACTCGGCTCCAAGACCGATGAGTAAATATGAAACAAGGGAGCGTGATGTTTATGCTCGATTATAAAAGAATGTGAGTGCGTTTGTACAAAGGAGTGGACAGGTTCACCAGGAGACCCTAGATGTATTAAGAGTCTACAGCAGAAAGAGCGGTGGAGGGCGAGAGGAGACAGAGAAGAGAGTTCGAGGAAGCAATTTACTTATCTACGCTGAGAGTGCAGCTTGCTCCTCTCAGCCCTGCATCTGAGCCGTGGAGTAAATGTTTGAGGTTGATGGGATGGTAATTTGATTGCAGGTGGGCTGGTTGATCGCCCTCTAGGATTAAAGTGAAGAGTGTGGAGAGGCCAACTGGTTTCGACCAGGGGACGAGGAGGATTGCGCTCGTTGCTGGTGGTTGAGCTGCTTGTGACGGGTTCTGGAAGGGAAGGACCCTGTGATACACGAAGGTATCAGACAGGGGAACGGAACGCATTAATCTTACGGAGGATCCAATTGCAGGGGTCGACGACAGCACTCATCTGGAGATGATAACAGCCAAAATTACGGCTGTTGAGAAACTGTCGAGAAAGGCGGAAGGATTGCATATTGGTACGGCCGGTGATGCATCCCGAGTCCTTGTACAGTCGCGGGTTGTTGTTGTTGTGGTTGTCGTTGCGAGGCGAGGATGACAATAAGAAGGAGACAGGGAGAGAGCAAAGCCACTGCTGTATTGTGGACTTGTGGCGTTTGGCGATCTGACAAAGAAGCGATGGGATGAAACAACAACATCAGAACTTCAGAACTTCTATTTTCGACCATGTCCCTACGCCATGTTATATCAGCACTTTAACTTTGAGCTCGAAATAACGTCAGAAACGGCGACTAACCGCGACTCCGCGAGGCATACCAAATCAAGTCTTGGAGGTTGTTGATGTTGAGCGGCACTCCGTATCCGGCACAACGAATCAGGACTTCCAAGTTCCTACTAATAATGAACGGGGCATTCCCCAAGCAGAAATGCCGGATCCACTTCTCAGCTTCTTGGTCCAGCGCTTCTGGCCGAAGATGGGCCTGTCTCATTTGGACAATGTATCCATCGTCAAATGGCATGATGTCTGGACTTCCAATTTCTTAAACTTTGCATACGGCTCGTGATGTCGAGTTACTGTACTTGATGCCGATAAGTGACGTTGGTGTTGGTGCACAATGTCGTCTGATATCGACCGAATCTATCTGCAGATGGCGCCAGTTTCAAGATGTCTGTGAGCGACAGGGGAATTCGTTGGACAGGGCTGAGGTCTCCCCGTGCTCACAAAGCTTGGCCGTCAATGGGAGGAGATCTCACACAGACATAGATGAAAACGGCAGATGCGCGTGCGACTGATCGTGATATCTGTGGATCTTAAAGCAGGATCCCCGATGTTTATATCTTCAGATCTTCATGGTCTAGAACTGTCCAAGCCAGAAGTAAAAGGATCGACGAGGGGGGCGGAAGACGCCAAAAAGCATTAAATAATGGTGAATTTCTAGACATTAGAAAACTTCGACGTAAAGTCATTGAACTTGATAACTGCTGTTGCTTTTCCGCTGTTCCAGAACTTGCACCAGGGAGAACGGACACCTGTATTCCCAATTGTCTGGTATTGCCGTCCGGATAATCATACTGAGCATTTCTCATAACATCTTCCGTGCAGTGTCTGCAAAGGAGTTGAGCCTGATCATCTGCCTCGGGTCCAGCCGCTCTCTCCAGGGAAGCAAGCGCAAGAGTGATACCTTCTAGAAGAATTACGAAGGACACGGAGCCCGATACTATTCTATTCTGATACCAGTGTCGAATCGCATCAGAGGATAAATGCACAGTTCGGGACGTCCCTGGAGTTAATTATGCTGCTGCGATGCATTGCGTATTGGTTCCACATGTCATCGAGACAGCCAAGCCAGCAAGGCTGTCCTTTCTTTGTCTCTGATGGTTCGATGATGACGGTTCGATGATGTTGTTGCCTTTTCGCACTGCCTTGGTTGACAGTGCTTGCGAGCGAGGACCCGTACTGTCGGCCCCCACGGGAAATGGCCGATTTGAGGGCACAAGCCACAAACAAACCGACAATTATTCCAGTGAATCAATTTCACAACTACAATTGGATCTTCTTTAAAATTGAAGCTATAAGTATTTTCAAAGTACCTAAAGAGTTCCCTGACTTTATAATAAGGTCGAATTAGTTATAGTTGTAAAAAGGCTACTAGAGCTGGGTTTTTGAGGGCACAGGCCACTAACAAGCTGACAATTATTCCAGTGAATCAAGTAGTATCTATTTCACAACCACAATTGGATCTTCTTTGAAATTGAAGCTATAAGTAGTTTCAAAGTACCTAAAGAAATTCCTGACTTTATAATAAGGTCGACTCAGTTACAGTTGTAGAAAAGTCAATAGAGCTGGGGTTTGGAGGGTGCCCTCAAATCGGCCACTTCCCACGGGGCTGGAGAGCCCGTACCTACCTGAGGTATTGTAGAAGAACGTGACTCTGACTGATAATTATAATAACAGGCTGCTGGGGTATTGAAACCACATCGATACAGGCAATTATTCACTTGAAGCATATGTTTTGAAAGACCACGAGGTATTTGAATATACTTGTTACTTGAAAATCGTCGATCGATTGTTCCGAATTCAAGAAGAAAGTAGATAGATACTCCGGTAATGTACAGTACTGTATTTCTTGTAGCGGCGGCTGAGGCATTCCATGTTCATGCTCATGCTCATCCTCCTCCCTCCTCCCGAGCTAAGGAAGCGCCCGATGCCCGACGCCCGACGCCTGACCCAACCACGACCCCTCCAAAAAGGCTTCTGCGACAAGCTTAGCGAAGTCACAACAACTTCAACAACCACTTTTCATCATACAACTGCTAATTTCGAATCCTTGTTGGCCAGCACCGCTTCGTCCTCGCACAGAATCGTCCAGACTTTTGGTTCTCTTCATCACTCTACACAAAGCGCATTCAAGATGTCGTGGCAAGGTATGTGAAACTGTTTGATTGTTACCCCTCCTCGAACAAACGCTGACTTTGGAACCCAGCATATGTTGACTCTAGGTACGTCTTCGACACAACTTTGGAAGATCAGTGTTGTGACGAGAGGAGTTCGAAGCTGATGGAACTATAGCATGGTGGCTAGTGGTCATGTCGATAAGGGAGCTATCTACAGCATTGCGGGGGATAGCAAGTGGGCAGCCAGTCCAAACTTCGACGTACGTCTACATACTCTTGGGAAGGCCGATACGTCAGAGGAGCTTTACTGTAGTGGATGCTGATCTCACATAGGTCTCTGCCACTGAGATGAAGGAGATTATCAACGGTCTGTCAGGAAAGGTTGATGCGCTATACGCCGAGGGACTACACGTTGGAGGTGAAAGATATGTCCTCACAAAGGCTGAAGACAGAAGTCTCTACGCCAGAAAGGTAAAGTTTCTTCTAGCCCTCGATTCCGCTTCCAGATGGATATGGCAGAAGTGGGACCTGTTGCTAATTCTTCCCCAGGGCCGGGAGGGCGTCGTCATCGTGAAGACCAAGCAAGCTATCCTCATTGCTCACTATGGCGAGTCCATGATTGCAGGGAACTCGGCAACAACCGTCGAGCAACTCGCAGACTACCTCATCAAGTCGGGTTACTAGAGCACATTCATATATGGGAAGGGGAAGGGGGGAAGGGTGGTAGCGTTTCGGATCTTTCAAAGGAACGCAGTGGGACAGAAATGTGCATAATCGTAGGCGAAACCTTCTTTGGCATTCAAGGCCGATACTAGAATAGTATCTTTGATGATGAATCATGAGTGCGGTACTTGGAGGATGTGGATAGCCTTGCAGATGCTTTATGGAAGGGCTTCAAGCTTTGCATAGGTGGATGAATTCATGACCTTTTACTGAATATCCTGTACAGAGGTTGAGCACGTTGAAAGATCAGTCTCCAAACTTCAAGTTTGGGTATATCTGGAAGAAGTCTCTTTACAACATGGCCAGGCAAGAAGCTTGAGCTCGACCACATCACGGCCCAGGAGTCGCATCTAAGGGTCCCCAGAGCCCAAACGCCCATTCACCCCAACTCCATATATCCCGTACAAGCCATCTAACCATCATTACAATCCATATCTTAAACGTCCAATCCCTAGAAATACCAGCCACATTTATCATACAGGTCCTAACAACTGCTCGCTCCCTTTATACTGGTAATTGAGCGCCGCCACCAAGTCCTATCCTATCAACAGCAACACCAATCCACGGTCCAACAATAGGTATGTTCCTCGCAAAGCCAGCAATCGTGCCCAAAAAGTCCCCAAACAAGATGAATATTCCATACAGCTCGACCAGGAAACCGACCAGTGCCCATCGCATCAAGATCAAGCAGAGACCTGCAAAGAAAGCCGCTGTACCCTTCAATTTTTGACGGCGTGCGAAAAACAGTGCTGTTTTCTGGGGCCCGATTATGATCGTTAGGCCTAGGAGGAAGAGGATCTGCTTGTGTGAGCGTGGTTCAAGGTTGTGTGGGCAACGGAACGTACATTGCCCATTGCGAGCCTAGGAGACATTTAGTTAAGATACAAGATACAGATACAGAGAGTAGAGGGTAGGTAGACGGAACGTACATAGCTCTATCAAAGAACATGAAAACTCCGCATATGAGAAAGAATCCACCTGTAAACAGTCGAAATAAGTTCATTGCGCCTAAGCAAGGAAGAAGCAAGACTACGCACCTCCCGAGCAGAATGCTACTCCAATCTCTATAGAATTGAACCGTTAGCAAAGGACTTCCTATAGCTTTCCTCCAGGCCCAGTATCGCAGATGGCGCATCGAGCATACAGATGCCCCTTTCCAAGCTCCTACTTCTATTTCTCGAGCTTCGACGTTGTTCCGCGTGCGGAAACCTGGGGAACACGTACTCTGCGAATCGGATAACCACATGGTAGGCATTTTCGTTATACTGGAGTTCTGGAGAACGAAGGAAAGCGAATTCGAGAAGTCGTGTGCTCTGACTGGAGTTTTGCGATAAGCACTCTAGAAGGGAGAGCTGGCCTTGGGAAGACGCGCAGGGATCAGTACGCGGACTTTTTTTGGTGAGTGATGTCTTGGCACAGGGGAAACTGGTGGGCGCATTAAAGTGGAGTGAGCATTTTTAGCTTGTGATTTTTCTTGCTTTCGTCAACCTTCACGGTGCAGACCTGCCAAATGCTTGCGGCAGCCGACATATGTACGCTTGTACTTGTCGACGATCAATTGAAGTGGTTCTCAGGTATAGTAATTGAGAGAATCGATGGCCAGTGAGGTTTGTTTTCCAACTCTTTCTCAATACTGAGTCTCGAGAACTCGAAATTCGGAAATTGCCGCGACGACTGGAGCATCTTTGCTCTGGTAACTGAGTTTATTCTTCTATATCTTCTCGGTACCCCGTCATCCTTCAGGCAGATAATAAGGATCTTGATCGCGATTAAGCCGGAGCTCCTTCTTGAACCGTCAGTCGAAAGACTTTCGGTGGATTGAATGCGCTTGACTTTGTCGGTCATACAGTTTGGTCGTGGGTATGGGTATGTGTTCGCTGAAAAGCACCACCTCCTGGTATGACTCTTGACCTATTGCCGTCCCAGCATGCACGTTTTCTCGAATAGAGGGGTCGGGAAGAACAAAAGCTACTTCAAGTTAGCTGAGAAGATATATGCCTTAAAGATAGAGATATGTAGAGGGAATTGGTCAGAAACTACCACTTGGCAACGTCTGATGGATGATGAGGAAGTCACATCATAGGCCGGCAACAATAAACCCTGAAATTCATGCCATAGCATTTACTCACCTGAACTT
>ERZ794946.152-NODE-152-length-35625-cov-4.424543_pt1 | contig 35625 bp, 30 predicted proteins | sample MGYA00433072_ERZ794946 | MGnify/ENA primary metagenome ERZ794946 (study PRJEB30137, sample SAMN04331413) | food metagenome | isolation source: Y3 must sample point D1 replicate A | place: Australia: South Australia | collected 2014 ...
GAGGAATGTACCTGAGCTCTACATCGGGCTCGGTGGTCTCTGGTAGATGGCACAGACGGGCATGAAGGCTTTGATGTTGGGTTTCAAAGTGCTTCCGAAAATGGTAGTTGTTACGGTCAGAGTGCTGTTGATGTGAGTCGACGCTTCGGAGTCTTGAATTGCTGGCATTGATGTGTGTCTGGAGTCTTCCGTCAAAACAGACATTCCACATGAATATGGTGTGCCGTACCAGAAAACTCATTTCCATTCAGCATGGCGCAACGTCACCCGTTGTATCCACATAAGTCATGGAAAAGAGAATCAGTCAGGTATAATCCCTGAAGCCTCACATGATAATTCAATGAACATGGACAGGAGCGATTTAACCAGCGTTGACAACAGTTGAGTGACTCAAAACTGCACATGTGAATAAGTACAATAACTAAACCCAACCTAAGGACAAGACAAATATATCAGTCGGACTAGAGAGGGAGAGTCGAGAAGATCAAGCAGACGTCAGGGTCGCCAGCTTAACAAGTGAGACTTGCCATCCGACATGCGATGAAAAAAAAAAGATCGATTGGAATCATGATCTATTGAGATTTGCACAAAATAGAAAGGCAGGAAATGCAGGCATGAGCGCAATGTAGTTTCCTCCAAATCAATTCGCAGCTTTGGATGGTGCTTTGTTAACGACCGCTGGAAAGCAAAGTTTCTGCCCCAAGATTGTTCAAATTTTGAATGACAAGGCTGCTGGGAGCTTTTCAATAAAAGTTTTCCAGCTGCTAGAAGCAGCGCACTTCGAATGAGTTGATCCTGGTATGGTGATCCTAGCCGGGCATCCGCTTTGCTTGAGCAGGAGGCGCTGATGCGGGGAGCGCGGTGAGTTCAGTGAGATATACGGACTGCAGACTTACATGGAGTGTTAGCAGACCATGAAGTTGTAGAGCTGTTCAAAGTGATGTGATTTGTCCATGTACGTAGGATGCTGAATACTTCTTGAAGCTTGCAAGCACTTCTCTAAAGAATAGGATCAGACGTACCAGAGGTGTCAAGCCAAGATTGTGGATGCGCGAATTGTGAGCATAAGTTGTTGTGTACGAGCAGAATTATCGTGAGGCCTGACAAAAGTTCTAAATACCATTTCAAGGCAAAGTTGCAGAAGTGACACTCACGTCAGGTATGGCTTTCTCAGTCACCAGAAGTCGTTTCTCCAGATCTTCCAGCTTCTTGATAGTGACTTGTTGGTGCAAGTGAAGTTGCTCCCTGTGCTCTTGCTTGAGGACCTTAAACTCCTTGTCAAGTTCTTCATGCCAGGGGTACAAGACGGCAGTCTGGAAGCCCAGAGCTGAGATGGCGACGGTGAAATTGAGGTATGGGAGCCACATACGGGCAGTAGGGCCGAGAACCATATTGTGATGAGTGGAGGGGAATGTGAGAGAGAATGGAAAGGCTGCGTGATGAGGATGAAAGAAACGAGAGTATGGATGGAAGAAGGTATTGAAGGGAAACAAAAGGAGATGAGAGAAAAGTCGGTAGGTAAGAAGGTTTAACAGTGAAGGAAACAGAAGGAAACAGGCCGAGGTGAGTCAAGGAAGGAGTCGGAGAGAAGTAGAGAAATCGGATCACGCGACACGAAGAGGATTGATTGATGTGTCTCGCTCGGTCCAAGGCCGGTGTGGTTCGGAAGAGGACCAGAGACTTGGGATGAAAACGTTTGGACGAGATAAGCAAGACACACGACACCTGCTGGTGTTCATACAAGCCAGCCACGAAGCAACATGGCTGTACACGCTGGAGAATGATTGATGTGACAAAGGAAAGAAGCACCGGAAGTACCTGAGTGGTTTCCGAGCCAGGCCAGGGTCCGGAAGGCGCCGCCACGCGTCACAAACGATGAGGGGGGCCGAGACTCATTAACGCTTGACTGACCTGACCACATGAACATTTCGACCAAGTAGAAGGGGCGGCATATTGCTATCCTCCTGTTGACGCCCGTAATCGAAATGCTTCCAGCGAGCGACCATCTCGAACAGTCAACATGACGTCGGTCTTCTCATCCATCGTCCTGCCCAAAGGCGGCCGTTTCTTGCGCAAACCCGACTTTCTCAAACCTCGCCCGTCCGATGAATCCTTGTCGACAGAGTCCAAGAGACCTCTGGATCCGGATGAATTACTGAATGCTGTTGCGGAAGAGGAGGGGGCAGATCTCAGGGACTTGAATACTGCACTAGGAGCTTTGGTAGACATCTTTCCCGATGTGCAGCCTGACGTCTTTCGCGAGATGCTATTGAGTCTGAGTGATGAGAGTAGACTGGAGGTTGTGACGGAACACATTTTGAGGAACGGTGCCCAATATATCCAAGGACGCTACAGGAAGAAGCCAAAAGACGACAAGGATACCCCGGCTCGCCACGATGCGCTTCCCAAGGACGAGACGTTTCGGAGTGAGAAGTATAAGCGTGCCGTCAAGGACACTCTATACCTCGAGTTCAAGAGCTTGAGCCATTCTTCCATTCGAGCTGTGCTGGCTGAACACAACTATTCCTATGCTCTTGCCCATCCGACTCTGCAACATCTAGCTTCTAAATCCTGGAGAGCCACCATCACCACATTCTTTGCCAGGAAACGTCCTGCAACTTCCGATCCCGACTCGCATCCTCATGTTGAATGGTTACCTAACACCACCGAGCCTCTCAATCTCCTCCCCTATCTCAAACGGACAGGTTGTTCAGAGTTGGATCAAGAGTTGTACCGCATGTACATTGCACCCGTGCTTGCACGCCAGAACCAAGAACGACTGGATAGTGATGAAGCTATGGCAAACGAGATGAACGAGGCTGAAGCCGAAGAAGCAGATGCCCTGTTTGACTGCGAGTGTTGCTTCACTGCCTACCCTTTCGAGCAAATATCCACATGCGACTCACATGCTGGCCATTTCATCTGTTTCCGATGCATAAAGCATGCCGCCAACGAAGCCTTGTATGGTCAAGGATGGGCAAGGAATATCGACTTGACCAAATCTTCGCTGAGATGTCTGGCTCCATCAGTTCCTGAATGTCAAGGATGCATTGCTCCCGAACTGGTCCGAAGGGCTTTGTGTACAGAAAGAGATGGCGCTATGAATTGGCAAAAACTTCAGGAGCGTGCGACCTCGGAGATTCTGATCAAGAGTCAGATGCCTCTACTGAGATGCCACTCCTGCCCATATGCCGAACTTGATGAGCCGATCAGTCTGAGATTCAGAGACCCAATGACTTTGACCGGAATCCTCGTGCACATGCCACTGGATCCGCTCAAGTCTTTGATCGCGTTGCTATTCATCTTTGTTTATCCGCTGGTATGGGTTTTGCTATACCCCTTCCTACTTTTTGTCGCCATAATCGACAAGCCAACATATGCTCGCATCCAAGCATCCCGGACTCGCACAATCCGTAGAAGAAGAGGGCTGAGGTTCACCTGCCAATCCACGACATGCGGCAAAAGCTCGTGTACCAATTGTGGAAGTCCATGGTCAGATCCTCACGCTTGTAACGAAGCATCTCTACAATCTTTGCGACAAGCCATCGAAGCTGCAACGACGAGCAGCATCAAGCGCACTTGTCCAAAGTGCAATCTCAGCTTTGTCAAGTCTAGTGGCTGTAACAAGCTTGTGTGCAATTGCGGATATACCATGTGCTACGTTTGCCGACAAGAAATTGGAAGAGAAGGATATGGTCACTTCTGCCAGCACTTCAGAGAGCTAGGAGGCCGGTGTTCAGAGTGTGATCGCTGCGATCTCTACATTGTTGAAGATGAAGAGGGCACGATCCGAAGAGCCGCAGTTCAGGCTGAAAAGGATTGGCTGGAGCGAGAGGGAAAGAGTAAAGATACGGATGACAAGCTTGGAGCCGTGGTCAATGATGTTCTTGCTAATACGACTGGAGGGAAAAGGTATGATTATGATGCATGGTTGGATTTTTTCATGTCGATTATTTTGGAGTAAAGGTCATGAACGGCGTTAGGATCTGGAAGATACCCCTATTATATCATGGCTCCCGGATATCGATACTCAGATATCATTTTCTTTTCTTCATATTAAGCTTCAGAAGCGAAGAATTTGTGCTTCTTCAACTGTTCCAAAGACACAGACTTGGTAGATGATGTGTCAAACGAGTTATCGGTCTTTGGCGTGAAGTAGTGGATTTCTTCGATGCCGGTGTTCTCGACGAATGACAGTACCTTGGAAAAGTTGAGGCCTACCTGACTGGTAGCGTGGCTGTCGTCAGAAAGGGCAAAGCGTCCTCCTTTCTTGACAAATTCCTTTGAATGGTCAGTAGGGGCCAAGGAGGAGAGCTTCTGTACAACATACCTTGCAGATTTCAGCCTTGGGATACGGCTCAGACATGCCCTTGCGAATGGCACTAGAGTTGAGTTCTAGGATGCCACCATAGCTTGCGACAAAGTCAAGGTTTCTGACAATCTTTTCCCATACTGCAGGCATGGTGGTCCAATTACGCTCAGGGTCATCGCTCTTTAGTCTGATGAGATCAAAGTGACCGACAAGAGGAGGAGTCAGTGCCTTGAGCATGTCGTATTGCTCATCGAAAAAGGCAGCAAAGACGTCTTCGTCAGATCCACCAGCGATTGTTCTGGCCTCATAATACATGTCATGATCAAAGTCGATAGGTTTTGTAAGCGTATGGTGGATACTGCCAACAAAGAAATCAAAGTTGTAGCGGCTGAGCAAATCTTTGATGATGGTATGGCTTGAAGGGCGGATCCACTCGCCTTCAAAACCGATCAATATTGTGATCTGTGAAGCGTACTTTTCGCGCAGACGCAAGGCTTCGGGATAGTAGGCATCGAATATTTCGACGAGCTTTTGGGCATCCACTTCTTCAGGATAGAGATCAGCGGTATCTCTGGGGATGTGCTCGGTCAGAGCAAAGGTATCCATTTTGAGGGAGATGGCCTGCTGGACCATTTCCTCGAGAGTACATGTTGCGTGAGCACAGAACTGGCCCGAGTGAGAGTGGTGAGAATGCGGCATGTTGATGATGAGATGAACGATGGAAGCTTAAAAATGGTAGAGATGTCAGATGATGATTGGAGGGGAGCGTCTGCATGTGAGAGGCTTGGCACTTGAGTCAGAGGGGCTGAAGTGTATTGGGAAAGGGTCCAGGAGCATGTGAGAGCTCCAGGGAAACACATCACAAGGCAACCTTCACTCAAACACCCACATACGTCGACTACAACCACCCGCCACCATGGACAAGTTTGCAGCATTCGGAAAGAACATAGGGTTTGTGGACCGCGTAGCAAAGCAAGAACAGCTGCTTACTCTTCCTTGGGCAGTGCATCCTTCACGCCCTTTGCAGCTCGCACGCAGCAATACGTCAAGGAGCAGTTTGGCCAGACCGAGGACAAGACGGAGCTGCCGCCAGACTACATTGAGCTCGAGAAGCGCGTCGATGCCTTGAAGCTTGTGCACCAGAAGCTGCTCTCGGTCACATCGCAGTACACCAACGAAGCATACGACTACCCTCCCAACATCCGCGAGTCTTTCACCGACCTGTCCAAGAACGTCACCGAGAAGGTCCAACTTCTGTCGCGCGCCACCTCGACCGCCGAAGCTCAAGCCGCCTTTACCGCTACCCCTCAAGCAAAGCCTCAACCCAAGACCTTCAACCATGCTATCGCTCGCGCTTCCTTGGCTGGCAGCCAGCTGTTGCACCAGAGCGACGTTCGCGGTGCCGGTGCCGACGACTCGCTCGCCCAAGCTCTGGAGAAGTATGCTGTCGCCGAAGAGAAGGTTGGCGAGGCTCGCTTGAACCAGGACGAGCGCATTCAACAGCGCTTCCTCGCTGGCTGGAGCGCTACCCTCAACACCAACCTGCAGTTCGCTCAACGCGCCCGTAAGAACGTCGAGAACGCCCGCCTCAATCTCGATGCGACCAAGGCCCGTGTCAAGGGCATTAACAACCCCTTCAACAACAAGAACCAATCCCACGCCGAGGAAAACTACACAGAGGCCCAACGCGCCGAGATCGAAAAGGCAGAGGACGAATTCGTCAACCAGACCGAGGAAGCCGTGGGCGTCATGAAGAACGTCCTCGACACGCCCGAGCCCCTCAAGAACCTGGCCGAGTTGATCGCCGCCCAGCTCGAGTTCCACAAGAGATCCTACGAGATTCTGTCAGAACTGGCCCCCGAGGTCGACCAGCTGCAGCTCGATCAGGAGGTATCGTCTGTTCCATCCATCCAAGTCACCCAATTCTGATCATCTTGTGTTTTACTGCAGGCCAGTTACCGTAGAGCCCGCGACTCTGCTTAATTTGAACTCAGCCTCCCTTCCTCTTCCAGAGCCTCTTTGCCAACCAATCTTTCTGATTCTGCTAGTCTCGCTGTCGGAATTATCATCCTTCTTCTTCTTTCTGTTTCCATGCAGGCTCCGCTTCTGGATACCTAGCTCTCCCAATCAATTCAATACCACTATCCGACTGACTACCATCCGTCCGTCTCGTGCCGAGAAGTTGTGTATCTTTCTTTGGAAAGCAAAGTATTCATCTATCTCACGCCCACGTTTTCTTCCGTCCTCCTCACAGACCACATCACCCCCTTCGATGCCAAGCTTTTGCTATATTACCCTTCCTACAATAGTTGCTATATTGGCAACCTTCTTATATTGCAACCACGGAAAGTAAGGTTCATGTAGAACAGCTGTACGATTCATACGGTTTTATACGACCCGTGCGATTAAAAAGGTTGAACATGGCGTCAGCCGCGTCTTGAAACCACACAAGCTCAATCCATCCATCTCCACACGGGAATGTAATGTCTCACTCTGGAACAAGAAAGCACATGGACCAGAGTTCGTGTCACCCATGCACTTTTTTGTGTATCCGATTGCGAAAGAGTAAAGCAAGGGGGCGGAAGTGGGGATGCGTGATTGATGTAGATGCAGCAATCGAGTCATTTGTTTCTCTTGTGTAGAGTTAGGGCAGGTGCTGTGTTTGCCCTGGACCTTCCCTTCTTGATCAACTTGGACATGGTCATTCATATGGACGCTTCACTATTTGAAAGTCGATGGTTGCGATTGAACATTTCAGTCCCTCATCGAGCCCCGTCCTAGTGGTATGGTATTTGTCATCATGCTATGCTGACTGTTCTCGGAGATGTGCTGCTCCATTTGTCGACCGTCTTGCATGTCATGTCATCAATCCTCCATGAGCCCTGGGCATCACCATTCAGTCGGGTTCCTTGATGAAGGCATCCTAGTAAATCTTGGTCCGGCAGTCACAACCTAATCACACTGCATATGAATGTAGACATCTCCTGATAAGGGCTGTTCCTCCAAACAACATCCTGTTTAGATGATTAAATATATCCTTTTTGAGAGGGAAGATCTACTGACACCATGCCCTCTGACCTCTAATCCTCCGTCTCTAGTTTTGATTCTCTAGGGCCAATTCATCTCAGGGCTGCTCTCCCAAGGCATGCTCCCCTGAGCGTCAAAGTCGAAGGGATCAGATGAATCTGTGCCCCCTTGGCTACCTGTGCCCTTCTTCGAGTCCGTGTCGTCGAGTTGCAGAGCACTGAACAGACCCTTCATGTCGCGCAAATCGGATTGCACATTATCCTGCGGCACTCTGGCGCGATAATCGATGAATTCGCGAACGGCTTGAAGGATGGGGAAGTAACCTTCGTCATTGGGAAGCCACCAACGCATGACATCGACGCCCCAGACGCCAGTCATACGCTGTCGTAGAGCGGCAGGGTAAATGTAACTATAACACGTCTTGTGTCAGCAAAAGCGAACACGTGTAACACATCTCTGAAACTCGCTCAAGAACTTACCCGCATTGCTCGATTAGAGCGTACTTGTTGCGGCACCACATTGTGTGTCGCTGGTCCTTTGGCATGCATGCGGCAGCCATTCCCAAACTTGCCTGAGCGCCTAGAATCATGGCTGTCGAGTCCTCGCCGCAGTACTGTAGCGCCTCGAACATTTTGCACACCTTGAATGCCGTGGCCACTACTTCTTCTCCACCCACTGTGGGATCAAACTGCGCAACTTGTGACTTGAAAAGGAGGTGGATGGCCCAAAAGTCGATGAGGATGAAGTTCCAGGTGAATAGTTCTCCGGCCAACAGGAATTCGGGGTCTGTAGAGTTGACCACATCGTCCCAGTCTCCCTTTGGTGCGTTGGGAAACTCCTTCACATACGTTCGTGTGTCTTTGAAGGCGTTTTCGAGGTCGTGAGCATAGCCTTCTAGCTGCGCATTCAGTTTACCCATCTCGGTAATGAGCTCCATGCTCGGTCCTTCCTTTTTGCCTCTCGCGAACAACAAAGAAATGTCTGTTGCCAATAGCCTTGATCGTGCAAACTTCTCTTCAAACACGGATCCTAAGTCACGAGGCTTGTCTCTCGCCTGTCGAACATAAAATTCCATGCAAGCCACATGCCAATCGCGAGACAGTACCATTCCGTAGCCGTGCATGAATCCTGCAAAGAGGTCGAATCGGATGTACCAAGAGATGATCTTACGGTGTGTTTCGCTTTGCATGATTGTTTGTGGTGTGAAGAGTTCGGTCAGAATCTCGTAAGCAGCCCGTTGGTGGCCCATGAGGTTTACCCAGTCTCCCAGGAACTCCTCGAATGTGGCAAGCTGCAGGATGGTGAGTAACGTAGCTACAGTATGCCGCGGACTCCTTTCCAACGATTGACGTAGCAATGAGACCGATTTGTTGTAGTAGCCGAGGAAGCTTTGGAGCTTGCCATCTGGTTTCATCAAGGTGTGATGGTAAGCAGAGAAGGCTGTAATGGCGTAGAGGAGAGGCTCATATCCCAAAGCAATCTCCAAGAAGGTCGTCTTCAGGAAGTCTCCACTGTCGTACTTCATGGCATAGTGTTGGTGCGTCAACTTTTCTCTATGATAGGTAATATAGAACTTGACATCTTTCGGCAGATGAGCCCACTTGCTGTTCGGCGGTTGCTTGGACTTGAGAGACTTTCTCGAGCTTTGGCGGGGTATCTGTGGCCGTGTGGTGGGACGAGCCGATGTGATTGAACTGTCTGTAGTTGCAGGACTTTTGATTAAGGGGCTTTGATCCCTCGAGTTGGAAGACGCATCGGAGAGTTTGCGGTCGTCTTTGGAGCATAGGCTAGATGTGGCTTCTTCGTTTTCTTCGTCGTCTGGAATAGAGGGGAGCTTGTCGGCCTCGGTGACGTCGTACTCGTCGCCGGATGAGTTTGAGGCTTCGCCAGCGGAGCCCTTGTTCTTATAGTTTTTCGAAGGCTTTGATGATGCGCCCGTGGTAGCTTCAGGGTAGTGGCACTCGCGTTTGCCCTTGCGACATCCTGTTCCTTGGTTAGTACAACGAATGTCGTGCCGTAGTAAAGGTTCAGCTACTCACGTTCACAGGTGGGGTGAGCTTCGTCACACTACACAGCTAGATGTCAGATGGACTACTTCAATCATGTCTGTGTTGGTCGGCCTTACCTTGACCCTGCGCTGCCTGCAAGTAAAACAACCGCTTCTGGTTCTTCGATGTTTGACGTGATCAGCACCTGTGACAGATCGTCTCTTTCCACCGCGCGATCCCCCTTGTTGCGATATGGATCCACGGCTAGGATCTTCGATGTCTGAATAGCTGTTAAGGTTCTCCTGTGAGATGGTCGGTAATTGGTATAGCCTTGGGACATAACCATCCGGCATCATGACTCCTTCTGGCATCATCCCTTCCGGCGGGGCAATGGGTTGTCCATTGGGGTAGTATCCAGCTCCCATGGGGTTCATAGGATAGTAGTGGTTGTCCATGTTTCAGGCAGTTTCGAGATGGTTTGAAGTTGTGGATGACGAACTCAAGCTTCGAGCATGGAAAGTACTTTTTTTCCTGAGAATACCAAGGGACTGGGACTCGAGGTCTGTAAATATCCTACTGCAAGGGAATTCGGAGGAACCAGTGTCCGGGGATGGATATGGAACGGGCCCTATCAAGCCCTGTTGGATAACGTGATGGATTAAATTGTTGATGGGTCTCCTGAATGAGAGGATAGCACAGTGGATCCAAAGAGCTTCAGATCTAGAATAAGTGGTTCGGCCTGTTTTACGCCCGTAGGTTTTGCGTGGGCCAAGGCGGAAGTATGTCCAGGAGCAAAGTAGGCCAGACTATACTTGTTGCAGAGTAAACAAATCGGCGAAGGAAAGAGCTGCTGAGTCCCGGCTGAGATGGACCGACCACCGATATTAATTGATGCGGGGATGGGAATTCCAGCACCCTGGCCAAGAAATGGTCTCAGCGTACGGAAAAGATCAGAGCTAACAAATGAATGGTAAAAGCTGAGCGGTATCAAGAGCCGAGAAGCAGTGTCTCTTTAATTGAGTATCCGTGGTCGCAAGTGAGAAGAGTCTTTTGGAGAAAAAAGCCAGGCCGGGACCAACGATGTTTGAGAGCCAATCCTGGTCCAGGTTTTTGTTTGGGAGAAAAAAAGATATCGTGGTCCTTGACGCACTGCACGGCAGGGATGCTCTGATGATCGTGGTCTGTACTTATGGTGACGGATACTGGCCACAGAACCCGGGTGATGATCTGCAGAATAGATGAGGAAAGGTGCTGTGAGTCGGCGTCACACAGTGGTTGGGGCTGTCGCGCACGATGGGAAGGAAGAGAGGATGTATGTTCGGCGCGCAGAGTGAGACCGGCAAGGGAACGCTTGATGCAAGCCTCCCTCCTCCTTCTTGTGCGAGGGGAAAAGGCACGATTTAGCGCAAGCTGTATGCAGGAAAGCCCCGTTTCAGATGTCAACTGTTTTTGAGCTCCTGGTCTATCAAAGAACGGCAAAGAAAGAGCTTCCAGAGCATCATGGCCAAACGGCTTGATCGACTTGATGGCGCACCTTATTGAAGCTTTGACGTGGAGCCGGGGGAGATTTCTTGATGAACGACTACCGCCTCTCAAGGCAACTTCCGATGTCTGGCTTGTGGTGGAGAAGAACCTACCGCGCCGGTTTAGCTTTTTGCGACAGGAGCACGGCGGCCCCGGTGTGTCGCTGCACCTGCAACTGCAACACGCCCCGCCCGCTCAGGAGCAAGCAATCTAGTAGCCTTCTTACCATGCGTGGATCAAGGGCAGCGATTCGCAATGCTTGCAGCTACAATAGGCCGCTCTCCTGAGCGGTGGGCACGTCTCGGACCGGACACGCCGATTGCTGCTTAGCAACTTGCCAACTAAAGGCCTGCCTGTCATCGGATGATTATTCACCATTTACGGCTGATTGGGGTCCGCCTGAATCGTGTCGCCTTTTCTAACCACAATCTCGCTGGAAGAACGACAGCCAGCTCGCTAACACACGATACCGACATCTGACTGATGCTACAGCACAAGACATGTACTCGACAATTACGTGAATACGGTTCAGTTCCTGGACAGCAAAATGCTCCGTGCCAAACAAACGGCTTTTAGACGTGAGCGTTAAGCTTGCACATGTCTCATATCTATCCACCGTCGCAGTCGGTGCCATCATCATCATCGGAGGCATATCTATGCGAATCCGAGTCTCCGTACTGCGTACACACTCTAATCATGGCAAGGTGGTCTCCGAGTTTTGAATCGGCGTTACTTCCCAATGCTTCCAATGTGAGGTGACGTGATAGTCGAATCAAGGACTTGAGCCGTCGTAGTCCGGGAGAAGCGCCGCCTTCTTGGAATACCCGGCGAGACCACTCACATCCTTTCAAGATCAAAGTAACCAATCGTCGCCGATGGAGATCCTCAGCCACAGCGAATTGTTGCTTTTCACCCACCCATGGTTTGCTGTATATCATCCTTTAGAAGCTCGTTGATACGGACGGCAGTTGGATGTGCTTCATTTCCCTGATGTGGCAGGTGGCTTTAGCATTAAAGTGCACACGCTCCCGCCAAAAGTAGTGGGTCGTACACGTGCAGAGACAAGACAGGGCATCAAACCTTTTTTCTAAAACAAAGCCGCATCAGAGATCTTGGGAGTCGCTTTTCTGATTCGAGAAAGGTGCCTGTTTCCCTAGATCTACCAGGGCATGACATGTCTCCGCGACTGGCGCGTGTTGTCAAGGAATAGCTCGGTGTCCAGTCCTTCACCGTTGTTGACGGGCCGGCTGTTGCTTGTGTGCATGCAGTCACAGTACCCACAGCAAATAGCGCTGCATCTAGAGATCTTAGGGAGACGAATTGCATGGAGGATTCGTTTTCCCTTGCAGGATTCTGTTGTTTGCAATTTTTTGATTGGTCTGGATGCATGAATTTTTCCGTTGAGATTTGTGGTTTCGTCGCACCAGTCAAGGCAAGAATTGAACGACTTGAACTTTCTGATGGACATCAAGGAGGCTCGGCGACGATCCAGGAGACATCATTGATGGGAATATTATGCGATTGCGCAAAGATGCCCAAGGTGCTGAAGATCCCGCGTGAAAGCCACGTTTCCAACTGGCCCATGTTCTTTAGCCGCTGCTGTTAGAACGCCTCTTACAAGTGTCGATCAGTAAGGATCATCAACCATGACATGGAAAGTACCATAGATTTCTAGTCTCAGGCACTTTGAGGATAATCTCACAGCCTAGGGTGCTAGCAGACGCATCGTTGTCAATCATGATTTACTCTCAGCTGCTCAGCCCGTGTGATTGTCCGCAAGGATACTTTGAGTGGTTCAGAAGGATGTGTGCCTTGCGCGTCGGCGTGCGCGTTTCGAGCAAATGCATCTAGAGAATGTCTTAGATCAGTGATGCGCGCGGCCGATGTCAAGGAATAACCTTGTGACATGGTCACCGCATGATTTTGGACGAACATCACCTCTCGCGATTTTGCGTTTCATGCTCGCATCTTTGTGATACAGAAGTGTCGCACACACTACGAGATACTGTAATAGATATATATGTCCGGAGATGGGCACTGTTACAGACCAGTGGATATCCATTTATCTGTGTGATGGCTGGTGCAGGGGGAGTCAGTGGCTGCGATTCTGTTAGAAAAGAGAGCCTCTATCAAATGTTTGAGGATACGCAAGTACTGCCTGCACAATTTCTTAGTATTATGCAGTGACCCTACCTTGGCCAGGTATGTCACGGCTCATTCGCGATCCTAAGCAAGTTGTTGTAAGGATGCCATGTGAATATGCCAAATCGAGACGCAATCCAAAGCATCATATCGGAGCTTGGTAGCACCTGGAAGGGACGAAGATGATCGGGGGAGATGACATAGAACAGAAGAGATAGACCTCCTTCGGTTCTGACTGCATTTTTTGCTAACTAGCTAATCACCACTGCCTCCTAAGCACACCATGCTCCAGGACTGATCCAGGGCTGGCAAGGCTATAACCCGAAAGAAGAATGAAATGTAGCGATCGTGCGGCTAGTGATGAGAGAAAAGAAAGCGCCAACCTGGGAGAAAATATGCAACGCTCAAAACGCCAATGAATATGCATGGTGGACATTAGAGAAGGAAATTCGTGTACGGTTCGTGGAGGGTGATGGGAATAGCAGTGAAATGATATGTGGCGGTCGGAAACATAAACAAGAAGAGTTGACGGTCGTCTTGGATGTCGCATGGTGCAACATTGATGTCGAGTCGAGACTGATCAGAATACGGCAGGAGTGTCGAGGGTGGGACTTTCCGTAGAAGAGGGGGCAGTAGCTGTATCATCCGTAGCAGGCTTTTCCTTTTCATCGACACCTTGACCTCTGCAAAGAGGGCAGGAATTTCGACCTTTAGTGAGCCACTGTGGTGAGCGAATTAGTGATATATCACTGGGTAGTGGTTGGCTTGTAGAAACATACCTGATCTATGCACTCCTTGTGGAACAGATGATTGCATTTGACAAGACGTCTAGCCTCTTCGTCGTGTTCAAAATCGCATAGACATACGAGGCAACGCTGTTCAGAGGTCAAAGAGATGCTCTCCTCTCCTTCAGTTGCAACAGCAAGAAGAGTAGTGCCAGAGCTTTGTATCCTGAAGATACCTGGAGCATCTGCAACATCTTGCTCACTTGCTACAGGCGGCTTGGCAGGACCCAACAAGGCCGACAACAACATCATGTCCTCATAGGTAGGCGAGTCGGTATAAAGACTCGGGGTAGTAATGATTGGGTGGTTTTCCGGATAACTGCCGCCAAGGACGTAGATGATCCAACTGCGGGTATTCTCGCCAGCTGCATTGTCAGGCTCGACGAAGCCATTGCGGCGTGATGAATATCCACGATGGCCGTAGTCTGACTCGCTAAGTCTGCGCGGACGATGTGGGCGAGGGCGCAGTGGGGCATCCTCGGCAGTAGTTTCGAGAGTTGTGGTTGTGGTGGTAGTACGAATGATGCTCTCACGGCGGTCAGAATAGTTTGAGTTTGAGCGGCTGGACGGAGGACGTTCGGACATTCGAGTGGCAGAGTTAGCGGAACTGACTCGAGACAGTGTGGGACTCAAGGGTGGGCGAGCAGTGGCTATAGATCGGGAGCGGGTACGATCAGGGGTAGATGAATGGCGCTGGGCATCATATGCAGCAGGGAAACTGGAGAGGCCACCCATAGAAGCCCGTCGTCGATGACTGAAGCGATGCGTAGGTGTCGGATCCAGAATGTGGTCAATACTATCACTCTCACCATTGAAGGGCGATCTGGGCAAAGCTGACAAGGCATCAAGGAAGGGCGGCATGGCGGCATCTTGAGCCCCGTTACCATTCGTCTGGTTCACTGATCGAATGCCCACGATGATTACAGGAACCATACGACCATCGGGACCAGCCTGGGTTGATGGTGAAGCATTAGCGTCCGTTGAAGCATCCCTGCCTGTTCCCGAGCCGAAGCGAAACATTCGAAAGAAGTTGAGCGGGGCGTTGGCCGACGTCTGTCCGCCTTGCCCCCCCTGTCTGAGGGCCGATGCCAGTCTCCCGCTTTCCAATGATTGAAGGAAGTTGCTAAAAGTGCCATCGCCACTCACGCTGTGAGCCTCTGCAATGGCCTCCTGATCACCGTCAAGCAGAGTGGCAGCCGTTGTCGCAGCGGCTACCGACAGGATGCGAGAAATCAGGGCTGTATTGTCTTCTCCCCCTCTTAGCTGCCCGTCTCCTTCTGTTCTAGGCCTTGTGCCGCTCAACAAAGACGGCTCTTGTGCTGCAGCAGGAGTCCAAGCTTGTAGTGGCTCCGATTCTGGTGCAGCTCGAGGTTCAGGTGAGTCGGCAGGAGATAGTCTTGGGGTCAAGAGAGGAGTTCTTGTCGGTCTGTCAGATCGCAGCGCGGAAAGACGTTCAGAAAGAGAAGTTGGGAGACGGAAACTCGAACGGGACGATGGAGTGTGCGGCGCGGGATCCGAGGTAGCAAGATCCAAGTTGAGCTCAAAGTTGTCAAAGTTGAGTTCAACATGCGGGTATGCGTATCCAAAGTCGTCTGTCCGTGAGCGAGAGATTTGCGTGGGGCGTGAGAAAGGGGAATGTCGAGTATTGAAGTTGTGAAGCGATGTGCGAGCACGCTGGAGACGTGAAGGACGCTGCGGACCAGAATCTACATGCTCTGTGTCATCGGTAACAGGGGTGGACGAGCGGAGCATCTGTGATAGTCTATGAATGGAGGACGAACGAGCGGCACGTGGGCGTGGCCTCGGTGATGGTCGGCGTGACGATCTGTCATGGTCAAGATCGGTGTGGTTATCCGGAGCCAATACCGAGGAAGAAGGGAGCGAGCGGCGCCAGAAAGACTCGCGGCGAGATTGGTGGCCAGAGGTAGGCCGAGTGGGCGGCGGTGAGGTCGTCGCTGAGGACGCGGCCTGACCCATGGCGGGATGTGGAAGCGGAGAAAGGATAGATCAGTAGAGAGGAGCAGTCGTACGCCGAGTGGATGATACAGGGGGCTGGAGCAATAGAGACAGCGCGATGCGAGGCGAGAGGAAGTCGAAGTCGCCGAGCTGGACGAGGGAGTGCTGCGTCGACGACAGGCGCGCAAGTCCAGGCTGACGGACAACGCTGTACACCGAAACGCCCACCTCCGCTGAGAGATGAGATGTGCTGCCAAGCCCGGATGACTCGCGCCGCCGCCCGCTGAACCTAATCTACCTGTTGTCGACATATCGACTCGTTTCAATTCCTCCTGCGCCTATCAACAGATACATGCACCTCCCGTTTGTATCCGTCTGCTTTTGCTTGTCTTGTCTGCATTCCATCCCAGTAGCCAACGCACATATCGACTCGAATACCCTGCATCCAAGGGGCCGTACTTTGCCAAACAGACCAACACCAGCAGCAGCTTCCCGCTCACTTGCAGATCTCTTTCAAGAAAAACCGCCGCTAAGATTCAGCCCTGCCCCGACACTGCTCACTGCCCTGATCGTTGGTCAATTCTTTTCTTTCTGCTACAAGTTGCTCTAGCCCATCCCAACTAAGGTGCTGTAAAACACGGGATACCCTATGCTCGTCTCAGCCTGAGACACGTCACACTGTACAAACAGTGACACTCCGTACCTTCTCTCCTCCACCTCCTGCACAACTCCCCCACAATGCCGCCAACAGCCCACCACTTCACCCCGGTTTATCCTCTGCATGAACCTCAGCACTCTTTTCGTAGCAAACAGTATGCTCCTCCTAGAAAGCGAAAGAGACAACAAGGGAACGACGATGACAGCGATGATTCCGATACAAATGTCGAGCCGCTCCAGCCGGTGCAATCTCACGACATCAATGATCCGTACCGTGTTGCCGGATGGCCCGAAAACATCCCTTTGCCTGGATCCTCGTTTCCTCATTCCCCTGCTGTCAAACCAAAAGGTCGCCAACTATCGTCCGACAATCTCCAAAAGGAACTCGCTGGCCTCAAACCTCCCTTGTACGTCCCGCCTCCTGGCGAACAGGATACTACCCCATCGCTACGCCGTCATCATCTGAGTGTACTCACCACAATATTACACACAAGCCTTCTAAAGCATGATTTTGTGCGTGCAGGCAGAGCTTGGGGTATGATCTTGCGCACCGATATCATGGGCCGACCACTGGATGTACGCACACATGGTCGATGGGGTGTTGGTGCTGAGATTTTGATGCGAAAATTCTCGCCTGAGAATATCATTGATGAGCAGCTCTACAACAAAACAATCATTAGTGATGAAGGATTTGAGGCGGCAAAAGATTACTATGAACGCTTAATTCTACAATTCCCGTATCAGAAGACGAACCCGAACGCCATATCATCACTTACATTCTATCCTGCAATGTTTGGCCTTTGCATCTACGAAATCCAACAAAAGTGCAGACTGGCTTACGAGCGTACTCGAAAAGACTCTCCGGAGGTGGAACATTCTGACTCGGAACTCGGTCTAAACGGCAATCAAGAAGAAGAGACGTCTGCCATCAAACGTTCAGAGTTGGCTTCTGCTGCAAGCCTCGCAGCTCGCATGGATGAATTGATGCTGTCTCCGCCCTTCGACACATACCCATCACTATTACAACTGAGGGTCTCTATAGCTCTGTGGTTAGCGGACCTGTATAGAACTACAGCCGATTCGGACGATGATGATGACGAAAACAAGGAGCGTGCCTCAATGGAGCGGGCGAAGGCTAGAAGGTGTTTAGATAGGTTAAAGGCTGCAGGTGTTACTGCACCGCAAATGCTTATGGATATCTCGGATTGATAATCTAGCTATTTCATGGCTTCAACACATGATTTTCTTTGTATTTTTTGATACCCTCTGTACAAGTAATGAATAACACATCCACACAAATTTCGTCCGTGCTCAAAACACATCAGCCAATTTTGCAGTCGACTTGACGTCTAGCACTCAGTCATTGAATGATTGCTCGTTATTATAATCTTGCAAGATTCATAGTTCTCAAATTTTTTCGACCCTGAAATTTCACAACAATTGAAGTCTCCAGAATGCAGGCAAGGCGCGCTCTTTACAGGGTCGCCACTACCTCTAGAGATGCAGTCTACAAATCCAACTTCAACTCCGTAACATTACGGAGGCCAATTGTCCGGAACAGGTCATCTCTCGCACTTTCTGGCTCTCAAATCGCATTCTTCCAAGGTCGTGGATATGCATCTACTTCTGGTCCAGATGATTTTTTGAATCAGCACAACTCTGCTGTCAACAATCTCTCCGCCCGTGTTGCGGAGTTTCACTCCAACAAACAAAAGTTTCGCATTTCTCATGGATCGACCAACAGCACTCGTCAGACGTCAAAGGGCCCTCATGTGCTCGACGTGAGTGCATTGAATAAGGTTCTGAGGGTCGACGTCGACAGGAAGATTGCCTATGTCGAACCCAATGTGCCAATGGACAGACTCGTTGAAGCCACACTTCCTTACGGCCTTGTGCCTCCCGTCGTCATGGAATTTCCTGGAATCACAGCTGGAGGTGGTTATGCAGGTACTGCAGGCGAAAGCTCAAGTTTCAAGCACGGCTTCTTCAACCACACCATTGAGTCCATCGAAATGATTCTCGCAACAGGTGAAGTCGTCAAGTGCTCACCAACCGAGAGATCTGATTTGTTCTACGGAGCAGCTGGTGCGGTCGGTAGCTTCGGTGTCACTACCCTGATCGAACTTCGTCTCGAGCCTGCGAAGAAGTATGTTGAGACCACATACCACCCTGTCACCGGCATGCAAGACGCAATCGAGACCCTTGAAAAAGCGACATCGGACCATGGCCTTGACTACGTCGATGGCATCATGTTCTCAAAGACTCAAGGAGCAGTCGTAACTGGACGCATGACTGACACACCATCGTCAGAATTGCCTGTGCAGACTTTCAGCTCAGCATGGGACCCATGGTTCTACCAACACGTTCAAAGCCAAATCTCCAAATCAGGAACCGAGCCCGTCGTAGAAGCAGTCCCTCTTCCAGAATACCTTTTCCGCTACGATCGAGGCGGCTTCTGGGTCGGAGACATGGCATTCAAGTACTTCAACTTCCCCTACAATAAGTTCACCCGTTGGTTCCTGGACGACTTCACCCACACACGCATGATGTACACAGCTCTTCACGCCTCGGGTGAATCCAAGCGCTGCATCATTCAGGATTTAGCTCTACCTTACTCGACAGCCGAGAAGTTCGTGGATTACACATCCTCTGAGTTGGATATTTTCCCTCTGTGGCTGTGTCCTCTCAAGAGAACTGAACAACCTACCATGCACCCCTACACTAGAGAAGACAAGGAATTGATGCTCAACATCGGCGTCTGGGGCTTCGGTCCTAACAATCGCGCCGAGTTTGTCAAGGCCAACAGAGGACTGGAAGCCAAGTTGCGCGAACTCGGCGGTATGAAGTGGTTGTATGCTCAGACCTACTACACTGAAAATGAGTTCTGGGAGCAGTTCGACCGTAAGTGGTACGACGAGCTGAGAGAAAAGTATGGTGCTACGAACCTGCCTAGCGTCTATGACAAGGTCAGGGCACCGTCGGAGAAGGCGGCTGCGCCCGAGAAGTTCCTGGACAAGTGGCCTTGGGCTGGCTTCTTTGGTATCTACAAGGCCATCCAGTCAAAGACATACTTGCAAGCCAGAAGTGCGGCTTGGAGAAAGTGGATTGAATGATCGTTTGCGCAAGATCCTAAGCGGGTCGGGTCGCGTCTTGAATCATGTATGAATATATGTTGTAAGAATACATAGATAGACATTAGATATGGGAGAATACATAGTTTTCTTGTAGATGATAGTGGCTTTCCAATCTGAAAATTTAGACTTCCTGCTTCTCTTCCATGCCATGTGGACTTCCATTGGAAGAAGAAGGTGTCTGCTCGTCGGAGCTTCTCTGGTGCTCGGCAAGATGTTGATGCCACTCGCTTTGCTCGTATGAGAATGTGTTCTCGCCACCTTTTCCGTACCAAAGTGGCTCCTTGTTCGCGACCCTCACTACACTCAACCATGGACTTGAGGTCTGGGATGCTTGATGGAACAAGACATCTACTTCCTCCAGGCAGCGACATCCAGTCTCGGGCTAGCAATTGGTCAGTATTTGCCTAGGTAAGAGAAAGTCGTGATCTTGACTTACATAGAATAGATAGATGACTGGGACGATAGCAGCGTTTATAACAGCAAAGATGATGTATGTCCTGTACCCAATATGATGGAAAGCAATAGGAGCGATGAGCACAACAATAAAGTTACTCAACCAGTTTCCGGCAGTAGACAAGGCGTTGGTAGGTCCACGAATAGCTAGAGGCGTCAACTCGACAGCCCACAACCAGGACATTCCTTGCCAGCCGATGGCAAAGAAGGTATTATAGACAAAGATAAACACGACCATGACGATGTGCGTCGAGCTGTTGTCCACATAGCTCATAACCGTGAGAATGATGAGTGAGATAGACATGCCGACAGCACCGAACATGGACAGGGCTCGTCTACCCCAGAAGCGATCGATGCCAATTACCGTAACGAACGAAGCCAGGAACAATTCTGTGGCACTGCAGCCTGCGAGTAATCTTGCTACCCATGGTGTATATCCTGTTTGTGTGTTGAACATCAATGCCAGGTATTGAGTAAAGATGTTGATACCAGTCCACTGCTGCATGACTTGAAGCATGAAAGCAAGAATAGTACGGTGCAGGAACCTGTACTCGTTCATCGAGAAGGCAGAAGAGAAGCCTCCGCGCGCCATCTCCAGGATGGCATCCTTGATCTGGAGAAACTCTTGACGGACTTCTTCATCCTCAGGAGTTGTGTCCGAGAGTGCTGACAAAACGGTAAGCGCCCCTTCCTCGCGACCAGTGAGAATGAGCCAACGAGGAGACTCCGGAAGGAAGAGAATCATGATGAAGGCCAACATTGCCGGCACGATCTGGAAGGCGGTAGCCACTCTCCATGAAGCCGAGCTGGGAGCAAGCCATGCGAAAGCAAAGGTGATCCAGTAGGCCAGGGCAACGCCGAATGCGATACAAGCTCCAGATGATACCATGAGCATGGTGCCACGACGATGGGCACGAGTAGATTCTGCTTGCCACGCGGGTACGGCAGCAGTGTTGAATCCATTTCCGAAACCAGCAATGAACCTTCCAGCCACCAGTTGACCGTAGGAGAAGGATGATGCCTGAACGACCTTGCCAATTGCCATAAGTACCAAGCCGAGCATGATCATCTGTCGACGGCCAAGATAGTCACCAAGGAAGACAGCGATGATGGCACTTGCAAAGCACTAGTGTCTGGTCAGTATACATGAATCAGGTAGGGAGGTGTGGTAATTCGTACCCCAATGTTCCAGGTCGCGTTCGTCACTCCTTGAATAACAGCAACATGACTACTGGTGGGGCTTCCAGAAGTGTCAATCTCTGGAAACCGCTCTCTGAAGCTCGAAACTGTGAGGAGGCCTCCAAAATCACTCTGACCATATCCGAAGGCGACAAAGCAGAGTCCGGCTGCCAAAGCAATTGCTGTTCGTAGACGCGATCCTCTCAAGCCCAGGTATGAAGCCATGATTGATGTCGGATGGGTTCGAGATGGATGATCAAAACTTCACCAACCTCTTCCAACAAAAGCAAGAGCGACGGGCGGGAGAAATACATCAGGTCGGCCCCCAACCCCGGCAAGCCTTCACGTCATGAACTGCTCAAGACATCGGTTCACACACAGTTTAAAATGGTTCACAGAAATTGTAACAGGGGTGTTCGGGTGATGATGAATCGTGCAACAATTTGATCTCATCGGTGACCAGCGTGTGGCTGTCGATCAAAGTGGAGCCAACCAGATCTGAACTTTGCATCGGGTTGCCGCCGGCACATGTCAACTCCAACGAACGCTCCTGGCTCTTGAGGCTTAAAATTGTTATCAAGCTGTCAGCAGTACTGTACCTTCTCGAGTCGGTCTCTTTGTCTTCAGGATTCTCTTGATGTCTGTTGCTCGATTGCCAAAATCCGATCCCTTGCGTTTACTTTCTCCGGACTTGCTTGCACTAACAAATGGCTCATGCACAATGACGATCGCGCTTGCCCTTTCCTTTGACCCTAGCTAGGCGCATGCCGAGAACGCATGCTGCGTGCTGATAACCAGGCCACTCCAGCATCTTTCAAGTCATCAACACGCAACCAAAAGGTATCACAACTTTGTACCTCGTATATCTCTCACATTGCAATATCCCACGCCTGCTGCATTCCCTCGCCATGATTCCGCTCTGCAAGGGCGAGCTGTCGGCACGTCAACAAAGGCAGCATGGCTTCCTTCGGTCTCCGCCGAGCGCTTACTCTCACACATTCCACGTGAATCTGTGTGTAGGGCAGGTTGTCTACACCCAGAACGTCCATCACAGTATGGTCGGGCCGTCTGGGCCGCACTTCGAACACCAGCCATGTGTTACACAAGATCCTTCGGGGTCGAGGACTTTCTAGCTTCCTTGTTAAACATGAGAGAAGCCACGTGCCAATGCCTCGAGCACTCCAGTAATCTCTCCACACACACTTACAGTACAGTTGTTTTCCTGCAGCCGCATTCTCCCATCCGGGTTCTTTCATTGTCTTACATTCTTGATCAAATCACCTCGACTCGGAGTAAAAACTCAAACTGCACCTACCCGGCGAATGGTAGTTGATGCTGCTCGCACTTCCAGTATCAATGTCAATGCGATTCCAAGTCTGGATCAGCTCAGTACCATCCCTTGCTTCGGTCAGTGGTAAATTATGTGAAGATAGCTCATGCAGGCTCCAACGCACGAGGACTGTTTCAGCACACATCATCTCACGCAGGATTCAACCAACGCTGCGTGGGGTCTTGCATTTTTGTATGTGTGGCCTTGTAGGGTCAAGGCCGTTATGGTCATGCATTTCCCCAAGGGAGAGTCCTATAACCGGTGGGGTAGTCCTCAAGGGATAATGACCTGTCACATTTTTTCCAAAATGCTCTGTGGAAATTTTCATCTTTCTAGGGTGCAATGAGTTCGTCCTTTGTGGACCCTACTACGGTGCGATCCAATCTCTGTCGTCGGTCTTTGTCTGCAACCAATCAACAGACATCATTTGCCGACGATTCTCTGTGCTGTGGAAATCATGAAGCTCGCCATCAACAACCCCTCCAACAAGTCTCTCAGCCAATGCTGGCTAATGTACATGGCCGATATTGGCCCGTCCATGACACTCAACCCAAACGTCAGCTGGCTCCCTTCCAAGAGACTCCAGAGAGCATGTGTACTAACGAGGCATCAGCGTGGATGTCATGGTCAAACAATACCTGGTACTCTCAAGCATCTCCCGGTGCCCACGGAGACGAGCACTCCATCTCGACCTGGGGCAACGCCGTACCCCAAGCATATATGAGTCCTCCTTTAAGCGACGGCGAATACATACAAGGCAATCAGCCAGTTATCGACAACTGGCTTTTGCAGCGCTCTTATCACGGAGCACAAGATACGACCGGTCATCATATTCCATGGGATTATCAACCAGTTCAACCTCACTACAACCACCTCCACCAACCAGAATATGACTCGCATTCTCAGAGCAGGCCTTCATACGACAGCTGCGTAGACGTCAAATACCCTGATACTAGTGACGGCCGATCTGAGAATATGTCGGCTAGCACTGGACACTACGCTTTCCCTTCCCCTAACGAATCTCACATACACGAAACCTATTATACAGAGAGGCAGGACGCTGGTGTGTGGGGCTGGCCACAATCGATGCCTGATAATGTCCACACTCCGTTGCACTCGAATCTGGCCATTCAAGACCTTGGTAACACACCCGAACATGGCAGGGTTTCCTTCTTCTCCGAGCCAAGCCCGTCGATGGCCAAACCTGGTGCTCAGACTTCTCCAAGCGCATTCTCCGATGATACGACGCCGACAGACCTTATCCCCAACCCTCCGACTGAATTGATAGATCCACCATCGGAGGACATGGCCCCCAGCGACAAGACCATGATCCCACAAAGACGTAACCTCAAGGACCCGAATCACCTATACATGCCACGTTGGATCAGAGGAGATGGCAAACAACGTGAAGGCTGGTGCGGAGCATGCCGTCCTGGAAAATGGTTGAGCCTAAAGCGCAGTACCTACTGGTGTATGAAAATATCTCCTTGATCTGGTGATAGACAGCTGACAAGACCACCAGATCATAAGAACTTCTGCCACGGTATTACAGTCATGGGCACTCCATTTCCGCGGCCAACTCGAACCCGCGCACTAGCCGATGACAAGGGATACGAAGGGTTTTGCGGAACGTGCAACAAGTGGATTGTCCTGAATGGAGGAAAGAAGAGCCATACTTCTTGGTTCAGACACGCTTACAAGGTATGTCTGCAGCCATGTCCTCGGATGGCTTCGATCTGATATAGGAACAGTGTGACCCATCTGCAGTCGCCAGAGTATCTCCATCCAGGAGTTTTGGATAGGCATCAGTACAACATGCACGTCATCCTCACTCCGACTCAATCTGACTCCTCACGGCATCTACTTGCCATCTCATCATTCACGACATCACACTCCCAAGACCTCCAGGTGGCTCTTTGTAATTTTTTTCGAGCTGTTTGATTTTCCATTGTTTTTACATCATGTCTTCGATTCTCATGTCACTTTGATAGGTCTGTTTTTTATTTTCTTGTTTCCGGCCATCTCTCACGACCTGATGGAAAGAGCATTCTTGAAGGCGTTCTTGTCTCTTCGGTTTTTTTTTATAGCGTCGCGATGCGAGCATGCATTTTGCCTTTGCCATCTCTTCATTCTGATTCTATCTCGGCCTTTCCATCAAATGGTACTCCTTCCTGACACAAACGCATTCATTCCGCACCTTAGTCATCGTGACAGACCACTATCACCATTGCTCTAATCCGGCATCCTTTCGCTAGGTACTGCCATCATATTCAAAGAATGGTCACAGGCATGTATGGTGTCCATCGGCCGATATATCGCCACCTTGTGTGCCTCACCGCTCAAAAGACCAAGCCCTTTGACAGTACATCAGTAGAAGCGGTGAAGTCGCGAGGCTGAGTACACACATCACAGACACGCACAACACCCTTCCTTCTTCAAAATCACGATCTGGCCGTTGTCTAGAAGAAACTGCAATCCAGACATGTCTCAACTTTTTAGGCTTTTATTCAAGAATGGTGATTAGAGTTTTACAAGTCCCGGTAGCTGCATGTGCATAATGTACTGCCGGCTTTCCCAAATAAGGCGTGGGGGGAAAGAGAAATAGGTTATAAGTTTTTCAAGAGCAGAGTATACAGTTCAGGTCAAGAGGAATCAAGCCTCTAGACTCTCTGCTCTCATCGGCGATCCTCAGCAGCGCTCCTGTCAACAGGAGTGGCGCCCAACATCCATCCGATACCAGATGCCAAACCGCCGGTCACGGTACTTGCAATCATATCTCGCCTGCGCACTCTACCACTCTCATCCATACCTTCATGCAAACCCTCACCGGTTGCCATCCTGTCGACCTGCGCCTGTGATGGCTGCTGATGCTGCTGTTGTTGCGATGCAGCCCCAGCGGCACCACGCAAGGGGAATGCATTCCTGCTAAAAGCCTTTGCCGCTCCACGGGCGACATCGAACAATCCCATCGGCGCCTCTTCATCAGCACCCCGTCTAGCTTCCGCATTCGACCTTCCAACCTCTCGCCTAGGCTGTCCGAATACCATGCCTTCGGTCGAAACGTCCGAAAAGCCTCCAGGGACGGAGATGCGTTTGTCAGCACGATCGTCAAAGTCTTCTTCCGCTTCCGTCTCTGCAGCGAGGAGGGCGTTTGTTTCTTCCTCGCAGCGACGCCATATATTCAGGACTTCGGAGAGAGAGGAGGGCGGCGCGAGCAGGAGGGCTAGACTTAGCAATTCGGTGCGTTGATCTAGGCGGCGGAGGGTGGGTTGGGCGTTCGATTGTGGTCTGTAGCGGCCGGCGAGGAAAGCGGCGCGCCAAGATATGTCGTCTTCTTGCATCTCTGGGTGTTCGTCTGCTCCGGACACGGATGACGGAATCGTGTCTTGAGGTGCTAGCCTGTTGACTACGTACGAGTAGGCTGTCTCGAAATCACCGACTGTGAGTGCAGACTCGACACACATGTAAATGACTCTCTTCTCGGCAACTGAGAGCTTGGTCTTTCTGTCAATGTCTGTCTCCAGACTGCGGTCGATGAGATCGCCGTCGGCATTGCGAAGTGGTAGACCGGCAGCAATCAGATTGCGACCGATTCCTATGAGGTCATCAAGTTTTGTGTAGCTGTTTGCGTTTTGCTCGAGCAGTTTTGGAAGGAGCGATAGAGGATCCAAGCTAGCGCGGATGTTTACGGGCTGGAACGGAACACCGTGTTGCAGGGTCAGTGAGTAGAAGGACATCGAGTGCGTTGCTGCAATCAATGCCAGCGCCTTCTTGAACTCGGCGCTCTCGAGATAGTGACGTTGACAATGTATGATCCTGATCACGATTAGCTATTGTGTTGGTGGACCAACATTGCGAATAAACATACAAATCTTGAGCCTTCTTCATGTTGCCCCTTGTCTTGTTGCCATTGCTGGCATTGTCGTAGAGTTGCATTGCCTGGTCAAGGACGACCTTCTCGATTTGATCCGCATTGATTTTGCGAGAGTCTGACGTTGCAAAGTAAAGACGATCGACCAGCGAGTAACCTAGATCACGAAGACGTCAGTCCAGCTTCTCTTGCATTCGGTTGAGGCAGAGGTCGAAGAAGGAAAAAGGTAAAATTGGAATCTAGTCGTCAAAAATGTGCAGCATCCTCTCAACGTCCGAAGCGAGATCATCGTCCGACTCACATCCATTTGAGACCAGAACCTTGAGGAACTCGCGTTCGATGGTCGTCTTCTCGATATGACCAAAGATGCCAGCACCCTTAAGGCCTTCGTCTTCAAGCTCAATGTTCCAATTCCACAGCCAGATCAACTTGTCATAATCATGTTGCCATTGATGATCGTCACGTTTTCCTTTGGCAGCCAAGCCATGCACAATCTTGAGCAGAAGAGCAAGCTGTTCATCCTGGGTCGCAAAGAAACGCAACTTGGCAACGTTCAGGATTGAGATACTGTGACCTAGTCCGGCCAATTGGTATGCTGAGTAGACCATCATTTGTAAGAGCATGTATGTTTCGAGCTTGGGAGTTGCCAGAGGATGTTCGGGACGGAGGAGAACGTCAGGCTCTAGGTATATAGTGGAGTCGGTAGAGTGCAACAACTCAGCATGCTTGTCAACTTTGGGTAGTTGTTTGACACTGGTTGCAAGTTCGGGAGGAGGCTCAAAGTCGAGCAGCTGGGCCAGACGGACAAGAATTCCATGAGCGCCATCGATTGTCTCCGGAGTGTCGGCTTGAGCAGCATAGCACGAGGCAAAGGTAGCTTGTGCATACTGTCGCTCGAGCTTGGCCTGCGTGTCATCGTCAAGATAGGTCTGTGGATTGTGGAAGCCGCCGAGATCAACATCTCCAGGACCATCCCACTCCTCGATGAGGTTGGTGACTACGGCAAAGTCATCGACAGCATTGTGTACCATCCACTCAAAGACATACTCCCAATCATGGCCCGTCTTGTCTTCTTTTGATACGCCATCGAGTTTAATGAAGGCGGTACGTGGAGGCGATCGGACAGTGTCTTGGTCATGATGCTTGACATCGGGTTTGTCATCTTTCTTGTTGTATAGCCGACGTCTCTTGCGCTCTGTATGACCATACATCCATGGGCCAACCATGGCTCTTGTGTCCCTGGCAGCTATGCCTTCGGATTCTGTCGACGAAGTGATTTCATGATCGACGTGGGTCACATTTGATAGCAGCAGGTCGATGCCGTGCTGGCCGTCAAGCTTCTCGAAGCTAGGGAGAGTCGGCGGGTCTTTGGTGTCGGGGTAGTATTCGTAGCGGAAGCGGAGCAGAGGCAGCACGACTGCAACGTACCAGGTGCGTATGTACTCGTTGGTGTCAAGGAAGGGCTCGGCCAAGCGTGGGACCAGCGTCAAGAGACCGGTCTCGCTGTCGATGCGGTTTGCTCGGTGGATGACGAAGCGGGTCAACAGGTCGTTGGGAGCATGAGGAGGGAATGCCGGCGGACTGAGATCGGAGATGTGCAGCTTGTTGACGCGCCTTTGCGCCTGCTCGGGCGACAGAGAGGTTACGGGAGATGGGTCGACTTTGAGGGGCTCCTGTTGCTCCAGGTAGATGCGAGTGGCCACTTCGCGCACATAAGTCGTGTACAGAGACGGGTCGACCGTCTCGGGCAGGTAGCTTAACACGATGCGCAATACCAGCTCGGGCGACAGCACATCCAGTCGCAAAGGCGTAAATGCATACAGTGCCCGGATGTTGGCCTCGCTGGCATAGTGCACCGTCAGCAGTATACACTGCGCCGACGATAGTTGATTCACTTCTGGACCCGCCATGTTCAATGATTTATTATGAAGCATTCCATTCAAGCATTAAGTCACGATGCGGACAACTTGTCCGCTGAACGCACGCTGCGTCATTTCTGCCAACATGACTCGCGCTGATTTTCATGATACCAATCATCCCAATTTCATTTCATCTCGTCTCGACTACTTTTCTACATAGGCTAGCGATTTCTGTTCCTGCTTCCACATTTCACCTTTTAGTTGCCTGGAGGAGGAGGGGGAGGGGGGTTCTCCGAAGGCGGAGGTGGAGGAGGAGGTGCATCACCAGCAGGAGGAGGAGGCGGGCTGCCTGCTGCGCCATAAGCCTGTTGCTGCCATGGTGCCATGCCCGGTGCAGCTGCCTGTCCGTAGCCCTGCTCGTAGCCTGGCGCTCCGCTGTAACCATACCCGCCGTAGCCTCCATACCCGCCTCCATATCCAGCCTGGGGTGCTGCTGCGGGCTGCTGCTGTTGCTGCCATGGAGCTGCGCCTGAAGCCTGACCACCACTGTAGCCACCTCCGTAGCTGTCAGTTGCGCGACCTCCTCCAGAACCACCTGCCGCCCATGGTGCAGGTCCGCCCGAGGGGGGAGCATCGCGTTCGCGACCACCGCCACCGCCGCCACCACCCCCTTGCTGCCAAGGAGCGGGTCCTCCTGTAGGTCCACGCTGCCAGGGCTTGGCTGCTCCACGGTCGTCACCGTAACCGCCGGCTTCGATGCGAGCAGGTGCGGCATTTCCAGTAATGGCGCCGCCAGCACCCAGCTCTTGCATAAGGTTGTTGAATTCGGTGTCTGCGGGTTCGAGTGCTCCAGCGGGACGAGGGGCTCCAGGAGCTCCGCGCTCGCTGTTGCGCCAATCCTGTCCACGCTGTCTGTCGGGACAATCTCTTGCCATGTGGCCGGCGTTGCCACAAACACGACAAATGATGTTGGCGGTGAAGTTGCGCTGTTCGGGGCAGTCGTATTTGCGGTGTCCTATCTGGCCGCAGTTCTGACAAGCCTGGTTCTCGTCGTCGCGCAAAGTACCGTTGAGGGCTGCAAGTTCGCGCAATTGGTTGCGCTTGAGCTCGTTCTGACCTTCGGGGATGGAAGCGGCCTGCAAGAAATATGTTAGTCGGTCTTTTGCAACGCGGCGTCGCCAATTTAGGTGGTGAAGAATTACCGTCTCAATGACATTGTGGATCAACTGCTTGGCCTTGTTGACCTTGTCTTCGGTGTCGGCCATGATCAGACAGTGCAGGTCTTCTTCCTGGTTGCTGGTGTGGGCGGCGTCGGATCGGCCCTTTCCTTCCTTGACGGAACCCTTTCCTCTGATGGCAATCTTTGCGCCAGACTCTGTTTCCATCTTTTTCAGGGTGTTGCCACGAGGACCAATAAGTAGACCAACTGTTAGTAGGAAAAAACCCTAAATGTTAGTATCTGTTAAGGACATGAGAGCAGTGAGTGGTTAGGGGCAGAAGAGCAGTCAACTGTAGCCTGCATAATCATGGGGAGCAAGAGGGGGAAGAGGTTAGCAATCATACTGAAGTTAATTTCTGGGTAGTCGTTGACAGGCACGTAGACCTTCTCCTGCGTCTTCGTAGGACGTCTGTAGTCAGAAGGAGGGTGGTAGCCTGGGATGGTCTTCATGGCCTTTTCGACCAGCTTATGACGCTCTTCTTCGAGACGCTTCTTGTAGCGGTACTCGCGAGTGTTGACACGACGACCGAAGTTGTCATACTGCGGAGGCGGAGAGGGCGATCTGTATGTGTTAGATGGTTGCCGATCTGAGCAAAAGGAGAAGGACAAGCTCACCTGTCGCCGTCGGCTGGGACGACATCGTTGATCCTCAGCTTCTGGCTGATCTCCTCAATGCGCAAGTGCAGTGTGTAAGCATCAAGCTGTTCACTGGTCATGTTGCCGAGGACGGCGGTAGGCAGGTTCATCAGACCGGCGGCCTTGTTGTCGGTCGCGTCACCCCATCGGTTGCGCTTCTTTCTCTTCTTGGTGCCATCGGGATTCAACTCTGTAGAAGAAGGTGAGCGAATGGCAGCAATTGGACGAGCGACAAACGTACCTCTAACGGGGCTGCGACCGCGCTTCAGACTGTCGCCTTCGACGGGGCCGCTGCTGTAGCTCTCTTCGACAGGAGGAGAACCATCTTCGGCTCCGAACCTGCGACGGTTACCGAGAGGGATGTTGTTGCTACCCGTAATGCCTTGACCGCGCCACGACATGATGGATATTTGCGATTTCGAAAATGTGGTTGTCGAAACGTAGAAGTCGCTGTGAGCGAGCGTCTTGGTCTGGAGAAGAGCAAGCGACGCTGATCAGGCGCGTGCACAGGCCACTCCGGCGGTCTTCCTCGACCATCACCGCTTTCACTGAGAATGACTGTTGCCAACTCGATTTCATTGCCGGTGGTTATCCTTCTTGTACACAGATGCTGTACACGGCAGGCAACTGCACTCGGCATGTGAAGTTCTAGTGGGTATATGCCGCCCGTCTGAACCTCTGCCCGTTCTGTGCATCCATCCCCCATGTGCTCAAATCTGGTCACACTTATAGCCATAGAAAGGCACAAAGTCATGTAAGATTGCTACAGTCGTCCGTAAAGAAGCGTTGAATGCCACACTCCCAGTGGATGCTACCGTTAGCAGGGTAAGAATCGAATACTTCTACAGCTACACGCGTGACAGAGTTTCGCGCACAGGGAGGCGTGGTTCGGCGACAGGCAGCGACAATCCTACCCTTCATCCTTATCGAACCCCCTGCAACATCGATGTGGTTGCACCTAGATCAAAGGTTGGTTTTGGTAGACTGGACTTTCTCCTTTTCTTTTTTCTTTCTAGTTCCTCTCTCTGCCTCTTCTCCTGAGCCTACTCAAATGACCCATTTTCTGACACACATTGTTCCTTTCGGTCATATTATACAACTCCATTGGAAGCCTGAACTTGTCCCCTCGTTCCATCACAGCCAACGAGACTGATGTCAAGCTGCACATAGATGACCGAGCTAGTACCTAAGCGTAAAAAGACTCTTGTCGTCTCAGGCCATTATCGTGCATTGCGATGACTCTTCCCAGTCGCAATGACTTCTGTGAGGGCTGAGCGAGATGCATCCCAGTCTTGGCTGATATACAGAAGATCCGTATATTCGGCAGTGATTCAGCAGGACATTCCGGAGTAAACTCCCGACTCGAGATTCCGAGTTCGTCTTTAGTATCACTGCTCCATAGTTTCCGAGGGGCGTCGCGGCAGCCATAAAGACGACTGGCAAATCTTCCTCTATAATGAGGGATTTGTTCCGACGCAAGGTGTGACACAACACAAAGCTTCCGAAGCTTACGCGCCAGGTTTTCCTATCTTCGAGGATGGCAGCCTTTGCTCCAACGATATCAATACCCAACATGTCAACAAGACGGACGCGTGTTCGGATCTTGAGCATCTGCAACGATTCTCAATCAGGCGACTACACAAGCTCCGTAGCGGTTCTTCAAATCTACCGCTGATACACAACTCAGCGCTAAATGTCACTCCCATGACAGACTTCTCGATTGATTCATCGGCGAACGACTGAAACCCCTCGCTAGCCACCGATAAAAGACATGCTTCGCTAATGTCGGATGATTTGAGCCCGAGGCAGGCGTCTTGCGCTCTGAGTGTCAGAATGGATAAACTTGCCTGCCTTCCAAGAAGACTCAGACGCCATAGCCGATGAGACAGTCAAACACAGACACGACCGCAGCAGGCATACTCTTGAGAGCGTGAGGAATGCTAAAAGGTACAACACTTCCTCGTGTGAGACATGAAGATGTGTAATTTGCGCAAGACCCTAAAGTGTCTTCGAATCGGATCCCGCAGCACAGGCGATCTCATCATCCAGCCAACACTTTTCCGAGAGAACAAAGAAATATATGTTAACTATTAGCCATGGGCTGTGGGGTACCCTGTACTTCATGGAGGCTGTAACACTGTGGCGTCGATGAATGCTCTCCCCGCCGGTTATACTGCTTTGTCTAGATGCCAGAGGGGACGAGTGTCTTGTAATGTTGTGCTGCAGAGCATATAGTATGCCCTGACCACGGTTCGGGGCTGTGACGAAGAGATCGATTAAGAGTGACGAATCAAGGAGAAGTGTGCCTGGCAGGGGTATGAAGCAAGATCGACGAAGCGCCAGCATGTCTAAAAAGCAGAGTTCTGAACCGCTTGAGATCCGATTCAACCGGGCTAATTATGCGTTTTGGGGCAAAGCGCACACAAGCCACCCCGTTCTGGGCACGCGCTTCAATAGACACCCATTCAAGCCCTGCTCCTTAGATTCAACGACCCACCACTCGTGTTTCACATTTCGGCCCCAGTGCAGCAGGAAACGTGCAGCAGTTACCACCGAGACGATGCGAAAACGCACTGGGGGACACAGCTGACAAGGGAGACGTGCATAGACGAGGACCAGGTGTTTGAAGGACGATAAATCTCTGACAGCCTTTCCTGAATCAACAAGCCCCTTCCTTTGCGCCCGCGAATTCCATGATTTCTATTTACGACCAGTGATTGACTCTTTACCTTGCGTGCCACCACGCCCATTCTTTTCCGAACTTTGCAAACTCCAAGACAGCTGTGCTCGTCGTCCATTCGCTATCTCACACTTCTCGGTAACCTCGAGGTCTAGCCTTCCAGCTTCAACCTCGATATCGAAGTTACGGTGCCGGCCACCTATTCCATTCTTCACGCAGCAACAAATCTCACTCGACATCTACCCCGTGGTCCGGATCTCTGCAATTTTCCGAACATTCTTTACTCCATCTCCTGTTGATCAGTGAGCCTTCACACGAAATCGTCAACATGTCATCGATCAACACTCCATTACTCTTCGCCGTGCTGGCAACTGCGGTGTCGGCCTACTCTCCCAGCATGACACCCGAGCAAAAGGCCCTACTCTACGACTCCTACTACCAAAACCACCGCATTCAATGGTATCTTGGTTATGTCTGGGCGGCAACCGTCGCTGCTATTTTCACCTACCGTATCACAGTCACCGGGTTGCGCTACGTCCGGACGCTTGCATGCCTCGAAAACGAAAAGCAGCACTACTTCGTCAACCCTCATCCCGGATGGGCTGCTTTGAGACGCAACATCATCGATGCGCCTCTCTTCCGTAGAAGACACAACCGGGAGTTCAAGCTGTCTGCTGCGGCCAGCATGGGCACGCTGCCAGGCAGGCTGCAGACTATGTATCTCATTGGTCCGTCATTAATCTGCATGTGCCGCTTGAATGATCGTTTTACTAATTCTCGCTCCAGGCTACCTTGCAATGAACATTGCCTTCTGCGTTGTCAGTATCCATTGGGGCGGAGGCAACGTTGCCACTGAGATCAGAAACCGCACGGGCGTGTTGTCTGTGATGAACATGCTTCCTCTGTTCTTGCTCGCTGGCCGTAACAACCCATTGATCAAGTTGCTCGACATCTCTTTCGACACTTACAACCTCATGCACCGCTGGATTGGTCGTATTGTGGTCCTTGAAGCCGTCGCTCATACTGCCGCATGGATGGCAAGCAAGATCATGGCTGGTACGTGGAATTATTGGCTGTGATTGTGCTCATTCACTGACATTTGTGCAAAGCTCCTTCTTCTTCAGTCGGCTGGAACATCATTGGAAAAGCAATGGCCAGCAGTCAGCTCATCCTAACTGGCACCATCGTAAGTCTCGTCCACTCTTAATGTCAGTCTGATTACTCATCAAGCCACAGGCTACCTCTGCTTTTATCATGCTGTTGCTGCACTCTCCATCTGTTGTTCGTCATGCGTTCTATGAGACTTTCCTCCACGTTCACATTGTGCTGGCCATTATCGCCATTGTCACAGTGTGGATCCATCTCAAGACTCTTCCACAACAGGTCCTGATCCTTGGTGTAATCGTTATCTGGGTCTTTGAGCGTACTGCTCGTGTTGCCATTTTGATTCGTCACAATGTCGGACGTGGTGGCACCAAGGCTGAAGTCGAGGCTCTCGCCGGAGAGGCCATTAGAGTCACTCTTCGCATGGCACGTCCCTGGAAGTTCCGTGCTGGCCAGCACCTCTACCTTTACCTGCCTTCAGTTGGCATGTGGACCAGTCATCCATTCACCATCGCCTGGAGCCAGGAAGAACAGGATCTCACTTCGGAGAAGTTGCCAACTGACACTCTCGACGTACTCGCTAGACGCAAGACAACCATGTCTCTAATCATTCGCCGTCGCACTGGTTTCACTGACTCCCTTTGGAAGAAGGCGGAAAATGCTCCCGATGGCAGATTCTTCACCAACGCCCTTGTTGAGGGTCCCTACGGAGCTGCTGACTCTTACGAGTCTTATGGCCACGTTATGTTGTTCGCCGCTGGTGTTGGCATCACTCATGCAGTACCTCATGCTCGTCAGCTCGTAGGTGGCTATGCCAACAACACCTGTGCTACTCGCAAGGTCGTTCTGGTATGGATTCTCCAAAGTCCGGAGCATTTAGAATGGATCCGTCCTTGGATGACTGAGATCTTGGCTATGGAGAAGAGACGCGACTGTCTTCGCATTCTCCTCTTCGTCACCCGTCCCAAGAGCACCAAGGAGATCCACTCCCCAAGTGCTTCTGTCCAGATGTTCCCTGGCAAGCCCGACGTGGGTGCTCTTATCTCTGCAGAGCAAGCCAAGCAGGTTGGTGCCATGGCCGTCAGTGTATGTGGTACTGGAGGTCTTGGTGACGATGTCAGACGTGCCGTCCGAGAACGCTGTGAGAAGACCACAATCGATTTCTACGAGGAGAGTTTCACCTGGTAGATTAGCGTGTTTCCGATTTCGAATTACGCGCTGGAGTTGAATGCGAATGTGATGATGGAATGAATGCTAGACATTTGATGGGCGATCAGGAATCGTTCTGGAATTTTGTTTCTTTTTCTTCGTAACCTCATGGGTCCTCCTTTTCTTGTTCTTCTTACACTCCTTAGGATGCCCATGATGAGGCGTCCATTTTCGTACTTCTTTACGCTAGTCGATTGAATGTCAGATCAATTTTGCTTTAACCCATGGGTTCGTAATGTTGAACTCGATTCATAAAATCCGAGTCTTGCGCCATACGGCGATCAAAGGAGAAAAGAAGAAGATTACTTCCTGCCCTCAACCATAATTATATGATATCCTTCAGAGGTCTTGGCCTCGCCCCATTTTGGGCTGTTGGTGGTACTGGCAGCCAGTTCGAAGGCTACATTCTCGAACTCTGGCATCAGAGCTCCTCTGGTTTTCCAGCCTAGCGAGCCACCTGTGACAAATCTGTTTAGCATTTTTGGCCTGTCTGGCATGTGAGAAAACGACCGACCTTGGCGAGCCTTGTCTTCTGAGAACTCTCTAGCGACTTCATCAAA
>ERZ794946.155-NODE-155-length-34918-cov-4.734848_pt1 | contig 34918 bp, 36 predicted proteins | sample MGYA00433072_ERZ794946 | MGnify/ENA primary metagenome ERZ794946 (study PRJEB30137, sample SAMN04331413) | food metagenome | isolation source: Y3 must sample point D1 replicate A | place: Australia: South Australia | collected 2014 ...
CTAGACGTGATGGTTCATGTGTCGGATATGTATGCACGGTAAGACAAGCAAACGATACTCTACCAAGTTCAAAGTGACTGCTGCCTGACAAGCAACTCACTCAATTGAAGGAGTTACGCCTATTCACTTCTTCCATCCAACAAGCTATAAGAACTCCTTCCTTCCTTCATAAACTCTCTTCTCTTCATCTCACACTCTTCTCCGGCCACAAGCGAGATCTCCATCAACCAAACACCACTTCCAACCTCCACCCACAAAGATCAACATGTCGAACATCGGAAACATCATTGGCGGCCACAAGGCCAACCTGAGCAACCCCAACACCTCTGAGAAGTCAAAGCAGCACTCGCTCGAAGTCATCGAGAAGGAGACTGGCACCGAGGCCACCTCTGGTACCGGCGCTACCACTCACGACGATGATGGCAAGGACCCCATGAGAGTGTATGGCAACATTTCAGACTCTAGACTTGGTATTTACTGATTTGTCTCAGCGCCGCTGGCCTCAAGGCTGCTCTTCACAACCCCAACGTCTCTGATGAGGCCAAGGAGGGAGTCAAGGTCCACCTCGACGAAGTCACCCACACTTCTCACGCTGACGACGGCAAGGATGCCACCAGAGTGTGAGTCTTGTTTTTCATCTAAGTCTCCACACCTGCTAAACGATTTATTAGTGCTGCTGGCCTCAAGGCTGCTCGTCACAACGACAACGTCTCTGATGAGGCCAAGGAACACGTCAAGGAGCGTCTCGCCGACATGCAGTAGATGTCCAGAGCTATCAACACACGACCACGGCCATCACGACTTGACGATCGAGGCCATGAGATTGTATCACCATAAATAAGGGAGAAGTGAAAAACTCATAATCCATCTGAAATCAACAACTTCCAATCCTTGCCTAGCATTTTCCTGTGTGCCGTTTGTTTCACGTGTCTATCTGTTTCAAGCGTCTCACGCTGTGTATGCTGCGTGTCTTGTGTATCTGTTCCATAAGTTCACAGGATCGAATACTAGCGTTTGTCGAAAGAATGTCTTGCTCAAGGTCTCGTCCTGTGGAGATGCCTCTCATGCTCAGAAGTTCTTGCCATGGTGGTAACCCTGTTCAACCGCGGAAGTCGGTAATCCGAAAAGGCGGAGGTCGGCCAGAACGAGTCTTGATTGGCTAGAAATTGCTTCACTCACAATCGCTGAGGGCGCCCGCTCGTCATATTGCGCGAGAGCTTCCATATCACCGACCCTTGTCCCCTCTTGAAAGGGCAGTTCAACCTCTGCTCCCTTGGTCAAAGTACGCTAGGAACCCAGCAAGATGCTTCGTAACAGCATTGCGCACGTCGAAAGGACGCAGCCACTCGGCCGGGTGATGGCGAAAGCACCCCGTGCCGCAAAACGAGTAGGACATCGAGGCTATGCTTCGGAAAGTGAAGGCAAGTCCTTCAAGGGCCAGTTGTACGACAGTACTGCACAGAGGTTACAAAGAGAACGTGCGGATCAACTTCGGTTTGCTGAGATTCGAGCTGCTCAGAAGGGCTCTGGAGGATCGCCTGTATGGATGGTGCCATTGGGTATTTCTTCTAACCTCCACACCTGTTCAGAATCCCCACAGGCTCACAACTCACAGTCTTACTGACCGGTGCTCTGGGTGGTTATATCGCTGGTCAACAAGCCCCTGCCGACCCTGCCCCGAACTCGACACTACCGCTCGCAGCCGTCCAACCTCCGAAGCATAACATCGCTCCAACCAATCTTGAAGCCGCATGGACCGACTTCCGTGACATCGTAGGCCAAGACAACATCTCGACCGAGGCCTCAGACCTCTCCTCACACTCTGGTTCGGAATGGAGCTCATACCCCTCTCATCCCGGCGACCAACCCTTCTGCGTTGTCAGGCCTGCCTCTACCGAGCAAGTGAGCGAGATTATGAAGATCTGCCATCGTCGACGCATTCCTGTCACACCGTACTCTGGAGGAACTAGCTTAGAAGGCCATTTCGCGTCAACAAGAGGCGGTGTATGCATTGATTTCAGCCGCATGGACAAGATATTGAAGTTGAACAAGGACGACCTCGACATAATCGTACAGCCCGCCGTCGGGTGGGAGAATCTGAACGAGGAACTCGCAGACCACAACCTCTTTTTCCCTCCGGATCCGGGTCCGGGTGCCATGATTGGTGGCATGGTGGGTACTGGATGCAGCGGTACAAACGCCTACCGCTATGGAACTATGAAGGATTGGGTCTTGAGCCTTACCGTAGTCCTCGCAGATGGAACCATTGTCAAGACCAAGCAACGTCCTAGAAAGTCATCCGCTGGCTATGATTTGACACGCATGTTCATTGGAAGTGAAGGTACACTAGGCTTGGTCACAGAGGCTACGCTAAAGGTCACTGTCAAGCCCCAGAACACAAGTGTTGCAGTGTGTACCTTTGCTTCGGTCAGAGAAGCAGCCAATGCCGTGTTCAAGGTAGTAGGAGAAGGTGTACCTATTGCAGCGATTGAGCTGTTGGACGATGTTCAGATGCGATGCATCAACGATGCTGGACAGACCTCACGATCATGGAAGGAAACCCCAACCCTCTTCTTCAAGTTCAGTGGGACCCCGACTAGCGTCAAGGAGCACATCGCGATTGTGCAGAAACTCACCAAGTCCTCGGGCAGCAAGAGCTTCGAGTTTGCCAAGAACCAGGATGAGGCTCTTGAGCTCTGGAGTGCCAGAAAGGAAGCTCTCTGGAGCGTCATGGCCAAGAAGCAGAACGATGGTGACCACGTCTGGACTACGGACGTAGCAGTGCCCATCTCGCGCTTGCCTGATATTGTCGAGGAAACCAAGGAAGCCATATCAAAGAGCGGCCTGACTGGAGCTATTGTTGGACATGTCGGTGACGGAAATTTTCATGGTAAGCGTCTTCTCCGAACAAACAATATGCTCGGACCGTGACTGACTCGCACAGCCATCATTCTCTATAACGACAAGGAACATAGCCTTGCAGAAGACCTTGTTCATCGCATGGTAAAACGTGCCATCGAAATGGAAGGTACAGCCACTGGCGAGCACGGGGTCGGCATGGTCAAGAGGGACTATCTCGAGCATGAGGTTGGTCGCACTACGGTCGATCTGATGAGAAAGGTGAGTCTCAGATACACAGTTTCTGGCGCGTTCAGGCATACCATGACCCCAGATTGCCGGTCCGCTGTCCTTGTCTCATAGTGTGGCTAACATGCTTGAAAACAGATGAAGCTTGCTCTCGACCCTCTGTGTTTACTCAACTGTGACAAGGTCGTTCGCGTACAACAGCCCAAAGCTGGCGAAGTGCAAGAATGGTAGAACTGATACGAATTAATCCCACTACGGGTTGCAATCTAGTGTCTCAACAGCAAAAGCAACGAAGACAAGAATGCCCAAATATGTCATCGCATGTGGTCATTGTCCACGTCTGCTCATCCGGATTGGGACTCCAAAATTTGGAGGCGGTGGGCATTGATTGTTTGGGGTCGCGGACAGACCATGATAGCAGAGAATCCTCCACCCGCTGTAGTCTGTAACAGTTCTGCGCGACTCAATTGCGAGCCTTCTCCGTCCCGCGGGACGTTTCGTCCGAGTCGTACATGATTGGGCGTCACAGGCGGATTTTAATACATCCTTGGCTTGGCAAAGAACCTCACTGCATACCCCTTGACTTTCGGCTTTCGATATGGGCCATGTTCCCGACATATAATCTAGCGTCTGCCAGTGCCGACTTCGGCTCCTATCATTGCATGATTGCTAAATAAGGAAGCGACTCAATTGCGTGCTGCAGAAGCTGAAGAAATTTCGCTCCACATCGTCTCTGTGCACATTGGTGATAACACCAGAGTCTGCGGCAGCACCATATACTCAACATCAGAATCTCAGTAGAGGACGTAACAATGTGCGGACCGTGTCTTGCCGTATCGCAAAAGTAAGATGAGCGGCATGTGTGTTTGCCTATTACCATTGCACTTTTTCTACGTGTATTGCGAGCTTGAGTGGGCTTGGCAACCAAAACCTTGATAGAAGGATCCTCTCTCCTGTAGTCCGTGAGCAGCCGCTTCCTGCCGCCCGTCTGCCTTCTCCAGAATTTAGATGTCATGTTGCATGGGACTCCAAGGACTTCGATTCGGACGATGGACCGATGGAATGTTTGAGGATGAAGAAGCAAAACCTTCTTTCGAGTCATGGTATATCCGCGACTCGCACAGAACGCTTCTCCATGTGCTCTCTAGGTTCTGTAGAATGCTGCCCTCGATCCTTGAATTGCTTCCGCTGCATCGTGGAACCTGGACGCCCATTGCAGACCGTTTCAGCGCCGCCTGGCTGGGCACCGGTCATGCTTGCAAGGACCCCCAAACTCAGAGCAAGCAAGCCACCAGCACCCTCGATCAAGGAGTATGTAGCTAACTGCCAAGCCACATTCGACGAAAGACCCCGGTCCCGCCGGCGTCCAGGCTTTTCTTCTGTTGTGCGATGACCACTGGCTAAACACAGAGGCGCTCCGTTACGTGATGCTCTCAGCAAAGCCATGTGGCAGCCGCACCCAGAAGTCTACTCGTAGGGCGTGCTCTGGCCTCGAGAAATCTTCATACCTCACATTCTACGTGTCGAGGTGACGTTCAAAAGCCAGATACAGTTCCGGCTCTTTCGGTACAGCGGCGGCTTGCAGATCCTTCTCTTGTACGAGGACCCGAGTGGGCAAGCTCATTTCTTTCACCAGCTCAAATCGACCATCGTCATTGCTTGCAACTAATTAGCTATCTCGAGGCATCCGGAATGGGCTAAAAAGTACAGAACAAAGTTCGCCAAAGAGGCCATCAGTGCGTCAGGTAATCCTTCATGTTCCAGCTCTCGACGCCATTTTGAGGCTACATTCCGTAGAAGAACTCTATCACACAATCTCGGGATTAAAGGTGAACGTTTTACACCAAGATGCTGGGCGTCCACCGGGTGCCACGTTGCGAGGCTTTCAACCCTAATTAATTGATAGCTTACCCTTATCCTTATGGGTAGTGGGCTTCTGGTCCGGAGGGAACAGCGAGAGGGGGATGGAGAAGAAGCTGCTACACTTTCCGGTCGTCATTTCGTGGTGGCATAGCGTAAACGTACGAGGGGACGGGCAGCCAACGCAATCGCGGACTCTGAAACGACGCTGCAAAGTCACTTCGCCCACACTCCCCAGCCTCATGAGTCGCAGTCGATGTCGCACTCTGGCAGTTCGGGTCAACCATCTTCAGGTACCAGGCAACAAGGCAGCACATTCCACACGTGGCAGTTGCTTCGGTTCAAGCCTAATCAGGAGCCGGGCAATGGAAATAATAACCAACAGTAACATCAAACCGCGCGCGGCGTGGCGTCAAAGCGGTGATCTGCCGCGGTCAGTGTCTTTCCTTAGCAGCAGCCACCAGACTTGCTCCTCGATCTACCATTGGCGGGTGTGACCCTTTGCCCAGTCCTACACCAGTCTGTGCAGCAGACATCTCACGCGTGCGCGCAACATTTGCACATTATTCCCGCCAGGTCCAACAGTCACCCAGAAAATCTCTTCCTGCCTTCCACGCAGGGTTCGGAAGCCGCTAATGAGCAGACTAAAAGCTCTTTCGTCATGTGCGGTGCAGCTGCGGTGTGTGCATCTCTGACCAGATCTCAAGGTATCCAGCCATGGTTCAGAGAATGTGAGTCCGTGTCCAACGTTTCTAAAAGGCCCATCGTTCGCTCTGCAGAGATTCATGAAAGCAACATTATTAGGGCTAGACTGCTCCTCTCATCCACTCTTCCGTCCTTCGTCACCTTTTGTTTATTATATTTGATCAGACCGGCTTGCCCACTTGTCCTGTCCAAGCTGTCTCCGATCTTCACATTGTCGTGCATCGTCACCTAACTCGACTCAAGTCGAACAACGTCCCTGTCCCCTGCCCTTATTGGCTCATTGACTACCCGGAGCCCCCCTTGGCGATCTTTGCCGGCCATCATCTTCAAGTGTTCGGCACTTGATATATTATCTTATCTTTTCTTGACTCGCCTTGGCTTTTCAAAAACATATTGTTGTGCTTAGTGCTGGTCACGCTTGAACGACCCGTGTCCAACCGCCTGCCAAATCACTTCCATCATGAATCAGGATGCATCATCAGGATCCCGCCAAAGTCCGAGTGGTACCATGCACAGCTCCGACTCCGGTAGCCAGTCGAAGCCCGCTTCAAAACGCGCTTCCAGAGCCGGGACGCGTAGTGTCTCTACCCTTTCGGCTGCGCAACTGGAGAGAAAACGTGCAAACGACAGAGAAGCACAGAGAGCCATTCGCCAAAGAACAAAGGATCATATCGAGAACCTCGAACGACGAATCAGCGAACTGACTGGCACTCAAGAAGCCAGAGAAAAGCTATACCTGACTACCCAGCAAAGAAACAGAGAGCTTGAGGAAGAGAACGTCTACCTCCGAAGCAGACTCTCGGGCGAGACTTTCACAATCAACGTGAACGAGAACGATGGTAAGCGCACTCCAAGTACACGCTAGACTGTTCTTTGTTGACATCGAGTCTGCAGACAAAGCACCACCACAGTACAGCGTCTCAGCACCTGAGTCTTCACCTCAAACTCACCTGAGCGCGGGCGTGAACATTCCCAGACCTTCTTCCTCGGCGACGAGTAGGAGTATCCCTCAACCGACGGAAGCCTGGAGACAGCACAACCAGTACAGTCCTGGAAGCGCACCGTCCTCGGCACCTTTCATGTCCGAGGGCACGCAGCATCCTGCTGGTCAGAATGCTGCCTCTTGGAGAGCTCAGGACGTTACCTCTGCATCCTCGTATGGTTACCAAGTCCGCCAAAGTGACCGACCAACAAACTATCCTTCTCCAGCACATCAGATGAATTACCCTGGCCACTCGCAAGCCGCTCAGTTCCAACAGGCCATCACTGCTCAGGCACCAGCGCAATCCTCCGTAACGCCTGCCTTCCACAACGGTGCTATTGGTGCCCATCCCGACTTCCAAAGCATGCCTCAATACGCTGCCTCTACGAATCCTACCTACCATGATCAGCAAGCTCACGGTGGCTTCGTTCATAGCGCTCAGCCCGTATCGTCAGCCGCCTCGGACTTCCATGGTGCACCTCGCAGCTTGGCTCCTCCTGCTTACAACCCCAACACCGGTTCTACTCATTTCATGCCTGGGCAACCGACACAAGCACACAACCAACCCATGGGATACCGTGAGGGCACTTCCCAACACACGTACGGATACGATGGTTGATGAAACTTGGCCATCATTCATTTCATTCAACATCCACCATCTCAAATCAGAGGCACTCAATGTGCTCTCCTGAGTTTTGGTCCAACGGCTCGAGCCTCGGAGTGAAGGTCCGAACTTGTGACCGTTGAGTTTTCTGACGCAGATGTAACCATCGAGACTTCAACACGGCTCCCACGATGTCGCATCAAAGGGGCAGCAAGCCTAGCTTGAGCTCATGCTTGCTGTCACACACGCACATATTTGCATAGTTTACGGTGTGGTTTGGCAATTCATCGAAAGAGTGTATACGATTCAAAAATGCATAGAGCGATTTTGGCACGAAGAAACGCAAATGGGAATAACGGAGTTTTACAGCGTCTGCTACTGCTAGCTGCATGGCGCTATTATGGGCTGGGATATGTGAGATACCTCTAGACAGAATTGCGACTATCGGTAGACGGGTTTCTTCGGAAGTTGTTTCTTCCGACGAGCGTCACAGATGGGAAAAAAACGCATGTACATACTCACTCCACCTTTCATTTTCTCTCGTGCAGAGTGTCCACTGGCCAGAAGCACCACTTCGTTACCAAGATGTCAACGGGCCTAGTTGCTGCCCAAGAAGCGCTTGATGCAGAACTTGGGACAGGGCTAGAAAACCAAACATCGGCGAATTATCTTGAGCCAGCCGAGACGAGGAGTCTTTTTGAGCAAGGGTTCAGGCCGATCGTCTTTTGACGGCATCTTAAGCGCGCGAACCAGATCCCATGTTCCTGCTCACATAGTTACTTGGCCACTCATGCAATGTGCGCGGATGCGTTTCTAGTCTGAATCGCACAAACTAATACGGACCTGACTCGATGTGAACAGCTTTTTTCCATCCCCGCTCCGCACAAGGCGAGAAGAACGCGAAATTCGTAGACGGAAAAGCAACCCGAGAGTCAGGGTGTAGATGAACACCTGGGGGAACTTTTGTCACCTGTATGGAGAGTGTTTGGATCCAAGGTTTGCCCTTCGTCCGGACTTCATCTACACACAATGCCACAATATGGATATTTGCTACTCCATCGTGAACGGTGGGGAAAAAGCAGACAGGGTTAGAATGAGGGCTTTATTTAATATACAGCAATCGATATGATGCTAGATACCTGTAGGGTAAACGTAGACGTCAGATCAACTGAACATATCAAGATGGTCTTTGCCAAATCTGGCATGCCGACCACACCTCTTCACAACCCTTTGGTCTGCAGCTAGGCACCAGCCAACCGATGGTGGCCTGTAAAATCGTCTAGGATAGATGTTTGGAGTACGGACGGGCCTTTCGATCATGGCGTCTATCACCGAGTGTTTGGCGAGCAAATGTGTCGCTAGTCAGGCCGCCAGCCAGCAACATGTCCGACGTCGCTTGTAACACTTCGACGCACGAACAGGCATGCATTGCTTGGTGGCGTGGACAAAGATGGAGTAAGCACCTCGCATTCTGCACAGAACAACCATGGAAGCAAGTAATGCCAAGAACGATACTCTTACTCGGTGTATCTCAGAATGCGGACTGATAGGACTCGCATTCATGACTCTGCTATCTACCTCACGAGGGCCTGATGTACACCGTCCGCGCAAAGCAATATGGTCGACTCGGTCAAAAGATCTTGGTATCAGAATATCTTGAAGAAACAAAGCTCGTAATACTGCGCCTCCCCATACAAACGTGAAACATGACCTTGACAAGGCTTCATACAACAGGGACAGGACAAGCCTCAACCATATGCGCCTCAAGAACGGCCTTTTACATCTCGGAGCGAGAAGAAGGGCATGATCACATGCTGCAGGAACATGACCTCGATTGTGCGGGAATATGTTGCAACCACGGAAACAAGTCGACAGGGCTCAAATATCTAGGGCTGTTAGGTATGAGGGTATTGCCCAAGGTTCGACGAAGGATCATTCAGCCTTGCCATGACAGAAGGTAGAGATTGTCACACATGCGTTCGCTTACACGCGGCATACACAATCCTTCACGAGCGGGATATGGCCTTGACAATGTCGAGAGGATTTCTGACGAAATTGTTTTTATTATTGATGCGATCCATGGGCGAGTGGAGGCGCCGTAGGATATAGGGAGATCGGCAACACGGCTCCTCAACCAGATCGTTCCCATTCGTACAGAAAGGACGAGGATGCCGGCACCGCGAGAAACCGATGGCTTGGACCCGGGGACAGGATTGCCCTATGCAGACGATGCGGTTGGCGAGCTTGATGCTTCGTAACTGATGGCGGAAACAAGCCGATCTAACATGATGCCATTGGGGACTGGTGTGGCTGTGTAGAGCGCGAGATGCAGCCATGCAGCCTCGAGGGCAACATCATCCAAACCTGGGGCAACTGAGACTCGTGCAAGATTGTGGAGATAGTTGATTGCTTTGTGAAACGTGCTGGAGACATAGGCAGTAGCTTGTCAGAGTTGGTAGGTGGCGAAGAATAGGCGGGCAGATTATCTCAATTCATTGAGAACAGAACCCAGCTGCAGAGGGCAGAAAGCTTGACAGCGCACACCATGGCCAAGACTGAAATGAGTAGAAGGCTCATGGTATGTCGTCTGGTGTGTGGATTGTGAACAATAGCTATTGCTTGGGGGATGGATGGATGATGATGGCAAGTGCGGGGAAATTTGAAACTGGGACGATGGTTCAAAAGCTTCCATTTTTTGAGCCGCCTCACGTGGTCTTGTGGAACTTGGGCAGGCACTTCGTGAAGGGGCATGCTACGTAGTACATGCGAACTTGTGAGTGCGTCTGTACATAATGCTTCCGTGCCCCGTATGCAGTGATTACCTTCTTAAGTCCTGGCATGACTGCACTGCAAGAATCAATCCGGGACTCTGCGATACTGTTGTGACTTTCCGTCCACCGGACTGAGGGCGGTGGCAGCGATGAAGATGGTGACAGAGTTGGAAAGGGTCATGCGAGTTCTGGCGCAAAAGAGGTCAAGCGAACTTGTCGTGCTTTCCTTTGACTTTGACGTCGAGCAGAGCCTCATGATATGTACCGTTTCTCCAGGCCTTCTTCAAGAGCTTGACGTCTTCGTCGTTGAGCTTGCGACCAACAGCTTGCTCGAGCTGAGCTCTGCTTATCTTCTCGTTTGCCTTTTCCTCCTTGGCGGCCTTGTGGACGGGCTTAAAGCGTGCTTGCATACGCAGTCTGATGGCACAAGTCGGGCTGGTCTCGTCGTCGGCATCGGCTCTTACTTGGACGGCATTGTCCTGGGTGGCAGAGAGGAACTTGTCACGTGTGGTGCGTAGGTTGAAGAGGAGACTGTCAGATGGCAGCAGGGCGAACTGCTCTTCGGACGAAATGGCATCGCGCGTGGCCGAGAGAATACCGAACTTGTCACTGTTGAGATACCTGCAGCGTGTCAACAGAGGGGCGCGTGTCTGGACGACGAGCGCGGGCGAGACTCACTTGCCGTGGTGTCCCTTGAAGCTGAAGGTGTCGGTGCCGGCAATGCGGTTTGCGATGAAGACTTGCCTAACATCATGCGGCTCGGCCGTCGAGGGAGAGTCGTCGACCATGTTCTCGACGGCACTGGCGAAGACCTTGCCATTGGCATCGCACGCTAGACAGGTTGGCGGCCGGGTGGGCAGCACAAACATCACAGGGCCTGCGATGTCTGTCACGGCGTCTGCTGACACCCACGATTCGTCGTCCTCGTCTTGATGCTGCAATGCGCCGCCCTTGATGTCCTTTGACGCGGGGCCATGCCCATCTGCCTCGTCGTCTCTGCTGCGCTTGCGCTTCTTGACCTTTTTGTCGCCTTTGAAACTGAGTGGTTTGACCATGTTTAGATTGTCCGTCGGAGGTAGGCGATGGCTGATGGAGCTCGGCTGATGTTTGCGGCGCGCCCGGCCGAGATTGAAACTACCAATTTGCTATATCTTTTTTCTCATTCGCTGCTTTCCTGCTGACCTCTCTCTTGACTTCGCTCCAGCATCCCGATACCACTCATTCAAAATGGCTGTCAATTTGATCGAGTCCGGTGTGCAAACTGCATCACCTGTGTCCGTAAGCCTTCGCGACTTGCAGTCAGGTATAAAGCACAACACGACATGCAGTTCAAGACACACAGTTCTCATGACTTTGTAGGCTCCGTACCCTTTGACGCTCTCGAAGAAGCCTTTGGTCCAGACTCTCTGGGAATCATCGTCGTCCGTGACCTACCATCTGACTTTGTCACCATGAGAAAGGCCCTGTTGTCGTACTCGTCTTATCTGGCCAACCTCCCTCAAGCTGAACTAGGTAGGTCATTTGTTCACTCGCTATTTCATCTTACCTTCGAATACTCATACGACAAGAAAAACTCGAGAACCCCGAAAGCAGTTACCTCGTAGGTTGGAGTTGTGGAAAAGAAACCCTCAAGGATGGTCGTTATGATACCCTCAAGGGTTCCTACTATGCCAACCCCGTACAGAACCCTGCTCTGCACAAGATGGCCATCGAGAAATTTCCCAACCTCCCAGAGTATAATGCTGCAAACATCTGGCCGAGCAACGACCTTCTCCCTGGATTTGAGCCCACTTTCCAGAACCTGTGCACCTTCATCGTCGACACTGCAGCACTCGTAGCCCGGGCTTGCGATCGTTACGCGCTCAAGAATATTCCTCAGTACCAGGAGGGTTATCTGGAGCATGTAGTCAAGACCAGCATCTCGACAAAAGCACGTCTACTCCACTACTTCCCCTCACCAGCCACAAACGACAACGCAGCAGAAAGCTCCTCCGACGACTGGTGCGCAACACATCTGGACCACGGCTGTTTGACAGGCCTGACGTCCGCCATGTTCATCGATGAAGCAGCCAACCCCCCTCACATCAGCTCTGCAGGAGTCTCGCCTTTGCCCGAGTTGTCCTCACCACCGGACCCGGCCGCCGGCCTGTACATTCACTCTCGTTCAGGCAAGGTGACCAAGGTCAACATCCCGAAGGACTGTCTTGCTTTTCAAACTGGTGAAGCTCTGGAGGTCATTACCAAGGGCAAGTTCAGAGCAGTACCGCACTTTGTCAAGGGTGCTGCACCAGGCAAAGGCGGACAGGTTGCCAGAAACACCCTGGCTGTATTCACGCAGCCCAACCTCTGGGAGTTGGTTGATGAGAAGCGTGATTTCGCTACTTTCGCCAAGGAGATCGTTGAGCGTAACCACTGATAGAGTAGCAGTCGATGCATAGCATGACATTCAAGCTCCAGATTACCGTTCTCTCGATGCTACACAGCCACAATGTCGGATTCATTTCGACACCAACCACCTCGGGTGGATGTTTCCAAGGCACCTAGTTGAGCCCCCTAGACAGCGTCCTAGCAAGACGACATTATCCACTTGTAAACGAGGCAGTGCTCGTCAAAATAGTCACAACCCGGCTTGAAAATGTTAATAGAGACCCAAGTACTAGCTCCCTCCGAAGTGAATGCATATGGAGGAGTGTGGGCCGCGTCGCTTGTAGATCGTCTTTCTGACGAACCCTTCTGCGCATCTAGCTCTAGAAGAATATGGTTCTTTTCTAACCAGTATCTAGTGGAAACCCACCACACCGACCCTGGAGAGCATTGTGCATCTCTACAACTCAAGGTCTTCGAACAAATCCGCGGGAGAAAGGCAAAGGGAAAAAGTCATGCAGCGAGGCAGGATCCGAAGTACACGCCAGCCAGTCAGTCGTGATGGATGATTTGTGACAAGCCACGAGGTCTGGCCACAGCTCAAAACGACGAATTTTTGCGGGTTGGAAGTCAGTTTCATATCACGACTCGATCTCCTCCGCGGAAACTTGGCCCTCGTCTCGACCTGTCTACAACTGGAGAGATCAGGATCTGGTGAGCTGAGGTGCTGAACTGGTTACGTGTCAGACGCATAGCTGCTGGTTCCAGTGGTCCGGGTTGCTCCATGTGTCAGGAACAGGGGCTAGATTTTTGACACTTCAAGCGGTTCGTTTAGCAAGTGCTTCATGTGTGAAATAGATTGTCAACTAGCAACCCGTCTCAGGTTTTCTTGCGGTTCGAGACGCGGAAAAATAACATGTCGGGTAGATCGTGGAGTACTCCCACTCCACAGCAAAGCGGTGTGCGTGCACCTGCGTCAAAGGGGAAGTGATCCCGTGCATTGTCTAAATGGTGGCTACAACGACTTGTCGAATCGCAGATTGACATGGCTTGCGCGGAGATGAGCCGCCTGCAAGCCTCTGCGAATGAGTTTGTTGGTTTCTCGAGTGAGATGCTCTTGACTTTGTCGTCTTCGGTCCGATGTTCCTTTTCGGCACCCGCTCCGTGCATTCCAAGGGTCTCGAAACCGAAATCCTGAGGCTCTGCTCGTGGGACGACGTGCACGCACCGGCTGATTGGTCACAGAAGTCGAGACAGCCTTTTGGATGCGGCCAGATGCAACGTTGGAGTGACCATTGACGTACCATTAGAAGCACAGGAAGTGTAGAAAGCGTGAATTCGAAAGCAGAAGAATATAGACTAATTGCCCCAACTTTTGTTTACCAGCGCCGCGTCTATTGTGAACAAATGAAGATGGACACATTCATTGAACGTCAGTCGTAACCATTGTAGCAACCTGACAACCCCCTCGAGAGGTCCTGTGTGCGGACACGATAATAACGCCAGACCACCCATAAACATAGACCCAAAAGCGACCAAGACAATTGAGAATTAACCATAACGAACCGGTAAGAGCGAGAAACAAGAAAAAGAGCATGACGGAAGCCTCCCTAAAAGGAGGCTCAGTCGGTGCAGGGTATCACAAAGTGAAGCGGAGGTGTGTCGTGAAGTATCAAGAGCAGGACACACAGGGCGCCGCGAGAACGCCTAGGGAGGAAAGGGTATCGGGGGAGCAACAAAAAAAGGGTCAGGAGATGACTCAGTAGCCCATACCATCGTCCATGCCCATGGACAGACCAGCCCCAGCGACATTGACGTTCATGGCTTGCATGCCATTGGGCATCTGAGGCACAGCGACAGGGTTGAGCTTGAGGTCAGGATTGCATGGCGGCGAGTGTTGACGGTGGTACTTGAGACCGTTCAAGTTTTTGTAGCGCTTGCCACAAACTTCGCAGCGGTAGGGCTTCTCCTTCTCCATGCCGACGGTCCCAGGGTAGGGAATCGAGGTTGCAGGGTCAACGATGGAAAAGGTGCCGTCGGGGTTCTCCTTGAGTTGCTGGTTTTGATGGCCGTGCTGGGAGAGAGAGTCAGTGAATGCGTTCGGGCGCAATAATGCGAGCAACATACCTGTTTGTGATACTTGAGGCCGTTCTGGTTCTTGTACGCTTTCTCGCAGCCGATGACAGGGCAGCGGAAAGGCTTAGCCTCCTCGCCGGGGAAGCCAAAGCCCTGGATAAGCTGTTGCTCGCGCAGGCGTTTTGCCAATTCGCTATTGTTGGCAAATTGACTCGGGTTCTTGAAACCACCCATACCGCCCTGCTTGCTGAGCAAACGCTTGGCCGGATCGTCGATGCAGCGCGACTCGTCTTGTTGGCCGTTCATATCGGGGAACCCGAAGCCAGACATGCTGGCGTTGAAGTTGGATGGATCAATCTCGCCAGGCGTGTGAACGGTCGACTCGGAGGGGCTGACGGTCTGTGACGTTTGCCCGAAGGTAGGTGTGTTGACAGATGAGACAGTCGGGTTGAAGCCGCCAAGTTGCATGTTCTGGCCGGGTTGTGGTGTGGTTGGCGTTGACACATTGTTGACTTGTTGTGTGTTTTGGAAGGCGCTGGCCATGCCGATGTTGAGCGATGGCGCTCTGGCTTGCTGTCTGCCAAACTGTGGTTGAGGTTGGAATTGATGGCTCTGGTAGGGATCTTGTACAGCAGGTGCGGTGCTCGAGTCATCCATATCCATATCCATGTCATCCATGTCGTGGTCTTGCAGAGGATCACGGGCAAGGCCTTGTGAGAGGCCTGAAGGGTGGTCGAACTGAGGAGCTTGCTGGTGGTTGTGAGGTTGGCTCTGTTGTTGCTGTTGCAGCATCTGGGCGGCGGTACCGGCGTTGGCGTTGCGAGCGTTGGCAAGTAGGTGTTCCTTGGGAGTACGACCCATGGTTTGTGTTGGGACTTGAGCGTGTGCCTCTTCGTAGTGCTGGAGCAGCTCGTGCAGTGAGTCAAGCGTAATTCCGCAGCAGATGTAGTCCTTCATGAAGTTGGCTTCCATCTTGGGTAGATATGAGGACGAATGGAACGAGGGTGACTGGAAGTTGTAGGGTGATGTGCCTGCCATGATCAGACTGCGACGGAGGGTCAGTGTTAAATCAACGAGGCTAGACGGGCAGGACAGGACTCACTCGTCACGGATGAAGCTACCGACCGACAGACCTCCCCAGCTCATACCGGCCATGAGACTGCCAGCGTGGTTAGTGCTGTCGCGTCGTCCACGGTCGCGCATTGAGATGGGACGAGAGTGGAACGAGTTGCCCATGTTGATGGAGCCATGACGCAGGCTGTCGGGTCTGAACTCGCTGCCGCGACGCTCCATGTTGGCCACGAAGGATGGCGGCTGAGCGTCGCCACTACGAGCATTTGCAGCTTGCAGCTGGCTGGTGAGGTTGGAGGTCTGATTAGGAGGCGACGCGCGCGGCGTGGCGATATCTATGGGCGATGCAGACGAGGCCATGTCGTCGCGGGCGAAAAATAGTTGGCGAGGTGGATTTTGAGGAATTTCCGGGACCGAATCCGCGTCGGACAAAAATATCAAGTCCTCGAGTTCGAAGGGGGCGTCCGAAGCAGAGGCACAGACGGAGACAGAGCGGCAGTGGACGTGGTTGTTATTGCTGCGTGGCCAGGGTGGCGCGCACTCGGAAGCGGTGGAAGGGTCGGAGTCGAAGGGGCTGTCTGGAGAAGTTGGAAGGGACGATGAAGCAAGCGAAGGTGGAGTTGATGGCGGTAATGCTTCCAGGGTTGCGGTAAGCGTGGAAGTGGAAATATGGGCCGGGCTTTCTTATTACTAAGGCCAATAAAGACCTCGGGACGACTCGAGCGGATGAATGTCTCGGTCGCTTTCTGCTTCCTTTATGCAACTAAGTTGACTGCAGCGAAGTTGCGACGTGAGCGAGAGGGCTGGGCGTGCGGCACGAGAGTCGCAGGGGAATCAACGGCTTGACGACAAGTTGACAGAGACTAGTGGAACTTCCAGCAACTTATTTTCTTCACTTGGTTGGAGAGAATTGGGACAGGAATGAATGGTCCGGGCAGGAAGCAGCACTTCGGTTATATAATAGAAGACTACCAGCACCCGTCAGGCCGATCGACTCGAGATTACAGAGCAGCAAAACAAAAGCAGGGTGCTCGCTGGACGGTTTCCACAACGAGCATCGTTACGAGCGAGCGTCACTTGGCCAAGGCGCCCGAGGAAAGGAAAGACCTGTCCCTCGAGCGAGGCACTCGTAGGCGACCACGAACGAGCTGCATCAGCGCGAACTCAAGGTTCATCCTAGCGCCGCCTCCTGTCAACCTAAAGCCATCACTGACGTCCCAACTTCCGGTTCCACGACGGGCCACCTCCCGATCTCTACCCACACAACTGCTCTATCGCCCTCTGCGAGATCTACTGCTCCCACCACTTTTTTGTTGCTTCTGCTCCAACTCACCTCACTGTCCTCGCCCCTGCCCGACCCTTTCACTTCTCGCTACACTTCCGAAACCATCATGTCCCTTCCTATGTCCTAGACAAACGCCCTCTTACGGCCGCACGGTCGTCTTTGCCTGTCACTTGTCTCGTACCACCGCCCATGTTCCTCCTTTCCCCCGTCGTTTGCATCCACGGCACCTTGCGTCCGGACGGCCATGCGAATCAGATCTTGAGCAAACGGCTGCTATACCCTATTTTGCAATTGCTGACTGTGGCCCATGATTCATTCTATCCTCACCATGTGACGGTTCCCGTTTTTAGTGAGTTCATTCGATCCAATGTGCTTGTTACTACCGTATGTGTCTCAATAGCTTCTATGTGTTGCGATTGATCCCTGATTCTTGCTCCAGAACGAATAATACAAACTCTTGTGAACTATTATAGACTCAATGACAGTATCACTCAAAGCAGGAAAATTCCTTGGACTACTCACGTCTGGAGCAAGACCTGCCGTAGAAAGGCCTACCATTTGACCGCTGACCGGCCTTACCAAGCACTTCTCTGTGCGCCTCTTCCGCAGCAACCGCCCTTCTAGAAGAGAAGTGAGGTGCGCCGTACCTTGGCATTTCACTTCGGCCACCTGATTGGTCTTGAATGACCACCTTTCACCGACACAATGGCTCAAATCTGTCTTGCGTCTTCGCCAAATCTCGGGTCGCCATGTGCTCGAGAAACATCAAAGCCTCGGTATGACACCTATCCAGGTGTACTCTACGAGTACACTCGTGCAACTACTTTCTACGCTTCCAACTTCCCACCTCGCGACCTGCAGATCAACGAAAGCGCAGACTCTAGGAGTGTCTGTTCTCTATTTCCATGTGTCAAGCACAGGAGGAAACTCTGGGTAAACAAGAGCCTGTGGATACAACCCTGAACCGTCTACGGGTCCCAAGGAGATTGCCCTGCTGTCGGTACGGACGTGCACTCCAGCCGAAAATCAACGCATGTCCATTGCTTCAACTCACTTAAGATCGATTCTGTTCTCCAAGCAACGCCAGAGGTTATTGATTCTTCAGGGAGTCGTAGTCTGTTCTGTCTCCAATCGAAGAGCCAGTATCATGTTGTTGATACCTTCCAAACGATAGCCTAGATTATGTGTTGCCACGTGTGTCTGGTTCACCTTTTGGCTTGTCTTGGACCCTGGATTTCCTGACAGCTAACGATATGTAAATCGCACTCGGCAAACACGAGCGGCTTTCCTCCCGAGCCTGGACGTCGTACGTAGTGGTCGAATGTGCTTAAGCCGGCACAACAAGATGTGATTTTTAAGATGGCACAGTGCTTTAGCGACCAGCTGTGGTTTAACCTGCATACTCTCGGAACGCATTCGTCTGATAATTATGTTAGGTCGCCGCCTTGTAGCCGCTTAAGCAAGCCGAAGAGGCTCTCCAATTGGAGCGGTGCCAAGTCCACTATACTTTCCGTGGCTGCCTTCCAGAGGACTAAAAAGTGAAGCAGAGTTTCAGCGCGGTCGGGCTTTGTTCGGTTTGCACCTCTTCGCGAGACGCCTCCTTCCCAATCGCTTGGGACGTCCGTTTCGAACTCTTGTTATTTCCGTCCGTGTCTTGCCAAAAGCGATAAATGCATCCACCTCCATGTGGGAGCGTTCAAACCCCAGCCTTTTCCCCGAATATCTGCTCGAGTCCATCGATGACCTCTGCCTCGCGAGCAGATGAGGGCACGCCCGGCAGTATGCAACAGCCTACGTCTATGTGTGATTTGTTCAGGACTCGAGTGGTCGCAGATAACTTAGTCTTGGTGGGACGGCATTGCGTACCCAAACACGTTTTCAGTGAATCATGATCTACCATGCAGCTCAGGATGTGCAGTACATGCGTTACAATATACGTTTATATTGCTGCACATGCACGTGCTGGGCCAAGTAGATGCTAATTTGTTCTCTTGTTCAAGGGCATGAGACATCATCATCTGGACCAACTTGCTCATCATCAAGCATCAGTTGTTGATCATCAAGCTGAAAGACATATGTCTAGAGATAACAGTGCCTCCTGCACACAAGCAACTCTAAATGAACATAGTCATCTCTGATCACTTGCCGCCACATGTATACAAGCACTGCTTCGCTTTCCAGTGGTGCTGGTACAAGTAAGAGCAGCGAGGCTGAGCAGCTCAGAACAAACGGCTTTGATGCACAGCAGTACAGAGATACCTACCCCATGAAGGTATGTTTGCGCTCGCGGGACGCATTCCGCAATAGCGTTTCCATGTTCGTTTGGTGAGTTCTCCAACAATCAGCCTCTTTGCGGCCACGTCACTTCTCAAGGGTAATTCGAATCATTATGCGCGATTGCGTCCTCTCCCTCGTAAGAGCCATCAATTTACCTTCGGTCCAAAGTACTGAAACAGAAGAATGAAAGAAGCACAAGAGGATGAGGTCGATCCTCTTCCTTCATCCAATAATTGGTGTCAATGTTTAGCGACGGCAATCGGCGGCTACTTGGCTTATCATCCGGCATGCCACTGAGTGCTGTGTGCATGCTTTTTGCGACACGGTAAGGTTTGATGGACATCTCATCACTGACTCGTCATCACAGAGTAATATCACGAGCTGTGAGCAAAGAGTGGGATTGACGCTGAGAACTACCCTCCAAGGACAAACTCGCTGGGATATTTTTCCTCTGTTGCCAGGATCATACATACTCGGCGCCCATCATGCATCATATTCCGCTTCTTCTAACTGCGCCATGCGAAATATCGAGGATTGACTAGTCAAGTACCAGTCTTAACTCTTGCAGCTCGCCTCCTCACACGAGTCAATGGGACTCTCAGGACTCTGAGTTTACAAAGGTGGGGTTGCTTATCTACACCACGCTTGAATCAGACACCTGCATCAACTCTAAACACACATCCAATATCAAACCTAAACACCAAAGTAGGCAAAATAGACCAACCCTGTCTGTTCTGATAGGCTACACCAATCGTCGGTTAAGTGGACATCCGGAGCTCTCTTTCCTCGTCATCAGATGTGTTCTTCCTCTTTATTCCCAGCAACAGCTGCACTCACACATCCCTCTGAATTCGGACTTGAGTTTACGCTCCACAATCTTCTCCCTACTTCATCATAGGCGTTCGCTAGATTGATCTGGATGGAATTGTTCCGAATCACCACCGCATGCTTCTCAAGCATATCTCAACCGCATCGGACGGCTCAGATTCCAACATGGGTTGGTGGCGGTATTAACGGTGGTACGAGGAAGACCGCCAGTAGCCGGATTGCCTGAGGTTGCCGCCGCCACTCCTTCACCTCATGCTTTGGATCCTTGCTCGAGACGCACCAGCGTCCACGACCTCGATCGAGGACCCCCTGGTACCGCTGGGCTGTGCTGGAATAGACTGTGGGACCAGGGAAATTGTCAATGTCCTGGTCAAGGCGAAAAGATATCAAGAATAACGCCCAGAAAACTGTCTCGAGCGTAGGACTCTACTCAATCTCCATTGCCAAGCCGATGCTGCCTTACGTACAACGTGTATGTCTTTGGTGTTGGGGGCACCGAAGAGAGATCGTGGAAGAGCTGTTCTTGATGGGCATTTGAGTATGACCTTGCTAAGTCTTTGCAGCGTTGGAACACGCTCTCAAACTTCGATTCACCAAACAATTCACGATGGAGGTCGTCTTCAATACATGTCGCACTTTATTGTAGACTAGAACGAGGAAGCGGTCAGGAGCCTAGTAAATGTGGGAGGGGGTTTCTGGCTCTTAGGAGCTCGGAGATGTGCTTCTGTGAGTGGTCTGATCAAATCCAAGCGCCTTTGATGTTGTTCTGGGACCTTATGTTACGGATCTGGCAAGGCTTCACACAACGTCAATTCTTGCACGCATTTTTGTTCCCTTATCTGTCTGCAGCAGCCTCGGACCTTTCTGCTGCCAGCATGAGATCAGGAAAACACAAGGTGCCTGATCATGCTTCATCAACTGTGTTCGGCATGGAAGAAACTCATCCTTATAAAGTATATACAGTAGGCCTGCTGGTAATAAATAGTTTAGTCTGCCATTTCCACATCCATACTCTTCTTATTCCTGCCCTTTCTTGAATTTGTGCTTTTGCTGGTCACAATATTTTTCATGCCTTCCAGCGCGTCCACATATCTGTTACGCATTTCTCCGCCTTCTTTCTGTTCGTCTGCCAGCTTCAGATTAACTCTCTCTACCTTTGCGTTTCTGCCTATACCCTTGGCTCTTGCAATCTCATTCCAGAACCAACGACCTTCGTTTTCGGAGAATAATGTCCAGGCTTCGCCACTCCGACCAGCTCTTGCTGTGCGACCCACACGGTGCACGTATGATGCCAGACTACGCGGTATGGTATAGTTGATGACATGCGTCAGCAATGGCAAATCGAGACCGCGAGAGGCACGATCAGTCGAAATGATGACACGAGGAGGAGATGATGCATTGAAGTTAAGGTTCGTAGATGTTTTAGTGAGAAGCAGAGTTGTGCTCTTGTATGATGGCTCGATATGTGTGATGAGATGGTGTAAACGAGCTGCTGCCTCGGTGCTGGGTGTGAAGATCAAGACCATACTGTTAGTGGTGGATTTTGGTGATTCTTCTGGTAGGCCTGAGGACGAAGACGTCTCGCTGACGCTGCCGCTGCTGCTGCTGTCATCCGAACTGTCATCCGAGCTATCATCCTCGTCAAAAGAGCCATCTGAGGAGTCACTGTCTTCGTCAGATGATGAGCCCTCGTCAGATGAAGAATCGCCATCAGACGAAGAAGACGGTGAGGAGACATCGTTCTGAACAGCATCTGTATTGAGCAACGAGCCAGGCATAATCTTGGATCTGAGGAGCTCGAGCAGGAAAAGTGGCTTATCGGAGCCATCGCCAACAGGGATAGCAAACTCTGAAAGAGTGGTAGGCAATTCGAAATTCTCCGTACCATCCGTGGTAGTTGCTTGATGAGCAAGGGTAGCATCAGCTTCTGTTTTGACGACTACCATGGTCGGTCGTCGCAGTCTAAGAGCACTTAATTTGGAGATGTCGCGAGTCATTGTGGCACTCAGAATGATCTTCCTCACGTATCTGTCACGGTGAGGCATCAAATGGCGCAAAGCAGCAATTTCAGGAGTCGAAGGGGGGAGAGGCCTCTGAACATCCAAAGCAGCGGTGACCTTGGCCACCCACTCTTGGAAGCTTTGATCCAATAAACGATCGGCCTCATCGACGACTAACCACTCAACATGGTCCAAGGTGAAACCGGTCGTGGCAGTCAAATGTTCAACCAGACGGCCGGGGGTGCATATCAGAAGGTCCGCAGCGGAGGTATATGTTGGAACATAGCCGGAAGGGAGCCGAACAACATCGTCGAGCATGGTCATTTCGCTCTCGTCCAAGTCCGAGTCCAGGTCAAAAGATTGGCGCTTTCTTGCCTTGTCCATAAGTGTTTGATAGCGTTCGGGGTCATAGATTCGGCCTTTCTTGACTAGTGAGTGTTGTTCGGCAGCAACTGACTGGTTGCCGACAGCCAGCGCAATTTGTATGGCGGAACCTTGAGCGCATGTTGATGCTACTGTGTATGCCTGAGCGACAAGTTCTCTAGTTGGGACGACAATGACAGCGCGCAATCTTGTATCCAGACGGGGACGTAGATTCTCGATGATGGGGAGGACGTAGGCCAAGGTTTTGCCACTACCAGTCGGAGCGCTAACACAGACATCGTTCGGGGGAAGATGGGTCAAGTAGGGATGTGGGAGAAGTATGGGGAGCAAGGCGGCTTGGACAGCAAATGCATTCTTGTAGCCCCTTGATTCGAGATGAAGCAAGGTCTTCTTGGACAAGGAGAGGTCGCTGAAGGGACGGGTGGTGGACTGAGAGACAATGGTCGGCTGGGCGAGCCATTGTGGGAGCGAGGAAAAGGCAGGTACGAATTCGGGAGTTGGGGCACGCTCGGGCTGCGGTAATGGCGTGAGATCTATGTGGGTTGGTCAGCACCTCGTAGCGCGCAGCCAACTGGGATGAACAGCATACCGTGCAGCTCAGGCTTGATCTCGGGCTCGACGTCGTCGTCTGGCGCGGCGGCTTTGGCGGCTTCTGAACGCTGAGCAGCCTTCTGGAATTTGGAGAAGACGGCATTGTGCTTGCTGGGAATAGCAGGACCGTCCTCGTCGGCCGCCGTGTCTACCTCTGTACGTTTTCTCTTTTTTCTGCCATTGTCATCGCTTCTCGATGGACCCTTTGGTACTTTGATCTGCTTGGTCTTGACCGGAGCAGGAGCAGGTGCAGATGATGCGATCGTTTCGGCAGCAGCGACCGGCGCTGCAGCCTTGGGTGGAACGTAACGAGCGTATGGCGCCATTGCGACTCTTTTGTCACTTTCTAGAATTTATCCACAATGAAGAGAAGCTCGAAGACTCGCCCTCACCGCCCGGCTCCGCTGATCTGCCAAGCCCGAATCGGCATGCCGAACGAGTGAGCTCTGGCCACTCTGCCCACTCTTGATTCTCGATTCTCGAAGGTCCCCTCGGTCGCTGAACCCGAACGAGGCAATTGCTCCAGGTGCCCTGCTTGATTGTCTCCATCGTCGCTGCTTAGCTGGTCTCCGACATGACCCACGGCTCGTAAGACCAACCATGCCGCCAGCCTCTCTGCTGCGTCGGTCCGCTTCCCATTCCCATCATGCCTTACAACATCGCCATGGTCAGCGACTTCTTCTTCCCGCAACCCGGAGGAGTCGAAAGTCACATCTACCAGCTGTCGCAAAAGCTCATTGACCGAGGCCACAAGGTCATCATCATCACCCATCAGTACGAGGGTCGCACTGGAGTCCGCTATCTGACCAATGGTCTCAAGGTCTACCATGTGCCCTTCTTTGTCGTTTATCGCGAGACGACCTTCCCTACCGTCTTCTCCTTCTTCCCCATCTTCCGCAACATTGTCATTCGTGAGAAGATTCACATCGTCCATGGCCACGCCAGTCTCAGCAGCTTGTGCCATGAGGCCATCTTGCATGCCCGCACCATGGGTCTACGCACCGTTTTCACTGATCACAGCTTGTTTGGCTTCGCCGACGCTGCCAGTATCCTGACCAACAAATTGCTCAAGTTCACCCTCAGCGATGTCGATCATGTCATTTGTGTGAGCCATACCTGCAAGGAGAACACCGTCCTCAGAGCCTCCCTCGACCCTCTCATGGTTTCCGTCATCCCTAACGCTGTCGTCGCCTCAAACTTCCGGCCTTTACATCCTGAAGATGCCACCCAACCTTCTATGCGCTCTGCTTTACCACCACCGCCACCACACTCTTCTCAGCCGCTTGGCCCCAACGACACCATTACCATCGTTGTCATCTCCCGTCTTTTCTATAACAAAGGAACCGATCTTCTGATAGCCTCCATCCCGCGCATTCTTGCATCGCATCCCAACGTGCGCTTCATCATTGCTGGTTCAGGCCCCAAGGCAATAGATCTCGAACAGATGCTCGACCGCCATATTCTCCACGACAGAGTAACACTTCTTGGCCCAGTACGTCACGAAGAGGTCCGCGATGTCATGGTTCGGGGCCACATATACTTGCATCCCAGTCTGACCGAGGCTTTCGGAACCGTCTTGGTCGAGGCCGCAAGTTGTAATTTGCTCATCGTGTGTACCAGGGTCGGAGGTATTCCTGAGGTCCTTCCAGGTCATATGACCGTCTTCGCAAAACCTGAAGAAGACGACCTTGTTCGTGCTACTAGTGAAGCTGTGGGTCTTCTGATGGGCCAAGATCAGAAGCGAACTGTCGTTCGCAGAGACCGCTTTCATGAACAGGTACGGATGATGTACAGCTGGTCTGACATTGCCCGCCGTACTGAGCGCGTCTATGATCTGATCACTGGAAATGAAGACCATTCCTACAACGACTTTTACACCGACCATCAAGACGCTAAATGGCGTCATTATGGAAAGCACGTGTCTCCTGCTTCGCAATCCTTTGCTTTGATTGATCGTCTGAAGAGATACTATGGTTGTGGCATCTGGGCCGGCAAGTTGTTCGTGCTTTGCGTTGTCGTCGATTATCTGCTCTTTGTGCTCCTCGAATTGTGCTTTCCTCGGAGCAACATTGACGTTTGCAGAGACTGGCCCAAGAAGAAAACTGTTGGAAATGTCACCGACGAACCAGATGGCAACAAGAATTTGAGCAAGCGGGTTCGAACTTCACGCGTTACCAGTCTGGAGACGACAAAGCAAACCGTGATATAAGTCGGCTCGCCAGTTCGATCCAAGTGCTCAAGTTTGTCGCTTAAGGTGTCATGCCACAAGAACACTCAGTGATGCATCTACAAGAACGCACAGTACTTGTGAGATAGACTGCGTCCTCCACGAAGAGCGGCTACTGGCCTTAGATAATACCCAGGAATTTCGCTCTGTCCCGATGAATCGTTCCGTATCTTCTCAGCTCTACAAGCGATGATTCTGCGCTCGAGGACGGTGTGCTTGACCCATAAGTCTCTCTGGAACAGAACGTTGAACGAGAGGGTCTTTTGCGAGGGCCGTACAACCCCAGACTATACGCGGTCGTTGCATGCAATCCTAGCTTCGCACTAGCCGTGGAAGGCAGTGTCGTCGACTTAATCGGCTTCGAGCATTCGACGAACACCGCGCGAAGCCGCGAGCCAGATCATTAGTCCTGGCTCTTCGAACCCGCCCAGTGACGGTAATTGGCGGCAATTGCCGAGGTTAGTAGGAACTTGGAAGTTAGGGTTTCCCCTTGTTTTATCGCATCCGGAAAGATGTCGCGAGTAGGGCTTGAAGAATTACCGCACCAAGATCGTATTCATGTCTCCTCGAGACGGTGTCTGGTCGATGAGTTCTGATGCCACCCACCTGCACGAGATTCAGGGTCAATCTTCTGCATCACGTATCAGAAATATCGCGCTGGGTCTGGAACAGTAATTGACTTTGGTCGAAGGTGACTCCCTCCCTTCCAAGACAACTACTGTGCGATGGTCAGCTTACAAAAGACGTATCAAGTGGAATGCTACTCGATCAAGACGTCTGAACTTCGTGTAGAAGACTGGTCTAACATCTGATCACAGCACTGCATGGAAGTAAAAAAATCCTATTAATATCAACATCAAAGTAACTTCTCAGTGATGCTTGCGATTCAGGGACCAAAGTTCGACCAACCAATGCCGACTCTTGTTCTATATCAAAGCTCGTCCATGAATACGGGCACCCCAGCTTTTATACGGTTTCAGCCACGAGGAGAAAGCTTGTCGCTCGCTAAGCGCCCATTGTAGATAAAATGTGCATTCGCGTCGTCCTGGAGTGTTCACCTGAAGGCATCTTGTTACACTGCCTTAGCTGACCAATATGTAGTTTTGGTAGGTATTACTCGAAACTCTGCCGAGGTCTGTCTCATCTTGCAACAGAGTTGACTGGTTCAATGAATGTTGGGGACGCGCTTTATGCGCATACGATACCCGTTGTGTACTACGGTTGTATATGCAGCGTTCAACACTAGATCTACTCGTTGCAAGCCCAGTTGGCTAGTATATAGACATGATGCCTTCAAGACTCAGGATTATACTGATTGAGGACTCGACGAGCGGTCTCTCGAAGAGATTCTATCAATGATCTTCACGACAGCCCACTTTGCCAAACTCGGTCCTGGCGGGATGCTTGTGCCCCTACGTTCACATTACGGTTTACGCCCATTGCTGCGGACTGAACACGAAGGCCAATGCTAGCACCGCCTCGTTGAGGCTTTTGACATTCACGTAATGTTTTCCTCTCTTCATCTTACATAAAGCTTGAGGTCGGCACCATTGTCCGATGCCCTTTCTCAGAGCTTCAGCATGTGGTTGATCGAATGCAAGAATCTTTTCCAGTAAGTGGAGTACACACACAAGAGTTGAGCAGGAACGTTGACAGATGGATTAGAGAAGGCCAAGCAGCCGTGTTGTGTTCCCTCGCCGTGGCCTACTTTATCTTCTACTATTTCTCAGGAACATTGTTCTTCGACATCATACATTTCCTCCTCCACAAGTGCGCCAGGTCCCGCATCAGACTGCTTCGTCAGATCTCAAAAGTCCATTCGGTCCATCACTGGTACTTCGACAGGCATTTGCATTATAATGAAAAGTACCGCATCTTGAATGCCTTGACAAACCTCCCGCTAGAGCTGTCATGTCAGCTCGTCGGATCCTGGCTTTCGGAAAGAGCTTTATCTTGGATACTACAGAGAGATCAGCGAGAGTTTGCGACTACCATCCTCCATCTTACTTTGATCATCGAAGTCATCAGAGTCGTTGTTGTGATCTATCTAGGTGGCCGAGACACTAACCACATTTCCTTCCACTCCGTACCCAAGGACAGAAACTGGATTTTGGTGGGACCCGAGTACCATTCTCTCCATCATATGTACCCCGATCAGTTCATGAGCTCCCTGTTCAGGCTGTTCGACTGGACCTTGGGAACTTCATCCACGCTGAAGAACAAACGTATCACTATGACCGGGGTGAACGGCGCCTTTGGAGCGGCACTCAAGAAAGAGCTGACATCTGACGGCGTGGAGTCGATCAAAGCGCTTCGGTATGGAGTTGACTTTTTTGATGATGATTCAGTTTCGGCAGAATGCATTAAGACGCTCCGAGATACAGACATTTTGATTCTTGCTCATGGTTTGAGGTACGGAGATGTAATGAAAGCCAACTACGAGACGAGCAGACGTCTTGTGGAACTGTTTGCTCAACACCGAAAGCCTCTTGAAAGTCGACGCCCACAGGAACTGCCCGAAGTGTAAGTTGATCGAAGGCACAGTCTCGGCAAGTCTCTCTTGTACTCCGAATGAGATCCTGTGCCAATGATGTTTTCAGAGTTCATGCTGACCAATTCTCTACTACAGGTGGTACGTCGGAAGTGAAATTGAGATACATCCGAGCTGGGGAAGCAAATCTCTCGGAGCGTACTCAGCATCCAAACGGCGCTTTCTGCCTTTCGCAAAATCGCTGTACGACAGCGATTCGGTGGTCTACAGACACATCGTGCTTGCCGCGTTCTCATCCAGGATGGGACCCGCTATCGTGTCGGCCGACTGGGCAGCAAGGTGGACAATGTGGTGGATCAGACGAGGATCGAAGTACGTTCCCGTAACTTACACCGGGTTTGCGTACCTTAACTTCTTCAAAATTCCTGTTCAAGATCAAAGCGGAGGTGAATGGGCTGCGATTTAGTGGAGACGGGATGAAGGTCGAAGGCAGTAAAGACGTGTAGAGAGATAGAAGTTCCAATGAGCAGAGAGATATATATTACAGGCGATAGCGGGAGAAGACGGAGATTTGGAGCAGTGTTGTGGTTGTTGTTAGCGTGAGGGTGAGCGGGGAGTCGGTCGCAGGAATCTTTGTCGTTGCAGGAAACGCCCGATGGTCGAGTGATGTAGGCTACCAGTGGGGATCGTCGACGGTCCAGGACTAGAGATTACGTGCTACAGTACTGTCCAGTGTCGGGTTTGAAGCAGGTCGGGAGACTACTCGTAGCAATCACGTCGTCTCGCCGTCTCGCCGCCCGCCGTACTCTTCGCGCAGCAGCAACAGCACGCTTCGGAATAGATGGAGCTTCCCCTGGCCTCCACTCCGTAAATGAGTTTCGAGCGCGGAGACTCTGGACGCCCTCCCGCCCTCGCACCACCACCGTCAACAGCAGCAACACCATCCTCGCCCAGGCACTCTGTCGCCTCTCCAACAACGTCGCCACCACGCTCCATATCATCGCACGCGCCGTCTGCTCCCTCTACACGCCCTGCAGCAGACGTGTCGCTTCCCGGGCCGACGTCATCGCCACAAAAGCCAAGATCGAAGCCTCAAGACAGCAATGAAGACGGTCATGCTGTGCCCCCCATAGCGACCACCCCTGAGGTATCCCGAATGCGAAACTCGCCGACCACCACGCCGACCGCCTCTGACCGCCTGGACCCACAGAACGACAGACCTACAGAGGCCAAGAAGCGCCTTCACCCTGACCCTCACCAATTCCGTCCTCCACCGCCGATAACCCGCCCGCCGACTTCATCTCCGTCCACCTTCGCAAACACCTCGACCCCTCCATCGCTGTCCAAGCCTTCGTCTATCTCGTTGCCGCCGCCGCGTCCGCCCGTCTTCCAGTCTGTCTCAAGCGACGCCATCGACGCGCCCCCAGCACGCAAGAAGCCGCGTCTTCTCCCGCGCCACGAGCGCTTTACTTTCAGCGGCCCTTCGATCAATCGTCTGCAGCCCCCATCGCCGCTGTTCTTCTCAAACTCTCCGCGGCCGCGTCCGCATCTGCCACCGCGCTTCACCTCGTTCGAGGCCGGTGCTACAATGCTGAGCAAGGCGAATACTGAGGACAGCCATGTCAAGACTGTAACTCTGGCACGCGGTACCATCTCGAATCCCTTGCGCCGCTCCATCGATCGCTCCAGTACCGGTCGCAGTTCTTCGCCCGATCTTCGCGGTGATGTCTCGCTCAATTCCATTGGCATCATTGAGCTTCTCGACCATGACGACCGTCCCGCTATGATCATCGATTTGACAGATGGCACAAACAATGCAGAGGGTCCGTTACGACCTGTCTTTACAAACACGGCTTTGCGCTCATGCCCCGACCTCATCAATGCCCTGATGGGAAGCAGTCGAGAGCAGGAAGAAGCGGCCTCTGCACAGTTCAAGGCGTGGGTCCTCGGATCGCAAGTCAGCAGTGATCCGCCGGTCATGCCACTATCGACTCACGTCTACGCGGGTATGGCCTGGTCATGCTCGACGTTGCGCAAGCGGCTACGCATCATAAGTGGCGCTTCAGCTGTCGCAAGTTCGGCTGGTCTTCCAGCTGCATCCCTGAGACGTCATTCTTCCAACTCGACCTCTACCTCGGCCATGTCCTTGTCACAGCCATCAGCTTCATTACCAATCTCTGGTTCCGTGTTGCCCACGACTCTTGAAGAACCTGATGATTACTTCGGCAGTGCAGTCCCTCCAACCTCGGCTCCTGCCACAGCAGAGATATCGCCCTCTGTAATTCCTTCAACTGAAACCATCGACGACAAGTCACAGGAGCCCTCACCACATTCTTCGCTACCCGAATCTCAAAAGATATCACCCATGACTGTTCGCGATGCTACGCTCATCGACACGCATCCATCCTTTGTTAACGAGCAAGTACTATGCGCCCAGACTGCGGGCAATATTGACTGGTTTGATAGTTCATCCGCTGGCTTCTGTCAAGAAGGTCCCTCGTTTGACTGGACCCGCCTCCCCCTCAGCGACTCGATGCCTCCACACATTAGATTCGCGCGCAGCATTGATTGGGAAAAGACTCCACTCGGCTCGATCGAGGGCTGGTCCTCCGACTTGCGCCAAATGTGTAATTTGATCATGGCCAGTCCTCACCCGGCTGCCATGTATTGGGGCCAAGAACTGGTTGCTATCTACAACGAAGCCTATGTCATGCTTGCTGGGCAGAAACACCCAGCTTTGATGGGACAACGTTATTCTGATGCGTGGAGCGAAATATGGCCGGATGTCAAGGACGTTTTCGCGAACGCGCTACACACGGGCGAAGCAACCATGAAAGACGATGACCGCCTGTTCATCATGCGTAACGATTACCTTGAAGAAACGTACTTTTCTTGGTCCATCATTCCCATGGTGGGTGGTGATGGCAGTGTGATGGGATTGTACAACCCTGCTTTCGAAAAAACAAGGCGAAAGCTTGCCGAACGACGCATGATAACTCTTCGTGAGATTGGCGAGCGGACCGCGCCAGCGAGGGACGTCAAAGGCTTCTGGGGCCAGGTGCTCGCCGCGTTGGATTTGAACGAACACGATACACCTTTTGTTATGCTATACTCTGTCCAAGATGAGACTGACAGCGATGCGTCATCCATTCATTCTAGCAGTGTTATGGCCAACAGGCAGTGTATCCTTGAAGGTACTTTGGGTGTACCCGAGGATCATCCCGCAGCTACTCCATGTTTTGACCTCAAGACTGGTATGGAAGGCCTTGGTCCGGTGTTCCGCGAAGTCATGAAGACCGATAAACCCGTTCTGCTCGAAGTCGGCACAAAAGACCTCCCGGTAAAGCTACTCGAAGGACTTGGCGGGCGAGGTTTTGATGACTCCTGTCGCAATGTTGTGATTTGTCCTATTCATCCAACCACGGGAGAAGCTGTTCTCGGATTTCTGGTCATGGGCGTCAATCCGCGAAGGCCGTATGACGAGGACTACAGTCTATTCATTCAGCTACTTAACAGACAGCTGGCGACATCTCTAGCCTCTGTGGTTCTCTTCGAAGAGGAAATCAGGCGAGGCCAAAAAGCAGCAAAACTTGCCGCTATCGACAGAATGGAACTCTCTGAACAATTAGCTGCTCGTACCAAGGAAGCCATTGAGAGCGAGACGAAATTCACTAGGATGGCTGAATTCGCTCCTGTCGGCATGTTCATAGCCAATTCCGAGGGTACCATCACCTATTGCAACGACACATGGTTTGAGATCTCCCGTGTCTCGAGGGAAGAGAACACTCCGGATCATCATTGGATGAATGCTGTAAACGATGATGATCGCGAGTTGCTCAACAAGCTCTGGCATGATCTCATTATCGAGAAGAAACCGCAAACTGGCACATTCCGCTTCAAGTCCAAATGGCATGGATCTGAAGGGTTGGAGGGTGATCGCTGGGTACTCTTTTCTGCTTACCCAGAAAAGTACGATGACGGAAAGCTCAAAAGCGTCTTCGGTAGTCTGACGGATATTAGCAAGCAGAAGTGGGCTGAAGGTTTCCAAAAGCGCAAGATGGAGGAGGCTGTCGAGCTCAAGAGACAGCAAGAAAACTTTATCGACATCACCTCGCACGAGATGCGCAACCCATTGTCTGCTATCTTGCAATGTGCAGACGAGATTTCCACAACAATGAGCCGCATCCGAGACAGCCTCGCTGGCCAATCCGAATTGGCCGCGCCGGTTAACAAAGTGCTCAGCGAAGGCCACAACATCGACGAGACCCTGGATGGTGTTCTGTCAAGCACAGTGGACTCGGCTCAAATTATCGCTCTTTGTGCCCAAGTAAGTTTTTGCCAACTCCATCTCCTAACCCACTCTAGTTTATCATTGTACTGACGTCCGTGTAGCATCAGAAGAGAATTGTGGACGATATCCTGACACTAAGTAAGCTGGATTCACAATTACTGTTGGTGACTCCGGTGGACGCACAACCTCTTACTGTAGCTCAACGGGCGTTGAAAATGCATGAAGGAGAGCTTCAAACTGCCGATATACAGCTGAAGTTCGTTGTCGAAGACTCATACAAGAACCTTGGCGTCGACTGGGTAAAGTTTGATCCTTCGCGTGTGTTGCAAGTCTTGGTATGTACAATGTCAATATCTTGACGACTCTGCCTAACAGTTCTCTAGATCAACCTCACCACGAACGCAATCAAATTTACAACCACTGAGAAGAAACGCACGATCACCGTCACGCTTGCAGCGTCGACCAAACGCTTCTCCGAACTGGAGAATGGCGTGGTCAACTACTTCCCCACACGCAACAAGCATTCAGACCTCACCAAAGAGAAGGACTGGGGTGACGGTGAAGAGATATACATCCATTTTGCCGTCCAGGACACAGGGCGAGGCCTCAACGACCAGGAAAAGAAAATGCTTTTCCTTCGCTTTTCACAGGCCTCACCGCGTACTCACGTACAATATGGAGGGTCTGGTCTGGGCTTGTTCATCAGTAGAGAGCTCACTGAGTTACAAGGCGGCGAGATTGGTGTCGCCTCTGAGGCAGGAGTTGGCAGCACCTTCGCTTTCTACGTCAAAGCGAAACGAAGCAGTGCACCCCCAGAGACCGAAGGATTGGCGCGCCCAGCTGTGCGCGCTGCCAGTGATGCCACAGGCAAGAAGGTGCCAACCACGGTCAATGCCAAAGCTGGAGGAGCCAAGGACATTGGAAAAGTCCCTAAGCCCATCAAAGTCCTCGTAAGTTTTCTGTTCGAGTCTCTGATCACACCTTCTCCCAACTCCTCTATCTCCAAATACCCCTCATTTTCATGACCTTGTGCTGACCAGTCTCACAGATTGTAGAGGATAATCTGGTGAATAGTAAAGTGCTCAAGAGGCAGCTCACCAATCTGGGCTGCGTTGTGCATGTTGCGAATCATGGTGGAGAGGCTCTTGATATCCTCCGGAAGTCTACTTATTGGAACCATGACGCAGACGCCAAACACTCCACTCCTGAAGCAGAAAGGATTGGACTGAGTGTCGTTCTCATGGACCAGGAGATGCCTATCATGGACGGCCTGACTTGTACGAGGAAAATTCGAGAGCTCGAACGAGAAGGCAAAATCCTTCGCCACGTGCCAGTCATTGCAGTGACGGCCAATGCTCGAAATGAACAGATCGAGACGGCAATGAGTGCCGGCATGGTGAGTCTGGCTTTCCTGATATCTCGATTTCGCTGTGCTGATTATTACTCTAGGATGATGTCATGCCAAAGCCGTTCCGTATTCCAGAGCTGATTCCGAAGATTGAAGAGCTCATGGCGAAATACCCGGAGGACTGAAGTGATCGTCCAGGATGCCGAAGTCTGACATGCGGATAGCTGTGGAGATCCCCGCACGGTTCTTTTATTATCATGGTCTTGCCATGCCAAGAGGCTCTTGCCATTGGATGACTGCATTCGCCCTCAAAGATGCCATGCATTTTTACAACTACGCGTGAGATACGATCGTGAGAGGACGAGACAGGAAGACCGGAGCCTAGGTGAAGTGTGATTTGCTGTCGTTGCCCTGCACCAGACAGGGTTGATTTTATTTGAGATACCCGTTTCATTACTCTTCATGCATAGTTATACAGATGATTTTGGCGGTTTTATGTCGCAGCCATATGACGCTTCTGACGACGATTGAATATAGGGTGTTTTGGAACAAGCGTTGGGTCTTTTGGACCCGTTGCTGGTGAACATGGTACAGCAAGAGCAAGAGATGGCGCCTTTGCCTAGATCTGACAATTGGTGAATCACTATTTCGGACCAGCCGACATACTTCGTCTTGTTTTAGCCCGCTAATACTTGCTCCTTCCTCGATCATCGTGACCTGGTGTTCTGGTATTTGTTCTTGCTGTCATATATATGCGTGGTCGTAGTTATTGAACTGCATCTATCAAACAGCACAGTACAATTTAGCTCAGTAGAACCATTCATGAAGAACGCCTACTTGGTATGCCACCTCTTGACACAGCTCAGACTCGAAAACTGCCGTGCTTCTTGACGGTCATTGCACCGAGTGCACCGAGTGGCTCATGTGAAGATGGTGATATTGGGGAGGTGCACGGACACGCATGCACGAAAACTGATCGGTCACCACCAACACTTCTACTTTGAAAACTATACTTTGCTGGCGCAGCCCGGATACTATTGAATTTGCCAATTATAAGTTGCAACAATGCAGCCGAAGTTTGTTCCATGCAGCGGCCTCAAAGGTAGAGATTGGGGAAGGTGATCCTTGCTCGTCAGGGCAAGCCTGGCGCTTCTACAAGTAACCTCACTGGCTGGGGTGTCAGCATGCCGCCAAACGCATATGGCGTACATGTTAGCCGCGCAAGTTGCGCGCGAGTCTTCGCCGCAAGGTGTGTGTGTGTGTGTGTGTGTGTGTGTGTGTGTGTGTGTGTTGTCTACACTTCATGCCAGTAACGAAATCTCCTTGCCATGCGCATTTCCTCGACTTTATCCATCTAGGCATACAACACTAGAGCATGGACAGCGGTGCTGCCTGATGTTTGCGCCCATGAGGCTTTGGCGCTCTGATTATTCTCACATCCGATGAGGCTTTAGTGGCATTGTCAAGAAGGTCCATCTGCTCTTTGCAGTTACAACAACTTCCAATTCGATCGTGCCGCCGAAAGGCTTCACATTCGGAATTTACAATGGCCGTAGCATCGGCATATATGGCGTCCTCTGGAGGATTGAATTCTGCATTCAGCCCATTCACTGATTCTCCAAGCTCGCCTGTTTTATATCAGTCTGACTTTCCCGACAGGTGTGTCTAATCTCTCG